>Ga0209806_1003065_pt1 | contig 10105 bp, 8 predicted proteins | sample GraSoiAngelo_152_FD_186166 | JGI IMG/M metagenome (GOLD analysis project Ga0209806, IMG submission 186166) | Grasslands soil microbial communities from the Angelo Coastal Reserve, California, USA - 14_1009_12_30cm (SPAdes) (version 2) | ecosystem: Environmental > Terrestrial > Soil > Grasslands ... | reverse complement strand
ACCGCGTCGGAGCTCACCGCCAGACGGATCGACGCCTCGATCAGGTTCTCGACGTGCCCTTCCCGCACGAGCGCGCCGAGCCGCTGCGCCCGCGTCACGTCGGTGTGATAGTCGGGCGCCGTCGCGATCGGGTCCACCGAGGGCACCGCGACCGGATGACGCGCCTCGACGCCGCTCAGCGCGCCGGCGGCCAGGACGCGGATGACGATGACGCCCATCCGGCGCTCACGCGTGCGATTGAGGAGACCGCCGAAATCCTGCGCGGGGAAGCCGGCCGGCACCGCGAACCCGGCGCTCGGGTTCAGCAGGTTGTAGCAGACCTGCGCCGTATCGATCGTGCCGGAATCGATCGCCTGATGCAGCGCCCGCGTCTCGCCGAGCGCGGTGATCCCGCAGAATCCGACCTTCCCTTGCTGGCGGAGCTTCTGCACGGCGGGCACCACCTCGTTCAGGACGTCGCCGAGGCTCAAGGCACCGGCGCCGCGCGCCGACTCGATCCGGTTGTGAAGCTGGAACAGATCGACGCGCTCCATGGCGAGCCGCTTCAGACTCTGGTCGAGCGAGCGGGCAACCGCCCCGGGGATGTCGTGCAGATCGTGCGGGTCCAGACGGAACTTCGTGCCGACCTGCACGCGCGCCTTCAGGGCCTTCAGCACCTGCCCGAGATTGCGCTCGGACTCGCCGTCGCCGTACGACGGCGCGGTGTCGAAGTAGTTGACGCCGAGCTCCATCGCCCGCGCGACCGCGCGCTCTCGCTCCGCCGGTGTTCCGCGGATGATGAGCCCGCCGACGTTGCCGCAGCCGAACCCGAGCGTCGAGACCGTGAGGCCTGTCTTGCCGAGACTCCGAGATTGCATGCGTGCGCCTCCCTGTGCGAACGCGGGCACTATTTGCCGACGCTCTCGTTGTTGTCAAGTCGCGCGCGGCGTCGCGGCCCGCGCCGTCTTCGGGTACAGTCGAGGCAGACGCCGGTCGAGCGCGTCGGGAGGACTCCATGGCCCCGTCCTACGTCACCGAGAACAACGAGCAGCGCGCCCGCCTGCGCGCCCTTGTCGACCGACTGAGCGACGGCGATCTCGCCCGGCCGCTTGAAGCCGGCTGGACGGTCGGCGCCGTCCTCGCCCACCTAGCCTTCTGGGATCAGCGCACCCTGATCCTGATCGAGCGCTTGGAGAAGGAAGGGCCGCGCACGCCTCCGCGATCCATCGACGCCAACGACGTCGACTGGATCAACGACTCGGCCAAGGCGCTCTGCCTGGCGCTTCCGCCGCGCGCGGCGGCGCGCCTGGCGGTGGCCACTGCGGACGCCGTCGATCGGCGCGTCGAGGCACTGTCGGCCGAGCTCGTCGCCGCGAACACGGCGGCGGGGAAACCACTCAACCTGTCCCGGGCCGAGCACCGGCGCGAGCACCTCGACGAGATCGAGCACGCCTTCGGTCAGACCCGGGGGCGCTAGGGGACAAACGAGAGGAGCGGCCCTCGCTCCTCCCGATCAGAACCTGACGGAGATCCCGTACAGGACGTCGTGCCCGGTGAGGTCGGTCTCCAATCGGTCGTGCGAGAGACTATCCCGACCGAACTGCATGAACCGGTAGCCGCCATACAGCTCGGTGCTCCGTGTGAATCGCCACGAGAGCCCGGCACCCCAGCTGACACCAACCGCCAGCGACCCGTCGCTTCTCGCGCCCGGCTGGCCCGGACGAGACACTCCCTCTGCGCCGGGCACCAGGAGGGTTGGCCCAACGGAAAGATACGGCGCCAGCGCCCCCAGCGTGGACGAGGTCGAGGACAGCGGCCACCGCAGCTTGAGGTCGAACGAGACGGCCGTACCGAGCAGATCCGAATCGAGAAGCCGATACGGACCGCTGCTCAGCACGGGATCTTCGGTCGCGATCACCGGCCTGGTCCCGAGGGTCGAGACGCGGAACCGCGATGTGTCGACCCCGAGCGAGAAGGGCTGAGACGGGTCGAGCCAGCGTTCGGTCTCCGGCCCCTCGGCGCGCCCGGCATCGGGGCTCACCGCGAGGGCGAGCAGGCTCACGACGAGCGCCAGCCACCACCGACTGAATCTCACCACAGCGGACCAATCGTACCAGGCTGTCGGACTTCGCGCGAGGCCTCGGCAGCCGGGCGGTTCTGGTAGATTCCGGAACCGCCCTTACACGGAAGCCCGCTTCTCGAACACCAGCGGCTGATCCCGATCGTGACGTCCCTCGCGGAAGAGCTCCGGGGCGTTCGGCAGCTCGTAATAGATCTCGAGGTAGTTGCCGTCGGGATCGTGAAAGTAGATGCTCTTCTGGCTCACGTGGTCGACGGCGCGGACGATCGGGATCCCGTTCTCCTGCAGGGTGAAATAGGCATCCGCGAGCGCCGCCTCGCTGCCCACGTGGAAGGCGACGTGATGGACGCCCACGCCACCCGCCACCGGGCGCGGCGCGGTGTCGGGATTCTGAACCGGGAAGAGGTCGACGGTGTGGCCCTGTCCCTCGAGCGCCATGAAGACGCCCCCGTGCTCGGGATCCTCCTCGACGACCTTGAGCCCGAGGATCGTCGAATAAAAGGCCCGCGACCGCTCCACATCGCTCACGCGCAACAGCACATGCCCGATCCCGTTGAGTCGAATCATGATCGCCCTCCTTCTCGTTCTCTCCCAGGTAGTTCCCCGCCCTAGCCCAGCGCCTCCGCCTTGAATCGTCGGAGCACCTCGACGTGCTCGGCGGGGGTCTTGAGGCCGAGCCCCAACCGTCCCGCCTCCGAGCGCCGGACAGCTCACGACCCTCTGGCGGGAGTGTACCGCAGGGCCAGGCGCCCCGAGGCTAGGGACGGTCGACCGAGGTCAAGCGCCCGAATCCCGGCGCATGACCCAGAGCGCTCCGATCTGCAAGATCAGCGCGGCCGCGATGGCGGCGGCGAAAGCCTGCGCGATGCCGGCGCGCTCGAGCGAGAGCGCCAGGACGAAGAAGAAGCCGGCGAAGGCGAACAGCCCGAGCAATAATCCCCGCAGCACGCGAATCGCGGGGCCGGGCCCATCGAGATGATGCGCGAACCCCGCGAGGATGGCTCCATAGAGAGGATAGGTCGCCAGAATCCCCGTGAGTGATGGGCCCAGCGCCGTGGCCAGCCCGGTCAGCAGCAGCACGATCGCGGTCGTGACGATGATCCTCGCCGGGATGTCCCAGGGCGGCGGCGCCACGGGGCGAGTGGCGCCCGCGTCCCTCGGCATGAAGACCAGCGCCACGACGAGGGTGCCGATCACGAGCGCCAGCAGCGGCGCGAGCCTCAAGGTCGAGCGCTGCAGGAGAGCCGTCGCCGCGGCGAACGCGAGACTTCCTCCGAGCAGCGCCATCGCCCAGTGGCGTCGGCGCGCGAGGCGTCCGTAGAGGACACAGAACGCTGCTTGAGCGGCGGCGCCGGTCATCGAGCCGACGGCTGCGCCGGCCGCGAACGACAGGCCGTGATCGAGGGCCAGGAAGAACGCGACCGGACCCGACGTGAGCGGGAATCCGACGAGCCAGCCGCTGACTCCAGGTCCCCAGCGACGCCCGGCCATGCTGACCGCGCCGATCAGCGTGGGTGTGAGCACGAGCTTGAGCGCCAGACCGTCCACGCCTGCCGAGCGTATCGCGACCGGCCAGCGACGGGTAGGTGGAAGCGAACGACGACGTGCTACAGGAACTTGGGCGTCGACTGGGCGCCGGGCACCGTGAAGTAGAAGGTCGCGCCGCGCCCTTCTTCCGAGTCGCACCCGACGTGACCGCCGATCTGCTCGACGATCAGCCGAACCAGATAGAGACCGAGGCCGGTCCCATCGGTCTCGAGCGCGGCCACGTTGTCGGCCCGGTAGAACTTCTCGAACAGGTGGCGCTGACTCTCCTTGGGAATTCCGATTCCCGTGTCCTGGATCTGCCAGCGCACCACGTCCCGTTCGCGCGTCAGGCGCACGCCGATGTCGCCGCCGCTCGGCGAGTACTTGATCGCGTTCGAGGCGAGGTTGAGCACGACCTGGCGCAGGAGCTGCGGATCGGCGAATACCTCCAGCACGTCGCTGGATGCCAGCGCCAGCCGGTGGCCCTTTTCGTCCATCTGCAGCTTCAGATCGTCCAGGACGGTCCGGGTCAGCTCGACCAGGTCGACGAGCTGCGGCGTCGCCTTCATGCGGCCGCTCTCGAGCCGCGAGATGTCGAGCAGGTCGTTGACGAGCTGGATGAGCCGCTGGGAGGCGCCGAGCGCGTCCTTCATGTAGCTGGTCGCGGTCTCCGGCACCTCCGTCTCCTGCATCGCCAGCTCCAGCATCCACTTGATGCCCGAGAGCGGCGTGCGGAGCTGATGGGTCGCGAACGAGACGAAGTCGCTCTTCATCTGCGCGATCTCGCGCTCCTGCGTGACGTCGTGCAGCGTGATCGTCAGGCCCGTCGTTCGGCCGGCGGCGTCCCGCGTGGCTCGCGCCTCCCAGTGCAGAATGCGGTTGAAATCCGGCACGTCGAGATCGCCGCTGGCGCCCTCGGCCGGCGCCACACCGAGGCCGCCGGCGCACGCGAGCAGCAGGTTTTCGGTCGAGACCGCCGAGCATCCGCGACGCAGCACGCTACCGAGGTCGCTGCCGACCAGCGAGGTCCCCGGACAGCCGAGCAGTTCCCCCGCGTGATGGTTCTCCGCCTGGACGCGGCCGTCGGGGCCCACGAAGAGCACGCCGTCGGAGGTCGACTCGAGGATCTGCGTGAGCTGGATCCGCTGGGTCTGCGACTCGGCGTAGAGGCTCGCGTTCTGGAGGGCGATGGCGGCCTGGTCGGCGAAGGCCTGCAGCAGCACGACCTCGTCGCGCGTGAACTCGCGCGTCGAGGCATCGCCGAGGGAGAGCACCCCGATCGTCCGGGCGTTGACGGCCACCGGCACGCAGAGGACCGCCCGATCGCCGGTGGTCTGCAGGCGGATGCGCTGCTCGTCGGGCACGACCAGGCCGGGCTCCGCCAGGAGGTCCGTCGTCCACACCGGACGACCCTCGTTGACCGCTCGTCCCGCCATCGAGGCGCCGGCCGGCAACTCGTCTCCGAGCCGGAATCCCTGCCGCGCCCGGCCGCTGATGCCGACGGCGACGAGCGAGCTGTCGGGCTGGCGCAGCCAGAGCACGGAGGACTGCACGGCGAACAGCGTCAGGATCGGCTGAACGACCCGATCGGCGACCTGGCCCACGTCGAGGTCTTCCGTCAAGGTCCGCGCGACCCGGGCCAGCTCCTCGGCTTCACGCTGCCGCCGCGCCAGGTCGCGCGTGGCGTCGCGGATCCGCTCCTCGAGGCGGGCCTGCGAGGCTCCGAGCTCGGTCGCCATCTGGTTGAACTGCAGCGCGAGCTCGCCGATCTCGTCGGCGGTCTCGATCGGCACGCGATGATCGAGCTCGCCGCGGCCGAAGCGCTGCACGCCCAGCCGCAAACGCTCGAGCGGCCGAGTGAGGCGCGCGCTCAGCACGTGAGCTGCCCCGGCACTGACCAGCACGCCGGCCGCGGTGAGCGCGGCGAAGAACCAGAGCTTGCGGCCCACCGCCGCGGTCACGACGGCCCGCGGGTGCTCGACGACCACGCCCCAGCCGACGCGATCCACGCGCAGGCCCGTCGCCATTGCTTCCACGCCGCGCTCGTTCGTGTAGGAGCCGGTGACGCCGCTCGGGTGGTCCTGTTCGAGGAGGCTCCGAACGAACGGCCGACCGCTCAGGGACAACCGCTTGAGCACGAGATTGGCGTCGTCGGCGGCGATCAGCCCGCCGCGCCGGTCGACGATGTAGGCGCGTCCGTCTTGACCCAGGCTGAGCTCGGCGGTCAGCGTCCAGAGATCCTTGAGATTCAGGACCCCGACGACGAGCAGCCGGCCTTCCGCGGCGCCCGAGAGCGGCGCGGCGAGCGTCAGCCAGGGCTCGGACGTCTCGGTGGTCGTGACCGCGCCCCAGGCCACTCCGCGACCTCGCGGGATCGTGTCGAGCGCCGGGGGTGCGTCGGTCGCCGAGCTCGCCATCACCTCGCGGCGCGACAGTCGGTAGCGCCACGTCCGGGGCGGCTCGAAGATGCCGACCTCCTCGAAGGCCCGCTCGCGCGCGAGAAACCGCTGGCCCACGATCGCGAGACCCTTCGGGTCGCCGTCGATGACGGCGGCGCGGAAGAGCTGCGCGACCGTCGTCAGCCCTTCCTCCTTGTCGGCGAGAAAGAAGTCGATCTGGTCCCGCACGCCGCGGACAGCGACCAGCTGGAGCTCACGCCGGGCATCGTGAACGTCCCGCAGCGCGCCGGGCAGCCAGATCAGGTTGACGCCCACGACGGCGATGACGCTCGCCGCCGCCAGCAGGAGAAACAGTCGCCGGCGCAGGGTTCCCAGCCGAGGGCCGATCGCGGGGAGCATCGGCGCCGCGGAGCTACTCGACGATGCGCTCGGCCCGCTCGAGGAGCGTGAGCGAAGGCTTCAACCCGATCGTCCGCGCCGTGACGAGGTTGATCGCGAGCACGAGCTTGTCCGGGATCTGGATCGGGATCTCGGCCGGCGCCATGCCCGCGAGCACGCGGTCGACGACCCGCGCCGTCTGCTGACCCATCCGCCGGTAGTTCGCGCCGTACGAGATCAGTGCGCCGGAAGCGACCATCTCGTCCTCGTGCGCCATCAACGCCACCTTGTCCTCGCGCGCACGCTGGATGAGGAGATTGATGTGGGCGCTCAGGAGGCCGGAGGGCACGTGAAAAATCGCGTCGAAGGCGCCCTTGGGGAGCGCGCCGAGCTCGCGCGTGATGTCGTCCCGGCTGGTGACGTCACGGCGGATCAGCGTCATGCCCAGCTGATCAGCGGTGCGCTGCGCGACGTTGAAGCTGATCTCGGCGATGCTCTCCTTGGCGACCAGGCACAGGACGCGGCGCGCGTCGGGCGCGATCTCCTTCAGGATCTCGAGGCGCTTTCCGGAGAGCGGGCCCGAGTACACGGACACTCCCGTGAGATTGTTGCCGGACGAGGCGTAGTTCGGAACCAGCCCGGAGCGTACGGGATCGCCGACCCAGGTGAACACGATCGGGATCGTCGAGGTCGCGGTCCTGGCCGCCACGGTGTGGGAGGTACCGACGGTGACCAGGACGTCGGGCTTGGCGGCGACCAGCGCCTGGGCCTGCGCCTTCACGTCGGATCCGGTCCCCTTCGTGTCCTCGACGAGCAGCGACAGGTTCACGTTCTCGCGGTAGCCGAGCTGACCGAGTCCCTCACGGAATCCCGCCAGGACCTCGCCGAAGCCGAGTCCCGGCGTCAAGACCGCGACCTTGACGGTTCGAGCGGGCGGGGCCGCGTGGAGCGTGGCGACGAGGAGCATCGCGAGCGCGCCGACGCAGGGGAGCGCCGTCCTCCATATCTGTGGCCGCATTTCTCCCTCCCGGAAAATCGACTCTATCATTGCAAGAGTCGAGCCACCGGAAACGGCGAACCAACCGCGACGGAAAAGACAGACTTTCCGCGATGAAAGACGGGGCTGGCGAGCCGGCGCCGCGATGCGGGGAAGGACGAGCGTGACAGGAATGCCGCGGGCGCGCCAGGACTGGCGGAGATCAGCCGCGGGTCAGCGGGCGACGCGCAACATGAAGCGCCGCCCTTGATCGCTCAGCTCGACGCCGTCTTCGCGGATTTCCTCGATCCGTAGCCGGCCGTCGATCGCATCGCCCTCACGGTAGCGGCGTCCGTTGATGAAGACCATTCGCTCCGTGGGGACGTCGGCGTAGATCAGCGCCTCGAGCCTGAGCCCCGACGCCTCCGGGGGCGCGGCGGGTCGTGAGGCCGCGACTGGCGGCGTCGCCGGCGCAGGCGTCGGCTGCACGGTCGGTGTCCCGGAGCGAGGACTCGGCGTGATCGGCGGCGCTGGCGTCTGGACGCGAGGGCTCGGTGTCGACGCTGATGGTGGCGGGCTCGGCCTGGACGGAGTCGCCGGTGTCTCGGCGCTACGCTCGGTCGTCGACGCCGTCGGCTTGCCAACCTTCGTCTCGGGGCTCGGCAGCGGCTCGAGCTTGACGAGGGGGCGCGGGCTCTCCACCGGCGGAGCCGGGACGGCAACCGGTTCAGGCGGCGCGGCGACCGGGGCAGGATGGAGCCACCAGAAGAGCACGCCGGCCAGGAGCAGCGCGTTCACCGCAAGCGCCGCGAGCAGACGTCCGGGCGTCAGGCTCCACGCCGATCGCGGCCGCGGCGCGGGCGACAGGAGTCGCTGCACGACGGGAGCCTGCCGGTCTCGCTGTTGGGCGGCCTTCGTGAGCGCGTCGAGGATGTAGGACATCCCTACTGTCGTACCCCGTTGAGGGAGGGAGCGTTCGCTCCCGGCGCCGTCGCGACCAGGCGCACGAGCGTCTCTTCACCCGCGATGCCATCGGGAATCAGCGACTCGACCTGCTGGAAGACGGCGACCTTGCGCTTGAGCTCATCGTCGTAGATCTGGTTGGCCTTCGCGGCGGTGGGCTGCCCGTCGAGCGCGCCGAGTCGCTGGCGCAGCCAGGCGACGTCGCGGCCCTCCATGCCGGGCTGGAGCGGCAGGGGCCCGGTCACCGGCGATTTCCAGATCATCACGAAGGGGCCGTCCCAGAAGCGCTCGACCTCGACACTCGGCAGGGTGACCCGGCGCGAGCCGATCTCGAGCGTCGCCCGCTCACCGTCGAGACTCGCCAGGACGACGTGATGCTTCCGGCCGTCGGGTGTGGCGAGCTCGAGGATCGCCGGAAGATTGAGACGCCGTAGCACGGTCCACGTTCCCGTTCGGGCCAGGCAGCGCAGGCCCGCCGCGCGTCCGAGCTCGCAGCCGCGATCGGGGGTCGCGCTCTTGGTGTCGAGAGTCGCGCTCCGGGCGTCGAGACCCCAGAGCGCGTAGAGGTTCACGAAGGCGCTCGCCCTGTCGGCGCTGACCTCGGGGTCGTCCAGAATCGCCGTCAGAGTCGGCGCCGCCGGCCGTCGCTCGTCGGTCGTCGCCGCCGCAACCGCTGGGTCTGGCGAAGGCGGGCTCTTCTCGGCACGCGTGAGCGGCCACGCGCCGAGAGTGCGCAGCCCGCCCGTCGCGATCAGCGCGACGGTACTGCCCGCGGCGACCAGGAGGACCGCGGTTGCCGTCGCCGCGAGCCATCGGCGGCCGCGCCGCGCGCCCAGCACTTCCTTGGCCGCTCGGCGGACGACCGCCTCCTTGACCCGCGTCTGCCCCGTCGCGTAGGCGCCGAGCAGGGCGCGATCGCAGATCGTGTTCAGCAGGCGCGGGGTGCCCTGTGACAAGCGGTGCGCCGCGCGCACGGCCTGCTTGGTGAAGATCGGCTGCCGCTGGCCGGCGATCTCCATCCGATGCGCCACGTACCGCTGCGATTCTTCCTCTTTGAAGGACCGTAGGTGATAGCGCGCGGTCACGCGCTGCGAGAGCTGGCGCAGGTTGCGTCGGGCCAGCAAATCGGCCAGCTCGGGCTGGCCGATCAGGACCACCTGGAGGAGCTTTTCCTTCGTCGTCTCCAGATTCGTCAGGAGGCGGATCTCCTCCAGCACCCGCGCGCGCAGGTTCTGGGCCTCGTCGATGATGAGCACGGTGCGTCGGCCACGGGCGTGCGCGTCGAGCAGCGCCTGGGACAGTGTGTCGACCAATACCTTCAAACTCGTCGTGCCGGCTGGATACGGGATGCGGAGCTCGTCGCATACCCCAGCCAGGAGCTCAACCGAGGTGAGCCGTGGATTGAAAATCATGGCGACGTCGACCTCGGGCGGCAGCTGCTCGAGGAGCGCGCGGCAGACTGTGGTCTTACCGGTCCCTACCTCGCCCGTCAGCTGCACGAAGCTGCCGCCCTCACCGATCCCATAGAGCAGATGGGCGAGGGCCTCCCGGTGCGCCTCGCTCAGATAGAGGTAGCGCGGATCGGGGGCCAGCGAGAACGGCCGCTCTGTGAGGCCGAAGTATGCCGCGTACATGGGTATCGCTTCTAGCTATTGCCCCTTGAGGCGAACCTCTTCGTAAGCTGGAAAGGGTATCAGATGCATCGAGTCGAGCATGTGCTCGGCGATGCGGGGCCCGACGCCTCGCAAGGTGCGGTAGTCCATGATCGGCGCGAACATCACCCGGTCGATCGACAGCTGCTGG
>Ga0209806_1003060_pt1 | contig 10118 bp, 10 predicted proteins | sample GraSoiAngelo_152_FD_186166 | JGI IMG/M metagenome (GOLD analysis project Ga0209806, IMG submission 186166) | Grasslands soil microbial communities from the Angelo Coastal Reserve, California, USA - 14_1009_12_30cm (SPAdes) (version 2) | ecosystem: Environmental > Terrestrial > Soil > Grasslands ... | reverse complement strand
TTACAGGCCTGCTTGGAGTTTGGCTTTCTCTCCGGCCTTGCGCATGCGGTCGATTCGCTTGCGCACTTCCTTGCGGCGCTGCTCCCCGCGGTCGGGGTCGAAGAAGTACGTCGCCGCGGCGGCAAGGCCCATCCACATCATCAGGCGCGTCAGCCTGAACCTCATGAACATCACCTAGAGAACGGGCTCCAAGTGACTGGTACTTAAAACAAAGGGGGCGCGCGATGCGCCCCCTTCCGGTTGCTCAGACGGGCTTGAACGTCGCGGCGAAGATGTCGGAGTTGCCAAAGTTGGCCGGGCAGTCGGTGAGCGGCGCCGGCCGCGGCACACCGCCGCTGCCGCGAAGCGAGATGCGCCAGGCGTCGATGGCCGGGCAGTCCGCCGCGTTGCGGGTGTCGTTCCAGACCGCCGCCCCGTAGGTACGGGTTGCGGTGGCGTAGACGTAGTCACCCAGGAACTCCGCGGTCAGGCCGTTTTGACTCGAGCCTCGCGGGTCGCCGGGAGCGCCGCGATGGACTTCTGTGAAGGTGCCTGAGGCGCCGGCGTGGAGCAGGACGCCGACCAGGATTCGAGGAGTGGATGTTGTGGTCTGGTACTTCGTGGTGAAGGCGTTGTAGACGACGTACACGTCAGATCCGTTCGGCGAGATCGACGGAGCGGTGTAGATGCCGTGGTCGCCGGCCGTTTCGACGGCTTTGGGCGTGGACCACGTCGCGCCGCGATCGGTCGATTGGGTGAAGAAGACGTCCTGCGTGTCAATCGCACCGCTGACGTAGCTCATCACGATCCGGTCCGTGGCGTCCGCGCCCGTGGGCGCGCCGTTGGCGATATCGACGCTGGGTGCGGGAGCCAGGTCGCTGCGGGCCCCGGCGATGCCGTCGATGGTCGGCCGGCCGAGTCCGGGGTCGAAGAGGCCGGGCTGCGTGACGGGGCCTGCGACGGGCACCGGGGACGACCAGCTTGATCCGCCGTTGTCGGACGTCGACATCAGCTCGAAGCTCGACTTGCCAAGCGAGGAGTCCGTACCGATTCCGAACACGTACGTCCGGCCTTTGCTGTCGGTGCGGATCGTGCAGCCGTCCAGCGGGTTGCGCTGGCCGTTGTTCGCGGCCGCTCCAACTGCATTCTCGGTCCAGGTGCTACCGCCATCGGTAGAGACGGCGACGCGGAGCTGCGCGGGGGCCGCCCGGCCGCTCTTCTCCTGGCCCTGGAACCTCGCCCAGCAGATGTACACGTTGCCGAAGAACGGGCTCGACGAAGCGTTGTCGGCCCAGATCTGCGACTTGTCGGAGAAGGTGGTCTGCGACTGCTGCGAGACGAGCACGGGCGGCATCCATGCGTTCTTGTCACTCGCCGCCGCGGCTGCAACGTTGTCCGTGCGCGATACGGCGATCGCCTCGAACCCGTTGAAGGCGGTGTCCGAGCGGACCCCGCTGAAGTTGGAGGTCAGGTTCGAGTAGTAGAGGCGAGAGCCCTGGGCCCAGGTGAACTTTCCGTTGATCAGCCTGGGGCCGAAGGCGACGCCGGGGTCTCCGTCGGCGACGAGCCCATTCTCGAAGTACCAGGGCAGCGTCCCGATCGGGCCGTTCGACTGCGGCGTGCAGGGTCCGGCCTTGCAGTTGCGTGCGGACCAACCGGTGTACGTCGGCTGGAGCCACGTGGCGCCGGAGTCGAAGGAGAAATAGACGCCGGAAACGCCAACGCCCTGCGTGAACGGGCAACTGGTTCCGTTGCAGCCCTGCTCGTCTATCTCGTCGTTGCTTCCCGCGACCAGCACGCTCGGCGTGTTGGCGTCCGCCGCGATGGTCGGTTCGTTCTGTTTGTTTTGCGAGAACGGCGTCGGCGGACTGCCGTTGCTGACCAGCACGTCGCCGCCCGACCCGATGGCGGTGGTGGCCGTGACGAGCGCAAACAGGGCCGCGATCGGAATCGCCGAGAGCTTCGTCATCTCTTTCCCCCAGTTCAACCACACCGACGATGACTTCCAGGCAGTCTAGCGAGCCATGGGTGCGCATCTCAAGCAGCGAATATGGAAGCCCCCCGGCGGCCGTTAGGTTAGACGTTGCTGTGACGCGCCGCGGGCTGGTCCTGTTTGCCGCCATGTGCGTGATCTGGGGCATTCCTTACCTGCTGATCCGGGTCGCGGTGGGCGAGATCTCGCCCGCGATGCTGGTTTTCGTCCGCACCGGTTTGGCGGCCGTGATCCTGCTGCCGATCGCATTCACCCGGGGCGGACTCGGCGTGATCGGACGACGATGGCCGGCGCTGGTGGCGTTCGCGGCTGTCGAAGTCGCCGCGCCATGGTTTTTTCTGTCCAGCGCGGAGCAGCACATCACCAGTGCTCTCGCTGGTCTCCTCATCTCGGCCGTGCCCCTTGTCAGCCTTGTGATAGCGATCGGTTTGGGCAATCGACAGCAGATGGGAATCGCAAACGTGTCGGGGCTGCTGCTCGGCCTCCTGGGAGTGGCACTCATCGTCGGGTTCAACCTGGGTGTCTCGAATCTCACGGCCCTGGTCGAGATGGCGATCGTCGTCGTCGGATATGCGCTCGGCCCGGCGATTCTGGCGCGCTATCTCACCGGTATTCCGGCCGTGACCGTGAACGGAGTGGCGCTTGCGCTGTGCTGTATCGCATATGCGCCGGTGGCGGCGCTGCAGTGGCCGCATGTGATTCCCAGCCTTCCCGTCATTGGAGCGGTGGCGGTGCTCGCGGTCGTGTGCACCGCCCTCGCCTTCCTGCTTTTCTTCGCGCTTATCGCCGAAATCGGACCCGTGCGCGCGACCGTGATCACGTACATCAACCCGGCCATCGCCGGCGTGCTCGGCGTGGCGGTGTTGCACGAGACGCTGACCCTCGCGATGGGGCTCGGCTTCGTCCTGGTGCTGGCCGGATCGACCCTCGCCACGAGGCGTCCAGCCCGGACAAAAGTCACGTCCCGGGCCACCGAACCCCAGCCCGGGAAGGCCCTATGATCTGTCCAGTTCGTACCTCTGTTCGTCGGCCGGTTGACGCGGCAGCGCCTGCGCGAGCTGGTGGCCGCCGGGAGCGCTCCGGAAGACTGAGCTCCGCCGCCGCTACGTACTTGGCGTAGCCGGCACGTTTCGGTGGTATGCGGTCGTGGGCGAAGCTCGTCTCAGGGTTTACAGCGATCGCATCCATGGGCGCCGCCGGGGCCGCGGTGGTAGCAGGGAGCGTCCTCCTCAGCGCTTGCACCAGCTGCGACTCCATCGTCCGCCAGACCGCCCTTCCCGTCCTTGCCACGGGCAATTTCGACGCTGTAGTGGCCGACCAGGCGCAGCACCGGATCTACTTCGCCGACCAGGCGACCCACGGGGTCGACGTGGTGGACATCTCGACCGTTAGCCCGCGATTCGTGGGCATCATCGACGTTGGAGGTGCCACCAAAGGCCTCGCCTACGCGCCCGACCGGCACCGCCTCTACGCCAGCATCGAGAGCGGCGCCGTGGCGGTCATCAACATGGACCCGGCGTCAGCCCGGTACATGCACATGATCGACCAGGTCGCCGTCGACCAGACACAGGCCGACCTGCTCGACTACAGCCCGAACACGCACATGCTTTACGTGGGGACCGGTCACACCAATGGGGTGGTTGCCATGGACGCCAACACGGACAACGTCGTCAGTCGATACGATGCCAAGTCCGCGGTGGAGCAGCCGCGCTACAACCCGGCCGACGGCAATCTTTACGTGACCACGCCGGGCGAAGATTCCGTTCTCCAGATCAGCACCGACACCGGGAAGGTGACTCGCACCTACACGATCCGGCACTGCCACCCTACGGGGCTGGCGATCAATCCAAACCGGCAGCTCGCCATGGTGGCCTGCCGAAGCAGCACCGGGTTGATCAACCTTCGGACCGGCGCCAACGAGGTGTCGCGGATTGTGGCGGGGGGCGACATTGTCAGCTACGACGCGGGCGCGGATCGGTTCCTGGTCGGGTCGTCGCACGGTGCGACGGACAGCTCGGTCGGAGTGTTCGACGGCGATGGCCAGTTCCTGGCCCAGGTCAAGACCTCGGACAGCGCCCACGGCGCGGTCATCGACGATGCGACCGGCCGAGTCTATGCGTTGAGCGCGGTCGGCTTGCTGAGCTTTTCTCCGTCGGCGTGCGCGCCCCCGCCCGGATGGCTCGCCCTGGTGGGCGGGATTCTCATGTACACGCTGCCGCTCGCGGCGCTCGGAGTGTTCCTTGTCTTGTATGCGCGGCGTCGCCCGCGTGCACCACACGGTCCGACCTGGGAGGACCTGCGGGCTGATGATCTCGCGGCAGAGCGTGAGCGCATTCGAGATCTCGAGGACGCGATCTACGGGCCAGAGAGCGGCTGAGGCGGCGCAGATCCCAAGCTAACGCCCCATGTGGCGTCTCTTCGCGCTTGTGCTCCCACTCGCGCTGGACACGTTCGCCGTTTCGGCCGCGCTAGGAATCGCGGGCGTCAGCTCGCGGCAGCGATTGCGGTTGGGGTTTCTGTTCGCGTGCTTTGAAGGTGGGATGCCGCTGGTCGGACTTGCGATTGGGGCGGCAATCGGAAACATCATTGGAGCCTTCGCCGATTACATCGCGATTCTTGCGCTCGTGGCCCTGGGTGCGTACGTGTTGCTGGCCGACGAAGAGAAGGAGGAGGCGCGACTGGCGCTGTTTGCGACGTCCAGCGGTGCGGCGCTCATCGGCGTCGGCCTCAGCGTCAGCCTGGATGAGCTCGCGATCGGCTTCGCGCTTGGTCTTGCCCGGGTGCCGATCGTCCCCGCGCTGATCGTCATCGCGGTTCAGGCTTTCATCGTTTCGCAGGTGGGTTTTGGCCTGGGGCGCCGGATCGGTCAATCGGTGCGCGAGGGCGCTCAGCGCCTCGCCGGAATCGTCCTGATCGCTGTCGCCGGGCTGCTGCTGCTGGCGCGGCTTGGCGTTGTCCCACCGTGAGGAACTCTTATCAGCCAAATCCCCGCGTTGGGGCTCGAAAGTTCTGCCGGTTTGAGGGATGAATCGGCCGGGCGGCCTGCTTAACTTCTGCTCCTCAGGATGGGCGCGTGGATGACGTTGGACAGCCGGCGAAGAACGTTCATCGCATTGGTGGCGGCGGTCGTGGTCGTCTCGGTGGCCTACGCCCTGAACGTTCGCTTCCTCCTCACCGGGCAGCACGCCGTGACCGCGATCGACGACATCGGGGAGGCGGTGGCGGCGGCGATCGCCTCGGCCGCCTGCGCGTGGGCGGCGAGCCGGGCGACCGGGAAGGACAAGCTCGGCTGGGCCCTGATGGGCATCTCGGCCGGCCTCTGGTCAGCAGGCGAGGTGGTCTGGTCGATCTACGAAGTCGGACTGCAAGTCTCGGTGCCATACCCGTCGCTGGCGGATGCAGGGTTCCTCGGGGCTGTGCCCTTCGCGATCGCCGGCATTCGGGCCTTCTGGGATCCGGCCCGAGGCACGTCGTCCCGCTGGCGCGTCTGGTTTGACGGTGTCATCGTCGCCCTCGCCCTGACCTCGACGGCATGGGGGTTCGGACTGCGGACCGTGTACGGATCGGGCAGTCCCTGGTCGACCAAGGTGTTCGACCTGGCGTACCCGGTCTCGGACATCCTGATCGGCACGGTTCTGATCCTTGCCATCCGCCGAGCGAGGCAGCAGCAGAAGGGCAGGATGGCGCTCCTGCTCATCGGCGTCGCCTCCTACTCGATTGCGGACAGCGCGTTCTCGTACCTCAACGCCCAGGGTGCGTTCGGAGCGGTAGGCAACGTGCTCGACACGGGGTGGTTCTTGGGCTTCCTGATGATCGCGCTCGCCGCGATCTATCCCGCGGCGCCGGCAAAGCCGGCCGCGAAGGAGGCGCCGCTCGACCTGTGGCAGCTCGCTCTTCCGTGGATGACGCTGCTCACGGCCTCGGCCGGCGACGTCTACTCGGCACTGTCAGGGCACGAGCTGGATCTCTTCATGTCCTCGCTCACGGCAACCCTGGCCGTTCTCCTGACGGTGAACATGATCATCGAACGAAGGGAGTTCCTCGAGATGCTGACCGAAAGCGAGAACGCCCGTACCATGCTGAACCAAGAGTTCAAGACGGCGTTGGTCGGGATCCGGCGCTTCAGCAAGCGGATCCAGGATGCGGAGCGGCTCGAGCTCGATGAGGTGCGGCGCTTTGCCGCGGAAATCAATCGCACGGCCGAGCAGCTCGATGGCATGGTCGAGGAGATGCTGGACGCGGACGGTGAAGAAGGATCCGCGGGCGAGGTGGATCGACTGGCGCCAGCCGCCGAAGGCGTTGTCCTGACCCTCCCCTGAGGGCGGAGATATTCAGACGCCCGGGCGCCTGACCCAGCCCAGGTTGCCCAGCCGCTCCAGAAGTGTCTCGTCAGCGGTTATGAGCACCATGCCGGCCGCCTCCGCGGTCGCGGCATAGAGCATGTCGTAGACCGGATGGTTGTCGTAACGCCTCGACAATTCCCACGCTCGATCGAGATGGCGTCGGTCGCTCACAGACTTGACGGGGAGCCGCATGAGGAGACCGTAGGCGGCGTCAGCGTCCATCCCCGACCATCGATTTCGCCGCACCCCGGCGACGAGAGCGCTGGCACATTCGACGTAGAGCAGCTCCGGTGCCACGACCGAATCGTTCGCGTGAGTCAACTGCTGCAGAGTCTTCATTGACGGTGACGTGGGATCTGCGCCGGGCGCAATCCAGTCGATTACGACGCTGGCGTCAACGACCGCGATGACCGCCTACCTCTTCATGTCTGCGCCGCCGTTCCTCGATCACAAGATCGGACGCTGACGCACGGGGGCCCCGCCGACCACGCAACGCACGCTCGGCCAGCCTCGCCCATTCAGCGAGCGACAACGGGCGTCGCTCCGTTGCTCCGGCCAGGGCCTCGACGTCTTTGCGCGCCATGACAAGGCGATTGCCTCGTTTTCGTGCCGGCAGGCGGCCGGACCAGACCCATCGACGAATGGTCTCGGTTGTGCGGCCGGCCACGCGCGCCGCAGCCTTGACGTCCAACTCGTCTGCTGGAGATGGCTTCATGTTCAGAACTCTACTACACTACCAGCGTTCGATGGTGTAGAAGGTCCCCCCCCAAGGTCGCAAAGAGATGGGCGGAGTGGACCCGAGGGGATTCGAACCCCTGACCTCGTGAGTGCGATTCACGCGCGCTCCCAACTGCGCCACGGGCCCACAGGGTTTTCGGTGCGCTGAAAGGGAGTATAGCCGCGGTTCCTATACTCCCCTGGAGTGGCCTCGTTCTTCAAAAGCAAGCGCGTGCCAGAAGGAGTGGACCCTTCCCGCATCCCACCCGGGCAGACCCTGACGGCCCCTGACCGCTGGCCGCTCCTCCATTTCGGGCCTGTGCCGAAGACCGATATTGCAAAGTGGGATTTCAAGGTTTTCGGTGCGGTGGAGCACGAGATCAGCGTCGACTACGGCGAGCTGCGCGCGTTGCCTTCGAAGGACGTCGTCGCCGACATACATTGCGTGACGGGCTGGAGCCGGCTGGGCGACCGATGGACCGGCGTGCCGATTCGCGAGATCCTCGACCGCGTCAAGCCCAAGCCAGAGGCGAAGTACGTGATGGCTCACTGCGAATACGGCTACACGACCTCGGTGCCGCTCAGCGTGCTCGACGGCGAGGACAACCTGCTCTGCTACGCGTGGAACGGTGAGGATCTGACGCCCGACCACGGCTGGCCGCTGCGTCTGTTCGTGCCCTCCAAATATTTCTGGAAGTCTGCGAAGTGGTTGCGCGGGCTAGAGTTCATGGAACGCAACCGGCTAGGTTTCTGGGAGCAGCGTGGGTATCACGACGAAGCAGACCCCTGGAAAGAAACGAGGTACTGGTAACGGCCCCACCGGCCCGCCGGTCGTAACTTTCACGACCGATTTCGGTTCCGGTTCTCCACTCGTGGCGGCGATGAAGGGCGTGGTTCTCGCGGGTTGCCCCAACGCCATCCTGGTCGACGTGAGCCACGAGGTGCCGAGGTTCGACGTTTCCGCGGGCGCGTTCATGCTTTTCGCCGGGACCCGCCATTTCACCGGCGGCTCCGTGCACCTGGCGGTTGTCGACCCAGGAGTCGGCAGCACGCGGCGGCGGCTGATCGTCCAGGCCGGCGGCCGCTTTTACATAGGCCCCGACAACGGCCTGTTTGCCATCGTGATCGATGAGGTCGGCGTGCAGGCCGTGCATGAGCTCGCGCCTCGGCCGCATGGGGCTCCGACCTTCGAGGGGCGTGACGTGTTCGCGCCCGCGGCAGCGGCACTTGCGTCAGGCGTACCGATCGAGTCGCTCGGCCCCCCGACAGATCCGCCCATCCCGCTGCCCGACACGGGCCCTCGCGTGCTGTGGACGGACGGCTTCGGCAACCTGGTCACGAATCTCAAGCCCCCGGTGCGGCGGCTGCGCGTTCACAACCACGACGTCGTGTCGACCGCGAAAACGTATTCCGAAGCCAGGCCGGGCGAGCCTTTCGTGTACGTCGGGAGCATGGGCTACCTCGAGGTGGGCGTGCGAGAGGCTCGGGCGGACAAGCTGCTGGGTGCGCGGCCGGGAATGCGGGTGGAGACGATCTAGCGCGGTCTCAGCCTGCGTCGAGCTTCGACGCGATTCGAATCAGCTCCGATCTGGAGTTGATCCCGAGTTTGGAGTACGTGCTCGCCAGGTGGCTTTCCACGGTCCGTTCGCCAATGTGCAGCTGGCCGGCGATTTCTGACGCCGAGTAGGCCTTTGCAGCCAGCCGTGCCACTTCCATCTCGCGGCGAGTCAGCGACTCGACTGCGTAAGAGAGCCCCGCGACCTCGTCGAGTGCGGGTCCAAAGGATTGATGGAGCGTGTTGTGTCGAACGTAGGGACGAAGAAGCGTGGCCAGGCTCACTGCGTAGATTCGCACCACGACCGCCGTGGCCAGGGTCGGAATTCCAACCAATAGAAGGGTGAGCCGATTGGCCGGCTCGACCAGGATCGCCACCGCAAAGAGCAGGCCGGTGAGTCCAATGAGAAGTGTCGCGAACCGTCTCGACAGCACCCAGATGCCGGCCAGCAGTGGCACCAGCGCGAAAGACGCCACGACAGCGCTGGGGGTGGCCACCTCTACGGCGAACACGGCCAGGAGCAACAAGGTGCAGAAGCCGCCGACCAATGGCTCCGTCGGAGCTCCCCCAAGAGCGCACGGATTCACGAGCAGCCTGTGGGTTCGTCTCGCCTGGTTCGCCGGGGACATCTGAATCCCTTCTGGTTCCGCCGCGGATCTAAGGGCATCGTACCGCAAGTCCCGCCGCGTGCTTCCGAGCGGGATTCCTTACGGAAACCTCCGAGTCCGTACCAATTTCCGTACTGGGTACGGACGACTGCCGGCCTCCGTCCCCGCACAGTACCGGGGAGTGCTCAACCCCTCCGTTGGGCCCAAGGGAGGCAACAAGTGAACGCTCGTGTTGAGAGACCACGGATCCTGCCGCGACTCGCAAGCGGTGTTTGCATAGCCCTGATCGGGTCGGCCCTGGTCCTTGTCGGCGGCACGATCCACGCCCGCGCCGGCGGGCCTCGTGGCGGCCACGCCTTCCTGTACAGCGCCGGCGCGATGACCGATCTGGGCGTCTTGCCGGGTAGCGTCGAGAGCTTTGCCAACGGGATCAACAGCCAGGGCCAGGTGGTCGGCGCCGCCGACGAGGCTTCTGGAAGCGCCAGCGAGGCGTTCCTGTGGACGGCTCAGTCAGGAATGGTCGACCTCAACACCATGCTCCCCGCCAACTCCGGCTGGACCCTGTTCGATGCGACCGGGATCAACGACAGTGGACAGATCACCGGCGTCGGTTCTCTTAACAGCTTTCCAGAGCGCGGCTTCATCCTCACGCTTCCGCCGCCGGGCGGTAGTGCGTCGATCGTCGACATCGGGGTGCTGCCGGGCGGAAATGGTGCGTTCCCGTTCGCCATCAACAACAGCGGACAGGTGGTCGGTCAAGCCGACGAGCCGAATCCGAACGTCTTCGGCGGCACCTCCAGCCGTGCCTTTCTTTACAGCGCCGGGACGATGACGAGCCTTGGCGCCCTTACGGCGACGGGCGATAGCGCGGGCGCCGACATCAACGACGGCGGACAGGTGGCCGGCACTTCGGAGACCAACCA
>Ga0209806_1003053_pt1 | contig 10132 bp, 9 predicted proteins | sample GraSoiAngelo_152_FD_186166 | JGI IMG/M metagenome (GOLD analysis project Ga0209806, IMG submission 186166) | Grasslands soil microbial communities from the Angelo Coastal Reserve, California, USA - 14_1009_12_30cm (SPAdes) (version 2) | ecosystem: Environmental > Terrestrial > Soil > Grasslands ... | reverse complement strand
ATGCCTTTCTTCTGGCTCCGCGGCGGGGCCGGCGTCATCACGGCCGCCGTGGTCTCCCTCATCGCGCACTTCCTGGTTGGTGCATCCAAGGCGCTCTTCACGCTGCGGACGTGGTGGTCGGCGGGACTCGAGATGACGCTGGCCGGCGTGATCGTCGGCGGAATCACATACGCCCTTGGACTCGTGTTGAGAGTCGGCGGCTGAGCTTTCGGCATCGGCCTCAGGCGCGCGCGGCTTCGAAGCTCCAGACCTCCGACGAGATTTCCGCGATCACCCGCCAGCCGGCAGCGCCTCCGATGCCGTCGGTCATCACCGTGAGCACGTAGGCGCCGTTCGGTCCGGAGATCACGAGCGCCACGTCGTTCTCGACCTGGTCGATCGTCCCGGTCTTGTGCACGACCACGCTCCGGCCGCCTACTCCGGACGGGACTCCGGCCTCGGTCGAGGTGCCGGTGAGCATCGGGTAAAGCCATGCGTGCGCGGCGGCCCCGCCCAACGAACCCCTTGCCTCCGCGGCCCACAGCAACGCGAGGTCGGTGGGGGAGGTGGTGTTGGCGGTGAAGAACACCGATTCGGTGGCGCCTTCCGATGCGGCCCAGGCGTTGAGCGCATCCGCGCCTCCCAGGTCGCGCACGAGCATGTGGCCGGCGGTGTTGTCGGAGAACAGGCCTGCTCGCTGCGCCAGCTCAGTCCGTGTGAAGCACATGCCGTCGGCGTAGTCGTCGAACCAGCCAGCCTCGTAATCGTCGTCCACGTAGCAGACCAGGCCGTCGGGGTTTGACTTGCCGGCCGCGATGTTCTGTGCCTCCATCATCAGCGCGGCGAGCTTGTACGTGCTCGCGGCCGTGAAGATCTCGCCGCCGTTGTAAGACCAGACGAGCGGTGTCGTCCGACCCAGCTCGATCAAGGCAATTCCCACGGAACCGCCGCTTGCCAGGACGAGAGGCTCGACGGCCGAGTTGAGAGTCATCGGGCCGCGCGCCACGAGGCTGTTGACGGCCTGCACCACCCGCCGGGTGCCGGTGACTGTGAGCGTGGCCGCCGGCGGAATGCCCAGGGTCACGGCAGACGTCGATGCGCGCACGTCGTTGCCGGCGGGAGCGAAAGCGATGAAGATCGCTCCCGCGACGACCAGGATGCGCGAAGCCGCATGCACGAGAAAACACGCTGTGCGTCACAGCTAAGAATTTCCTGTGTCCCACGTAAGGTTTTTGCAAGTACCCGCTGCGAGGGCTGTCGTTACTGCACCTGGGCGGGTAGCTTCTCCACGTTGATCCGGCGTCCGAGGAGGGCGGAGATGACGTGCTGGGACCGAGCGGGGTCGCCGCTGGTCCAGAACCGCTCTCTTGCATCGCCGCCGGCGGCCCTCAGTCCGCGTTCGTCGAGGACACGCGTCAGCTGGCGGGCAACCGCGGCTCCGGTCTCGATCAGCGAAACGTGCTCACCCGCGATCTCGGTGATGAGGGGCTTGAGAAACACGTAGTGGGTCGAGCCAAGGACGATGGCGTCCGCGCCCGCGTCGAGCATCGGCCGGATATAGCTCTCGACCATGCGCCGAAGCTCGGTCCCGTCGAGGTCCGCGTCTTCGATGTGCTCGACCAATCCCGGCACTGGCTGGATGATCACCCTTACGTCGCCGCCGAAGCGGTCGAGGAGCGACGCCAGGCGGTCCGATTCGCTCACCGCCGCTGGAACGATGGCGCCGACGACGCCGGTCTTCGTCGCGCGCACGGCCGGCTTGATCCCCGGCTCGATGCCGATCACAGGTATGGACAGCGTGCTCCGGAGTGCTTCGGCCGAGCCCGCCGTCCCGGTGTTGGAGCCGATGACGATCGCCTTCACGCCCTGTGTCAAAAGGAAGCGCGCGATCGCAAGACCACGCTCACGGACGAAGCCAGGGGGCTTGTCGCCCCATGGTGCATTGGCGGAATCTGCGACGTAGTCGATCGACTCGGCGGGCAGGGCCGCGCGAATCTCGCGCAGCACGGACAGCCCCCCGACGCCCGAGTCGAAGATGCCGACCGGCGCCTCATTCACGGTGCGAGAAGGCTAGCGCGTGCTCCGATTCCGCCTCCCACCTTCCGGCACGAGCTTCAGCTTGCGTTCAGATAGGTCAGGTGTCAGGCGTGCGGTAACCGACATGCGCGTTTCTTATCTATGCCGAAACCTTGGCTGTGGGGCCTTGCCCTTGGACTCCTGATCGGAGCCGGCGTCGTGCTGGTGAGCTCGATGAGGTTTGGGTTCAGCGCACCGCTCCTGATGCTGGGCCTGGTGCTGGCGATCGTCTTCGGCGGGCTCGCCTGGATCGGCGCTTTCGTGAACAGACGCACCCACGTAGACTGACCCTGGTGGGCGAGGGGGATCGCGTCGGCATCACGCCGAAGAGCTGGACCGCCGAGACCGGCCTGGCCGCGCACCACGGCGTCCTCCATCTGGGCAAGCGCTGGTACGTGGTCAGCGCGGAGCTCGATGAGAATGGCCACGCCGAAGGAGTGAGGCTGGACGGGCCCTACCCGGACCACGACTCAGCCGAGGCGCAGGCGCGGCGCATGAAGGACAAGCCGGCCTAGCTCCGTGCGGGTCGCGGCGATCTCCGACATCCACGGCAACCTCCCGGCGCTCGAGGCCGTGCTCGCGCAGCTCGATCGTGAGAAGCCTGACCTGATCGTGGTGTGCGGCGACGTCGCGTCGGGACCGATGCCCGCCGAGACCATCGACCTGCTGATGGCCCTAGACCACACCCGCTTCGTCCGCGGTAACGCAGACCGCGGACTGATCGAGGAGTTCGACGGGATAGCGCCGTCCGAGATGCCAGGCCCGTTCGCCGATTGGTGCGCGCGGCAGATCACTCGCGAGCAGCGCGATTTCCTTGCCTCGTTCGAGAGCAAGGTCCTGATCGATGGCGTCGACGGCCTCGGTCGGGTGCTGTTCTGCCACGCCACGCCGCACAACGACACAGACGTGATGACGGTCGAGACGCCGCTCGAGCGCGTACGCGTGCTGATCGCCGGTGCGGATGCGGACGTCATCGTCTGCGGGCACACGCACATGCAGTTCGATCGCGGGGTGGATCGGGTCCGCGTCGTCAACGCGGGCAGCGTCGGCATGCCGTACGGGGAGCCGGGCGCCTACTGGGCCTGGCTTGGTCCCGACATGAGGTTGCGCAATACCGATTACGACCGAGAGGCCGCGGCGGCGCGGATTCGGGCCAAGGACTGGGACAACGCCGAGCAGTTTGCGGCCAAGAACGTGCTCTCGGTTCCCTCGGTCGAAGAGGCGATGGAGTTCATGCGCAAGATGGAGGCGAAGCAGGCCTCCTCGGCCTAGCGACCCCTCCGCGCTCGCAGCTCCTCGATGCTTTCTTGAGCTGTTTTGTCGGCAGGCGGTTTCTCTTTCGGAACCGCCGACTTTGCCGCGCGCGCTGACCGCACGCCTGCCACGCGTTCCTTGAGCCGCGCCACGGTCGCCTCTGCCGCGACGGCGCGCGCGGGTCTGCGCGTGAACGCCTGCTTCCATGCCGGCACGTCCTCGACGCGCAAGATCAAACGCCGCAGCGCCACGTCGATGGGGAAGAGGACGATGGCCAGCACCAGCAGCAGCTCGTCCAGCGGCTGCACACCCTGCGCGGCGGGAACCGGAAGCCGGTAGACCTGCGCGACGTCGGTTATCAAAGTACCGCCGCCCGCCCTCGCGATGGCCCGAAGGCTGTTCAGGTCGGTGCCGAGATCCCGGTACTCCGGCGAGTAGGGAACGACGAGGCCGAAAGTGTTGGTGTGCTTGACGGCGCCACCCACGGACTGCGTCACGTGAACCAGGTAGCTGCCCACCTGGTCGGTGGGCAGGTCACCCTCAAACCTGCCCGGACCGGTCGCACCAAGCGTCAGCTGGCTCGCCGACAGGTCGGGCGCGACCGCGCTCACCGTGACCCCCGCGCCCGAGAAGTTGGGGGCGGTCACCAGCAGGTGTGTGTGGTCACCCTGCACCTGGGACTCCATCTGCAGGGCGGGATCGCCTGCCTGCGGGAGCGTGTAACGAACCACATCGCCAAAGAACCGATTTGCGCTCGGCCAGCGCAGAAGGTCCGCACTCCAGCGGCCCTGCCCGTCGCTCGTCCACGCCATCACGCGGCCCAGCCCGTACTCCCATGTCGCCAGCAGCGGGTCGTTCTGCGGGCTCTGCAGGATCACATCCGCCGCCGCTCGCGGCGTGGTGGCGACATATCCGGTCAGCGCCGGCATCGTGTTGAGGGGAACGCCGGGCAGCGCTTCAAGCAGCGATGCGAGATGCGGAGCGATCGTGCCCTCGACGATCCACGGCTTGAGCGCTTCGTTGGTCTCCTTCAGAAAGATCTGCGGCACGTCGCGAACGCTGGTGCTGTTGTAAAAGCGGCCGTGTCCCCACGCTGCGATCTGCTGCATGAGGCCCGGGTTGGTCCCGAACGAGCCGGCTGACACCGTCGAAACCGTGATGCCCTGGTCGTGAATCGCCGTGACGATCGGTCCGTAGTTATCCCCGGTGGCGTCGCCGTCGCCGAGCAGGATGATGTGCTTCAGCCCTGCCTTGCTCTTGACGAGCTGCTGGGACGCGGCATTCAGGTCCGGGCCGTAGCTGCCCGGGTCCCCCAGCGACATCGACGCGATCGTCGCCTTCACCTTCGCCTTGTCGGTCAGCTGGGTCAGTGGCACCACGACGTTACCGCCCATGCCGTTCGTCACGCCGACGAAGTCCCGCGGCGTGAGCTGGTCGATCACCGCGTCGGCGGCGCCGCGCAGGACCTGGTCGCCTTCTGTCGACTCGGTGCTCTCGAGCACCAGCATCACGGCGACCGGTGGCTTCTGCATGTTCTGCGGCAGCTCGATCTGAACCGGAAGCGTGGCCTCGAGCGCCGTGCCGGCGTAGCCGCCTGGGCCATAGGCATCCGAGCCGCCGATCACCACGAGCCCGGTGCCGAGGTCGCGGGTCGCTGTTTGCAGCAGCGCCATCCCGTCCACGCCCAGGCTTGCCGCCGGGATGTTCACGAGGACGACCGATTGGTACGCGGCAAGGTCCGCGGCTGAGCGTGGAAGCTGCGCGGGCGTGATCGTGGTCGACAGGATGCCGGTCGAAGCCAGCGCGGCTTCGAGCGCCGGCGCGTCGCCGGCGTTCTGCTCGACGAGCAGGACCCGTGGCGGACCGACCACCTGCACCAACGCCTCTCCCACGTTGTTCTCTGCATAGGTGTCGAGCACGGGATCGATCGTGACCTGCACGTTGTGAAACCCCGCACCCGCCGGCTTGACCGCCTGGGTGAGCGTTGTCTCCCCATTCGCCAGGTCGACCTGACTTGTCGTCAGGAGGGTCCGATCCAGGTACCAGCGCACGGTCGCGCTGGTGGCCGTGTTGCTGACGATCACGGCTTGCGCGCTTGCCTGCTGGCCTTCGTTCATCGTCCCCGGCATGCCGAGGCGGTCCACGTACGCTTCGGCGCCCACCGGCACGGAAAGCGCAACCGCGTCGACACGCACGCCTTCGGCGTGCAGCAGGCGTGCCTCCGCGATGGCATCGCCGAGATTGGCGCGCCCGTCGCTGACGATCACGACGTGACGCCGGCTGTCGGCGGGGAGGATCGAACCCGCGAGCTGCATCGCCGACGCGAGGTCGGTGTAGTTCGGATTCGGACGGCTCTGGAACTCTCCGAACTGGGGATTGGTGCTCACGCTGACCTCGACCTGCGGGTCCCGTCCGAAGCTGATGACTCCGGCCCGGTCGGCGCCCTGACGCTCGGCGAGGATGCGCTGCACGGTAGTGCCCTCCTTGTCGACGGCGCTCTGCGTGCTCGCCGAAAGGTCGGCCAGGACCATCAAGGACTGCTCGGGTGGCGAGGTCTGAAACTCGAAGCCGGCGAGCGCGCCGGTGAGCAGCAGGACGATCAACACTCGAATGCCAAGTGAGATCCGAGCCCTGGCCGGCGGCAGTGGCGGCGCAAGGCGCCACCAGGTGAAGAACACGACCACCAGGGCGATGACACCCGCTCCCAGAAGGAGCGGGCGCGTCAGCTCAAAGCCCACGGTGGAACGCCAGCCACTCAGCCAGCACCAGCCCGAGCGCCAGGACGGCGATCAAGGGCCAGATGGCGAGGAAGCCGTGGTGTGAGGTCTCGATCGCGGCCGTGGTCCTGGCCGGCGGCAGGGTGAGATGGTCGACGGGCGAGAGCTGAGACGTCGCGTCGGAGAAGAGGTTCACCGCAAACCACGAGCGATCGACCTTTCCGGCGACCGTCTGCTCGACCGTGTAGATACCGACCAGGTCCGTGTCGGCAAAGGTGGCGATCGAGCCGGTGGTGAGGGGCCGGCGGCTGCCGTCCGGCCGCACCACCGACACCGAGGTGGCCCCTGTCTCGGGCACGATGGTGACCTGCTCGTCGGGATGGAAGCTGCTGCTCGGCACCGACGGTGGCAGCATCCACTCGCTCAGGTTCTGCATCAAGACCGGAAAACCCAGGCGGAGCGGAAAGTCCGATTCGTGGAGGTCGAATCCAAAGAGCGCCTGGCGGAACGGCTCATCTCGCACCAGCACGAGCGGCGTCTGCACGCTGGTGACGAGAGCACGTCCAAAGCTCGAGGCGGTGAGGTCTTCGCTGCGCGCGACGTGAACGTCTTGCAGCGAGACATTTGTGAGCAGCGGATCGCCCGCGTCTGAAGCCCGCACGCGGCCGATGCCGACGGGTGAACCGCCCGCCAGCGGGCTGCCGGCCGGCGGGTCGACCATGATGAACGGCGCGTCCGGCAGCGCCGGCGGTGAGAAGCGATCGAAGACTGTCATCGCGTAGGCCGCGGCGCCGCGATATGCCGTGGGGGCCACCACGTCGACCTGGAAGTCCGCGCGGAGCCGCAGCGCCTGCTCCAGGAAGACGTTGCCGGGGCTGACGAGCAAGACGCGAAACGCACGAGGTGTTCGCGCGATCGTCATCACGCTGTCATCGAGCGCGAAGTTGTCCTTCGCGTCCAGGCGGGCAGTGACGATCGTGGCGTTGTCCGGCACCGGCAGCACGAGGTCCTGGGCCTGGCCGCCCGCAAGATTGACGGGACGGACGTCGATCAATCCCGCGTCGGAGCGCCACTCGACGGTGACGGTCCGAGCTTGCTGACCGAAGTTGTGGACGCGGAGGTACGCGGCACGCGACTGCGCGCTAGTCCTCACCACCAGCGACGTGAGTCCCACGTTCTCGCCCGAAACACCGACGCGGTCGTATTCGATCGGAAAGGGAAGTCCGCTCGTCAGCGACGCCTGCAGCGGCTGGACGATACCGTCGCTGAAGAGGTACGCCCGCGCGTCCTCGCCCGCGCGGACGATGCCGGCGGCAAGCAAGAGGGCCGCGGAAAGATTGGCCTGGCCATTGCTCGCGGCGACGCCGTTCAGGGCCCGGTGCATCGCGTCGTGATCGCCGGAGACGGACGCCACGATGCGCGGAGTCGATTCGACGGCGATCAACGTCATCCGATCTTGGGGCCCGAGCTGATCGATCATGACGCCGACCTGGCGCTTGGCCTCGTCGAGTCGCGATGGCTGCACGTCCTTTGCCTGCATCGAAGCCGATGCGTCGAGAAGCACGATGGTGTGGGACGCAAGGCTTGCGCGGGCGGGCAGCGCCGGCTGGACGGCCGCCGCGACCAGAAACGCCGCCACCAGCAGCTGCAGCAGCAAGAGCCAGCTGAACCGCAGTCGCTGCCACGGCACGTTGGCCTGGCGGTCACGGATCTCGTCCGGCCAGAGATGCAGAGCGGAAACGATTCGTGTCGGCCGCCGGATCCGCAAGAAATAGAGCGCGACGATCACCGGGATGGTGATCGCGAGCCCCGCCGCGGCCGGTGCGAGGAACGTCATCCGATCAGTCCGACGCGGCGCAGCGTGCGCTGCACCATGTCCTCGACCGGCTGGTCCGTCGTCAGGCGAACGAAACGCAACCCCCGGCGCCGGCTCACCTTCTCGATCTCGTCGGTCCTTCGCGCGAGCGCCGTGCGGTAAGCAGCCTGGGTCGCGGGTGTCGCGGTGAACTCACGCTCGATGCCGGTCTCCGCATCTTTCAGGCGAGCGTCACCGGTCCAGTCCGGCGTGATCTCCTGCGGCGCCAGCAGCTGCAGCACCGCGCCTTCCTGTCGCGCGAGCTGGAGCGCGGTGATGGCCGGCTCGATCGGTGAGGGGCCGAGTCCGTCCGTGATCAGAACCGTCATGCCGGGACGCTGCCGACTGATCGGCGAGACCAGCCGCGAGTAATCCGTCGGCCCGCCAGTCGGAAAGGATTGGATCCGGGCGAACAAGCCCTGCGCCGAGTGGCGTCCGCGAGTGGGAGCGCCGCCCGAGGTCGGTCCGCCGGCGAATACCGTCAACCGCACGCGGTCGAGCGAAGCCAGGGCGACATATGCGATGGCGCCCGCGAGACGCTGCGCCGTCACGGCCTTGTTGGGACGGCCCCAGTCCATCGACCCGCTCAGGTCGACGAACAAGCTCAGCGGAAGCTCCTCCTCGGCGACGAACAGCCGCAGCATGAAGCGGTCGAGCCGCGCGTAGGCGTTCCAATCTATAAGGCGGTAGTCGTCGCCCGGTGTGTAGTTGCGAAAGTCGGCGAACTCCGGCGAGCGACCACGGCTCATCGACCTCCGCTCGCCTCCCATCTGGCCCTTGACCGCGCGCCGCACCAGCACGGCGAGCCCTTCGAGGCGGCGCAGCAGGGAAGGTTCGAGCAGGCTGCTTGCAGCCACTCCTAACCCGCAGCTTTTGCTTTGTCGGTCTTCTCGACGATCTCGTCGATGAGCTGGTCCGACGTGACCTCGTCGGCCTCAGCCTCGAACTGCAGGAATATGCGATGACGAAGCGCTGGACGGGCGACGGCGACGACGTCGTCGAACGCCACGTTGTAGCGACCGTCGAGCAGAGCCCGAACCTTACCGGCGAGGACGAGGGTCTGCAGCCCGCGCGGGCTGGCGCCGAAGCGGACATAGCGCTTGACGTTGTCGACCCCGGTGCGGTCGGGATGCGTGGCCGCGATCAGCTTGCCTGCGTAGGCGAGTACGTGCTCCGCGATCGGCACCTCGCGCGTCACCTGCTGCGCGGCCAGGATGGCATTTGCATCGGCTACGGGCTTGAGCTGGGGTAGGGCGTTGCCGGTCGTTCGGCGGGCGATCTCCAGCAGCTCTTCCTCGCTCGGGAACTTCACCAGCGCCTTGAAGAAGAAACGGTCGAGCTGCGCTTCGGGCAGCGGATACGTGCCCTCGAGCTCGATCGGGTTCTGTGTGGCGAGCACGAAAAATGGCGTGGGCAGGGCGCGGGTCTCGGTCCCCACCGTCACCGTCCTCTCCTGCATGGCTTCGAGCAGGGCGCTCTGCGTCTTCGGTGTGGCGCGGTTGATCTCGTCCGCGAGCACAAGGTTGGCGAACAGCGGCCCCGCCTGGTACTGGAACTCGCGACGCCCCTTCTCCTCGCGGATCACGTTGGTGCCGACGATGTCCGCGGGCATCAGGTCCGGCGTGAACTGGATGCGGGCGAAGGACAGGGTCAGCGCCTGGCCGAGCGATCGAACCAGCACGGTCTTGCCCAGTCCCGGAACGCCTTCGAGCAGCATGTGGCCGCCGGCGATGAGGCTGATCACGGTGTCGCGCACCAGCTCCTTCTGGCCGACGATCAATCGCGCGAGCTCGGTCTCCAGCGCCCGGGCAAGATCCGTCACCTGCGCGCCGTCGAGACGCGGCTCTTCGGCGATCACTGCTTGCTGACCGGCTCGCCGAGGCTCGAGAAGTAGGCCCGGATCAGGTCCTGCTCGCTGCCCGGGATCAGGCTCTGGTCGGCGGCGTCGAGGGCGGCCTGCTGATAGGCCTGGATCACCTGGCTGTAAGGGGTGAGGGGCACATCCTGGCCCGGACCCAGGGGGGGTGGTTCCGTGTCGGGTTGCCCCGACGAAGCGGGCGCCGGCACATAGACCCGCTCGGTGCCCTGGGCGCCGGAGCCCTGGCCGCTCCCCGAGCCGCTCGACCCCTGGCCGCCGGTGCCGCCGCTCCCGCCATTGCCGCTGCCGTTCCCGGTCCCGTTGCCGTTGCCGCTCCCGTCTCCGTTCCCGTTCCCGCTTCCGCCTCCGCTCGGCTGGGCGCCGCCCGATCCG
>Ga0209806_1003050_pt1 | contig 10135 bp, 9 predicted proteins | sample GraSoiAngelo_152_FD_186166 | JGI IMG/M metagenome (GOLD analysis project Ga0209806, IMG submission 186166) | Grasslands soil microbial communities from the Angelo Coastal Reserve, California, USA - 14_1009_12_30cm (SPAdes) (version 2) | ecosystem: Environmental > Terrestrial > Soil > Grasslands ... | reverse complement strand
TCGACGGCGATCCAGTACGGCTTCGCCAAAATCTGGACATCCTCGCCGCGGACTTCGCCGTAAAAGAATTCGTTGCCCGATTTAAATCCACCGAATGTGCGCATGTTCGTTACCGCGGCACGATTGCCACAAAGTCGCGCACCGGTTTTTCTTCGGCGATGGAAAATGCGCTTCCGTTCGCGCGCTTAAACCAGAAAGCGCTGGACGAACCGCCATCGAGATTGAGCGCCCGTTGGACCTTAAAGTCGGGCGTCAACACGGTCGCAAGGACGTTCGAAAGGTCCGCCAAGGTCACGTCCGAACAAAATCCCAAAGCCACTTTGTCCCCCGCTCCCACGGCCGCAAATGTGCGCCGGGCCGGGCGCTTCGATTCCAGGCCCCGGACCGGTTTGCCAAGGTCGACAATCATCGGACCGGACTCGACCGCGGCGTCCGGTTTTTGCACGAGTGAAAATTCGGCGACGCGCGAAATTTGAACTTTCTTGGCTGAGGCGCTGAGCACGCCGCTGAGTAAACGCGCCTTTTGCAATGGCGCGATAATCGCTCCATCGACAACGAGCAGTCCGATCGGTTTGTAATCCGGATTGAAATAACCGCCGTTGACCGCGGCCAGAAAATTTCCGCGGCCCATGATTTCTTCCAAATCGACACGCGGTTCGCTTGGTTGATCGATTACCCGAAGGCGACACGATTTCGTCGAAAAAACCGCGAGCTCGAGCGAAGCGCGATCGCCAGCCGCGGAATCTTCGACCACGATGTAGCGGTGTTCGAGTCCGCGCAGCGGCGACGGCTCGGACTGAGACGAGATTTGCGTCCACTGCGCTTTGGCGGTGGAAAAAAGAAGAAGAAAAAAAATCGCGGCGCTAAGCTTTCGCACCGTACTTGTCGATCAAAGCCTGGAAGCGTGGATCTTTGCGAAGGGGGTCCCACGCTGGACTCAACTTGAGAAGGGCCACAGTCACGGGACTTGGCCGACTTAGCAAACCGTCCAAAAGTTCAAGTGCCCGCGCGTTTTCGCCCACGACGGCACAAACTTCGGCCACGCCCTCCGTGATTTCCGGACCACCAAAGGCGTCTTTGGTCTCCGGAAGTATTTCGGTGGCGCGCCGCGCTTCAGTCAGAGCGGCATCTTTTTCTCCAAGATAAGCCAGAACTTTCGCGAGCTGGATACGCAGGTCCGGCGAGTCGGAACTCTGTTTCAGTTGCCCTTCGAGAAGGTCTTTTGCTTTCAGTAAGGCGGCGCGCGCGCCGGCTTCGTCGTGGAGCGCTTTTCGCGCGAAGCCGAGGAGATAATATTTGCCGCACAAGGCTGCCGGAATCCCGGCGAGGAGACCATCCGACAGGTTTTCCGCTTCGTGCAATGCTTCCTGGTATTTCCGTTCCAGAAGAAGAACGTCCACGCGTCCGCCGGCAATCATGAGTTTCTCCTCATTATTCATCGGGATCGATTTCGCCGCTTGAAACGCTCGCTCCGCAACGCTCAGATCGCCTTTTTCGGCGATGGCCAGCTTGGATTTGATCTCCCAAAGTCCAAAGCCGTCTGGATTTACTTTCAGCCCGCGGTCGATCGTTTTGTTAGCAGCATCGAAATCGCGCAGCGTTTGGTAACTGAGAGCGAGATTTTGAAGCACCCAACTGTCTTTCGGATCGAGACTGGCTGCTTTCTCCAGACTGGCGTTGGATTCCGGCCATTTTCCCAGGCGGCGCTGGATCGACCCCAAGGCGAGATAACCTTCGGCCTCGTTAGGCAAATCACGCTGTGCGATTTCGAACTCTTTGAGCGCGCCCTCGAAATCGTTGTCGCCGTAATACAACGAAAATCCCATCGCGAGATGCGCCTCCGGCAGGTCGGGCTGCAATTGCAAAGCCCGCTGCGCCAACGCGCGCGCTTTTTGTCGACGCTCGGTAGTGCGCTCGAAAGTGTGAACGATCCAACTTTCCAACTGCGAGTAGCGCGCGACAGCGAGCGCAAATTTCGGATCGAGTTCGATGGCCCGCGCATAAAGTTGCTCGCTTTGCTTAAGTTTCCCGAGGTCCTCAACGGCGCTCTGGAGATTATGCGCCTGGACAAAAGCGAGATAGGCCTCGCCGTTCTCGGTTGGCCTGCGTTCCATTCGCGATTTTTCTACCGGCGAAAGCTTCGCTTGCAGTTCGTTAGCGATTTTCTGAGCGAGATCGGTTTGAATCGCAAAGACGTCGGTTAAATCACGATCGTAATCGCTGGCCCAAAGATGTTCGTCCGTGGTTGCGTCGATCAACTGCACATTAACGCGGACACGATTGCCGGAACGGCGCACGCTGCCTTCCAGAATGGTGGAAACACCAAGCGTCTTCCCGATCTCGCGCAGATTTTGCGTCTTGCCGCGGTACGGCATGACCGATGTGCGCGAAATTACTTTCAAGTCGCCGATCTTCGACAAGTTCGTCAAAACATCGTCCTGAATTCCGTCGGCGAAGTAAGCGTTCTCCTTATCGTCGCTCAAATTTTCAAACGGAAGCACCGCGATCGATTTGTCGATCTTGCGGGCGGCCGCGCGCGGCAGGAGAAAGAAACCGGCGGCGGCGGAAATAATGATGCCGGTGGCAACTAGCATGATGATGTTGCGGCGGAGATGCGAGCCCGGCGCTGCAACTTCGGGCGTTGCTTTAATGCCCTGAGAAGTGACGTCGAATGCCCAAGCCAGAATCAGGGCAATCGGAAAACCGATCAGTAACAAAACGATGACCAAACGCAGCGACCAGTTTGGCAATTCCCAGGCCGGAAAGGCGGCGGAGGCGAGCTGAATGATGCCGCCGGCGGCGATGACGTAAGCAACCGCGACCCGGTAAACTTTTCGCCGCTTCACTTCCTCGAAGAAGCCGGTCATAGGAACAAGATTCGCCCGATTATCGTTCAACGCCAACGGTTAGACAGACAAATTCAACGCCCCGTTCACTTAACACCGGTGGCGAAGACCGTCTGAAATTGCGGATTCTGTTCTTCACGCGAGACCACGCTCACTTCGATCTCGCGAAAGCCGCCTTTTTCCAGAAGTTCATGCAACCGCATCTCACTGAAACCGAGCCAGCGGTCGGCATAAAGTTCCCGCGCTTTTTCGAAGCGATGACTCAACAAGTCGAGCACGACTACCCGGCCGTTCCTTTTTAAAATGCGGTGGGCCGCCTGGACCGCCCGCTCCGGTTTGATCGCGTGATGCAAAGCCTGACTTAAAAGGACGAGATCGACACTGTCTTTTGCAACCGGCGGATCTTCCAGATCGCCGAGCCGGTACTCGAGGTTTTTGATGCCGTGTTTTTTGGCGAGCTTCGACCCGAATTCGACCATCTTGGGCGAGTTGTCGATCGCGATCACTTTACGCGCGCTCTTCGCCAGCAATTGGGAGAGTGTTCCTTCACCGGCGCCAAGATCGACAATCGTCAGCCGTGGAACGAGCGAAATCAACGCGTGCGAAAGCGCTTTCCACGATCGTCCCGGGACGTAACTGCGACCGAACTTCCCGGCCAGCTCATCGAAATATTCGCGCGCTTTGTCCTGACGCTTGCGCAAAGCGAGTTTCAGCGCCGTCCGGTCGCGGCCGGTTTCGGGAATTTCACGCGCGAGTGTCTCGATCACTTGTTGGACGCGGCCGCGCGCGCCATTGCGTCCTGCGATTTTAGTCGCGCCGTAGTAAACATTCTTGCCCGCCCGCCGACCTGCCACCACCCCGGCACGTTTCAATTGCGCGAGATGACTGGAGATCCGCGATTGGCCCATGTTAAGAATCTGCTGCAGCTCGGCCACCGAAAGCTCTTCCTCTTCCAGCAAGAGCAGCAGTCGCAGCCGGGTCGGATCAGCCAGCAGCCGCAATAAATTAATGGTTGACGTCATCCGTGGTCCGAGACGATATATCTACATATCATGATCGGTCAATATGTTGCTTGCAGCTTGACTGTTCTTCTCACCCGTCACTAGTCACTCGTCACTTCCTGTTATGTCACGTCGCTACGTTTTTTCTTCCGAATCCGTTGGTGAAGGTCACCCCGACAAAGTTTGCGACACGATTTCGGATGCCGTTCTCGACGCCTGCATTAAACAAGATCGACGCAGTCGTGTTGCCTGCGAGACCTACGCCAAGAGCAATATCGTTGTCGTTGGTGGGGAGATCACGATTCCGAATCTGGCTGAGGACAAACCGCTCGGCGCGGTTCTTCCAATCAACAAAATCGTCCGTGAGACCGTGCGCGAGATCGGTTACGTGAACGACGATGATGTCTTTCACGCGGACAAGATCGACATCCAGAACATCATCACCAAACAATCGCCTGACATCGCCCAAGGCGTGGATGCACGCGCAGCCGATGGCAAGGACACGGCCGAACAGGGCGCGGGCGATCAGGGTTTGATGTTTGGTTACGCCTGCGACGAAACGCCGGAGCTGATGCCGGCTCCGATCATGTTTGCCCATCGGCTCGGGCGCGAGCTCACTCGCATTCGCAAGAGCGGAAAAGTCGGCTGGCTCCGACCGGACGCGAAATCGCAGGTCTCAGTTATTTACGAAAATGGCCGGCCGATCGGCATTTCCTGCGTTGTTGTTTCAACGCAACACTCCCGCGACGTCAAACATTCCGAAATCCGGAGCTTCGTGATCGAAGAAATGATCAAAAAAGTTTTGCCGAAGGAAATGTTAAGCGAGAGCACGCAATTTCTCGTCAATCCCACCGGCAATTTCGTGGTTGGCGGACCGCAAGGCGACACCGGTCTGACCGGCCGCAAGATTATTGTCGATAGCTACGGCGGCATGGGACGCCACGGCGGCGGCGCATTTTCCGGAAAAGATCCGAGCAAAGTCGATCGCAGTGCGGCTTACATGGGACGTTGGGTCGCGAAAAATGTTGTCGCGGCCGGACTCGCCCAGAAATGCGAAGTACAATTCGCCTACGCAATCGGTCATCCCAAACCGCTCAGCGTTCACGTCGACACGTTCTGCACCGGCAGCGTCGAGGAAGAAGCGATCGAGCAGGCGGTGCTGCAGACATTCAGCTTTAAACCGGCCGACATTATCGATCAGCTCGATCTGCTTCGCCCGATTTACTCAAAGACGACGAACTACGGTCACTTCGGCAAAGTCGATGACCCAGAGATCACTTGGGAAAAAACTGACAAGGCCGCCCCGCTGAAAAAGGCGGCGAAATAAATTTATGATCAGCACGAAGACAAACACGAAACAGGATTTCAAAGTTAAAGACATCTCGCTGGCCGACTTTGGCCGGAAGGAAATTTCGATCGCGGAAAAGGAAATGCCCGGATTGATGGCGATCCGTGAAAAGTACGCACCCCAAAAACCGCTCGCCGGTGTTCGCATTACCGGTTCGCTCCACATGACGATTCAGACGGCGGTGTTGATCGAAACACTGGTCGATCTTGGCGCCAGTGTGCGCTGGGCCTCGTGTAATATTTTTTCAACGCAAGATCACGCCGCAGCGGCAATTGCGAAGGCCGGCGTGTCGGTGTTCGCGTGGAAAGGCGAGTCGCTCGAAGAATATTGGTGGTCGACTTATCAGGCGATCTCGCATCCGGACGGGAAAGGTCCGCAGCTCATAGTGGACGACGGCGGTGACGCGACGTTGCTGATCCACAAAGGTTATGAGCTCGAAGAGGGCAGCGATTGGGCAAAAACCAAATCGGCGAACAGGGAAGAGCAGGTTATTAAAGATCTGCTGCTCGAAATCCAACGCGACAACCCGTATCGCTGGCACGAAATTGCGAAAGATTGGCGCGGCGTTTCGGAGGAAACGACCACCGGCGTGCATCGCCTTTACAAAATGCATCAGGAAAACCGGCTCCTCGTTCCGGCGATCAACGTCAACGATTCCGTTACCAAATCGAAGTTCGACAATCTCTACGGCTGTCGGCATTCGCTCATTGATGGGTTGAATCGCGCGCTCGATGTCATGGTCGCCGGCAAAGTCGCGGTCGTCTGCGGTTACGGCGACGTCGGCAAAGGCTGCGCCCAATCGCTCCGCGGTCAGGGCGCGCGCGTCGTCATCACCGAGATCGATCCGATCAACGCGCTCCAGGCCGCGATGGAAGGTTACGAAGTCGCTACGATCGAAGACACGCTCGGCCGCGGCGACATTTACATCAGCGCAACCGGCAACACCGACGTGATCACGTTCGAGCATATGCAGCGGATGAAAGATCAAGCCGTCGTCGCGAACATCGGCCACTTCGACAACGAAATTCAGGTCGACGCTTTAAACACGGGCAAAGGCGTGAAGCGGACCAATATCAAACCGCAGGTAGATAAGTACACGTTTCCGGACGGCCACGAAATTTTCCTACTGTCCGAGGGCCGACTAGTGAACCTTGGCAACGCGACGGGTCATCCGAGCTTCGTCATGTCGAACTCGTTCTCGAACCAGGTGCTGGCGCAATTGGATCTCTGGAAAAATCGCGACACCTACAAAGTCGGCGTTTACGTCTTGTCGAAGAAACTCGACGAAGAAGTTGCACGCCTCCATCTCGAAAAGATCGGCGTCAAACTGACCAAGCTCAGCAAAGCACAAGCCGATTATCTCGGCATCCCGGTGGACGGTCCGTTCAAGTCCGAACATTACCGGTATTGAATGTTTCGCTGATCTACAGCGATTCAATCACCAAAACGACTTCTGCGATTCGACCTGCGTGGCCTCTACGTAAGAGCAGCCCGCCGTATTGCCGCGCCGCCATTTTCCCCAGACGTGCACGGTTTTGTGATCGTGCGCCGCGTCCGTTAGAATTCTTGAGACGCGAAACGGCGCGGCCATTGAGATCGATCTCGATCTTCCGGAGTGAAAGACGAACATGATTTGCGACGCGCACGATTCGCCCGGATACAAACTCACTTTCCCGATCTGATCGAAAGACGCACCAACTGATGCCGCGCTGACGTTGGTCGTCGCGGCCTTTGGTCGTTCCGGTTCGCCGCAGCCCGCAAGCAACAACCCGAACGCAAACAATAATACCGAATAGCGACACGAATTCATTCTGTTAGTTGGGTGCAGCGTCGCGCTGCTCGACAAACTTTTCGCCGTTCCATGTGAACTTGCGGAGGACTTTCCCGCTCTTCTGACTGCGGACGAGAATCGTGCGGCCTTGTCGCGGCAGCTCAAATTGCAAGTCTTCATATTTTGATTCGTATTCGCCAGAACTCCACCTGTCGCCGATCGGAAAAACTCTTCGGGATACTTTGTCCATCAGCCGCGGATCGTGGCCGAACTTATCAACTCGCTGTCACGCTCACGGCGTCGCTCGCCTGGCCGATTTCATTGCCATTCGTCACGGCACGAGCGGTGTATTTGAGTTCGCCTTTGCCGGGCGCGGTGTCGATCGCCGGCGTGCGGAAAAAGAACCCGACTTTCTGTGGAGACTTGTCGCCTTTGCCCTGGCGATACAGATTGATCCCGGAAACGCCGCCGCCGGCTTTGCGGAACGGAATCGTGACAAAGTTTCCGGTCTGGCGCGCGCGACCGAGCTCGGCCTTGTAATTCGCGGCCTCGAATTTCCCGGTGTCTATTTTGAGTTTCTGGCCGATGTCGGCACTGAATTTCGCCTGGGCTTTGATTCGTTCCACGCGCGCTTGCCGGCGGGTGTCAATTCCGGGCCGCACCGGAGTTGGCGCGCTCGCGCCCGCGGGAAGATCGACATAATCGCCGGAAGATTGTCCGCTCAGAACCGCATTGGCGGCATGACCGGGATCGGCATCGATGTCGGGACCGAGCGTGGTTAAAATGTGCACGGCGTAGTTCGAATCGTTGACCGCGTTCGTGATCTCGATTTCGCTGAATCCGAGATCCTTTCCGGCTCTCGGAAACTCTTTGGCGAAATTGCTATACCAGTCGATGCGACCGGCCCGGTCCGCAGGAAAATAGGATTTGCTCATAGGTGGCAGAGGTGTTGCCACCTTGATAACGCCGTCGCACCGAACCGGTCAAGACTGCTTCGAGATCTTGCGTGCGAGATAAGCCGAGAAATAGCCGGCGTATTTCCTTTGCAATTCCGGCTTCTGCCAATCCTTGCCCGTCAGGACTTTCCGGCAACTGTTGGCGCCGCAATTGCATTCGGCCGAGTAATCATCGTCATCGGTCATCGCCCAATCGTGGGTCAGTTCTTCGCCCGCGCGAATCTCACGCATGGCGACAAACGTGATCTCGCCGCGGAGACCAAGGTTCGGATCGCAGGAATGATTGCTATACAACATCGACAGTTCTCGTTCGGCGGCATTCACCGGCGTAATGAACAAATTGTCGTCGATCTGAATTTCGACCGGCCCGAGGTGCGGCGTGATTTCGCGACCCAAAGTCTCACGGTCGACAATGTGTCCGCCTTTCACGACGACGATTTCGCCTTGGGCGATGTCGGCTTTCGCAAATAAACCGCGCCCATGGATTTTGCTCTCGCGGACTTCCGTTTTCAGTGAGCGATAAGACAGTTGTATCACGAGAGAAGTGACGGGTGACAACTGGCGGGTGACAAGAGAAAAAATTGTTGCTCTTCTTACTCGTCACATGTCACAGGTCACTATCAAATGAAGTCACGCCCGGCCGCGGTCGTTTTTATTTTCATCACCGTGATGCTCGACATGCTCGCGCTCGGTTTGATCGCTCCGGTGTTGCCGAAGTTGGTCCTGAGTTTCCTGAACAACGACATGACACGCGCGGCGAATTGGAATGGCATTTTTCTGACTGTATTCGCCGCGATGCAGTTTCTCTTTTCACCGGTGATCGGCGTTTTGTCCGATCGATTTGGCCGCCGGCCGGTCCTTCTGCTTTCCAGTCTTGGCCTCGGTCTCGACTACATCGTCATGGCAGTCGCCCCAACCATCGGGTGGTTGTTTCTCGGTCGCATCATCTCCGGGATTACCGCTTCCAGCATTCCCACTGCCTTCGCTTACATCGCCGACGTAACTCCCAAAGAAAAGCGTGCCGGCGCTTTCGGCATGATCGGTGCAGCGTTTGGTATCGGTTTCACGCTGGGACCGGCGATCGGTGGATTGGTGGGAAACACAAATCCGCGGCTGGCATTTTGGGTGGCGGCAGGTTTCAGTCTGACCAACTGGCTCTACGGATTTCTCTTCGTCCCGGAATCACTCGCGCCCGAGAAGCGAAAGGAATTCTCGTTAGGCCGGGCCAATCCAGTCGGCTCGCTCGTTCTACTACGCTCACATCCGGATTTGTGGAAACTCGCTACCATTCAATTTCTTGCCTACGTCTCGCATGAAATTTTCGCCATCTGGGCGCTCTACGCCATTTATCGTTTTGGCTGGGATGCCAAAAGCATCGGGAAATCGCTTGTCGTCGTCGGCGTCTGCACTGCGATAATTTCCGGCGGATTAACGGGACGAGTTGTGGCCTGGTTGGGCGAGAAGCGCACACTTTACATCGGCCAGTTTTTTGGCGCCGTCGGCATGCTCATCGCCGGTCTCGCCAGAAGCGGCGCAGTTTACGTGGCGTCAATCCCGGTCATTTCGATGTGGAATATTTCCTTTCCCGCCGCCCAAGGAATCATGACGCACCATGTGAGCGAGCGCGAACAAGGCGAGTTGCAAGGCGCCATCGGCAGCTTGCGCTCGATCGCTTTCGTCATCGGACCGTTTCTATTCTCATGGACGTTTGCTTGGTTCATCGATCCGAAACATTCGTTCCAATTGCCCGCCGCGGGGTATTATCTCGCAGCCGCATTGCTGTTCACCGCGATGTTCATGGCGACGCGTATCAAACAACCGCAATTTACCGCGGCATCGACGGTGGCCCCCGACGTTCCTGACGTCGTGCCTCCGGAAGGCGTGACTTCAGGCACCGTCGCGCCAATGATCGAGCCCAAAGAAAACATTTGAGCATTTGGTCCGAGTCAGCGATTGAAGCGATGTGAAAGCAACTCCGCGTGGCCTGATCGTCGCGCTGACGATCTGCTCCTGGATCGCGATCTCCAATCACTGCGCGTTTCGCGCGATTGCCACAAAGACCGATACGGCCCAGAGCGGTTGCCCCTTTCACTCCAAACCGGCGAAGCCTCAACCGCAATCCGCCGGGACCGAGTGTTGTAAAATTCTTCGCGCCGTCTCGACAACGCCGGCAAAGATCCTTGCGCCGGCAATCGTCGATCTTATTCATGTCG
>Ga0209806_1003049_pt1 | contig 10140 bp, 8 predicted proteins | sample GraSoiAngelo_152_FD_186166 | JGI IMG/M metagenome (GOLD analysis project Ga0209806, IMG submission 186166) | Grasslands soil microbial communities from the Angelo Coastal Reserve, California, USA - 14_1009_12_30cm (SPAdes) (version 2) | ecosystem: Environmental > Terrestrial > Soil > Grasslands ... | reverse complement strand
TCGTCCCCGGAGCGATTGGTGCGTGGCGCGTTGCTGCGGTGCGCGAGGCGGGCGGGTTCCACGTGGATACGGTCGCGGAAGACGCCGATCTGACGATGGCGCTGCTGCGGCGCGGTTATCGCGTGGAGTACGAAGATCAGGCGCTCGCTTACACGGAAGCCCCGACCAGTGCGAATGGCCTCATGCGCCAGCGCTTTCGCTGGTCGTTTGGGATTTTGCAGGCCGTGTTCAAGCATCGCGGCGTGTTTGCCCGGAAGGGAGTGCTGGGATGGATCGCGTTGCCGAACATCCTTGTCTTCCAGATTCTTCTCCCTCTGGTTTCGCCCTTCATTGACGTGATGTTTATCGTGGGCGTGGCCTGGTATTTCATTCAGAAGTACTTCCATCCTGAATCCACGGACCCGGCCAGTTTCCAAAAACTGGTCGTGTTCTTCCTGGCGTTTCTGGTGATCGACTTCTTCGCATCGGCTATCGCGTTTGCTCTCGAGCGGCGGAGGCCCGACACGAAAGAGGACATCTGGCTCCTCAGTCAGGTCTGGCTGCAACGCTTCGCTTATCGGCAGCTGTTTTCGATTGTGCTTCTGAAGACGTTGAAGCGGGCCGCCGAAGGGCAGAAATTCGCCTGGGATAAGCTGGAGAGAACCGCGGCTGTAAAAGCTCCCGTGGAACGCCGGGAGTCGGTAAAGGTTCCGTAAAAATCCATTCTCCGCCAAAATCCCCACCCTAACCTCGCAAAGAACGCGAGGTTAGGATGGGGCACCCGGCTTCTCGACAGATCCAGAAAGTGGCGGGGTCGCCTTCGACTGCGCTCAGAGCAGGTTTTCGGCTCCGTTCGGCTGGCGCCTCACTACGCTCAAGATGACAGATAATTAAAGGAGATCCTCGGAGTGATGCGAGTAAAGGGACACCTCCGGGTGATGCTTGTCACTGACGTCTGCAGCATAGATGCGGTCTCCTGTTACGGGGGACCGGCATGCCCGCCAAAACGATCATCGAGCCGTTCCGCATCAAAAGCGTCGAACCGATTTCCTGGACTACACGCAAATTACGCGAACAGCTGCTGCGCGCTGCTTATTACAACCTGTTTCTCCTGCCTGCGGAAGACGTTCTGATTGACCTGCTGACCGATTCCGGAACGGGCGCGATGTCGACGCACCAGTGGGCGGCGCTCATGGAAGGTGATGAAAGCTATGCGGGCGGCCGGAGCTTCGATCATTTTCGAGACGCCATCCAGGACATCTTCGGCTACAAGCATGTGATTCCCACCCATCAGGGCCGGGCTGCGGAGCGCATTCTTTTCAACGTCGCCTGCAAGAAGGGAGACATCGTTCCGAACAACACGCATTTCGATACCACTCGCGCCAACGTCGAGTTCGTCGGTGCCGAGGCCGTGGACCTTGTCATCCCCGAAGGCCGCCAGCCCAGCCTGAAACATCCGTTCAAGGGCAACATGGATGTGGAGGCGCTGGATACTCTGATCAGCAACGTGGGGCGTGCGCGTGTGCCGCTGGTCATGCTGACGGTCACCAATAACTCCGGCGGTGGTCAGCCGGTTTCGATGCAAAACATTCGCCAAGTGAGTGCCGTGTGTCGCAAACACGCCATTCCGCTCTATTTCGACGCGTGCCGCTTTGCCGAGAATGCCTACTTCATCAAGCTCCGCGAACCGGGCTATGCGTCAAAGACCCCGAAGCAGATCGCGCAGGAGATGTTCAGCTACGGCGATGGCTGCACCATGTCCGCGAAGAAAGACGGTCTGGCAAATATCGGTGGGTTCCTGTGCACCAATGACGACACGCTTGCGCAGCGGGAAAAGGACTTGCTCATTCTGACCGAGGGCTATCCCACGTACGGCGGCCTCGCCGGGCGCGATCTCGAAGCGATTGCGGTTGGACTGCAAGAGGTCCTGCACGAGGATTACCTGCAATATCGCATTGCTTCGACTGCCTATCTCGGCAATCACATTGCTGCGCAAGGAGTGCCGATTGTCCAGCCTCCGGGCGGTCACGCGGTCTACATCGATGCGCGCGCATTTCTTCCGCACATTCCACCGGCACAGTTTCCGGGAGTCGCCCTTGCCGCTGAACTCTATCTGGAAGGCGGAATTCGTTCCGTCGAAATTGGTACCCTGATGTTCGGGTCGGCAGCGAAGATGGACCTGGTGCGGCTTGCGATTCCGCGCCGGGTTTACACGCAGAGCCACATCGATTACGTGGTCGAAGTTATTCTGGAAGTCTGGAAAAATCGAGACAAAATTCAGGGATTGAAACTCAGTCACGAAGCGCCGTTCCTGCGCCATTTCACTGCGCGGCTAGAGCCCGTGGAGAGCGTGCTGACCGCCTGACCCCGGCCTCCGGTGCTACAATTGAGCGTACATTCGATCATTTCAATCCTTACTCCGAACTCCATTTTGAGGTGAATTCATGGCAACCATCGAAGCTCCCCCGCGTCTCCAGGTTCGCCTGCATGAAGGGCGCTTTAAGAACGAGCCGCCCGTCGATTTCCGTCACGAAGAGAATGCCCGCAAGATGCGCGCTGCGATTGAGAAAGTGCACGGCCAACTCGGGCGCGAATATGACCTCATCATCGGCGGCAAACACGTGAAGACCGGCGAGAAGATCAAGTCCATCAATCCCGCGAAGCCCTCGCAGATCGTCGGCTTGCATCAAAAAGCGGGCCGGGAGCATGTTGAGCCCGCGATGAATGCGGCGCTCAAGGCCTTCGAGTCATGGAGTCGGACCTCCGTTGAGGAACGTGCCAGCCTCGTATTTCGGGTTGGCGACCTGCTGCGCGAGCGCAAGTTCGAATTCATGGCGTGGCTGGTTTTTGAGGTCAGCAAGAACTGGGCCGAGGCCGACGGCGACATTGCCGAGACCATCGATTTCTGTGAACTGTACAGCCGCGAAGCGTTGCGCCTTGCGAAAGCGGAGCCGGTAGTCCAGTTGCCGGGTGAACGCGACCGGCTTTTCTATATTCCGCTGGGGGTCGGCGCCGTGATTCCGCCGTGGAATTTTCCTTGCGCGATCATGGCGGGAATGACTCTGGCGTCGATTGTTTGCGGAAATACCGTGATCCTGAAGCCGTCGAGCGACTCTCCGACCATCGCCGCGAAGTTCGTCGAACTTCTGGAAGAGGCCGGAATGCCGGAGGGGGTGGTCAATTTCTGCCCCGGTGCGGGCGGAAGTTTTGGAGACGCCATCGTGGTTCATCCCAAGACGCGCTACGTTGCGTTCACAGGATCGCGCGAAGTCGGACTCCACATCAATAAGAGCGCGGCCACCCAGGCCTCGGGACAGATCTGGATCAAGCGCACGATTCTTGAAATGGGCGGCAAGGACGCGATCATTGTCGACGCCGACACCGATCTGGACGTCGCGGTAGAAGGCGTGGCGCAATCCGCGTTCGGCTTCCAGGGCCAGAAGTGCTCGGCCTGTTCGCGCGCCATCGTGGACGAACGGGTCTATGACAAGTTTCTCGACATGCTCAAGTCGCGGGTGGAGAAGTTCACCATCGGCGATCCCACCGAGAACTACAACCTGGGCGCGGTGATCAACGAAGGCTCGATGAAGAGCATCCTCGAATATATCGAAGCAGGGAAGCGCGATGGCCGGCTGCTCACGGGCGGTGGGCGCGCCACCAATGCAGGCGAAGGCTTTTATCTGCAGCCCACGGTGTTCGCGGATATCCCGGCGAAATCAAAGCTCGAGCAGGAGGAAATTTTCGGGCCAGTGCTGGTGGTGATCAAATCGCGAAACTTCGACCACGCGCTCGAGATCGCCAATGATACGGAGTTTGGATTGACCGGAGCGGTCTACACGAAGTCGCGTGACAAGATTGACCGGGCCGTTCGTGAATTCCACGTGGGCAATTTGTATATCAACCGCAAATGCACGGGCGCTATTGCAGGAGCGCATCCGTTCGGCGGATTCAATATGTCGGGCACCGATTCGAAGTCCGGGGGGCCCGATTATCTGTATCTGTTTTCGCAGGGAAAGTCGGTGGGAGAGAAGCTCTAAATCGGAACCATCAGGAAACAAAACAGAGCCGGAGACAATCGTCTCCGGCTTTTTCTAGTTTTCCTGGGAAAGTCCCCACCCAAACCTCGCACAGAACGCGAGGTTTGGATGGGGCACCCTCCGAGTTTACTGTTCGATCGCACCGTCCTTGGAGTGCAGCACGAACTCTACCTTCCGTTCGCGATTCAGGCGTACGGTCTGATAGAGGTCTACGTTTTCGAGGGCGAATGCTTTCTGCTCGCCGGCCTCGGAAACAGCCTGCAACTGCCCTCCCTGCAGCCAATACTCCCGCGACAGGAACGCCGATCCGCCTTTCAGGATGATCAACGTTGACCTGGCGCTTTTGGCAGGACCAGAACCGATCGGCTGAGCCGTGGGCGGCTGTTCATCCCAAGAGCGTTGTGCCGGGATTTGTTCCATCTGTTCCACGTACGCAGGCGAGTTCGAAGGAGCAGCGGCCGATGCGGCCCGCGCATCGGTGCCGCTCGGTTCTCGCGTGACCAGGGACGCCGGCCGCAACAATCCGTAGGGCGATGGAATGTAGCTGGTGGGCTGCGCCCACGGTGGCGACGGAACCGCGGCGCGCGCCGGCAAAGTCGCGGGCACGATTACGTCCTCCATCAGCTTGATCGTTAAACGGGACTCGCCCTTCAAGGCAGGATAGGGTCCGCGCCTCGGCAGATTGATGATCTTGATCGGCCATAGCACTGGGATCATCCATTCGACGGCATCGCGCCGGGGATGTCCGCCGCCGCGAATCTTGCCGGTTTTGTCAGTTTTGAGGTGAGGGGCAGCGACAATCTTCGCTTCCAGCGGAAGCACTTCGGCTCCGGGCAGAATGATGCGGTCGAATTCCAGTTGCAGCCATCCCTTGCCAACGAAGTGGCCGGGATCCTTGGATTCCTGGAGGTGGCCGCTCAGCATCGCGCCGCGCGGAAACAGCGAGTGTCCGAACGTTGCAATTGGGCCGAGGTGGCACAACACCGGATCACCGGCTTGTGCCGTTTTCGAAGAGAAATTCGGTTCGTCCATCGTGCAATGCAGAAGCGTTCCGGCAGGAACGATTTCGTCCCTGGTGGCGGCGCGCGCGCCCACTGCCGAAACACACAGAATGAGGGAGAGAAGCAGGGACTTTCCAGCCATGGTGGTCTCCTTGTGAGTACTCAACATGCCTGACCTGTCGGGCACAGAGGAGGAGGGTGTGCTCAGGAAAGGCTGAGACCCCCGGGGGATGGACGGGGATTGGTCGAAGCGTATGCGATTTTCGGGCTGGCGTCAACCGGAGTGTTCCTTAGGGCGAGTCGAACCGTCCCAAAAAAGAGATCTATTGGCTAAGCGTCCAACTGAAAATAGCACTTACGCAGAGTCGGTCAGGATAGTTATCCGTGGTGGAAAAGCCTTCAGGGCCGCCGGTGCTGCCAACCGGCATGGGGTTCCCTTCGGGTTCGCTCAGGGCAGGCTTTCGACTTCGTTCGGCTGGAGCCTCACTGCGCTCAGGATGGCAGCGTAGGTTTCTCCGGCCTAAATCTCGCTTTGGGCCTGGCTGCCGGGTTCCAGAGACTACACCTCCGGGCGATTGTGCGCTATGCGCAGAAATGCTACGCTCGCCGACGAATATGAAGATTCTATGGAGCTTGTCTCGGATTCTTGTCTTTGTGTGCCTGCTTAACTACGGCTCGGCGTTTCCTCTGTTCGGCCAGATGGTTCCTCCTCGGCCGGCTCAAGCAGGTCCTAGCGGTCCCGGCGGAGCGCCCGGGACGGGGCCCTCCAGCAGAATGACTCCGACAGGATTGCACGAGACCGGGGGTTCGATTGCTAGTGATGTTTACAGCAACTCCATTTACGGTTTCTCGATAAAGATTCCTCCGGGATGGGTGGTTCTTCCATCGCGGGAGCCAAAAGTCGCGACCCAGGATGCCGCACTCCTGAAGGCAGCCCAGATTAGCCGTCCGCTGCTGGTCATCACGGAAAATGCTCCGCTGAAAAAGAGCAACCAGCGTAAGAACATTCAGATCATCGCGACCCGCATGCGCGCGGCCTCGGGTCCGACCGCAGCGCAGGATTACCTGGCCTATTCGCAGAAGACAGTTAAAGAAAAAGGTATGGACGTGGAATATCTGGGCGATCCGCAGGAGGTCACAGTCAACGGACAAACGCTCTGGAAGCTTGCCTCGAACGAACCTTCGAACGGCGTGGTGCAACACGTGGAGCAATACGTGATCACTCGCGAATCGATCTTGCTGCAGTTCTTTCTGGTGAGTCCTGATGAAGCTGGATTGAAGCAGCTGGAACCATCCATACAGTCTTTGGAGTTCAAGGCGACGGCGCCGAAGACGGTCACGAAGGGGTCTGCCAAGAAAACAAAAGCCAAGCCACCCTCTAATTCGAAGACTCAATCCAGCGATTCGAAGCCACAATGAGGTAGCGGCTTTACTCAAATTGTTTTCGGAAGCCAGCGAGCTCCTGTTTGAGCTCGTCGATATCCCTCTTCAGGGCCTCGACGGTCTCTTCCAAACGGACGATGCGCTCGTTGTCAGATCCGTCGTCGGCTCGAACTTCAACTGCCGGCGGGGGCGCATCCCACTCTGACTTTGCCCCGCACAACAAATGCGCGTACCGAGCTTCTTTTGTGCCGGGCTGGCGAGGGAGGATTTTTACCAGCGGCTCTTCCCGCGTCATCAGCTTCTGCAACGTCGACTGCACATCGGTCAAATCTTCAAAACGGTGCATGCGCTCGGTGCGTCCTCGCAGTTCACCCGGGGTCTGGGGACCGCGCAGCATGAGCACGCACATCACGGCGGTTTCGCGCCGGGTAAAATTGAACGCTTCCTGCATGCGATGCTCGTATTTTGGAACGCGGCTATCGGCGCTGCTGGCAGTTCCGGCCAGGCCTTTCTCGTTAAGGGAGTGCAGGGCCTGCCGTACCAATTCGTCGTTCAGGTTCATCACAGGATCGCGATTGGATTTCTGGTTGCAGGCGTTCACCAGCGCATTGAGCGTAAGCGGATAGTAATCGGGAGTGGTGATATCTTTCTCGACCAGCGAGCCGAGGACACGAGCTTCATTGTCAGTTAATACGACGTTGGTAGCGCGAAAGGCGGTCATAGATCCTGAATCGCTCCATCTCGGGCGATGAGCCCGGGACCTCGTGATGAAGGGGAAGTCTGGCTATAGTATCGGGCCAGTGCGGGGTCTGCAAAACCTCTTCGTAACCGCGATGCTTTGTGGGTGCCGTTTGGAGGGGTGCGGCGGATCAGCGGGCGGATCGTCCGTAGTTCTTCAGCGTGGAGATCTCACTGCGCAGGCGCTCGATTTCCCTTTCCTTGCGCTTCAGGACGTTCCGCAAATCGGCTTTCGATTGGGGAACGGCTGGCGCAGGGGCGTTCGGTTTGGGCGACTCTGCACCCAGCGGGGTCAGGAATTCGAGGCCAAAGCAGTATCCCGTACGATAGCGGACGATGGCTGAGATCCGCGTGCGTCCGGGGGTTTGAAATTCCAGGTCCATAAAGTCGCCGGGCTTGAGCGGCAGGCCAGCATAAAGGGTCATTCCCCCTTCGCTGATTTCAATACCCCGTCCAGGAATGGCAAACTTGGAGTCGCCGCCCCGAGGCACCACCAGGACGGCTAGTTCAACCGGATGACGCGGCCAACGGCGCGTGTTTTCAGGGGAGGACATCTTTTTGACCCGCCAACTGAGGCATCGATGTTAGTGGCGTTGAACTCCGTAGGCAAGATTACGAAGGTTTCCAAAAGTACTAGTTACGAGGGCGGAAATGGGCAGGAAACTGGAGCAGGCAAATGCCCCGAAAATCGGGTATGACAAAAAGCGGTATTGAGAATTTGTGCTTTGGTACCGGTAAGTTGCAGTTTCAGTGCGTCAGGCTGTGAACAAATGTGGCGTTCGGGTGGGCCCATCCAGATGGCCAACCAGGTTGTGCTCCAGGCCTTCTCGCGCGGGCGCCAGGTCGCGCCGCAGTCGGTCCATTTCGGGTTCACTGTAAGCGGAAAAATTCCGCGCGATTTCGACGTTGTGTTCGAGCATTTCGAGGTGAGGCATGCCGACGACGGCAGTCGTGACCGGGAGGCTCATGGAGTAGCGTAGCAGGGAATTGATGTCGGCCTTCCCAGTCCCGTTGCCCAACAGAAACTCCTGCCCGGTAATCTTCATCGCAATGACGCCGAGATTCTTCTTGTTGGCGGCCGGGAGGGCCAATTCTTCAAACCGTCCATTGCGCGACGCATTGAGAGCCATCTGGACACAATCCAGATCATGCCGCTGAATGGCTTGCGCCATGACTTCGCCATTGGTGTGGCTGGTCATGCCGATGAAGCGGGCCATTTTCTGTTCGCGCGCTTCCAGCAGTCCTTGGAGCGCGCCATTGGGCGCTTCGATCTTTCCGAGGTCGTCCGCCTGGCCAAGGCTGTGGATGTGGAGCAGGTCCACATGATCGACGCGCAGCCGCTTCAAGCTGCCTTCCAGCCTGCGTAGGAACTCGTCTCGCGTGCGGTCGGGAATCTTGGTGGCGAGCCAAACGTCCTTGCGGCGCGTAACCATCACCTGCCCGACGCGGCTTTCACTCTTACCGTCGCCGTAGGCATAGGCCGTGTCGACGTAGGTGATGCCGAGGTCGATGGCGTGGTTGAGCGCTGCCAGAGCTTTGTCCTCCTGCTCGTACATGAGGAAGCGGCTGCCGCATCCGAAGGCGAGAATTGAGACTTTGGAGCCGGTGCGGCCCAGGGTGCGCGTGGGAAGCGGTTTTGCGGACACTTCGCCATGCGCGACGTCCTTCAGCAACCACGCGCCCGCGCCCGTTGCTGCTCCGAGTCCGATCTTTTCGAGAAATTTTCTGCGCGAGAGGTCTTTGCCCATGGGATTCTCCTGGTTCTGGACTCGAAGTGAACTGCACGCGATTGATACGGTTGGGGCCGGCACGATGCCGGCGCTACACGTGCTGAGACCCTCCCTGATCGACCTCAGTTGATAAGTGTAACCCTGCCTCTACCTGCTTAGTGCATCCACGACCGCTACTTTGTTTACACCGCTACAGGCAAGATACAGGTGCCCATCCGGAGTTGCGACCATGTTGCGCACCACTCCACCGCCGGATGGAATGGGCTCCTTTCCGAAGCTCTCCGTCCTGGGGTCGAAACGGACCAGCGTATTTGGCTTCACGCCCGACTCGCTGTACCACACATCACCCACCTTCGTGACCGCAATTCCGTAGGGTTCCGAGTCAGCTCCGCCCGGGGATGTCCATTCCTTGAGAAGCTTGCCCGCGGCCGGATCGAAGTGCCCCAGATAGCCACGCGCATAGTCGGTGTAGAAAACCGTGCCATCCGGCGCGAGCGCGAGCCGGCGCGGACGAGCGCTGGTAGCGGGCAGGGTGTATTCGTGAATCGCCATGGTGCTGCGGTCAATAGTGGCCAGCTTGTTGGTCCCGAACTCGCAGAACATGGGCGTGTTGTTGGGCAAAATCACGATGCCGTAGGGAACCGCTTTGGGCGTGGGCAACTTCGCCAGCGTCATCTTCCCGGTCTTGGGGTCGAGCCGACCGATGTAGTTTGTCTCCTCGTTGGTGAACCACAGAATTCCATCGTGGTCGAAGGCGGGCGTATGCGGATCGATCTCGGTATCGCCGGGCGCGCGGTATTCGGTGACTTCGCCCGTCTTCGGATCCAGCTTCCCGACGTAGCCTCCGGAAATTGCAGTAAACCAGATGTTCCCCTGCTGATCCGCAACCAGGCCGTGCGGCCCCGAGCCGGGCGTCTTCAGGGGATACTCCTTGAACTCTCCGGTTTTCGGATCGAGCCGGCCCAGCTTGTTAGCTGCCTGGCCCGTGTACCAAAGCGAGCCGTCGGGGGCGAGCGCCGGATCATGCGGGCGCGATTTGGGGGTCGGAACCTCGTATTCCTTGATCGTCACGCTCAGCGTTCCGACAGCGGCGAACGCGAAAACAGCAGCAATCATTGTGAACACACAGACTTTGGGGAGGGACATGGCTGGACTCCTTAGCCGAAGATTTTAGCCCTTACCCTCACGAGCGCTCGATGCTGAATCGTTCAATGCCTCACTGGACGCGAGCACAGCAGAAAGAATCAAAAAAAAGCTTGACATGTTTTAGTG
>Ga0209806_1003048_pt1 | contig 10140 bp, 10 predicted proteins | sample GraSoiAngelo_152_FD_186166 | JGI IMG/M metagenome (GOLD analysis project Ga0209806, IMG submission 186166) | Grasslands soil microbial communities from the Angelo Coastal Reserve, California, USA - 14_1009_12_30cm (SPAdes) (version 2) | ecosystem: Environmental > Terrestrial > Soil > Grasslands ... | reverse complement strand
TTCCTCCAAGCTCTTGACACACAATAGGTAAGCCCGTATGTTGGCCCCTCGTCTTGACTGCCCTTGGGCCCTGCAAGGGGGACGGATGACGAAGGCCGACCTGGTCGAGAAGGTCACCGCACAAATCGCACGCACCGCTGGTCCCCTGATTTCCAAGAAGGACTGCGCGCGCGTCGTTGACTCCTTTCTCGACGCCGTGAAAGCCGCGCTCGCCGAGCAGCATAACATTGAGATACGCGGGTTTGGGACCTTCAAGATCCGGCAGCGCAAGACGCGCATGGCCCGCAACCCGCGCACCGGCGACCCGGTGGAGGTCGCCGCCCGCCCCGTCCCGGTGTTCAAGCCCAGCAAGGAGTTGCGCGCGATGGTAGCGGAGGCGAGCGAGAAGGTGACGCCCTGACGCGCTCGCTGGCGCGCAGGCCGCGGCCCGGACTAACCGTCTGGGCCGCTTTGTTTTGCACGGGGTACTGATCCCTCACACCACTCGCGGAGCTCGCCCAAGTGCGTCAGCTCGTCGCCCTGCTCATCGCCATCCCGCTGTCCGCGCAAACCGTCAACTACGAAGTGTCCGTCCCGTCGCCCGCCGCCCAGCTGTTCCACGTGAAGGCCGAGTTTCCGGCCCGCGGACGCGACACGCTGTACCTGTCGTTGCCGGCGTGGAGTCCGGGCGCCTACGAGATCCAGAACTACGCGCGCTACGTGCGGCACTTCGGCGCGAAGAACCCCGCGGGCCAGACGCTGTTCTGGGATCGCTTCGACAAGGACACATGGCGCGTCACCACCGGCCGGAGCGATCGCGTAACGGTCGAATTCGACTACCTGGCCGACACGGTCGACCTGTCGCTCGCGCGGATCAACGGTGAGTTCGGCCAATTCCTCGGCACGAATCTGTTTCTGTACGAAGAAGGGCAGCTGCAGCGCCCCGCGCAGCTGCGGTTCGCCCTGCCCGCGGGCTGGCAGGTGACGACCGCGCTGGCGGGATCGGGAACGGGGCCGTACAGCGCATCCGATTATCACGAGCTGGCGGACGCGGAAACGTTCGTCGGCAAGTACAGCCTCGACTCAGTGCAGGTCGACGGCAAGTGGATCCGGATCGCCGTCTGGCCGGCCGACGCCTACACAGCCGCCGTCGCCCGCAACATGCGGAGCGACGTCGAGCGGATCGCGAAGACCGAGAACGGGCTGATGGGCGGGCCGCCGTACGAGAACTACACGGTGTTCTTCAACGTGATCCGGGAGCCGATCAACTTCGGCGGCGGGCTGGAGCACAGTGCGGCGCAGTTCGACATCATGCCGCAAGGCGCGTTTGCGGACGCGGCGGGCAACTTCGGGGACTTCATGGTGCCGCTCATGTCCCACGAGTATTTCCACTTGTGGAACGTCAAGCGGATCCGCCCTGCCGAGATGTGGCCGTACGACTATCACGGCGAGCAATACACGCCGCTCTTGTGGTGGTCGGAGGGCGTGACCGACTACTACGCCGATCTCACCAACGTGCGGTCCGGACTGTGGACGCCCGAGCAGTTCCTGAACAACGCCGTGAAAGACATGCAGGAGGTGGAGTCGGCGCCGGAGCCGTGGAGCGAGGAAGACGGCAGCGCCGCGACGTGGATCAACGAAGTTTTCGTCAACAGCTCTCAGCTCTACTATCCCAAAGGGGCCCTCACCGGAATGCTGCTCGACGTCTCGATCCGGGACGCGACCGACAACAAGAGCAGCCTGGACGACGTGATGCGGGCGCTGTACACGCGGTTTTACCAGAAGCACAAGGGCTTCGGCACCGCCGATCTGCTCGGGCTGTTGCGGGAGTTCGGCGCGCCCGACGTGGACGGGTTCTACCAGCGCTACATCAACGGCCGGGAGCCGCTACCCTACGAGAGCGTGTTGCCCAAGGCCGGGATCGCCGTCGTCCGGAAAACCAGCTCGGTCCCGTTCCTCGGCGTGAACGCCCAGCCGAACGAGCACGGCAAGCTGGTGGTGCGGGACATCGTCCCCGGAAGCGCCGCCGAGGTCGCGGGCTTGGCACCCGGGGACGAGCTACTGAAGGTGGGGGACATCGAGACGCGGCCCGAGGGCGACTGGGCGTCGACCTTCCGGCAGCAGTACCGCGGCAAGGCGGGTGCGCCACTCACGATCGTGGCGCAACGCGGCGGTCAGACCGTCACGCTCACGACCCAGGTGCGCGAGCGCACCAGCACGGCGTTCACGCTCACGCCGGCGGCCGCCGCGACCCCGAAGCAGACGAAGCTGTGGCGGGGCCTCACGACCGGTTCCACGGGCGGCTGAGGAGGGCTATCTTCTCAGGCGACATGGCGCCTCAAACTCCGTCCGGCACGATTCGCGTGCGCTTTTTCGCCCGCTATGCGGAGCTCGTGGGGCGGGCCGAAGCCGCGGTGGCGGTGCCGCTTCCCGCCACGGTCGGCGATGTGGTGCGGCGCGTACGGGACCAGCTACCCGGAGCGCACGACATCCCGGAGCGCCCGCTCACCGCCGTGAACCTGCGGCACGTGAAGCTGGACGCCAGCGTGCGGGACGGGGATGAAGTGGCGCTGCTGCCGCCGATCGCGGGAGGGTGAATGAGGCAAGCCACAGGGCCCATGACAGCGTCCCTTTCCCAGGCTAAAGCCTGGGCTCGGCGAATCACTGTCCTTAAGGACAGTGCAGTGCCGAGCACACCCTTCAGGGTGTGAAACACGGGGGCTGTCCGTGTATCTCACCCGCTCTTCCATTTCCCTCGACGCCCTGCTCGCCGAGGTCTCCTCTCCCGAGTGCGGCGGCACATGCGTGTTTCTCGGCACGGTCCGCGACGGCCCGGAGGAGCACGGCGTGACCGCGATCGAGTACTCCGCTTACGAGGAGATGGTCGAGGGGGAGCTGGGTCGCATCGTCGCGGAGGTGGGGGAGCGCTGGGCCGGCGCCCGGGTCGCCCTGCGGCACCGGCTGGGGCTGATCCCGGTGGGCGAGGCAAGCATCGCGATCGTCACGGCGGCGCCGCACCGCGCGCAGGCGTTCGAGGCGTGTCGCTACGTGATCGAAGAGGTGAAGCGGCGCGTGCCCGTCTGGAAAAAGGAGCTGCGCGCGGATGGAACCGAGGTGTGGGTGGACCCCTCCGGCCGTCCAACTAGGAGACCCGCCCATGTCTGACCTGCTCCGCGACACGTTCGGTCGCCCGCTCGCGAGCCTGCGGATCTCGGTCACCGACCGCTGCAACATGCGGTGCCGCTACTGCATGCCCGAGGACGACTATGTCTGGCTGCCGCGCGAGTCGATCCTCACGTTCGAGGAGATCGCGCGGCTGGTGGGCGTGTTCGCCGGGCTGGGGGTGCACAAGGTCCGGCTCACCGGCGGGGAGCCGCTGCTGCGGCACGACCTCCCCACCCTGGTCGAGATGATCGCCCGCAACGCGCGGATTGGTGACCTCGCCCTGACCACGAACGGGGTGCTCCTCGCAAAGCACGCCGCCGCCCTGCGGGCGGCGGGCCTGCAACGGGCGACCGTGAGCCTCGACACGCTGCGCCCCGAGCGCATGCTCGCGTTCGCGAAGAGCGCGCGGCACGCCGACGTGCTCGAGGGTATCGTCGCGGCGCAACGGGCGGGCTTCGCTCGGCTCAAGCTCAATGCGGTCGTGATCCGGGGATTCAACGACGACGAGCTGGCGGATCTGATCGAGTTCGCCCGCGTTCATGACGCCGAGGTGCGGTTCATCGAGTACATGGACGTGGGTGGCGCGACACGCTGGTCAATGGAGCAGGTCGTGCCGCAGCGCGAGATGCTCGAGGTGCTGGCCCGGCGCTACGGGGCGATCGAGCCGATTGCGGCTGATGGGCGCGCCCCCGCCGAACGATTTCGGCTTGCCGATGGGACGACCTTCGGCATCATCGCCTCGACCACCGCGCCATTTTGCCGCGCCTGCGACCGCAGCCGGCTCACGGCCGACGGCACCTGGTTGTTGTGCCTGTACGCGAGGAGCGGGGTCGATCTGCGCGAGCGGCTGCGCACGGGAGCGACGGACGCTGAGCTCGCCGCGCTGCTGCGCGAGACGTGGCAGCACCGCGCCGACCGTGGCGCGGAAGAGCGGCTGGCGGTCCGGGACCGCGGCGCGCTGTACGCGATCGCGGCCCTGCGCGCCGACCCACACCGCGAGATGCATACCCGGGGCGGCTGACCACCGTCCGGTCACCTCAGGACTCCCGCATGCTCAACAAGATCACGGTCGTCGGCGCCGGCAACGTCGGCGCCACCGCCGCCCAACGCCTGGCCGAACAGGAGCTCGCCCGGCGCGTCGTCCTCGTGGACGTGATCGAGGGCGTGCCCCAAGGCAAGGCGCTCGACCAGTGGGAGTCCGCGCCCATCGAGGGGTTCGACACGCGCGTGATCGGCGCCAACGACTACGCCCCGGCGGCGGGGAGCGAGCTCGTCGTCGTCACGGCGGGCATCGCCCGCAAGCCGGGCATGAGCCGCGACGACCTGGTCCGCACCAACGCCGACATCGTCAAACAGGTCTCCCTCGAGATCAAGCAGCACTGCCCCCAGGCGATTGTCGTCGTCGTGTCGAACCCACTCGACGTGATGTGCTGGGTGACGAAGCAAGTGACGGGCTTCCGGCGCGAGCGCGTGCTCGGTATGGCCGGCGTGCTCGACACGGCGCGCTACCGCGCCTTCCTGGCCGAGGCGTTGGATGTCTCGGTCGAGGACATCCAGGCGATGGTGCTGGGCGGCCACGGCGACACGATGGTGCCGCTCGTCTCCTACACCACCGTCTCGGGCATCCCGGTCAGTCAGCTGCTCGACCAGGCGACGCTCGCTAAGATCGTCGACCGCACCCGCAACGGCGGCGCGGAGATCGTGAGCTTTCTGAAGACGGGCTCGGCGTACTACGCGCCGTCGGCCGGGGTCGTGCAGATGGTCGCGGCGATCGTGCGCGACAAGAAGCGGGTGCTCCCGTGCGCCGCATGGCTCGAGGGTGAGTACGGGCTCTCGGGAATCTACTGCGGCGTGCCGTGCAAGCTGGGGCGCAAGGGACTCGAAGAGATTCTGGAGGTGAAGCTCACGGCGGACGAGCAAGCGGCGTTGCAGAAGTCGGCGGATGCCGTGAAGGAGACGATGGCGGCGGTGAAACTATAGAAAAGTGCCCCTAATGTAGTCCCGATTCAACCTCGCAATGAAGTCGATCGAGATCTCCTTCGGGCACGCCGCCATGCACTCGCCGTGGTTCGAGCAGGCGCCGAAGCCTTCCGCGTCCATCTGCGCCACGAGCTGCATTACGCGGGCGTCGCGCTCGGGTTGCCCCTGGGGTAAGAGGCCGAGGTGGGAGACCTTCGCCGCGACGAACAGCATGGCGGACGCGTTCGGGCACGCCGCCACGCACGCGCCGCAGCCGATGCACGCCGCGGCGTCCATCGCCAGATCGGCGGCAGGCTTCGGCACGAGGATCGAGTTCGCCTCGGGCGCGCTGCCGGTGCGCGCCGTGATGAACCCCCCGGCCTGCACGATGCGATCGAAGGCCGCGCGGTCTACCACGAGGTCCTTGACGATCGGGAACGCGCGCGCCCGCCACGGCTCGATCCAGATTTCGGCGCCGTCGGCGAAGTGCCGCAGGTGCAGCTGGCACGCCGTCGTGGCACGCTGGGGGCCGTGGGGCCGCCCGTTGATCACCATGCCGCACGCGCCGCAGATCCCTTCGCGACAGTCATGATCGAATGCGATCGGCTCCTCTTTGCGCGCGATGAGCTGCTGGTTCAGCACGTCGAGCAGCTCCAGAAACGACATGTCAGGGCTCCCGTCCGGCACGTCGTAGCGGACGAACCGCCCCCGCGCGCTCGGGCCCGCCTGGCGCCACACGTGGAGCGTGAGCTTCACTTGTAGCTCCGCTGCGAGAGATGCACCGCCTCGAACGCGAGCGGCTCGCGGTGCAGCACCGGGGCCTTCCCGACGCCGGTGAACTCCCAGGCCGCGACATGGCTGAAGCGCGCGTCGTCGCGCTTCGCCTCCCCCTCGGGCGTCTGGTACTCCTCACGAAAATGGCAGCCGCACGACTCCTCCCGCTCGAGGGCGTCGTGGCACATCAGCTCGGCGAACTCGAAGAAGTCCGCAACGCGCCCGGCGTGCTCGAGCGACTGGTTCAGGTCCTCGCCCCGCCCGCCGACGTACACGTCCTGCCAGAATTCCTCGCGCAGCACACAGATCCGCTGAATCGCCTCCTTCAAGCCCGCGGCGTTGCGGGACATGCCGCAGCGGTCCCACATGAGACGGCCCAGCTCGCGGTGAAACGTGTCGACGCTGCGGCGGCCGTTCACTAGGAGGAGCCGGCGCGTGCGCTCGGCCACCTCGGTCTCGGTCTGCCGCGCCGCCGCGTGACCCGCGTCGACCTTGGGGAGCTTCGCCTGGGCGAGGTAGTCGCCGATCGTATAGGGAAGAACGAAGTAGCCGTCGGCGAGCCCCTGCATCAGCGCGCTCGCGCCGAGGCGGTTGGCGCCATGGTCGGAGAAATTGGCCTCGCCGATCGCGTACAGCCCCTCGACCGTGCTCATCAGATTGTAGTCCACCCACAGCCCGCCCATCGTGTAGTGCGGGGCGGGGTAGATGCGCATCGGGACCACGTAGGGGTTCTCACCCGTGATGCGCTGGTACATCTCGAACAGGTTGCCGTAGCGCTCGGCGATCACCGGCCGGCCGAGGCGCCGGATCGCGTCCCGGAGGTCGAGATAGACGCCGTGCCCGCCCGGGCCCACGCCGCGGCCCTCGTCGCACACCTCTTTGGCGCGCCGCGAGGCGATGTCGCGCGGCGCCAGGTTCCCGAAGCTCGGGTACAGCCGCTCGAGGTAGTAGTCGCGCTCGTTCTCGGGAATCTGGTCCGGCGGACGCTGGTCGCCGCGCTGTCTCGGCACCCAGATGCGACCGTCGTTGCGGAGCGACTCACTCATCAGCGTGAGCTTGGACTGGTGGGGGCCGGTGACGGGGATGCAGGTGGGGTGAATCTGGGTGAAGCACGGGTTCGCGAACGCCGCGCCGCGCTTGTGGGCCCGCCAGATGGCGGTCACGTTGCAGCCCTTCGCGTTGGTGGAGAGGTAGTAGACGTTCGCATAGCCGCCGGTGGCGAGCACGACGGCGTCGGCGGTGTGGGTGGCGAGCGTCCCATCCACCAGGCTGCGCGTCACGATGCCGCGCGCCCGCCCATCGATCACGACGACGTCGAGCAGCTCCGTGCGCGGGTACATCCGCACCTTGCCGGCCGCGATCTGGCACGACAGCGCCTGGTAGGCGCCGAGCAGCAGCTGCTGGCCCGTCTGGCCGCGCGCGTAGAAGGTGCGCGACACCTGCACCCCGCCGAAGGAGCGATTGGCGAGCAGGCCACCGTACTCGCGCGCGAACGGCACGCCCTGGGCCACGCACTGGTCGATGATGTCGACGCTGATCTGGGCCAGCCGATAGACGTTCGCTTCGCGGGACCGGAAGTCGCCGCCCTTGACCGTATCGTAGAACAGCCGGAACACGGAATCGCCGTCGTTCTGGTAGTTCTTCGCCGCGTTGATGCCGCCCTGCGCCGCGATCGAGTGCGCCCGCCGGGGAGAATCCTGGAAGCAGAAACACGACACGTCGTAGCCGAGCTCGGCGAGCGACGCCGCCGCGGAGGCCCCTGCGAGCCCGGAGCCCACGACGATGATGTGGTGCTTCAGCTTGTTGGCCGGGTTGACGAGCCGGATCTCGGCGCGGTGTCGCTCCCACTTGTCGGTGAGCGCGCCGGCGGGAATCTGCGGGCGGAGCTCCACGATCAGCGCAGCCAGCCGGCGAGCACGGCCGCCGGAATCGCGACGTACCCCGCGACGATCGCCGCCGCGATCACGCCGGCCGCGCCGCGGCGCCACCGCTCGGTGGGTGCGCGATGCAGACCCAATGTCTGCAACGCGCTCCACACGCCGTGGTAGACGTGCAGGCCGACGACGACCATCGCGACGCCATAGAACGCCGAGACCGGCCACAGCCGGAAGCTCGCGACGACGTTGTGGTAGGCGTCGCCCGGGATGAAGCTGGGATTCACCCGGCCGAACGTGAAGTCCAGCAGGTGGTAGATCACGTACAGCAGGATGATCACGCCGCCCCAGCGCATCGTGCGGGCGGCATAGGTCGTGTGGGTCGACTCGAGCCGCTGATAGCCGATCGGGCGTGCCCGCCAGCTCGCCCGCGTCACGGCGATCGCCGCCCAGATGTGGGCCCCCAGCGCGAACAGCAGCACGACCCGGACGACCCACAGCAGCTGGCCGCGCCCCAGGAACGGCGCGCCCACGGTTCTCAATCCCTCGGCGTACGCGTTGAAGTGCTCCGGACCCTGAAATACCTTGAGGTTGCCGAGCAGGTGCCCCACCACGAACAGGAACAGGATCACGCCGCTCGTGGCCATGATCGCCTTCATGCCGATCAGCGAGCGCGCGAGACTCGGCGTGGCCGAGGGCTGAACCGCGAGTGGCTGGGCCATGGAACGGTCGGATGATACCTGCAGTCCGGCCGTGCAAGCAAGCCGGTCGGGGCGTAAACTCCAGCGCCCCGGCTCGTCGTTGCCACCGTCCACGAGGGAGCGTCCGATGGCCATCCGATCTTCGATCATCGTCTCCACCACGTTCGACATACAGGGCCGCCGCATCCGCGAATACAAGGGCGTCGTGCGGGGCCTGATCGTGCGGGCGCCGACCATCACCCAGGGCATCCTCGGCGGCCTGAAGAGCATCATCGGCGGCCAAATCGGCGCCTACACGGAAATGTGCGAACAGGCCCGTCAAACGGCGTACGACCTGATGATCGAGCACGCCCAGCAGCTGGGCGCCAACGCGGTGATCGGGATGAGCTTCGACGCCTCGGAGGTGGCGGCGCGCGCCTCGGCAACCGAAGTGCTCTGCTACGGCACCGCCGTGGTGCTCGAGTAGCGTGGCGCGCCAGGTGCGACCCACCGTCGTCATCGTCGGCGCGGGCTTCGGCGGTCTGCGGGCCGTGCGCGCGCTCCGCAAGGCGCCGGTCCACGTCGTCCTGCTCGACCGGCACAACTACCATCTCTTCCAGCCGCTCCTGTACCAGGTCGCCACGGCCGGCCTCGAGCCCGAGCAGATCGCCAAGCCGGTGCGCGCGATCCTGCGCCGGCAGCCGAACTTCGAGTTCCGGATGGTGGAGGTCACGGGCGTCGACTTCGCGAGCCGGCAGGTCGCGACCGACCGCGGTCCGGTGCCGTACGACTTTCTGATCCTCGCCGTGGGCGGCGAGACGAACTACTTCGGCATGGAGAGCATCGTGCGCCACGGCTTCGGCCTGAAGGGCGTGGTCGATGCCGTGGCGATCCGTAACCACGTGCTGCGGTGCTTCGAGCGCGCCATGCTCGAGCCTGATGCCGAGCGCCGGCGCGCGCTGCTCACCTTCGTGGTGGTGGGCGGCGGCCCGACGGGCGTGGAGATGGCGGGGGCGCTGTCCGAGCTCATCCGGCTGGTGCTCGTCAAGGACTACCCGCGGCTGAACATCAAGGACGTGCGCGTGTTGCTGCTCGAGGCAACCGACCGGCTGCTCGCGGCGATGCCCGACCGCTTGAGCGAGGCCGCGGCTGAGACGTTGTGGCGCAAGAAGCACGTGGAAGTCCGATTTGGCGCCGCCGTTCAGGACTTCGACGGCGCGCGCATCACGTTGAAGAGCGGGGAAGTGATTCCCGCGCGCACCCTCATCTGGGCCGCGGGCGCCAAAGCGGTTGCGCTCACCGCGACGCTCGGGCTGACGACGGCACGCCAGGGGAGAGTGACGGTGACACCGGAGCTGCAGGCGCCCGATCATCCGGAGGTGTACGTCATCGGCGATGCCGCGTATCTCGAGCACGACGGGGCAGCGCTGCCCATGATGGCGCCGGTCGCGATTCAGATGGCCGAGACGGCGGCGGCGAACATCGTGCGCCGGCTGCGCGACGAGCCGCCGCTCGCGTTTCGCTACAAGGATCCCGGCTCGCTCGCCACGATCGGTCGCAACAACGCGGTCGCTTACCTCGGGGGAGTCGCGTTCAAGGGGTTCGCCGCATGGGTGGTCTGGCTGATCGTGCACATCATCCAGCTCATCGGGTTCCGCAACAAGCTGTTCGTGCTGATGAACTGGGCGTGGGACTACTTCTTCTACGAG
>Ga0209806_1003041_pt1 | contig 10151 bp, 9 predicted proteins | sample GraSoiAngelo_152_FD_186166 | JGI IMG/M metagenome (GOLD analysis project Ga0209806, IMG submission 186166) | Grasslands soil microbial communities from the Angelo Coastal Reserve, California, USA - 14_1009_12_30cm (SPAdes) (version 2) | ecosystem: Environmental > Terrestrial > Soil > Grasslands ... | reverse complement strand
GACCAGGCCGTCGCGCTCGAGGTGGTCGACCAGCCCGGTGATGTTGCGCGGGGTCATGGCCAGGTCGTCCGCGAGCTCACCCAGGGGCAGGTCGCCGCACCGGAACAGGCGGAAAAGCACTCCAAGCCGGCCTTCGCTCAGGTCGTGCTTGGCGCCCCAGCGCTCTTGCAGGAGGTGGATGGCTTTGCCGGCATAGCGGAGGGCCGCCAACGCCTCGATCGGAGCGAGATCCATCTTGAGTGGATCAAAAAGGTCTCGAAACCGCTTCATGTAGAGGAGGCCGGTCTCGTCGCGGGCCACCTCCGGCCCGGCCTTTGAGAGGTCCTTCAATTCGTCTGTATTCATATTGAACTTGTGCATTATTACTGAATACAGGATCTGGCCGCAAGTTATTCTCCCGAGTCGATGATCGTCGACGCCCACCTCGACATCGGCTGGAACGCGATCTCGGCGGGCCGGGCCTTTCTTGGGCCGCCGGCACCCGGGTACCTGGTCAGCCGTCCCTCGCTCGTCGGGGCGGAGGTCGGGCTGGTCTTCGCCACCCTCTACACCGCGCCCGCCCGGGCGGGCCGCTCGATGCGCACCCGGTTCGTCTACGAGAACGCCCACGAGGCAAACCTGATGGCCACCGCCGAGGTCAACTACTACCGGTCATGCGACCTACAGCTGATAGGCGATCGTGCGGAGCTCGCGGCTTACGCGCGGGGCTGGAAGAAGGGCAGGCTTGCCGCTGTGCTGCTGATGGAGGGCGCTGACCCGATCGAGACGCCCGCCCAGCTCGGCGCCTGGACCGACCGCGGCGTCCGGATCATCGGGCCGGCCTGGGGTGCGACGCGGTACAGCGGCGGCACCGGCGCTCCGGGCGGCCTGACCGAGCTGGGCCGGCAGCTGCTGAAGGCGATGCGGCGCAAGCACGTCATCCTCGACCTGAGCCACATGGCCGACCAGGCTGTGGCGGACGCGTTCAGCATGTGGCGCGGTCCGATCATGGCCTCGCACAGCAACGCTCGTGCCATCGTGCCCGGCGACCGCCAGCTGACTGATGACTCGGTGGCTGAGATTGCACGCCGAGGCGGCGTCGTCGGCGTCAGCTTCTACAGCCACCACCTGCGGTCGTCGGGCCGAGCGACCCTGACCGACGTGGTGAAGCACATCGTCCACCACGCACGAGCCGCGGGTGGCCCGGAGCACGTCGGCCTGGGCACCGACCTCGACGGCGGGTTCGACGCGCGCTACGCGCCAATCGACAGCCTGGCGAAGTTGAAGGAGCTGCCCGCGCGACTGCGCCTGCACTTCAACCGCTCGCAGGTGGAAGGCATCATGGGCAACAACTGGCTGGCCTTCTTAGGAAGGTCTCTCCCAGCGTAGGTTCCCTCTCCCCACAGGGGAGAGGGTCAGGGAGAGGGGCGTGAAAAGCTAAATCGACTCGGCTACGCCCTTGGCAGTCATGAAGGCGAAGCCCATCCCGTGGCCGGTGAACCCGGCGCAGATGTAGACGTTGGGCATCCCGTCGAGCGGCCCCGCCATCGGTAGGCCCGACTCGGTGAAGCCCATCGTCCCTGCCCAGCGATGCGTCACCTCGCTCTTCACGCCCAGCTCGCTGACCGCGCGGTCGAGGTGCTCCTGGATCTCAGGCGTCGGCTCGTCGTCGTAGGTCTTCTCGGTTTCCAGCGACGTGTCGCGCCATCCGCCGATCAACACCTCTCCGCTCGCCAGCTGGCGCCAGTAGCGATACCCGAAGTTGGAGTAGACCGGCATATCGAAAACCGACTTCGACTCAGGCGCTGTGGCGGCCATCTGCGCGCGGATGGGCTGGATCTTCACCGACGGCACCAGCTGCGGCGTGTATGCGTTGATGGCGAGAATGACGACGCCGGCCTCGCACATGTCCTCTCCTGAGGTGACGGTCACGCCGTGGCGGCGCGCCGTGAGCGAAGTGACATTGACGCCTTCGCGAATGGCGCCGGCGCTCGCCTGCCGCGCCAGCGCGGCGACCATGGCCGATGGATCGATCTCACCATCCCGCGGATTGATCAGCCGTGTCCCATCCCACCGAGCGATGAATCCGTCCTCCTGCAGCAGCTGCTCAGACTCGATCAGAAGGGCTCGTTCCTCCTCGCTCGCCGGAAGGACCGCCGTGCCCCGGCGGCGGTGCCCGACGTCCTGTCCACGCGCGGCCTCGATCATGCGGTCGTGGTTCTCGTTGGTGATCTCCCACACCTCGCGCGCCTTCTGCCGGCCGTAGGCTTTCACCGCTTCGGCGTACGAGGAAGCGACGCCGGCCAAAAGAAACCCGGCGTTGCGCCCGCTCGCTCCCCACGCGATGTGATGGCGCTCGAGCAGCACCGCGTCGATCCGGCGCCGAGCCAGGTGCCACAGGAGGCTCGTCCCCGCGATGCCGCCGCCGATCACGACCAAATCGGCCTTGCCGGGCAGTCGGCCGGCGTACTTCTCGGGCGGCGGAGTCCAAAACGGCGCGGTCATGAGTCCCAATAGAATCAGATGGCAAGTGGACTTTGAGAGCTACGACGTCCTGGTGGTTGGCGGGGGGCTCGCCGGCCTCAGGGCAGCGATAGCTGCGGTCGAGGCCAATCCCAGGGTCAAGGTGGGGCTGGTCTCGAAGGTCTACCCGATGCGCAGCCACACAGTCTCGGCCGAAGGCGGCGCCGCAGCGGTGATGCGACCGGAAGACTCATACCAGACCCACGCCTTCGACACCATCAAAGGCTCGGACTACCTGGCCGACCAGGACGTGGTCGAAGCCTTTGTGCGCGAGGCGCCGCTCGAGATCATCCAGATGGAGCACTGGGGATGCCCATGGAGCCGCGACCCAGACGGCAAGATCTCGGTTCGGCCTTTTGGGGGCATGACCACCTGGCGCACGTGCTTCGCCGCCGACAAGTCCGGCTTCCACATGCTGCACACGGTGTTCCAGACCTCGCTCAAGTACCCGCAGATCACGCGCCACGACGAGGCGTTCGTGACCAAGCTGCTGATCGAAGACAGCCGCTGCGTCGGCGTGGTCGCGCTCGACATCCGAACCGGCCGCTTCGACGCGATCACCGCAAAGACGACGATCCTCGCCACCGGCGGTCTAGGCCGCGTCTACGCCTTTTCCACCAACGGCAACATCTGCACGGGCGACGGCATGGCGCTCGCCTACCGCGCCGGCGTCGGCCTCAAAGACATGGAGATGGTGCAGTTCCACCCGACCGGCCTGCCCTTTACCGGCATCTTGATCACGGAGGCGGTGAGGGGAGAGGGCGGCTACCTCCTCAACAACGGGGGCGAGCGTTTCCTGAAACGCTACGTGCCGAACAAGATGGAGCTCGGCCCGCGCGACATCATCTCGCGCGCGATGATCACCGAGTTCGAGGAGGGCCGCGGTTTCGAGGGGCCTCACGGAAAGTACATGCACCTCGACGTGCGTCACCTTGGCGAGGCGGTGATCGATCGCAAGCTCCCGTTCATGCGCGAGCTGGGCCGAGAGTTCGTCGGCATCGACATCGTCAAGGACCCCATCCCGGTCCGTCCGGTTCAGCACTACATGATGGGCGGCATTGACGCCGACATCTCTGGCGCAACGCCCATCCTCGGCCTGTACGCGGCCGGTGAGTGCGCGAACGTCGGGCTCAACGGCGGCAACCGGCTGGGTTCGAATTCGTTGTCCGAATGCCTCGTGTTCGGCGCGGCCGCCGGACGCGCGGCGGCGCACTACGCGAGCTCCGCCAAGCCCGCCACCGCGAACCCGGTCGACGCGATGCTGTGGGACGAGGCACACCGGGTGGAAACCGAGTACCTGGAGAAGAAGGGCGGCAACGAACGGATCGCCGTCATCCGCGAGGAGATGCAGAAGGAGATGGACGACGGCGCCGGGGTGTTCCGGACGCGAGAGGGCCTCTCGAAGCTCGTCCGCAATCTTGGCGGCCTGCGGGAGCGTTTCGAAAAGGTCAAGATCGAAGACTCGAGCCGGACCTTCAACACCGAGATCCTGGCCGCGCTCGAGCTGGACTTCATGCTCGAGGTCTCGTCGGCGGTCGCGTTTTCGGCTCTCGCGCGCGAAGAATCGCGTGGCGCGCACGCGCGCCGCGACTTCCCCGAGCGGGACGACGCAAAGTTCCTCAAGCACACGCTCGCGTTCCACACCAAAACGCTCGCTCCGCGTCTGGAATACCGCGACGTGACCATCACCAACTTCAAGCCGCAGGCGAGGACTTACTAAATGCCCGAGAAGAGAATCAGCATCCACGCGACGCGCTATGACCCGGAGCACGACAAGGAGCCGCACCTGCAGACGTACGACATCCCGTTCTCCGACGAGAGCATGGTGGTGCTCGATGCGCTCAACTACATCAAGTCGCACGTCGACGGCAGCCTCAGCTACCGCTGGTCGTGCCGCATGGGCATCTGCGGCAGCTGCGGGATGATGGTCAACGGCACGCCGAAGCTGACATGCAGCGCATTTCTGCGCGACTACTGGCCGCGCGCCGTCGTCGTCCAGCCGCTGAACAACTTCCCGCTCATCCGCGACCTTGTCATCGACATGGATGACTTCATGCACAAGCTGAAGTCGATCAAGCCGTGGATCATCCGCAAGCAGGAGATTCCTCTTGGCGCAGGAGAGCATCGTCAGACCAGCGACCAGATCGATGAGTTCAGGCAGTTCAGCGAGTGCATCAACTGCATGCTCTGTTACGCAGCCTGCCCCGTCTACGGTCTTAACAACGAATTTCTCGGCCCCGCCGCAACCGCTCTCGCGCGCCGTTACAACCTCGACTCCCGCGACGAGGGTCTGAAGCAGCGGCTGCCCGTGCTCGCCGAAAGCGAAGGCGTCTGGGAGTGCAGCTTCGTCGGCGAGTGTTCGGTCGTTTGCCCGAAGGGCGTCGACCCGGCGAAGGCCATCCAGCAGACCAAGCTCGACACGACGATGCGATTCGTGCTCCCGTACGGCAACCGCGAGTGAGTACGGGCGAAGCGCATGCCACGCCGCGCGAATACCCGTGGCGCATGCCGGCCAATTGGTGGACGCGCAGCCGCCACTACTTCTGGTACATCGTCCGGGAGTTCACCGCCGTCCCGCTCGCGCTGTGGCTGCTGTGGCTCCTGGTCGAGATCAAGCGCGCGGGTGACGGTCCAGCTCGATACTCACCGCACGGCTCTGCGCCCTTCGTCATCTTCAGCGTCGTCGTCCTTCTGTTCTCGCTGTATCACAGCTTCACGTTCCTGAGCCTCGCCGGCTCGATTCTCCACTTCAAGCTTCTCGATCGCCCAGTGTCAGCGAGCGTGATAGTCATGTCCCAGTTCGCAGCGTGGGCCGTAGCGTCGGGCGTGATCGGATTCTTCCTCGTCTGGTTGGGTCGATGATTGAATCAAGTCACCTCCCCGCTGGCGGGGACGGTGGCCGAAGGCCGGGTGGGGACGCCCGAGTCCCCAAAACCGCGTTCAACCACCTGGTTTTCTGGTTCCTGTTCGCGCAGGGCGGGATCATCGCGGCCATCCTGATTCCCGTCCATGTCTTGATCCAGGGCATCCTCGGTCCGCTCAACATCGTGACCGTGGTAGACCGCCACTACGACACCTGGGTCAGCGCCCTCGGCAACCCGATCGTCAAGCTCTACCTGTTGGTCCTGATCGCGGCGCCGTTCTTTCACTTCGCGCACCGCATTCGCTATCTAATCGTCGACCTCGGTTTCAAAGCCGGCAAGAGCATGCCCGCACAGGTCGTCTTCTACGGCGGTGCGGTCGTGGTCACGCTCATCACGATCTGGGTCCTTCTGACGACGGTTCCTATCGGCAGCTGATCCCATGTACACGGTCGAGGCGATTCCGGCATCCGAGCTGGGCAACACGAGCTTTGTCGTCGCCGACACAGACCGTGGCGTGGGCCTCGTCATCGACCCACTGCGCGATATCGAGCGCTATCTGAACGTCGCCTCCGACCTGAACATCAAGCTGACCCACGCCCTCGACACGCACCTTCACAACGACTTCGTGTCGGGACGCCGCGAGCTCCAGGCCGAAACGGGAGCGGACATCGGCGAGCTGGAAGCAGGATCCGAGCTGACGCTTGGTGACACCACCCTGCGCGCGATTGCCACGCCCGGCCACACGCCCGACCACAAGGCCTACCTCCTCGGCGAGGGCGGTCGTGCGCGCGCCCTGTTCTCAGGCGGTGCGGTGATGCTTGGAGCGATCGCGCGAACGGACCTGTTCGGCCCGCACCTCGCGGTTCACCTCGCGCTGGAAGCGCTGACCACACTGCAGGTCCGCCTGCGCGCGCTGCCGGATGAGATACGCGTGTTTCCCACCCATGGCGGCGGATCCTTCTGCGGCGTCGGCGGACGGAGCGGGCACGAGACGACCCTCGGCCACGAGCGCAAGACGAATCCGTTCTTTCAGACCACCGAGGTGATGCCGTTCCTCGCTCGGGCACTGACGCAGTCTCGCTACCCGACCTACTACCGCGACATGTCGGCGATCAACAGGGGAGGGGCGCCGCTGATCGGGCGCACGCTTCCGCCACTCACTCCCCTCGAGGCTGACGAGGTGGCGCAGATGATGGACTCCGGGGCAGCCGTGATCGACATCCGCACCGGGCGTGACTACGACGCAGGTCACATTCCGGGCAGCTACCAGGTAGGCATCGACGGTCCTGTCAGCGCGTGGGTCGGCTGGCTGGTCGCGCGGGGCAGGCCGCTCGTCCTGGCCGGCGGCACGCACGAGCAGCAAATACGGGCGCAGCGCCAGCTGCTGCGCATCGGCTTTGATGGCATCGCGGGTGAGCTGGACGGCGGAATGGACGCATGGCGCTCGAGCGGCCGCAAGCTGTCGACTTTCGAGACGGTGGACGTCGAGGATATGGCGCAGTGGGTGCTCAGTGCCGAGCCGATGACAGTGGTCGATGCGCGAGACGAGCACGAGTGGGTGGCAGGCCACGTGCCCGGAGCCGTACACATCTACGTGCCCGACGTGCCGCACCGCGCGGACGAGATCCCGCACGACGCGCCAGTGGCGGTTCACTGCGCGTCCGGGTATCGCGCCGGAATCGCAGCGAGCCTTCTCGAGCAGGCCGGCCTGAAGCGGATCATCCACGTGAACGGCGAATACTCGGACTGGGACCGCCTCCACCTTGCGGAGTCACACCCCTAGCGGACATCAGAAGCGGCTATTTCACATCGCCTTCAGCAAGCTCTAGAGTTATCGGGCTGATCGCCGGCAGTTGTGGGGTAGGAGGTCGCGCCGATGGTTGGGTTGGGCAAGAGGTTCTTTGTTGCTCTCGTGGGCTCCGCGCTTGCGTTGGGTCTGGCACCGCTCACGGCCGCCGCCGCCACTGTGACATACAGCGGCACATTGGCCGACGGCGCCACCTACAAGATCGAGGTCCCGAGCAACTGGAATCACACGCTGCTCCTCTACAGCCACGGGTACGTCGTGCCCGGACGCCCGAACCCGGCCCAGGACGTCGGTGATCCCGTTGTGACAGGCCCCTTCTTGCTGAGCCAGGGCTACGCCCTCGCCGGCTCTTCGTACGCCCATACGGGCTGGGCCCTGCAGGAGGCGATCCCCGACCAGATCGCGACCCTCGACATAGCCGAGAGCATCGTCGGCACGCCCACGCGAACGATCGCATGGGGCCACTCGCTGGGCGGCATCATCACGGCCGGCCTGCTGCAGACCCATGCCAACCGATTCGACGCCGCGCTCCCCATGTGCGGCGTGGTGGCCGGAGGCGTGGCCGTCTGGAACGAAGGCCTTGACGCCGAGTTCGTCATCAAGCAACTCCTGGCGCCGACCTCGACCGTCCAGCTCGTCCACATCACCAACCCCAACAACCTAACCCTGGCCGAGGGAATCCTCTCCGCCGCGCAGTCGACGCCGCAAGGACAGGCCCGCATCGCCCTGGCGGCTGCCGTGGGCGACCTCCCGGGGTGGTTCGACAAGGCGAGCGCAGAGCCGAGCTCGACCGACTTCACATCCCAGGAGGCAAATCAGTTCAATTGGTTGTCGCAGGTCGACGGGCCGTTCGTATTCGCCTTTCGGGGCGAGCTCGAGGCGCGCGCCGGTGGCAATCCCTCGTGGAACACCGGGGTCAACTACGCGAAGCAGCTCGCGAACTCGATCGACAACGCCGAGGTCCAGGCGCTGTACCAGCAAGCCGGTCTCAGCCTCGACGCCGACCTCGCCACCCTGGCGTCAGCGAGCCGGATCAGCGCCGATCCCGCGGCGGTCAGCTATCTGACCGACCACATCGTCTTCAACGGCAACCTTGGTGGGAAGCCGGTCCTCACCATCCACACGACAGGTGACGGCCTGGTGCTCAACTCGGACGAGCAGGCGTACCGCTCCGTGGCACAGGACGCGAAGGACAGCCAGCTGCTGCGCCAGGCGTTCGTCCACCGGGCCGGACACTGCACCTTCACCCCGGCGGAGACGGTTGCAGCGCTGAAGGCGCTGGAGGCCCGCCTGAACACCGGCAGGTGGGCGGGTGCGACAGACCCGGGCGCGTTGAACGCCGCAGCGGCGGGATTGGGGCCGCTGAACTCCGTCGCGCCGTCGTACCTCGAATTCGAGCCGGCGCCATTCCTGCGGCCGTTCGACCTGGGCAGCCACTAGGAACGACGCCGACGGGATTTGGCGAGCTCGGGTTTGCGGGCCCGCCAGACCTCCTCCGAGGGCCACTGACGCGCCCACTCGGCCGTCACGTACTGGTAATAAGGGTGGTCCACCGCGTCCTCGGCCGCATACAGCTCGCGGAAGTCCAACACTTCGAACCCGGCCCGGCGCAGGACCTGGAACAGCTCGGAGTGGCTGATGTGGAACTCGGTGCTCGGCCCGACCTCGTCGTCAGTCCAGTCGAGCCGGTGCATCCCCTTGAGCGGCCGGAGCAACTGTCGCCCGATCCTCTCGTTGTCAGCCGAGCACACCATCTCGAGGTCCGTGCTGCGCATGAACACCAGCTCGCCGCCTGGCCTGAGCAGCCGCGCGGCCTCCGGGATCCAGCGATCCGGATCGCACCACAACGAGGCGCCGTACTCAGAGAACGCGAGATCGAACGATTCGTCGGGAAGCGGCACAGCCTCGGCGTTGGCCTTGAGGAACTCGAGGCCGAGGCCAAACTCCTCGTTCATCTCGCGCGCGGTGTCGAGCTGCGCCGGGGTGATGTCGACACCGAGGACGCGGCGAGCGCCGTGCTTCTTCAGCCAGGCTCCGAAGTAGGCGGTGCCGCAGCCGAGCTCGATGACCTCGAGTCCGTGTAGGTCCGGCAGGAACTTGATCTCGGACTCAGGCGTGTTCCATCGGCCCCATGTGATCTCCTCTTGCGCCCACGAGTCGTGCGCGCTGGCGGCCGTGTAGTTGGCGTTCGACACAGTCCACACCTCGCGGTTGCGGATCGCGTAGTCGGGAAGGCGTCTAGGCATCAGTGTTCGCGGCCTCGAGGTGGGCGACGCTTGCGGGCCCGCCAGATCTCCTCAGAGGGCCATCGGCGGGCCCACTCCGCGGGCACATATGAATAGAAGGGATGGTCCACCGCGTCGTCTGCAGCGTACAGCTCGCGCCAGTCGAGCACCTCGAAACCAGTCCGCCTCAAGAGCCGGAACATCTCGGAAGCGCTGATGTGAAATTCCGACGACTCGTCTTCAGAGAACCAGTTCAGCCGGTGCATGCCCTTCAGCGGCTGGACCAGGCGCTCAGTGATCCTTTCCTCGTCGGTCGAGGCGACCATCTCGAAGTCGGTGTTGCGCATGAAAACCAGCTCACCGCCGGGACGCAGCAGACGAGCAGCCTCGGGGATCCATTTGAATTGATCACACCAGATCGAGGCGCCGTATTCGGAGAAGACGAGATCGAATGATGCGTCGGGTAGAGGCACCTCTTCGGCGTTCGCCTCGATGAACTCGAGCCCGAGCCCAAACTCCTCGTTCATCGTGCGAGCTGTCTCCAGCTGAGCGGGCGTGACGTCGACGCCGACCACGCGCCGGGCTCCGCGCTTTTTCAGCCACGCGCCGAAATACGCGGTACCGCAGCCGAGCTCGATGACGTCTTTGCCATGGAGGTCGGGGAGGATCTGAATCTCAGCCTCAGGCGTCTTCCACACTCCCCAGCGAATTTCGTCCTGCGACCACCTGTCGCGCGCTGTGCCCGCGGTGAAG
>Ga0209806_1003034_pt1 | contig 10170 bp, 11 predicted proteins | sample GraSoiAngelo_152_FD_186166 | JGI IMG/M metagenome (GOLD analysis project Ga0209806, IMG submission 186166) | Grasslands soil microbial communities from the Angelo Coastal Reserve, California, USA - 14_1009_12_30cm (SPAdes) (version 2) | ecosystem: Environmental > Terrestrial > Soil > Grasslands ... | reverse complement strand
CGCCGGGCCCGCCCACGCCGAATCCGACCCGCCCGACCGGCGGCATCGCAGTCGGACCGGGCATCGTCGCCGATCCCCTCCGGACGGAGGGAGAGCCGATGATCCACGTCGACAAGGACGGCAACCTATGGGAATCCGGGCCGTGGGGGACGTCCACGTCGCAGAGCTTCGTCCACCGCTCGACGGATCGCGGGGACTCCTTCCACATCGTCTCGCCGATCGAGGCGAGGCCGGACCCGCCTCCGGGAGGCGGCGATACGGACATCGTCACGGACGATCAGGGGTTCGCCTACTTCGTGGACCTGGAGGGCCTCGTGAACCTCGGCGTCGCGGTGTCGAACGACGGCGGGAACACCTGGAAGAAGAACCCGCTCGCGGTCGATCCGGCCCAAGACAGGCAATGGTTCGCCGTGGACAACGGCGCGACCTCCGGCGCCGGCGACAACACGATCTTCCTGACCGTCCACGAACTCGCGGGCGGCATTCAGGTCTACAGCTCGCCAGGGTCGACTGGATCTTCGGATCTGACCGGAGGCCTCGTCTTCTCGATCGCGTCGGACAAGCTCTTCGTGGCGCCGGGATCGACCTGCGGACAGACCAAGTTCGACCCCGTCTTGCGCAACCTGTACCTGCCGTGCATCGGCGGCGACCATGTGACCCTGGTCACGGGCCACGTGAACCCCGGACAGCGGACGGGACTCCACTTCAACCAACTCGCCGCGCCGACCAGTCCGGGCGGGTCCGTAGGGGATCTCTTCGCGAACGCTGCGGTCGACCGCGCGGGGAACGTCTACGCGGCCTGGGTCGACACGGCCGACCACAACGTGTACGTGAGCGGATCCTCCGACGGCGGCCACACCTGGACCGCGCCGTTGCAGGTGAACGGGGACCCCGCGAACACGAACGTCTGGCCGTGGATCGTCGGCGGCGCCGCGGGGACTGTCGACCTCGTCTGGTACGGCACCGCCGTCCGAGGGGACCCGGGCTCCTTCCCGTCGTGGTTCTCGGACCGCATCGCCGCGACGGCCGTCCCGTGGGACGTGTACCTGGCCCAGGTCCGGCTCAACTTCACCGCTCCGGGAAGCTCCCCGATCTACCAGGTCCGCGCGACGGAGCACCCGATGCACTTCGGGCAGATTTGCCAGGAAGGGCTCGGCTGCACGACGAGCAACGGGGACCGGAGCATGGCAGACTTCTTCTCGGTCACCGTCGACGCGAGTGGCGCCGCCCAGATCGTCTACGATGACACGACGAACCAGCATCACGGGGCGAGCCTCTTCGTCGCGCGCCAGGTCGCCGGCCCAGGCGTCTTCGGCTCGACCATCTCCCGGCCGGTCCCGCACAACCCGGTCTCGGATCCGAAGGGCGATGCGCAAGCGCCGCATTACGCGCCAGTGCGCGGCCCGGGACCGAACGTCCCGTCAATGGACCTCACCGCAGCGGAACTGAGTCAGCCCAATGCCGACACTCTGCGCGTGCGGATGCGCGTTGCGAACGCCGCCTCCCTCCAGCCGCCGGCCGGGAGCACGGGGATCGTCTGGCTCACCCGCTGGACGGCGCTCTCGGTCGGGGACGGCGGTGAGACGAGCTACCGGATCTTCTACACGGGAGCTCGCTCCGTCTCCGGCGGCGATCCGACGTTCTTCTCGGGGACCGGGACGTCCGCGAGTCCGAAAGGGATCCCGGGCAACGGCTGCGTGACGACGACACCGCAGAACTGCAAGATCATCGAGTATCCCGCGGAGCACACCGAGTCCGGGAGCCTCGACCGGGCGAAGGGGAATTTCGTCATCGACGTCCCCCTCTCGCACATCGGCCTGCCGAAGGCCGGTGACACGCTCTACAGCGTCACGGCCTTCACCTTCGGAGAGGTCTCCGGCAATCCGCTGCTCCTCGACGTCGACGCGACCGCGGCGTTTGATGTGACCTTGTCGGTGGGGCATGGCCACGGCGGCCACAAGGGGGACGGGCACGGGACCGTCACGGACGATTCGGGCAACGAGGCGCGGTTCTCGATCTTCGCGAACGACGACCAGATCGGGAAGGTCGCCTTCGTCGATCCGACGATGGGGTTGGTCTTCCAGTCCGCGTTTATCGGGTCCGCGGTCTTCGACGGGACGACCGCGACGATCGAGGGGACCGGATTCATCGCGGGAGCGTTCGGCCAGTTCCGGATCGTCCTGCAGGACCTCGCGAACCCGGGCTTGGGCAAAGATACGTTCTCCATCGAACTCTCGACCGGGGTGAAGATCTCCGGCACGATCACGTCGGGGGAAATCGCGATCTCCTAGACGATCTGAGGGCGGCCGAGGCCGAAGCGTTATCAAGCCTAGCGCGCTCCCCGCCTCCGAGAAATCATGACCGCCGACCCATTCGAAGCCTTCAAGGCGGCCCAGCGTGAGAACTGGAAGTCGTTCGCACCGCTCGCGATGACGACGACTCCGTCCGCCGCGAAGCTCGTCGCATTCGCGGGGGTCCGCCCGGGACAGAACCTCCTCGACGCGGGCTGCGGCACCGGAGTCGTGGCGATCACCGCGCGGCGAGCCGGGGCGCGTGTCACCGGCCTCGACCTGACGCCGGAACTCCTGACGGTGGCGAAGGAGAACGCGGCCATCGCCGAGCTCGACGACATCACGTGGAAGCAAGGCGACGTGGAAGATCTGCCGTTTCGGGACGGCGAGTTCGACGTGGTCCTGAGCCAGTTCGCCCACATCTTCGCCCCGCGTCCCGAGGTCGCGATCGGCCAGATGCTGCGGGTCCTGAAGCCCGGCGGCCGGATCGCATTCAACACGTGGCCTCCGGAATTGATGATCGGCCGCATGTTCGCCCTGACCGCAAGCTACCTGCCTTCGCCGCCGGACCCGAAGCCCGCGCCCCCGCACCAATGGGGGGACCCGAACATCGTCCTGAAGCGGCTCGGGGCGGCGGTGCGCGATGTCGTCTTCGATCGCTCGATGCAGATCACGCAGGCCCTCAGCCCGCAGCACTACCGTCGCATGATCGAACAGAGCGGCGGACCGGTTGTCCGCTTGCTCAAGTCCCTCAAGGAGGACCCGGCCCGCCTCGCCCAGTTCCGCCGGGAGTACGATGCGCTCGTGGGACAGTACTTCGACGGCAACGTCGTCCGCCAGGATTTCCTGATGACGCGGGCCACGAAAGTGTAGTTCCGCGGGCCTTGGGAAAGCGCGGATCCCTCAGGAGATCATGCTGGCTTTGCGGATCGTGACCTTCGTGCGAGGGCGGTCGTCGCCGTCCCTGGGCGTCCGGGAGATCGCGTCGGCGACGTCCATGCCGCCGACCACGCGGCCGAACACGGGATGCTTCGGATCGAGCCGGCGGTTGTCCACGACGTTGATGAAGAACTGGCTGCCACCGGTGTTCGGGCCCGCATTCGCCATCGAGATCGAGCCGCGGACATTCGCGTTTCCGGCCGGAAGTTCATCCTTGATCGAATAGCCGGGGCCACCCATTCCGGTCCCTTCGGGATCCCCGCCCTGGATCATGAAATTCGGGATCACGCGATGGAAGATCGTTCCGTTGTAGAACCCTTTCTCGACGAGCTTCCGAAAGTTCCCCGCGGTGATCGGCATCTTTTCGTCGAAGAGCTCGATCTTCACGTCGCCCATCGTCGTCTGGAGCAGGACCGTCGTCATGCGCCCGCCATTCGCGACGCGTATGTAAAGGGTGGCCTTTCGAGGCCGATTCAGCCCCGGCGCTCGAAGACGGTCTCCCCGAACCACACCAACGGCGGACGCGGTTGGATCCGCTGGGCCTTCTCGAGAAACGCCTGGAATCGAGGATCGGTGTCGTGCTCCTCGTGGGCCTGGTGGTCCGCGGCGATCACGTGGAGGATGTAGTCCTGGATGCCAGGACGGGATTCGGACCCGCCCTGAACGCGCACGAGGCGACACTCCAAGAACCGGCCGCGGCGAGTGAAGTCCTCCCAAATCGGGATCTCCTCGGCCTCGAACATCGCCTCGAATTCCCGCGTATTATCGCTCGCGATCCGCAAGACGATCTCCGTGGCCTCCGTGCGGTCCGCGGGCTTGCCCTTCCCCTTCGCGGGCATGGCCGACGATGGGCGTCCGAATTACTTAAGTGCCAGGAACCCCGCGGACCGGAAGGCGCATATGGCCGTCCCCGCCGTGCCCGGCGCCGAGGGGGCAGCCATGGTATCCTTTGACGTGTCGAGTTTCAACTGGATTGCAATCGTGCTGGCGGGCGTGAGCGCGTGGATTATCGGGGCGATCTGGTTTTCGCCGCCGGTCTTCGGACGGCGGTGGATGGCGGCCCTCGGATTGAAGCAGGAGCAACTCGGGAATCCCGCGCCGGGATTTGTCGCGGCCCTGGTCATCTCATTCATTGGAGCGACGTTCCTCCGATGGGTGATCGGAGTCGCGGGCGCCACGTCCGTCGGGGATGGGATCGAGGTGGCCCTGATCATCTGGTTCGCCTTCATCCTGCTGCCGAGCGCGCCGGGCCTCCTGTTCACGAAACAATCCAGCACCGCGTTCGCCCTCACGCAAGTGCAGCATGCGATCGCGATGAGCGCGATGGGCATCGTCCTCACCGCGTACCGATAGGCCGGCGGACCGGGCACCAACGCGGCACCCCCGACACCACGGACACGACGGTTGCCGATATCGAGTCGTGAGCGAAATCGAGCAACCACGGCCGGCATGAGGCCTTTCTCACACTCATCGCCGTTTCCGGAACCTTAAAGGTCCTACGAGAAGTCCGGCGCGGGCCATGCGGCGACGTGTGACCGGCTTACCACTCTGGCTCATCGTCGGAGTCGCCTCCGTCCCTCCGATCGCCTACACCTTGTTCGCCATCGTGCACGCCCCCGTCGAGCTGGTCGTCCCGACCGCGGTGACGATGGAGGTCGTCTTCCTCACGCAAGCGGTGCAGCAGGTGCTGCGGCGCGCGGAGGTCCGACGCCACTTCGGATTCGCCCTTTGGGAACTCCACCAGGAGCTGTCCGAGCACCTCGACAGCCTCGAACGGCGCATCGTGCTCGTCCGCCAGGGGATCAACTCCGAGCCGAGCGCGGAGGCCTTGCGGACGTGGGCCTCCTCCGTCGATGCGTTCCCGGTGGACGCGTGGGAGCGGTTCCTCGCGATCGGCGGGCTCCACCGCCTCCTCGACAGCGCGCCGGACCAGGTGGCCTCCAACTTGTACCGGTATTACCACGGCGTCGCGAGCTTCAACAACGAGGCGGCGCTGCGGGAGCGGCTCCTCCAGAAACTCTTCAACGTGACCGGCCCCGCGACGACGGGCATCTTCAAGAACGTGAAGGGGAGCGACAAGCGACTGGAGACCTGGCTCGACGAGGTGCCGTCCCGCCTGGCGGACGTGATGCGGGACCTCCAGTACGTGATCGGAGAACTCCGCCACATGCCCGGGGTCGCCGTCTCCGGCGACGACGCGAAGCGGCTCGCGGCGATCAACCGACGGGAGACGGACGCCTACAATCGCTGGAAGGCGAAGCACCGCGATCGTCAGGCCCCCGCGGAGCTCTCCGCATGGGAGTGGTCGGCCCAGGACGAGTCGGCCGACTGAACCGGTCCTCAGGTGCGACCGGGGCCTTCCGGGCGGTACGCGATGACTTCGATCTCGACGAGGAACTCTGGACGGGCGAGCCGCGCCTCGATCGTGGAACGCGCGGGGAAATGCGGAGCGAAGGCCGCCCGGTAGACGTCGTTCATCTCCTCGAACCCCCGGATGTCCGCCAGGAAGACGGTCGACTTGACGACGTCCTTGAGGCCGCACCCCGCCTTCTTCAGTTTCCCCTCGATGTTCGAAAGGACGACCTGGGTCTGGGCCTTTACGCCTGCGGGAACCGCTCCGGTCCGAGGATCGGAACCAACCTGACCCGCGACGAAGACGAGAGGCCCCGCGACGACGACTCCCGAATATGGAGGCCCACCGGGCGCGGGAGGATCGATTCGTTCGATCATGGTTTTCGGCGGCTACATCCGGTCGAGGAATAAACTCTCTCGCGATCCGAAGGCAAGACTTATTTGAGTTCAGCGGTTCGCGGTCCGAATCCTTCGGGAGGAGTTTCATGACAAACGCAAGGAAGCGACCGTATCTGCCGGGGCCGGAATTCCGAATCAAAGTTGCTTTCCGAGTTCCCATGGATTATGCCTTCGCCTGGTGCACGGACTACACCCCCGACGATGGGCGCCTGGAGGGAGAAAGGTATGAGCGACGGATCATCGAACGGTCCGCGCGTCGCGTCGTCTTCGAGGATCTCGAGGATACAAAGGAAGGATGGCTCTGGAACCGCGATGTCGTCACCCTGCGTCCGCCGAACCGATGGCACATGGACGGGATCGCAAGCCGTGCCGACGTCACCGCGGATTACGTCCTCTCGAAACTACCGAATGGCCGGACCCAACTCGATCTGAGATGGCGGCGCCGACCGCGGATGTCGGGACTGAAGCAACCAACGAAGGCGCAACGGGAGGCCTCGACGCTCGTCGCATGGAAGCGGTTCGGTGCGGCCATGGAACGCGACTACCGACGAGGACGGGGACCGCGAAGCCATCGAAAGCGGTAGAGGATCCTGCACCGCTCCCTCGCGATGGCTCTTCATCGTCTTCAACCACGTCGACAGCTATCTCGAACGGCTGCGAGAGAGCGAACCGAGCCCGTAGGCGGCCCGACTCACTTCCGCATCGGGCGCAACAGATTCTCCGCCCCGCCGGCCAGCTCGCGGACGATCTCCGCTGCGGACAAGACGTCCTTCACGCCGTCCACGGATTCCCCGGCGAAGAACGACATCGCGTCGATCGTCCCGTAACTCGCCTTCGTGACGCCGGTGCTTTGAAATCGCCGCACGGGGACCCGCTCGTCGGGAGCCCACGGGCGGATCCTCTCGCCCACGACGTCTCCGGAGAATCGCTCCGCGGCTTCCACGGAGGAACGGAGCACCCGATGGGGTGCATTCCATCCGGTGGAGAAGGCTTCCGTCAGGACCGTGTCTTTCGCTTCCGCGGCGATGAGCCTCTGCACGTAGCGGGGATGGGCCTCCGACTCCGCCGCGGCGACGAACCGCGTGCCGACGCGGACCGCGGAAGCGCCGGCGGCGAGGACCGCGGCCATGGCCTTCCCGGTGCCGATGCCGCCCGCCGCGACGACCGGCACGCGCACCGAATCGAGCACCTGCCCGAGCAACGCAAGGAGGCCGATCTTGCCGCGCACGTGACCGCCCGCCTCCGTCCCTTGGGCGACGACGAGATCGCAGCCGACGCGTTCGGCCGCTTTCGCCTCGTCGCGCGAGCCGACCTGCCACGACACGAGGGCGCCTCCTGCATGGACGGCATCCACGAGCGCGGGGTCCGGGTCCCCGTAGAAGAAATCGACCACGCGGGCCCGCGAGGCAGCCGCTTCGACGACTCCCGCGAACTCCGGGTCGACTTTCCCGGTCGCGTCGTCGACGAGGCCCGGGACGAGGAAGTTCGCGCCGAACACGCCGGACGTCAGCTTCCGCATCTCGTCGAGCGACTTCTCCACGTAGGAAAGGGGCGCACTCGTCAATCCAACCATCCCGAGGGCGCCCGCATTCGCGACCGCCGCGGCCAATCGCGGCGAGGAGACGTCCCCCATGCCCGCCTGCTGGATCGGCACCTTGCAGCCCACGAGCTCCGTGAATCTCGTCCGGAGGATCGCCTCGCCTCGGGGGACGGGATGTCGTGGACCATCTTAGCGGCTTCGGCATCGCTGGACCCACGCAAGCTTATCCGGCCCGCACGATTCCCGCGGCCATGCTCAAGTTCGAGACGGTTGCGGTCGTCGTACGGAATGAGAAGCGGGCCACGAAGTTCTGGAAGGACAAGCTCGGGTTCCGCGTGGTGACGGCGTTCCCGCACTGGGTCACGGTCGCGCCGCGAGGCTCGAACGTCCACCTCCATCTGTGCCCGGACTCCCGACCCGAGAAGGGCAACACGGGATACATGTTCTCCACGGCCGACGCCGCGAAGGAAGAGGCCCGACTCCGCAAGAAGGGCGTCAAGATCACGAAGCCGACGAAGAAGGAAGATTGGGGCACGATCTTCTGGTTCGCCGATCCCGACGGGAACGAGTTCCAGGTGATCGAGTACTAGTCGGAACCTCCGAGACCGAGTTCCCTCGTCCTCGCGCGGAAGCCGCAACCTTCATCTGGCCTCATCCCTGCATCCTGAGACTGGACTCCATCATGCTGCGTCCTCACGACCTGGTGCAAGACGTGAGAAAGTACGTCTTCGATCACTTCCTGGAATACTCCGTCCCTCCGGTGGCGGAGCAGATCATGAAAAAGTTCCGTCTCGGCCGCCCGCAGGCACTCGAGGTGTTGCAGGCCCTCGAGAATGGCCGCCACGTGCGGTTGGTGCCAGGGACCCAGCGGATCCTCATGGCCTGGCCGTTCTCCGCCGTCGCCACTCCGTTCCTCGTCACGAGGCGGAATCGACGGTGGTACTTCGCGAACTGCGCGTGGGACGCCGTGGCCTTCCATGCGATGCTGGACGACGAGATCCGGATCACCTCGCAGTGCCACGATTGCGCGGAGACGATTGCCCTCACCCTGTCGAACGGTCGCACCATCGCCACGCCGCGGGAGCCGGTCGTCTATCTCTCCATCCCGGCGTCGCGTTGGTGGGACGACATCGTGAACACCTGTTCGAACCACATGGTCTTCTTCCGCAGCCGGTCCCACCTGGACGATTGGAAGCGAGAGAATTCCGTGGACGACGGCGTGGCGCTGACGATCGACCAGACGCACGCGCTGAGCGTGCCCCTCTACCGCGACCGAACGAAGCTCGACTATGTCCGGCCATCGAAGGAGGAGTTGACGGCCGACTTCCGTTCGCTCGGACTCACGGGCCCATTCTGGGATCTGTGAGCCACGCCACGCGCCACACCCGCCACAGGGCGGTCGGATCTGCGAGCGGATCTCCATGGACGAGGAAGAAGTCCGCGGGGCCCCCCTCGAAGATTCGACCCGCGTCGGGGTCGTCGAGGAGTTCTCCGCCGCGTACGGTCGCGGAGGCGAGGGCCTCCCACGGCTTGAGTCCCGCCTCGACGAGCGATTCGACCTCCCACGCGAGGTGGTTGGCCCGGAGGGATCCGCCGCCGAAATCCGTCCCCGCCGCGATCCGGACGCCGGCGCGGTGGGCCAAGCGGACGCTCTCGATCGCTCGCTCCCGTCGTCGGGCGATGCGCTCCTTCCCCTCGTCGCTGACAAATCGAGGGATCGTCGTGGTCGACGAAAAGGAGGCCCACGAACGGAAGATCGCCAGCGTGCTGACGAGGAACATCTTCTGGCGAGCCATCGCTGCGACCGCATCGGAGTCGAGTTCGAAGCCGTGCTCCAGCGAGTCGACTCCGCCGTCGATGCCCACGCGGGCTCCCGCGAGGAAGCCGGAATGGGCGGTGACGAAAGCCCCGCGGCCGTGGGCGTGTTCGACGACCGCCCGCACGTCCTCGGCGGACCACGGGGCCTCCTCCTTCTTCGGGCCGTCCAGGTAGAGCTTGAGGAGGTCCGCGCCGTCCTCGAGCTGCGCCTTGGCGGCCGCGAGGAGGGCAGGACCGTCATCCGCTTCGATGTCGAGGCCCGGCTGCAGGACGCCGCTGTGCGCGATCCAAGTGCCGGCGACCCGAATCTTCGGCCGGGACGGATCGGCCCGCCACCGCTCCCGCACCTGGAGGGCGAGGGCCTTCTTCCGACCATCGCGGGGGTCCGCGGCCGCGGGTGACCCGACATCTCGGGCCCAACGGACACCCGCGCGGGAGAGCAGGTCGCCGTTGTGCTCCGCGACTCGGAGCAGCTCCTCCGGAGGATCGAACCCGCGGTCGATCCAGTGCGACCCGCCCGGGAGCGTGACGTGACTGTGCGCATCGACCATGCCGGGGACGATCGTCGATCCTCCGGCATCGATGATGCGGACGCCGGGAGGGAGAATCCCTTCGTCCGGTGTAGGACGAATCGCGAGGATGCGGTTGTCGGCGACGAGGACGCTCATGTCCTTCTGCAATCCCGGACTCGTCCCGTCCGCGACCGCGGCGCCTCGGTAAAGGGTGAACTGAGGCCTATTCATCGGACTCGGGAATGCTCGCCTCGCATAAGGAGTCGGTCAGGTTGTGCCGCTCGCCGCGGGTCCGGGAGAAAGTCGCCGGGCCCCGCGG
>Ga0209806_1003030_pt1 | contig 10178 bp, 6 predicted proteins | sample GraSoiAngelo_152_FD_186166 | JGI IMG/M metagenome (GOLD analysis project Ga0209806, IMG submission 186166) | Grasslands soil microbial communities from the Angelo Coastal Reserve, California, USA - 14_1009_12_30cm (SPAdes) (version 2) | ecosystem: Environmental > Terrestrial > Soil > Grasslands ... | reverse complement strand
AAATGGGGCAACCGAGAGCCAACAACGCGCCGTTGCCGCACGTGACCGTGGAGGACGTGTGGCGCGGCGCCCTACCGAAGGGCACTGACCTGGCCGCCGGCCGCGCCGGGCTGCATCGAGAGGTGGTCTGGTGTACCGGGCTGCGGGCGCGGGCGCCGGCCTTCGACCCCCTCCGCGGCGGCGAGCTGGTCCTGATCAACGTCGAGACCCTGCCACTCGTCGATCCGCGCCTGAACCTGGCCGGCCTGATCGAATCCCTCAGCGCGCATGGGATTGCCGCGGCGGCGGTGCTCGGTCCGGTCAACCAGGAGGCGCGCGCCCTGGCCGACAGCCGTGCCATCCCGGTGCTGAGCCTGCCGTCCGGGGCCCCCGTCGCCGAGGTGGAACAGCATGTCCTCCGCTTCATCGTCGACCGCCGGGCCGAGCTCAACGAACGGGCACAGGACCTGCATCGCCAGCTGAGCGAGCTGGCCCTGGCGGGTCGCGGCCTGCACGCCGTGCTCGCCCGACTGACCGAGCTGGTCGCCCTTCCCGTGGTGCTGGAGCGGGGAGGTTCGCTCGACTACGTGGCCGCGGGCAGCCAGCGAAGTCTGCCGCCGGAACTGGCCACGGCGATCGAGGGCCAGCGCGCCGACCTGGACGACTGGCTTCGCGAGGTCCCCCTTAGCGCATTCGATCCACCGGTCTCGGCACGGCCGCTGCCGGGCGGGCGGACCCGGCTGATCGCACCCATCCTGGTGCACGGCAGTATCGGCGGCTTCCTCTCCCTGATCGGTGGCGACGGCGAGCTCGGCGAGCTGCACCGGCTAGCCATCGGACGAGCTGCGCACGCCTGCGCCATCGAGCTCGTCCGTGCCGGGGCCGCCCGGGACGCCCGGGACGAGCTCGAGGAGGAGCTTCTCGACGTTCTCACCGGCGGCCGCCCCGGTTCCCAGGAAGGGGCGCGCGAACGGGCCCGGCGCAAGGGCTTCGACCTGCAGTCGGCCTACCTGGTGGTGGCCGGCCGGGCGGGCGTGGACGGAAAGGCAGCCCGGGTCCAGGGTGCATGGGAGAGAGTGCTCGCAACCCTGCGGACCCCGGCCCTGGTCCGCGCCCGTGAGGAAACAGTGCTGGCCCTGGTCGGGCTCAGCGGACACAGACCCCCCCAGCCGCGCGCCGTCGTCGAGCAGCTGCAGGTGGCGGGTCGGACAGCTGCCGGTGGCGCGCTCGGGCTCGGTCACGGCGGCGTGCGGTCGGGCCCTTCCGAGGTGTCGAGCGCTGCCAGGGAAGCCGAGCAAGCGCTTTCGATGGGCCGCCGTTTGTTCGGTCCGGACTCGATCACCGCCTTCAAAGACCTCGGGCTCTACCGCCTCCTGCTCGGCCTCCAGTCGCTCCCCGAGCTCCGGTCATTCCAGGACGAGGTGCTATCCACGCTGCGGCAGAAAGACCGCAGCGGCGCCCTCCTCAAGACGCTGCGCTCCTACCTGTCCACCAACGGCAGTCCGACCGATGCAGCCCAGGCCCTTCACCTGCATCGGAATACGGTGCTCTACCGTCTGGATCGAATCGAGGACCTCCTGGGGGTCGACCTGCGTGACTCCGAGGTCCGCCTCACGCTCCACCTGGCGCTGAAGATCTTGAACGTCCTGGAGCCGGAAGCGGCCTAGCTCAGCGCCGCGAGCACCGCCGCGGCGATCGCTGCGTGGCCTTCGTCGCCGGGATGGAACCAGTCGCTCGGCCCCAGGTAAGTCGGGTGGCCGTCGCCCGCGTGGAAGGCGTTGACGGCGTAAAAGCCATCGAGGCTGACGAAGGTGCCGCCGTGCGCGGCGCAGGTCGACTTGATCACCGCGTCGATGGGCGGGCCGGGCAGCCAGCTGCCGATGCACAGGACGCGGGTCCCCGGCTGCGAAACCGCGCTCACGATGCTTTCGTACTGCTGGGCGAATTGATCGATCGGGGTGCGGAAGCCTACGTCGTTAGTCCCCAGCTCGATGGTGACCAGCGCCGGATGCGCGGCCTGCGCCTGTGCCAGGTAGGGGAGCGCCCAGGCGGCTCTGGCGCCGCTGTGCGCGATCAGGACGAGCGACGCGCCGACCTGTTGCGCAACCCGCGCCGGGAAGGTCCGGTCGGCGCTGACCGCGTATTTGCCGGCGCTGATGCTGTCGCCGATGGCGACGTATCTAGTTCCATGCAGGTCGGGTGGCGGTCCAACGTGCACGCCGAGCACCTGGCCGCGCGGCCCGGTCTTCGACGCCACGTCGGCGGATGTTTGTCCGAGCGCCAGGAACGCAAGCACGATCCAGGCGAAATAGGTCATTGCCCTGCCTCTAAAGGCCATTCTCTCAGACTCATTGAAGCGGAAGCCGGCTTCGCTTGGTTCACAAGCTCGACTCGAGCGTGCTCACCATGTCGGCCAGGGCGCGCAGCGCCCAGTTTGGGCGCTCGGTCATCCCGAACAGCTGCAGGCGAGCCTCGGCGAGATGCTCGGAGGCTTGCCGGCGGCAGTACGCGTCGGCGTTGGCCTGGGCCAGGATGGCCCGGGCGGCCTCGAGCTGCGGTCCCGTGAAGTTCGCCCGGGCCAGAAGCGCTCGGAGCTGCCGGCGTCCGGCCGCCGGGCCATGCTTGAGCGCGTACAGGGTAGGCAGGGTCTTTTTCCCGTTACGCAGGTCGCTCCCCGCGGGCTTGCCGGTGCGGTCGGTCGATGCCCAGATGCCCAGCAAGTCGTCGATCACCTGGTAGGCAAGTCCGAGGTGATAGCCGAAGCGGCCCGCCCGCTCGGCGGCTTCCTCGCCGGCGCCGGCTGCGACGGCTCCGAGCTGGGCGGCGCAACGGAAAAGCGCACCGGTCTTCAAACCGATCATCTCTGTGTACTCGTCGACCGAGACCTCAACCCGTTGCTCGAACTCGAGGTCGAGCACCTGTCCGCGGCAGATGGCGAGCATGCACTCGGTCAGGATGGAGAGCGCCGCCCGGGTCCGATCGGCGTGGCGCGCCGGGAGCAGGTCGACCACGGCGCGAGTGACCAGCGCCTCCAGCGCGGCGCCCGCGTTGATCGCCTGGCCGGCGCCCCAGACCTTCCAGACCGAGGGCCGGCCCCGCCTCAGCTCGTCGCCGTCCTGGACGTCGTCGAACACCAGCGAAAAGTTGTGCACCAGCTCGACCGCCACCGCCGCCCAGAGCGCATCGGCGTACCGCTTGCCGAAGGCCTCGCAGGTGAGGAGGGCCAGGTTGGCGCGCAGCCTCTTTCCCGACTGCTCGCGCTTGCGCGTGAGGCCCAGGTGGTACTGGACCATCTCGGTGAGCAACGCACTCTGACTCGATCCGACGGACTGGGAAAGCCGGGCCAGCTCACGGTCCAGCGCCTGGTTCATCGCAAGCAGCCGGTCGGTGCGGCTGGCAAAGGCTTTGGTCGCGGAGACCCGAAGCCTCGCGTCGCTCAACGCAGCTCAGCCAGCTCGATGCTCTGGAGCGCGGTCAGGTTGGCGGCGCCGGCGCAGAACATTGCCACCCGCAACTGCCAGGCGAACCCCTCCAGCAGGCGGCGCACCGGCTCTTCGCCTTCGGAGGCGGCGGCCAGCACCGCGTGGGCGAACCCCGTCAGGTTGGCGCCCAGGGCCAGCGCTTTCGCGGCATCCAGGCCGTGGCGGAGACCGCCACTGGCGATCAGGGGGACCTGCGGCGCCACCTGCCGGACCTGACGGAGCGCGTCCACGGTTGGCAGCCCCCACTCGGAGAAGGCGAGCGCCATCTCCACGTCCTCGGGCCGCTCCCGGCGGAAGGCTTCGACCCGGGCGAAGCTGGTCCCGCCCATGCCCGCCACGTCGATCGCCTTCACGCCGGCCTCCACCAGCCGGCGAGCCACGTCACCCGAGATGCCGCTGCCCACCTCTTTGACAATCACCGGGCAGGCGAGTTCCTTGCAGAGCTTTTCGATCTTGCCGAGCAGCCCCCGGAAATTACGGTCGCCCTCCGCCTGGAGCGCCTCCTGGAGCGGGTTCACGTGCAGCACCAGGGCGTCCGCGCCGATCATGTCGATGGCCTCGACGCAGTGCTCGGTCCGCAACCCGTAGTTCAGCTGGACCGCCCCCAGGTTGGCGAAGAGGAGCACGTCCGGGGCCACGCTGCGGACCTGGTAGGTATGGCGGAGGTCCTTGAAGGACAGGCCGGCTCGCTGCGAGCCCACGCCGAACGCGATCCCCATCACCTGCGCGACCAGCGCCAGCCGGCGATTGATGTCACCGGCCGGGCCCGCCCCGCCCGTCATGCTCGAGATCAGGAAGGGCAGCCGCAGCGGGTGGCCGAGGAACTCGGTGCGGGTGTCCACCTGGTCCAGGTCCAGCTCGGGTAGCGCCACGTGGGGAAAGGCCACCCGGTCGAAGCCGGCGCTCCGGGTGGACTGGACTGAGGCCTCCAGGGAGAGGCGCAGGTGATCGAGCTTGCGCTGCGAGATCCTGGAGACGGGATGGCCGTTCGCGTCGAGGGCCATCAGGAGGCCACCGCCGGCGCATCGTGGGTGTCGTGCGAGTCTGCCTCTACGCTCTCGGGATTCTCCGCCTGGCGCTTGCGCATCATCTGTACGAAGTAATCAACGATGATCGGGTCGAACTGTGTGCCCTTTCCCGCCTCCAGCTGGGCCAGCGCAAACTCTGGCGTGCGCCGCTGGCGATAGGGGCGGGTCGAAGTCATGGCGTGATAGGCGTCGCACACCGACACGATCCGGGCGTGGAGCGGGATGTTCTGGCCCGCCAGCCCGTCCGGGTAGCCGCTGCCGTCGTACCACTCGTGATGGTGCAGGACGACGTTGAGGATCTGGCGGAATGCTTTGATCGGCTGCAGGATGCGTGCACCCAGGATGGGGTGCATGCGCATGACGAGCTTTTCGTCTTCGTCGAGCTTGCCTTCCTTGAGCAGGACCTTGTCGACCACGCCGATCTTGCCCACGTCGTGGAGGATGGCGGCCAGCCGCAGCTGGTTCTTGTGAGCGGGTGAGAGCTGGAGCATGTCGCCCAGGTCCTCGGCAAGCTTGGCCACCGACTGCGAATGGCCGCTGGTGTACGGGTCCTTGGCGTCGATCGACGCCGCCAGTGCGTTGAGCGCCTCCAGGGTGGCCTCGCTGTTCGGGGAGAGCATGCCCTCGGCGAGCTCCTCCAGGTGGCTCGAGTTGGCGATCTGGCCGAGCCGCTTTTCGAGAGTCGCCACCATGCCAGGACCGACCGTGTCGGCACTGGCCAGCTGCGCGACCACCTCGCTCAGCACCGAGTCCAGGGCGGCGACGCTCTCCAGCTCGGAGGCGCCGCAGATGCAGTTGCGGCCGCGCTTCTTGGCCATGTACATGGCCAGGTCGGCGCGGTTGAGGAGCTCGTCGCGATTGCGCGCGTCCACCGGGTAGGTGGCCCAGCCCACGGAGGCCGTGAGCGGGGCGAAGATGGTCTTGGGGTTGTACATGAAGACCTTGGCCAGCGTGTCGCAGATCTCCTGGGCGCGGATGGGCGCGGTCTGGATGTCCACGCCGGGGAGGATGGCGACGAACTCCTCGCCGCCGTAGCGGGTGACCACGTCCTCGCGCCGCATGGTGGAGGAGATGGTGCGCGCGGCGGCCTTGAGGGCGACGTCCCCGGCCGCGTGCCCGAAGCTGTCGTTGTAGACCTTGAACCGGTCGAGGTCGACCATCATGACCGTGATCGAGCCGCCGCTCGCCTTGCACTTTTCAAGCTCCTCGTCCAGCCGGGTGTGGAAGTACCGGTGGTTGGGGAGGCCGGTGACGGCGTCGGTGACCGAGAGCTTCTGGGCCTGGTCGAGGTTGTGGGCGTTGCGCATGGCAATGCCGGCTCGCTCGGCGAAGGTCAGCATCAGCTCGCGTTCCGTGTCTCGCAGAGGCAGCGCCCGTCCCTGGAACCCGACCAGCATGTCGGCGATGGCGCGGGCGCCGTGGAAGACAGGGACCCTGAACCAGAGGCCGGCGGGCAGGGCCGCGTGGTCGGTGGGTAGCAGGGCGTTGGGCTCGAGGACCGGGATCACCTGCTCGCTGGTGGCCGGCGCCAGCGAGAGATGCACCGCGCTCAGGTCCGCGCCTTCGTGCGCCGCCTTGAGCTCGGGGTTCCAGTCGATGAACAGGGCGCTCGCGGGCGGGACCGACTCGTCCTGGCCGATCAGTGAGGGCATCTGCACCTGGAGAAGGACGGCATCGGCATTCATCAGGGCCCGGCCACGCTCGGCGGTCAGCTGGCATGTCTGCTCGAACTCGAGGTCGCGGTTTAGCTCTACGGTCACCTGGGAGAGCGCCGCGTGGGCGCGCTCCAGCTCCGCCTGCAGCGCGTGCTCCGCCTTGCGGGCGCGGTCGCCGATCAGGCCCACCGTCATGCCGGTGATCGCGACAAAGCCCGTGCGCAGGGCCAGGTCGGTCAGGTCCGAGCCGCCGAGCTGGGTGCCGTTGAGCGAGGCGACGTAGTAGACGACGGCGCTGTAGCTGATGGCGATCGTGACCACCGCGGTGATCGCCGCCAGGCCGCCGAACCGAACAGCAGCGATCACGGCGCCCCAGAAATACGCCAGGAAGAACGGCGAGTGGATGCCGCCGCTGACCGCCACACCGCCGGTGGCGAGCAGGATGTCTCCGATGGTGGTGAAATACCCGGCCGTGATCCAGCCCGGCTTGAGCCGGACCACCACGAACTGAAGGGCCAGGTTGTAGACCGCGCCCAGGCCGATCAGAGACATCAGCAGGATGGTCTGGCCGCCCAGGTGAAGGAAGGGCAGGGTTCCGGTGGCCAGCAGCATCGCCAGCCAGCGCAGAGCGACAATCCGCCGCTCCATAGCGATCGCGGCCGGCTCGGAATTGGCGCCCGTCCCCGCCTGATCCCGTTTCGAAAACTTGAGCTTGAGGGCGCCGCTCATCAGCTGGCTCGCAGGCTGACCCGATCCTCGGGCGGCTTGGGCCGCGCCTGGCGCGAGTCAGGGACGTGGTAGTAGTCGAGCAGCATGGCGGTGCTCTCCACCAGGTGAGCGAGGAATTGCTGGGTGACACCGGTCCGCTTCTCCCGGGCCACGCCCTTCTGCAGTCCCTCGAACTCTTCCTCCATCAGCCGAACCACCGCGGCCCGGGCCGCCGCCGGCGAGAGCTGCCCGGCGGCGGCGATCAGGTCGGCCGCGTTGAAGCGACCCTGGGCGGTGTCCCGTTCCGAGCTGCGCAGGTCATTGGCGAGTCTGACCACCCGGGAGGCCTGGCAGATGTGCCAGAAGAGGCGGTTCTTGAGTTCCTGCGAGACGTTCTCGTAGGAGAAGGCCAGGATCGACACCTGGACGACCGGGAAGGCAATGCTGTAGAGCCCGTTTGCCAGGTAAGCGCCGACCGTGACCCGCTCCTTGTTCTTGAGCCACTGGTTCTCCTGGAGCATGGTCCAGATGAACTTCTCCCAGACCAGGTGGCGCATCGGCGTCCATTCCTCGGGCACCTGGTCCTCTATGAACTGCTCCTCCAGCTTGCGTCCGACGGTGGCGCAGGCCAGAGGCATCTGGCTCAGGTCCCGGTTGTGCCAGAGCAGGAAGTGCTGGCAAACCTCTCGATAGTTGGAGAGGTCGAGCTCGGGATGCTCGTCGTCGAGGTAATCGTCGATATAGAGGATGTAGGCCATCGTCCGGGCAAGCGCGGCGGCCTGTTCGAAGCTGCCCGCCGGGTGAAGGGCCAGTGAGGCCCGACAGACTTCACCCAGCAGGTCGTCTCCTCGGGGGTTACTGGCGGTGAGGTGGCCGACGATGGCAGCCTCATCACGTTGCCGGAGCAGGAGGTCTTTGAGCCGGTTGATGCGCCTATCGAGCACGCCGCCCTCCTTGCGCCAGCAGGATTTGGGCGCTCAGGATGGCTGAGCGGACCACGTTCATCGGGATGTACACGCTCTTGCCGATCCACATTGCCGGCATGGGCGCATCTGCCATGTCATTCAGGAATTGCTCTGCGGCTGACAGATCGACCCGCAGCCCGTCCTTCACCGCGGCCGGGGCCGCCAGCCAGGCCTGCACCGCGTAGGCGGTCTCTTCCGCCGTCCCCTCCGTGAACCAGCCCCACGACCCGTCCTTGCGCTGCGAGTCCTGGAGCCACTTGAGGGCGGGGCGGCAGAGGTCGGGTGCCGGCGCGAGGAGCGCGAAGACGGCGTGGGCGGTGGCATAGAAGGGGGAACTATGCCACTTGTCGGCCCAGTGATCGCCGTCAACGCGCGCATCGCGCAGGAACTTGACGACCTTCTGCGTGACAAGGTGCTGGCGGGAGAACTGCGGGCTGGCGGCGAGGACCTCGAGTGCGTGGGCGTTGGTGGTCACCGAGGCGTCCCGCTCGAGCGGATAGGTCAAAAAGAAGTTCACGCCCTCGAACGGACGCAGCGGGCCCATCGAGATCGGGTAGCCGTACTCGTGGAGGACGATCAGGCTGAGCGCGGTGTCGTCGCCATCGGCCCGGAGGCCTTCGCGCGAAACCCCTACCCCGTCCTCGGTCAGAGAGCTGGCCAGGTAGCGAAGCGCGGGCAACGCGGTCTTCGGCCGGTAGCCGGCGCGCGAAAGGTTGGACAGGACCCAGGCCAGCTCGAAGATCTCGAAGGGCTCGACCATGGGGAATCCACCGTCCCGGCGGCGCCGGGCGATCAGCGATAGATACTCACGGGCGCGCTCGTCCTCGCCATGCAGCAGAAAGAACGCCGTCGCCGATGGAGAGTTCGCGAATGAGCCGTTGTTTGCGATCCGCTTGCGAATCGCCTCGACGTCGAGCTCGGCGCCCACGTATTCCAGGGAATGAAGCAGCGGGGTGTCGACGTTGTAAATCAGCCGAGCCGGGATGTGCCCGACCTTGGCGTCCCGCTGCGCGATCACGCCCAGGAATCGCTCGTAGGGGATGGGGAGGTCACGGGCTTTCGCCTCGGCCAGCAGCGCCGGCAGGACCAGCTCGAAGCCGGCGGTGTCTGGACCGACCTGCCACTTGCCTGTTCCCTCATGGAGGTAGGTGAGGGCACGCAGCCGGGCTCGGTGCGCGGGGCCATCCTGCAATCCAACCGGGAGATCCGCCAGGGCCAGCACCCCGCTCAGGGTTGCGATCAGCCTCTCCTTGGCGATGGGCAGGGTGGTCCCGAAGCTGCCGTCGGGGTTCTGATTTTTCAGCAACCAGGAGAGCGTCTGCGGGTAGGCGAGGCTGTCTTTGTCATTCGCATCGCGGACCCGGGCGGCGAAGGCCGTGTCGTAGGCGGCCGCCGACATATCGCCGCGCTGCAGGGAGGCAAGCAGGCCGGCGACCGCCCCGGGGAAGGGGAGCTCTTCCGCCCTGGACGGCGCGTCCAGCAACTCGGTTTCGTAGACTCGCCGAAGTTCCGTTTGCGACCCCCTTTGACGCCGTTTGCGCGTCTGAGCCGAAGGTACTGCCGCCTCCTTGCGGAGACCGTTTCAATGCGCGCCGGACTCAAGAAAAGGCCAAGCCGTGACGCGCCGGAGGCGAGGGCCGAATGCAGGCCCGACGGAGCCGAGGGCCGATCCAGGCCCGAGGCGTGCCTCCCGGCCCAGAGCGCGCGTCGTAACGCGCGCGAATGAGGTGTCATGCCCGCCGGCCCAAAGCGCGCGCCGTAACGCGCGCGAGAGAGGCAATTTGTAACGCCTGTCGTTACACGCGTGCGGGGGAGGAGCGGAGCGAGCTTTAGCGCCCGGCGAGTGCGGCGAGCAGAGCGAGCTTTAGCGTCCGGCGAGTGCGCAATAGGACCGAGTCAGGCATCGGAGCGCATCGTCGTTTGGCGCGACGGCCGCGGCGAGGTCCGGAATGGAGCACAATCGCCGGCTTTGTCTCCTTTAGGTGGCGTTGGCCGTCACTAGCTTGCGGCATGCCTTCACGCAAGCCGGTGCGATGCGGCACGTTCCCCTGATACGGCGCGGGCAGACGCCGTAGAGGGGTCAGGCTGTTGTGAGTCGGAGGGCGGTCAGGGTCGCGCTGGACAGGCGCGCCAACTACATGGTGCTGATCCACGGCGCGTACAACGCCGCCGCCCTTTTAGCCGGCACATTCTTGTCGATCTTTCTCTGGCGCTCAAGCCACGACCTGGCGCTGATCGCGCTCTACAGCGGGTTGAGTGCACTGATGATCCCGGTGGCGTTCCTGGCTAACGGACTTCTGTGGCGTGGGCTCGGGGCCGGCGCTTCGATCCGGCTCGGTCTGTTCGGCAACGGCGCCGTGT
>Ga0209806_1003027_pt1 | contig 10187 bp, 7 predicted proteins | sample GraSoiAngelo_152_FD_186166 | JGI IMG/M metagenome (GOLD analysis project Ga0209806, IMG submission 186166) | Grasslands soil microbial communities from the Angelo Coastal Reserve, California, USA - 14_1009_12_30cm (SPAdes) (version 2) | ecosystem: Environmental > Terrestrial > Soil > Grasslands ... | reverse complement strand
CTTAATCCAGCCCGGAAAGCCGTGGCGGTGCGCGCCGCAACGGCTGGCCTTTTTGATTTTCGCACGAGGGAGCGGGTGCAAGTAACGGTCGCTCCATAAATACAAGTCCGTGGAAAAATCCCTTTTGATTAGTCGAATCGCGGAAATGTCCTCGGCGATTCTCCTCGCCGCAGCCTTTGCATTGATCCAGGCATTGATCGGTGGGACGCGGTTGCTGTTTAGTCTTCCCGCCTACAGTCTGCTCGCCGCGATTGGTTTCCTCTCGCTCTTCTCACTGCGCCGGATCAAACCGGAACCTGATCAACTCTGTCTTTGGAGCGCGGCGGCGTTCTTCGCCTACATCCTGGCCCGAGCATTCCTCTCGCCGGTTCCCTATCTTGCGCGTGCTGACGTTTATTCGGTTCTGGGCGGATTGCTGGTTTACCTGTTTGTCGCCTGCGTTCTCGTCAACACGAGAGCCAGAATGTTTATTTTGCTCTTTTTGTTGGTGGCCGCGCTGGCCCATGTTTTTATCGGGGCGATTCAATTCCGGGATGGCAATAACTTCATGCCCATCTCGTTTCTAAGACGGTTCGATTATGGGCAACGCGCGAGCGGTTTTTACGTTTGCCCGAATCATCTGGCGGGATTGCTGGAGGTGGTTGGTATCTTTGGCTTGAGCATCGTTTGCTGGAGCCGCTGGCCGGCCTGGGCGAAACTGTTAGTTGGCTACACCGTGGCGGTCTCCTATGCCGGTTTGGTTCTGACAGGCAGCCGAGGCGGCTATCTAAGCGCAGCTGGAAGTCTCGCTCTTTTCGCGGCGCTTAGTTTGTTGCTTCTACGTCGAGCCGATGCCGCCTTGTTTTGGAAAGTGGGCGGCGCGGGAGTAATTGGCGCGAGTGTGGTCGCCGCCGCGCTCGTCTTCTTTGTGCAGAAGAGTGATTTGCTCAGCGGCCGCGCGCAGAATGTTTCCGATAACTCCAATATTCGCGTCGATCTCTGGCAAGCCGCGCTCCAGCAATGGAAAGTCCAACCCTTCGTGGGCACAGGCGCGGGCACTTATCTTTTTTATGGCCGCCAATTCCGCACCGATCGCATGCAGCGCGATCCGGTGGAAGTGCATAATGATTATCTTCATCTTCTGGCCGAGTACGGCGCGCTCGGTGCGTTCGGCTTTCTTGTCTTCCTTGCTCTCCATTGCCGCCGCGGTTGGAAGAGCTTTCAGCGTCTTGGTCCGAAACGCGTGGCCGTTTCCGCCCTTCTCCTGAGCAACACGATGGCGCTGAACATGGGAGCGCTTTGTTCGATTGCCGCCTACGCGATTCATTCCGTTTTCGATTTCAATCTGCACATCCCCGCAAACGTTCTCCTGTTTGCATTCGTCTTTGGCTTGATCGCAAACCCCGGAATTCAGCGTGGCGATAAACCGGAGCGCGTAGCGACTTGGGCGCTGTTTCGGCGCCTGCTGTTGCCAGCCCTGGGGATCGTTCTCGCTGTGCAGTGCATGCGCCTCTTGCCGGGCGAATATTTTGCGGAACGTGCGCGCACCGCGCTGCGCGACTTTCATCCGGCCGGGTCGATCCTCTTCGCGCTTCGAGGACTGTCGCACGAACGGCAAAATCCCGATCTCTATAATTATCTCGGCCGTGCCCGGCTTGCTCAAGGTTCCCTGATGAGCAATTCACTGGCCCGAGAATCGCTTTATCAAGCCGCGCTCGCCGCTTTCTGGAAAGGCCGGTCGTTAGCGCCGCGCGATGAAAATTTCGCGCTGGAACTTGGCTATACCTATGACGTCCTCGAACGCTTTCCCGAAGCGGAATGGATGTTCGCGGAAGCGCGAGCCTTGGATCCAAGATCGACAACGGCACGGCAATGCTACGAGGCGCATCTTGACCGCTGGCGCCAGACAGGCGCGGGCGCACCTAGGCCCGAATAGCCGAAATCCGTGTGACGCGCTCTCGAGGAATCGGCAGAACGCTCAAGAAAATCATTGCCCGAATTTCTCGGCTCGCATACTCTGGGAATCCTTTCTGCTAGCGAAATTGGGAGCATGCCGGTCTCGACGGACGGCGACAAAAGGCGACGTGAAAAATATTAAAACTCCTAAGATTGGATTTCTAGCGCTGGCAGCCTGGCTGGTTTGCTTTCATCCGCAATTTGTGAAGGCGGGCGGGGAGCCATTGCCTGTAGAGCTATCGGCCGAAGAGAATGAACCGCCGGAGAGCGAATTGGGGCTGGGCAAATTCTCGCCCTTTCCCTTCCATCTCTCGGTCACCCTGCGCGAAGGATTTGATGATAACGTCAATACCGCATCTGCCGGGGGCGAGCAGTCCTCGGGGTTCACCAATGCCGGCGCCGACCTGGCATATACCTTCGGAAGCGCTCGCACCCAGTTAAACCTGAGCACGGGCGGCGCCATCACCTATTATTACAAACGGATCGGCACGCAAGCTTACGATATCGATCTCCACGCTGGTTTTAAGCTCAACTTTCTGGTCACGCCTCGTCTTGCCCTCGCCCTCGACCTCCATGCCGCTTATCTAACCGAGCCGGATTTTAGTTTTGGTATTGGTTTTAATCGGCGAAGCGGAAATTATTTCTACTCGGCCAATACAGGCACGCTTACCTATCTCTGGGCGCCGCGGTTTTCTACGGCCACCAGTTACACTGTCGTCGCGGTCAATTACGACGATGCCGCCATCGGCATGTTCGAGGATCAGATCCAGAACACGTTCGGCAACGAGTTCCGCTTCTTATTAACGCCGACCACAACCATTGTCGCCGATTACCGCTTTCAAATGGTGAGCTTCGCCCATACCGCGCGCGATTCGACCACACAGTTCGTTCTGGGCGGCATCGATCACACCTTTAGCCCCCGCTTTAATATTTCCCTGCGCGGCGGCGAAGAATTTCGCTCTTACCAAGCCGATGGGGACAAGACCGGGCCGTATTTTGAAGGCACGTTGAATTACGCGATCGGCAAGCGCACGACGGTGTCATGGACCAATAGTTACGGGATCGAGGACTCGTCTGTGACGGCCAACGCCGTCCGCACCACTTTTCGCAGCGGATTGCAAGTGAGCCAACAGCTGACATCGAAGATCACGGCCACGCTCGGCTTTAACTACGAACACGATGAGAATGAGGCCGTCACGGAGCAATTTTTCGGGTTCACTTTCACGATCAGCCCTGCTTTCAGGGAGAACGACTTCGCCCTGACGTTCAATATTCGCTACGCAATCACGCCCCATCTGGGGATCGATCTGGGCTACGATCGCACCCAGATCGCCTCCGATATCCAGTTCCGCGAATATTCGCGCAACCGCTATTACGGGGGCCTGAATTTTACGTTCTAAAGGTAGCCCGCTTTAGGGTTTACTTTTGTCAGATTTTTTGCTAAAGTCCTTCCCTTTCGCAAGGGTTCTCTATGGCGCACAACGATGAAGCAAAGCTGCATTTTCTCGATTACTGGCGCGTTGTCCGCGTCCGCTGGGGTTTAATCTCGCTCGCTTTTTTCCTGGTCCTGATCACCGCAGCCATCGTCACCTATTTTCAACCGCGCGAGTATAAAGCGTCCGCTTTTATCGAGGTAAAATCCACCGCTGAGAATCCGCGCATTTTCGGCAATGATCTGCACCAGCCGGTGCACGATCCGGAGCTTGCGCCCACCGTCTTTCAAGTCATTCAGCGCACCGGTATTCTCTACCCGGTAATCGACGATTTAAAACTTCAGGACAAATGGGGGAAGGACCTAGGTCGGCCCTCGCGAGAGCAAACTTATAAGCTCCTCCTCCGCAGACTCGATGTCGAAGAAGTGCGCAATACCGATCTGCTTCAGATCAGCGTTTTCGATGCCAACCCCCAGGAGGCCGCCGATATCGCAAACAAAATCGTGGCTGTGTATCAGGACAAACGCGTCGAGGAAGAGAAAGAGATCATGAACCGCGGCGTCGCGACCATGAATGAACAGGTTGCGAGAGAACAAAAGGCGGTAAGCGACGCGGCGGCCGAAGTAGCGCGCATTCGCGACCAGGAACACATTATCGATCTTAACCCTGAGGGGATGGAAGACACGCAGACGGCCGTAAACTCGATCGTGCTAAAGCAGGAAGAAGGAGTCAATGAGGCCGAAATGACCATCGAGGCGCTCGGCAGCAGGCTGGAACAAATCCGGAAGCTCAAGGGCGAAGAACTCATGCGGATGCTGGCTACGCTCAATATTCAGGACCCGACGATCCAAAAAATTCTGCCAAATTATCAAGAGGCCGTCGCTCAAGACGCCTTCTTCCTCAATTCCGGCCTCGGCGAAAATCACCCCAAGGTGAAAGCGCTCCGAGCGACCAAGGCCGTCTATGCGAAACAGCTCGAGGAGCAGATGGCAAGCATTCGAAGCGCCCTGGAGAAAAATCTGAAAACCGCGCAAACCACGCGCGAGCGGATGGACAAACGGCTGTCCGAAATCAACACACGGCAGTTGGCTACAAAAACCCTGAGCGCCAATTACGTGCGGGCAAAAAACGCTTACATCAAAGAAAGATTGCTCCTCGATGGAATAAGAATGCGGGCGCAGACCCAAACGATGGAGCTGGCCATGCCGCGCATCGCGGTGAGCGTGAAGCAGGTGGCGGAACCGCCCAATTTTCCGGCCCGCCCGCGAGTGGTTCTTAATCTAGCGCTGGGCGCCCTGGTCGGCCTCATGATTGGTCTTGGTCTCGCCTTTTTTATCGAATATCTCGATACCAGCGTCAAGACCATGGAAGATGTTGAGAATCTTCTCGGACTCCCGGTTCTAGCGATCATTCCGAAAAATATAAAGCTGCTCCACCGCGAAGCGGGAGACACGCCGGACGCGGAGGCTTACCGGATTTTGCGCACCAACATTGAATTCAATCGCAAGAATCCTGAAGCGAACACCATCTCGCTCGTCAGCGGCGGACCCGGCGAAGGCAAATCAACCACCATCGCCAATCTCGCCTTCGTCTGCGCCCAGGGCGGCTATTCTACGCTCATTGTCGATGCCGACCTCCGCCGCCCGATTCAACACGAGTTCTTCGGCGTCAGCAACACCGCCGGCTTGACCAGTTATCTCACCACCGAGATGCCGCTGGAGAAGGTCATATTACCCACCGCGGTGGAAAATCTTTCCATCCTGCCCAGCGGAGTCCTTCCGGCCGACGCCGTCGGCATTCTCAATTCGCAGCGCATGTCGGACACGATTGCCGAGTTGAAATCGCGTTACGACCTTATCTTTTTCGATTCGCCGCCGATGCTGGGCGTGAGTGACGCATCGGTTCTGGCCAGCGAAGTCGATGAGACGATCATCGTTGTCCAGCATCGGCGGTTCCCGCGCGCGATGCTCACACGCGTCAAGCAAGCCATCCTCAGCGTGGGCGGCACCCTTCTGGGCGTCGTGCTCAACGATGTCGATCTTAAGCACGACCAGAATTATTACTACTACACCCATTACTACGCCTACTATCAGCCGCGAGGTAAAGAAACGCGACGCGGCCGTTCTCGGAAAGCAGCCGCCACCGTTGCGCACAACGGCGCTTCCGGTTCCGACGAAGACGAATACTGATGCGCTCTCTTCTCTTCTCGCTTTTGTTCCTCGGTTTCGCCGCGATCGCTTCTGGCCAGGCGACCCTCAGAATCAGTGATTTCGTCGATCTCAAGATTAGCGGCGTGCCGGTGGAGGAGCAGCAGCAGGTCAATAACGCCTACACGGTGGACGCGAATGGTTCGATCAACCTGCCCTACATCAACAAAGTGAAAGCGGCCGGATTGACCCCCGCGCAACTGGCTGCCTCGGTCGAAAGCGCCTATCGCGCAGCCAAAATATATACGAACCCGACGATCACCATTACGATGTCACCGAACCTCCGCTTTGTAAACGTGGGGGGCGCCGTGCGCACTCCTTCGCGCGTTCCGTTCACGGAAGACATGACGCTGCTCACTGCCATCAACGCAGCCGGTGGATTCAACGATTTCGCGGACCAGAAGCGCGTCCGGCTTCTGCGTGGGAGCAAGGTAACAGTTTACGACGTCCGCAAGTTTCGCCGCGATCCTTCCAAGGACGTCAACCTTCAACCAGGCGACAAGGTCGAGGTTCCGCAGAGCTTCTTCTAGCGGCCCCGCCGCGGCGTGGGCTCGGATCGCAACTCCGCGTCGCGCACAGATAATTCTTCTACTGATCCGGCGCGTTGACCTCGCGGTGCCGCCAGGCGTAGCCGGACGACAGCCGTCCCGGCTGTCATGGCATGCGGGCATCCCGCCTGCATCATCTCAGCCGCGCCCGATCGCTTGTCATCTCGATCTGGTAGCTGCGCGCTACTGATCCGGCGCGATGACCTCGCGGTGCCGCCAGGCGTAGCCGAGACCCGAGTAAACGGTCAACGCCACCATAATCCAAACGAGGATGGGACCGGCCTCGTCCCGCGCGCGAAGCCACCATGTCGCTCTGTCATCGGCGTAGCGCAATTCGTTTGCCGAAAAAAGAGCGAGAAAAAAGATCACGGTGATGATCTGCCACGAGGTCTTCTGTTTGCCGAGCCGTTCCGCTGGCAGGACCCGGCCCTTCGCGCTCGCCATCAATCGCAAACCAGTAATCAAAAAATCGCGCGCCACAACCGTCGTCGCAGCCCAGGCCGGAATGACCTTGAGTGGCACGAGCGAGATGAACGCCGCCGCCATCATGATCTTGTCTACCAGCGGATCCATTAATTTGCCGAAATTCGTGATGAAACCGTAGCGGCGGGCGATTTCGCCATCGATGAAATCCGTCACGCCGGCGATCAGGAAAATGAGCAGCGCGGCGGTGCGTCCGTACTCCCAGGAGGAATTTAACGCCGCCACAAAAAAGATCGTGAGCGCGAGCCGGCTGAGCGTTAAGCGGTTTGCCCAGTTCATCGCCGTAACTGTAGCCGTCGGCCTCTGCGCGACGCGACGCCCGTATGCATTTGTCGATGCTCAGCTTCGATCACCGGCCGATTGTCGATCTTAAACTTCGGCCGTTTCCAAATCGGCACCCGGCGTTTCAATTCATCCACAATCCACTGGCTCGCCTCGAACCCAGCCGCGCGATGTTCCGCTCCCACTCGAAGAAAAAGCGATGCTTCACCCGTACCCACAAATCCGATGCGATGATACACGATAACTTGTTCCAGCCGGAATTTCTTCACCGCCGCCTCGGCAACCAAGCCCAACTGATGCTCCGCCATGGCGCGGTGCGCTTCGTACTCGATGCCCTCAATCTGGCGGCCATCTTCCAGTCCGCGGACCGCGCCCCAAAAATCGACAACTGCCCCCGCAGTAAGATCGACATCCCGCGCCGGCGCTTCCAAGCACGCTTCGGTCAACAAAACTTCACAAACTGAGTTTGCCATGCGTTCCATTCAGTCGCTACAATTGAGGCCGCGGCTTGACCGCCGCTGAAACACAGGAGACCCAAAATGACCGCGAATCAATGCGATATTGGCCTCATCGGCCTGGCTGTAATGGGCGAAAACCTCGTCCTGAATATGGACTCCAAGGGATTTTCGGTCGCCGTTTTTAATCGCACCACAGAGGTCACCGAGAAATTCGCGGCCAGTCGCGCCAAAGGAAAAAATATCCAGCCGACGCGCACGCTTGAAGAATTTGTCGGTGCGCTTAAAAAACCGCGCAAAGCGATGATCATGATCAAAGCCGGCAATCCGGTCGATCAAGTAATCGGCGAACTCGCACCACTTTTCGAAAAAGGCGACGTCATCATCGACGGCGGTAATTCTTTGTTCACCGACACGCAACGGCGCTGCAAAGATCTCGAAGGTCGTGGGATTCATTTCGTTGGATGCGGTGTTTCCGGCGGAGAGGAAGGCGCGCTCAAAGGTCCTTCGCTGATGCCCGGCGGTTCTCGCGAATCCTGGGAAATAATCGCGCCGATTTTCCGCAAGATCGCCGCCCAAGTCGATGGCGAACCCTGTTGCCGCTACATGGGCCCGGATGGCGCCGGTCACTACGTCAAAATGGTGCACAACGGCATCGAGTACGGCGACATGCAGCTCATCTGTGAAGCCTACGCCATTTTGAAAGACGTAATCGGGATGGACGCCAAGCAACTGGCCGAGACCTTCACCGAGTGGAACAAAGGCGACCTCGACAGTTATCTTATCGAAATCACGTCCCAAATTTTCCGCAAGATCGATCCCGAGACCGGCAAACCGCTTGTCGATGTTATCCTCGACAAGGCCGGCCAGAAGGGCACCGGCATCTGGACTTTGCAATCCGCCATTCAGCAATCCGTTGTCATTTCAACGATCAACGCAGCCGTCGAAGCGCGCGTCATTTCTTCCCGCAAAGATGAGCGCGTCGCGTCTTCGAAAATTCTGCCGCAGCCGAAACCAAAGAAATTCAAAGGCGACCCCGCCCGACTTATCGATGCCGTGCGTAACGCACTTTACGCATCTAAGATCGTTTCCTACGCGCAGGGAATGGAATTGCTGGGAGCCGCCAGCACGCAATACAAATGGAATCTGAACTTCGGCGACATCGCCACCATCTGGCGCGGCGGTTGCATCATTCGCGCCAAGTTTCTTAATCGCATTGTCGAAGCCTACAAACGAGATCCTGCCCTGCATAATTTGCTGCTCGATTCCTACTTTACCGACATCATCGAAAAGACACAGGACAACTGGCGCGTCGCCGTCTCCACGGCTGCCGAACACGGCGTGGCCGTCCCGGCGTTTTCCGCCTCACTCGCTTATTTCGACAGTTATCGTCAGGCGCGATTGCCTTCCAATCTTTTGCAGGCGCAACGCGATTTCTTCGGCGCGCACACTTACGAACGCGTTGACAAGCCGGGCGTCTTTCACACCGAATGGATCGAATCTGATCAAAAGCCGGTCGGAAAGACGGCGGAGCGGAAAGAATCATCGAGCCGTCACGCCGCCGAATAATTTGTTGGTAGGGCGAGTCTCTGTCGAGCCGACGAAAGGTTTTATCGAAAATCGTGCGAGTCCGGGCCGACGAGCTCATCGTGCGGCAGCGGTTTGATATCGCGAGTTTTAATCAAAACGACTCCATCCGAATTCTGCACTTCGCCTTCGATCAGCAAAAACGCTTCTTCAGTGATTAACAGGCGAAATCGTTCAAACAAATTTGGATCGACAATCGCATTTGAGACTCCGGTCTCGTCTTCGAGGCTAATGAAAACGAAACCTTTTGCCGTGCCGGGACGTTGACGGCAAATGACATTGCCAGCGATCTGCACGATTGCGCCGTGCCGCGCCTGCGCGAGATCGGTTGCGCGCCAGACATTCGGCAAATTTTCGCGCAACAACTTCATCGGATGCGGCCCGGTCGTCAGGTTCATCGTTTCGTAATCCGCTTTCACGCGTTCCGGCATGGTCATCGCCGGCAGCGGCGATTCGCTCTGGGTAGCGCACGCGTCTCGCGTGCTGGCGGAAGCGTCCCGCTTTCGCGGACTTTCAGAAAATTGTTTCGGCGAGACGCCGAAACCAGCACGCGAGACGCGTGCGCTACCCAGAAGATCGTCATGCAGTGCTTCTTCCACTTCCCACATCGCGGCGCGCCGATGACCGGCGAAACAATTGAGCGCACCGAGCTCAGCGAGCGCGCGGAGCTCTTCTTTGGAAAGCGGCACGCGCCGCTTGAAATCATCCAGCGAATGAAATTGTCGATCCTGGCGTTGCCGAACGAGTTCTTCCGCGTGTTCCTGACGCAACCCGTTCACCACGCAAAATCCCAATCGCACTGTGTCATCGGAGACCACCATGCATCGACAATTTGATTGTGAGACGCACACGGGCTTGATCTTCAGGCCATGTCGGCGCGCATCTTTCACGATTGTCGCCGGCGTGTAAAAACCCATCGGCTGATTGTTAAGCAGGCTCGCGTAAAACTCCGGCGCGCGATGCACTTTCAGATACGCGCTGCCGTAGGCGAGAATGGCGAAGCTGATCGCATGCGACTCAGGAAACCCATAGAGCGCGAATGAGCTGATCGATTGGATGATTTTGCCGATCACGTCCGGCGCGATATTCTTCCGCGTCATCGCCGCACGCAATTTCACGCTCACTTTTTGCATGCGCTCCTCGGAACGATGAAAACTGAGCGCGCGTCGCAATTCTTCCGCTTCGTCGCCGGAAAAATCGGCCATGATCATGGCGATCTTGAGCATTTGCTCCTGAAATAATGGAACGCCAAGCGTG
>Ga0209806_1003022_pt1 | contig 10192 bp, 7 predicted proteins | sample GraSoiAngelo_152_FD_186166 | JGI IMG/M metagenome (GOLD analysis project Ga0209806, IMG submission 186166) | Grasslands soil microbial communities from the Angelo Coastal Reserve, California, USA - 14_1009_12_30cm (SPAdes) (version 2) | ecosystem: Environmental > Terrestrial > Soil > Grasslands ... | reverse complement strand
ACCGCCAAGGTGACCGACAACCAGGCCCAGTCCGCGACCTCGACGGCGATCACCGTCAACGTCGACAACAATCCGGCGTTCGCCGTTGCGCTCTCGGGGGCGCAGATCTTTCCCGCGCCGAACTCGAACGCCACGGGAACCGCCAACCTCACGGTGAAACTCGGGACCGGCGCGGTGAGCGGCAAGGTGACGCTGAACGGCGTGAACGCCACGGCGGTGACCATCAACGAAGCCTTCGCGGGCAGCACGGGCCCGGGCGCGATCACGCTGGCGGCCAACGCCGGCACCACCGGCGAATGGGATGTGGCCGCGGGCGCACTCCTCACGGCCGACCAGGTGACGGCGCTGCTCGAGGGCAAGCTCTACGTCATCGCGACCTCAGCCGCCAATCCCGCGGGTGAGCTGCGCGGGCAGATCACTCCCGCCAACGTTAAGGTGACTTTCGCGGCGCTCGCCGGCTCGCAGGAGGTGCCGCCGGTCACCATCGCTGCCTCCGGAATGGCTGCCGCCACGGTCGATGCGCTGGCCAACACGGTCACGGTGCACGTCAACGCGACCGGCGTGAACGATGCGACCGCCGCGGAGGTGGATACCGCCGCCGCGGGCGCCACGGGACCGAAGCTCGTCGCGCTCACCAAGGACAACGTCAACGCGGGCCACTGGTCGACGGAGCTCGCCGGCGTCAGCGCCGCCGACGTCGGCAACTACACCGCCAACAAGTGGTATGTGAATGTCGTGACGCCGGCCGATCCGAGCGGTGCGCTCCGCGGGCAGATCGACGCCACGGCTGCACCGCCCCCCGCTGCCGCGACCCTGACGCAGCTGAAGACGACCGCGTTCGCCGTCTGTGCCAGCTGTCATACCGGCGGCGGCGCCGCTTTACCCTCGTCCATGGACCTGCATCCGGCGCAGATCTACGCCTCGATCGTCGGCGTGGCGAGCGTCGAGCAGCCCGCGCTCAAGCGCGTCGCACCGGGCGATGCGGCCAACAGCTACGTCGTACAGAAGCTCGAGGGCGCGGCCACCATCACCGGCGCCCGCATGCCGTTCGGCGGTCCCTACCTCGACCAGGCGACCATCGACCAGGTGAAGGCCTGGATCAACGCCGGGGCGCAGAACAACTGAAGCAGGACTCCTGACTCCCCCTGGCCGGCCCGTCGCACGAATTGCGCGGGCCGGTTTTTTTCAGCTCTCTTGCCGCGCGCGGCTCTGATACACCGATCGTCGCAGCTTCCAGCGCTTGTGCGACCAGGGCCAGTCGGAGGGGGCGTCGTGGATCTGCTGCTCGACGAGCCGCGCGTAACGCTCCGTGAGGGCGCCGGTGGACAGGACCTCTCCCGCTTCGGCGAGCGGCTCGATCCGCATCTCGTAGTAGCCGCGTCCGGTGCGGCGCATGGAGATGAAGAACACCGGGAAGCGCGTGACGCGCGCGATCTCCTCCGGACCCAGGTAGAAAGCCGTGTCGCGATTCAGAAACCGGGTCCAGTACTTGTGCTCGCTGGTGGTCGGCTCCTGATCGGCGACCATGGCTACGGCGCGCACGACGTCCCGGCGCTTGATGATGTCGGGGAGCAGCTCCTTCGCCGGCACGAGTCGCGAGCCGAAGCGCGTGCGCAGCTTCTTCATCTCGCGCTCTGCCCAGTTATCGACCAGTGGCTTGTAGGCGGCGTCGAGCGGGTAGCCGAGCTCGAGCGACAGCGCGAGCAGCATCCACTCCCAGTTGCACTGATGCGCGCCCACGAGCAGCACCGACTGGCCCTGCTGGAGGTGAGCGCGCGGGCCCTCGAGGTTCACGATGCGCACGCGGCGGCGGATCTCCTCCCCGGGCAAGCTCGCGCCCTTGATGATCTCGACCAGCATCTGCGCGAAGCCGAGATAGTAGCCGCGCATCACCGCGCGCAGCTCTGGCTCGTCGAAGTGCGGGAAGGCGCGCGTCAGGTTCCCGCGCACCAGGCGCTCGCGGTACGGGAAGACGCGAAACGCCAGCCAGCCCAGCACCGTGGCGAAGCCATAACCCACCCCCCATGGCACGCGCGCGAGGAGGCGCACCCACCACGCGGAGCGTGCGGGAGCGGCGTCCGCGGGCGCGGTCGGGGGAGCAGGGGCGGGCGCTGCGGTGTGCGCGGATACCTCGGTCAGCATCGCACCCTAGTTTACCGGGCGCGGCTGCGCCGGGGCGCCCGCCGGCGGCGGCTGTGCGGTGAGCACGCGGCCGAAGCGCGGCGCGAGCCAGCGCTCGATGTCGTCGATCAGCGTGAACGCCGCCGGGACGATGACCAGCGTGAGCGCGGTGGAGGTGATGAGCCCGCCGATCACCGCGATCGCCATCGGCTCGCGGAACGCCTTGTCGCCGCCCAGGCCCAGCGCCACCGGCAGCATGCCCGCGATCATGGCCACCGTCGTCATGACGATCGGGCGCGCGCGCTTGTGACCCGACTCGAGGATGGCGGTGAGCCGATCCTTGCCGGCGCGCATCTCCTCGATCGCGAAGTCCACGAGCAGAATCGAGTTCTTGGCGACGATGCCCATGAGCATCAGCAACCCGATGAAGACGCCCAGCGACATGGAATTTCGCGTGAAAATCAGGGCGAGCGCCACGCCGCCGAAGGACAGCGGCAGCGAGAAGAGGATGGTGATCGGCTGCAGCACGCGCGCGAACAGCAGCACCAGCACCGCGAACACCATCAGGATCCCGGTGGCCATGGCGATCAGCATATTGCCGATCAGCTCGTTCATGTACTTGGCATCGCCGATCTCGACCAGGTGCACGCCCTGCGGCAGATGCTTGAGGGTCGGCAGGTTGTAGATCGCCTTCATCGCCGGCCCGAGCTCGGCGCCCTTCAAGTCCGCGTCGATGAACAGGCGGCGGCTCTGGTTGTAGCGCCGCACGCGCGTCGGCCCCTCGCCGAAGCTGATGTCGGCGACGGCCTTCAGCGGAACCGTACTGCCGGAGGAGGTCGGCACCGGCAGGTTCTCGAGCGTCGAGAGGCTCTTGCGGCTGTCCTCGATGAGGCTCACGCGGATCGGCACCTGCCGGTCGGAGAGCGAGAACTTGGCGCTGTTCTGATCGAGGTCCCCGAGGGTCGCGATCCGGATGGTCTCGCTGATGCGCTCGACCGTCACCCCGAGCTGCGAGGCGAGATCGAGGTGGGGATGAATCAGGATCTCCGGGCGCGGCAGGTCGTTGTTGATGCGCGCGTCCCGCACGAAGGGGAGTGCGCCCATCTCGTCGACCACCTTGCGGGCGGTGTCGTAGGTGAGCTGCGGGTCGTCGCCGGTGATGTAGATGTTGACGTCGCGGCCGTTGCCGTTGCGATTGAAGTGCAGCTGCGCGTCGGGGATGACCTTCAGCTCCTGCAGCATGCGGTCCTCCCACTGGCGCTGGGTCACGCGGCGCTCGCCGGCGGGCACCAGCGCAATGAAGATCTCCGCCTCGCGCACGCCCTCGTCGCTCGTGCCCACCAGCTCGACCACGTCCCGGACTTCCGGCTGACGCGCGATGATGCGGAAGGCGGCGGCGGTGACACCCGCGGTGTCCTCGAGGCGGACCCCGGGCGGCAACTCGGCGCTGAGCATGGCCGTACCGACGTCCGCTTCCGGGATGAAGGAGACGGGAACGAAGAACACGAGGCCGACGATCGAGAGGATGAAGAAGGCGAGACCGGACAGCACGGTTTTCCAGCGATGCAGCGTGCACCAGCGGAGCGTCCGCTGGTACCAGGCCATGATCGGACCGTCGGTGTGCGCGGCGATCCGGTCGGACTTGAGCGTATAGGCGGCGAGGACCGGCGTGATGAGGCGCGCCACCAGGAGCGAGAAGAACACGGCCGCGGCGACCGTCAGGCCAAACTGCTTGAAGTACTGACCGGTGAGCCCGCCCATGAAGCTGACCGGCACGAACACCGCGACGATAGTCGCGGAGGTCGCCACGACCGCAAGTCCGATCTGATCGGCGGCATCAAGCGCCGCCTGGTAGCCGCTTTTACCCATGCGCATGTGGCGCACGATGTTCTCGATCTCGACGATGGCGTCATCCACCAGCACGCCCGCGACGAGCGAGAGGGCGAGCAGACTGATCGAGTTGAGCGTGAAGTCCATCCACTGCATGAAAGCGAACGCCGGGATCGCCGACATCGGGATGGCGAGCGCCGAGATCAGCGTGGCGCGCACGTTGCGCAGGAACAGGAACACGACCAGCACCGCGAGCACCGAGCCCTCCACGAGCGCGCTCAGCGCCGAGTGATAGGTTTCCTTGGTGTAGTCGACGCTGGTGTACACCTGCGTCAGCGTCACGTGCGGGTTCTCCTTGCGGATCTTGGCGAGCTCCGCCTGGATGCCGTTGTCGGTGCTGACGTCGGAGTAGCCCTTGGCCTTGATCGCGCTGAACGTGGTCGCCGGGCGCCCGTTGAGACGCGCGATGCTGCGGATCTCACCGACGCTGTCGCGCACCTCCGCGAGGTCGGAGAGCCGCGCGAAGCGCCCCCGTGAGAGCGCGATCTGCGCCTCACCCAGTGCGGCCGCGGTGCGTGCGCCCCCGAGCACGCGGATCGACTGCTCGCCGCCGCCGACCTGGGCGCGGCCGCCCGGGGAGTCGAGGTTGAGCGTGCGCAGCTGCTCGTTCACCTCGGCGGCGGTGATGCCGAGCGCCTGCATGCGCGCAGGATCGAGCTCGACGCGGATCTCGCGGTTGACGCCGCCGCCGCGCTGCACTTGCGCGACGCCCGTGACCGAAAGCAGCCGCTTGGTGATGGTGTTGTCGACGAACCAGGAGATCTCCTCCTCGGTGAGGGCGCTCGAGCTGACCGCGTAGAAGACCATCGGGCCGCCGTCGGCGTTGACCCGCTGGACGGCGGGCTCCTGGATGCCCTGGGGCAGTTGTACGCGCACCTTGGCCATGGCGTCGCGCACGTCGGCGACCGCCCGGTCGATGGGGGTGCCGATCTCGAACTGCACCATCATGTTCGCCTGGCCCTCGACCGCCCAGGAGGTGATGCTGTCGATGTTGCCGATGCCGGCGACCGCACCCTCGATCTTCTGCATCACCTGCGCCTCGAGCTCCTGCGGCGCCGCCCCGGGCTGACCGACGCCCACGTACACGGCAGGGAACGAGACATCGGGATCGGCCGTCACCGGGAGGCGCACGAAGGCAACCACGCCCATGAACAGCAGCACCACGAACAGCACGACCGGGGGCAGCGGGTGGCGGATGGCCCACGCTGAGATGTTCTTCATGAGCCCGCGCCTTCTTCAGGACGCCGGGTGCGCCGCAGCCGGCGCCGCGGGCGGCTCTGCGGGTGGCGCGGCCACCTTCACTTCTTCTCCGTCACGCAGAAACCCGGCCGCGGTGGTCACCACGCGCTCGGTCCCGCTGAGGCCGGACGCGATGGCCACACCCTGATCCGAAGTGTCCGCGACGCGCACCGCGCGCCGTGCGGCGTGATTGCCGGCATCGACCACGTACACGTAGCTGCCCCGGCTGTCGGTGAGGACAGCCGTCTGCGGGACCACCGGCCGCATCGCTTGGGCGACCGTGACCGTGCCACGGGCGAACGCGCCGGGGCGCAGCGCCGGGTCGGGCTTGAGCGTGATGCGAATTTCACCGAGGCGGGTCTGCGGATCGATGATGGCGCCGAGGAGCCGCACGCGCCCCTCGAACGCCTGCGCGAGTCCCGTCAGGCGCACTATGGCGGCATCTGCGACCTTCACCTGCGCGAGATCCTGCTCCGCCAGCTGGCCGCGCATCTCGACTTCGCCGCCGCTCGCGACCCGGAACAAGGGCGGCCCGCCCGGGTTGGCGATCTGGCCGACCTCGGCGCCGCGCGTGAGCACTGTCCCGGCGATCGGCGCGACGATGCGCGTGCGGTTGAGACGCGCCTCGGCCTCCGCGAGCTGCGCGGCCACGACCTTGACGTTCGCCGCATCCGTTACCGAGGTGGCGCGGCGTTTCTCGATGTCCTCGGCCGAGAGCGCCCCGGCCGACTCGACGCCCTGTGCACGGCGATACTCGGCCGCCGACAGGGCAGCCTGCGCCTTCGCCTGCTCGAGCGCGGCCGCGAGCCGGTTGACCTGAGGGATGAGCACGGCGTCGTCGAGCTTCGCGAGCAGCTGGCCCTTGCGCACGTGATCGCCGGCCTCGACGTAAACGGCGACGATGCGCCCGGTGTCCCCGTCGTTGCCGATCGGCATGTCGTTGCGGGCGGCAATCGCCCCGGTGAAGGTTACCGTCGAGGTCACGGCCCGAAGTCCCGGCGTCACGACGGAGATGAGCGGGACGTTACGCTGCTGGGCGAGCGGCACGATCGCCGCCTTGTGGCGCAACGCGCCGAAGAGCAGCGCGCCGATGACGAGCGCCGCGCCGACGGCTGCGGCGCCGAGCACGTTCTTGCGGAGCCACCAGGGCTCGATGGCTCCCGGCTCGGGCGCGAGCTCCGGCGCGGGCCGCGCCGGGCTCTCCGGAATGATGCGGTCGAGTCCGGGCCGATCGCGGCCGATCCAGGTGACGTGCTCGTCCTGGGTTTCGGGGGTGCTCATGACGATCGGTTCCGCGTTAGTGGCCACGCCGATTTCCTTTGGTCCGGCCGCTCCAGGGCCCGCCGCCGGCCGAGCCGGCCGGACCCCTCAAACCGGCCATTCAAGCAGTTTAAGCGCCGCTGCCGCCACTCCCCGCCTCCGACGCGCCAGGGAGAGATCCGCGGGCGACGGGCCGAAACATGAAGCGGCAGCGGAAGTGGTGCCGGGAATAGGATTCGAACCTACGACCCGCGCATTACGAATGCGCTGCTCTACCAGCTGAGCTATCCCGGCGCATGTCACCGGCAAAACCGGGAATTCTACATTTTCCGACGCAACCTGATCACCAGGTCGATGCCGGCCACCTCGGTCCCGGGCGGCGGAGGGGGCAGGCGGCTGAAGGCCACGGCGGGAACGGGCACGTCGATCAGAGCGCCCGTGTCGAGGTCATGAAAGTGGTAATGCGGCTCGACGTTGGAGTCGAACCAGGCGCGGGAGCCGTCCACCGACAGCTGGCGGATGAGCCCATGCGCGGCGAAAAGATTCAGCGTGTTATAGACCGTGGCTTTGGACACGCGCGCCCCCGAAGCGCGCAGCTGCGCCAGGATCTGCTCCGCGGAAAGGTGCTGGGGGGCTGACAGCAGCAGCGCCGCGATCCGCACCCGCTGGGCCGTCGGCCGGATGCCGCATTCCGAGAGTCGCCCTTCGCAGTGCGGGCTCGCGCTCGCGACGCCTGATGGCGCATTAAGCTCCATGATCCCGGCATTATAGGCACAGGACGCCGCGGATTGCCGCTTTTTGCAGACGAACCCCTCGGGCACGACGGCCGGCCGGATGCGGCTCAGGCGAGCTTGCCCTGCAGGCGCCGGGCAAGCTCGGCGATGGTCGGGAAATCGAAGAGCTCGGTCAGGTCCACCTGCCCCGGGTACTCGCGGTCGATCTGCTCGTGAATCTCGATGAGCTTGAGCGAGCTCGCGCCGATCTCGAACAGATTGTCGTGGATGCCGATGCGCTTGCCCGCGAGCGCCACGTCGCAGATGCCCTTCAGCTTCTCCTCGATCCGGCTGAGCGTGCCGGACTCGGGGCCGCGCGCCGCCTCGCGCAGCGCCGCGAGCTCCGCGAGCTCCGCATCGAACTCCCCGTCCGCGTAGGCCTCCTCGAGCCGATGGCGCTGGATCTTGCCGCTGGTCGTCTTCGGGATGCGCTTGACCGGGACGACCTCCGCCACCTCGAGTCCGGTCTGTTCGTTGATGAGCCGTGCGACCGCCTTCGCGGTGGGGAGCAAATCCGCAACCGTGCCCCGGTGCAGCACGAAGACCACCAGCTGCTCGATTTCCGCCTCGCGGGCGCGAACCCCGGCGGCGACCACCTTGCCGAGCTCGAGCCCGGGAACGCGCTGCACGATCGCCTCGAGATCGTGCGGGTAGTAGTTCTGGCCATTGACGAAGATGATCTCCTTCGCTCGACCGGAGATATAGAGCTCCCCGCCGTGCACGAGCCCCAGGTCGCCGGTCCGCAGCCACCCGTCGGCGGTAAATGCCGCGGCGTTCGCCTCGGGGTCCTCGTAGTAGCCGCGGGTGACGTTGTCGCCCCGCATGTGCACGTGGCCGATGCGATCCTCGGGCAGCTCCCGGTCCTCATCGTCGGCGATGCGCACCCGGCAGTACGGGATGGGCTTGCCCTCGCTCACGAGCCTGACGGCGTGTCGGTCGGAAGCGGGCACGAGCTCGACCGGACTCCCGGCGCTCATGCGGTGGCGGTTGAGCGTAATGGTGCGCAGCGGCGCTCCCACCGCGGGGAAGCTCACCGCGAGAGAGGCCTCCGCCAGGCCATACACCGGGTACATGGCGTTGCGGTTGAGCTTCGCGGGCGCGAGGCGCCCGAGGAACTCCTCGCACAGCTCGACCGAGATGGGCTCCGCGCCGTTGAAGATGAGCCGCACGGCGACCCCTCTTTTGACCGCGGCCTCGAAGGAGGTGAGCAGCGTGTTGCCTGGCGAGTCCTCGAGCCGCAGGTCGTAGATCGCGATGTCCAGGCTCTTGGTCGCGCCGTCGAGGAAGGTGGCGACGCGCTGGGCGACCACGTCGGCGGTCTGGCCGCCGTCGGTCAGGAAATAGAAGTCGAGCGAACCTATCGCGCGTCAGCCTTCGGTTCGCCGGTCTGCTCGCGCGGCTCTTCGATGTGCACGGGCAGCGGGCGCGTGGCCATCTCCGCTGCCTCTTCGGGGTCATCTGTCAGCGTCATCAGCTTCAGGTCGTCGGGTGCGATGGCGCCGGCCGAGAGGACGTGCTCCTCCAGCCAGCCGAGCAAACCTTTCCAGTAGGGCGAACCGAAAAGCACGATCGGGAAGTGCTCGATCTTGCCCGTCTGGGCCAGCGTCAGCGATTCGAACAGTTCGTCGAGAGTGCCGAAGCCGCCGGGGAAGATAACGAATCCACGCGCGTATTTGACGAACATGTTCTTGCGGACGAAGAAGTAGCGGAATTCCACGCCCAGGTCGACGTATTTGTTCAGCGACTGCTCGTGAGGCAGCTCGATGTTGCAGCCGACCGAAAGGCCGCCCGCGTCGTGGCAGCCCTTGTTGACGGCCTCCATGATTCCGGGCCCGCCACCCGTGATGACGGCAAAGCCGCGGTCGGCCAGCGCCTTGCCCAGCTGCTCGCCTGATTTGTAGTAGGGATCGTCGTGCGTCGCGCGGGCCGAGCCGAAGACGGTGACCGCGGGCCCGACTTCGTTGAGCGCGTCAAATCCCTCGACGAACTCGGACAGGATGCGCAGCACGCGCCACGGGTCGGCGTGGTGGCTGAGCTCCTCGATCGCGCTGCGCTCGAGCAGCGTCCGGTCGGCCGGGGCCTGTTCGGTCGGGACGACGAGGCGACCGGCGCGGCGGCGGTCGGAGACCTCCCGCCGCCCGGCGTCGTCCATCAGGTCGCCGGGCTTGATTCTTCGCGTGGCGGTAACTCGGTCGCGCCGGCCGTCGGGATCGCGACCGGCTCAGTCTCTGACGTTGGGGACAACGAGATTCGCTTGCGGGCCTTCTTGGCTGACTTATCGTCCCCATTGCCGTTGGGGGCGGGTTCGACGGAGATGGTCTCGGCCGGCTGCTTGGTCGCCGTGTGGTCGGGCATCTCAAGTAGCCCGTCCAGGTGCGCCCGCAGGGACGTCACCTCGGCCTCCAGTTCGTGGACGCGGCGGCGGTGGCGCATGTGCTCGGTGAAGTGGTGGAGGCCGTTGAACCAGTGGAAAAGGGTGCCCGTCACAAGTACCAACGCTAGAGGGACGAGAGCCACCGTCCACAGGGGCACGCCGTCGATGCGAAAGACCGAGAACCCGATCGCCACCGGCGCCGTGTTGCTGTAGCCAAAAACGGTGGCGCCCACGCCCAGGACGAGGCCGAAAAGGAGGGTGATGGCGAGCAGGAAACGCTGCCAAAGATGGCTCAAATCAGGCACCCGGCGAACGTTACTCCGGTTGCTCGGCGGCTGGATCGGCTTAAGCGGCGTCTTCCGAGTCGGCGCGCTCGAGCACGATGACGGGGATCCTCCGGCTCGTTCTCTGGCGGTATTCGTTGAAGCCGGGCATCTTTCGCGCGTGCTCCCGGTAGAGGCGCTCGTAGTCCTGCTCGCCGTCGATCACCCGGGCTCGGGCCTCGAACGTCTCGCCGAGGGCCTCGACCTTGACG
>Ga0209806_1003021_pt1 | contig 10194 bp, 8 predicted proteins | sample GraSoiAngelo_152_FD_186166 | JGI IMG/M metagenome (GOLD analysis project Ga0209806, IMG submission 186166) | Grasslands soil microbial communities from the Angelo Coastal Reserve, California, USA - 14_1009_12_30cm (SPAdes) (version 2) | ecosystem: Environmental > Terrestrial > Soil > Grasslands ... | reverse complement strand
CAGCAAGCACGCCATGGAGGGATTGAGCAACGCCTTGCGACACGAATTGTATCCCTTCAGAGTCAAGACCATCTTGATCGAGCCGGGATACATCGTGACAAACATCCAGCAGACCGCCGTGGAACTGGCACAGCCGTACCAGGAGAAAATTCAGAAGGGGGCCTATGCCAAAGTGTACCGAGGATGCTGGGCCGGTGCGAACCGCAGCAGGGCCAAGTCGAAGACCACGCCGGAAGATTGCGCGCGGGTCATTCTGAGGGCCATCGAAGCGCCCAAGCCCAAGGCCCGCTATGCGGTTACGCCGCTGACCACCGCCATCCAGTGGGCGAAACGTCTGCTGCCGGACAGCGCCCTGGACGCATTGATCCGCAGAAGATATGGCGTCAAGCGCGAAGAATAAGCTGGGTTCGGACCGTCAGGATCCACAGGTCAGAGGAAACCTGGCGGCTAGGGGTTCGAAACCTGGAAGGAGAGGCTGTTTTCTCTCTGTTCCTGCCACATCTTGGACCACCCCTCATGAACGGGGCTTTCGGCATAGTCGGCCGCGGCTTCGGCGCTTGTGAATTCGATGGCGTAAACGCCGCTGAAGTCCTTGATCTGGTTGCGTTCGGTTTTCAGCCAGACATTCTTGATGCCGGGAATTTTTCCGGCCATTTCCTTGATGCCATTGATGGCTTTTTCCCGGTCATCATTCGAGACAGTGTCTCTGAATTTGTACACCACTACGTGCAGCACCGTTTTCGGCTGGCCAAAGCGGTTCTGTACGGCCGCGCTGCGTGCGTACAGCGAGCCGGCCGTGATTCCCGCAACGAATATCGCGGCGCCCCAGGCCATCTGCGAGGCGCGTTTCATGAGTGACGTCATCTTCTCCTCCACAATCCGAACCCTGCCAGTCTATGCAAGGCCGGCACGACCAGGCAAGTCGCGGCCACCACGCCAGTGCGGTCGCTCCCTGGAAAGGGTTTGACGGACCAGCGGCAGGCCGTTACGCTCGCATGGAGGACGGAATGGATTGGTCCGGCAGAGAATCACAACAGCAGGCCGAACCTCGGGCCTTGCCCCCGTTTCCGCGTATCTGGATTGGCTATCTAGTGGGCCTCGGGACGCTGATTGCGGAAATGATCGCGGTCACGCGGCGTCCGGAACTAGCCAAAGAACCGCTGCTCATACCGCCTTTGTATCTGTTTCTCGCGAATTTCATCAGCCTGGTCTATTGGCTTGTCTGCGTCTATGAATATCATGTCGTCCTCGCCGAGGCCACCGCCGGGGCGTATCCCATTAAGCCTTTGCGTGCGGCGTGGTTTCATCTGATTCCCATCTATGGCTTGTACTGGGTTTTCAAGTGGCCGCGGGATCTGGCCCGCTATGTGAATAGCCGTCTCGAAGCCCCGCTCATGAGACCTGATCGAACGGGGTCGGCGGTATTTATCGCCTTTGCCGTGTTTCTTGTGCTGGACCGCGGGCTGGGCATGGTGCTGCTGTTCTCTGCGGCATCGTATCTGTCGCGGTGCTTGCGTCATGCGCTGGCGGCGCGGCCGGCATTGCCCGCGGGGCAGCTGCCTTTTTCCTGATCATTCCTTCTCTAGGAGCGTACATGCCAAGACCGATGCGCTGGATCTTATTGTTATTTTGCCTGATCGCGGGCTGGGCACCTCGTGGACACTCCGAAGGTCAGGAGCAAATCAAGCAGTTGGCGCACGACATTTTCAAGCAGCTCATTGAGATCAACACCACCGACTCCGTTGGCAACGTGACCACCGCCGCCGAAGCGATGGCCAAGCGTTTGCGCGACGGGGGCTTCGAGACGGGGGATATCCAGGTAGCCGGGCCGAGCGAACGCAAAAAAAATCTCGTGGCGCGTTTTCGCGGAACCGGAAAACGCAAGCCCATACTCTTCATCGGGCATCTTGATGTCGTCGAGGCGCTCCGAGCGGACTGGAGCACCGATCCCTTCGAATTCATCGAGAAAGACGGCTACTTCTACGGCCGCGGCACGGAAGACATGAAAGAAGGCGACGCCATCCTGATTACCAATTTCATGCGCTTGAAAATGGAGGGATATCTGCCTGACCGCGATGTGATTTTGGCGCTGACCGCCGATGAGGAGGGCGGCTCTTCGAACGGTGTGGACTGGCTGCTCAAGGAACATCGCGACTGGATTGATGCGGAATACTGCATCAATCTGGACGGCGGCGAATTCGAAAAGGACAAAGACAAACGCCTGCTCGCGGGAATTCAAGCCAGCGAAAAAGTTTATGTGGATTTTCAATTCGAATCGCTGAATCCCGGCGGGCATAGCTCCGTCCCTAGCCCGGACAACGCCATCTACCACTTGGCCGGTGCGCTGTCCCGTTTGCAAAAGTATTCCTTCTCCGCAAGGATCAACGAAATCACGCGGAGTTATTTCGAACGGAACGCCGTGCTGACGACCGGACAGGTCGCCGCGGATATGAAAGCCGTGGCCCAGCAACCCCCCGATCCTGGAGCAGTGGAGCGGCTCTCGGAAGCGCCTTATTTCAATTCTCTTTTGCACACCACCTGTGTCGCCACCATGCTCTCCGGCGGGCATGCCCGCAATGCACTCCCGCAAACCGCGCGCGCCAACGTCAATTGCCGGATTTTTCCGGGGGAAGACCCGGAGGAAGTTCGCCGGACGCTCGAGCGGGTGGCCAGCGACCCGCAAGTCAGGATCACCACTGTTTCACAGCCTGGTCCGGACGGAAAGGTAGTGCCCGTGCCTCCCTCGCCGCTTCTCCCTGAGGTGACCGAGGCCATGGAGAAAGTCTTGAGCATCACCTGGCCGGGTGTGCCTCTGGTTGCCACCATGTCCACCGGGGCCACCGACGGCAAGTACACGCGCATCGCCGGCATCCCGACCTTCGGCATCTCCTGCATGTTTTTTGACATCAACGACAATCGCGAGCATGGGAAAGACGAGCGTGTCGGCGTCCAGGACTTTTACAATGGGGTGGACTTCAATTACCGGCTGATAAAGGAGCTGTCTTCGCCGGCGATGAGAAACCCGCCCAAGAAATAAGACCTGGCCAGCAAAATACCACGGCCCGGAGAACAGAACTTCTCCGGGCCGTGGTATCGGCAAAGGCGAAATTGTCTAACTATGGCTTACCGGGCGCGGCTTCGCCGGTCTTCGGATCGCTCGGCGCGGCCGCGCTGGCGGCGATGGGTTTGGAGGTCTCGGTGCCGTAGCGCATCAGGTAAGGCATAAATGGGGTGACTTCAAATGGCATCTTTTCACGTTCCGCCACTGTGCCCACCGGCTTGCTTTTGATGAGATCCAGCTTATCGTTCCACGAATCCAGCTTCACTCGTCCGCCGATCGGAAGCGCCACGATGGCCTGCGGGTTCTGCTTCTGGTCCACCGGCATGGAGGACCTGAGATCACCGATGACCGGCACTCGGTCGCCAAGGTGCGGGCTGATCAGGTTGGGAATTTCCTTTTCGCGTGTAGTGAGCGCAGCCAGAAAGAGCCCGGCGTTTCCGAGCTGGTTCTTATAAGGGGAATTGTTCAGGATTTGCATCGCTCTCGTGTTGGCGGCCCTCTCCTCGTCGGGAGTCCGCGCAAATCCGAAATGGCGGAAAGTTTCCTTGTCGTCGATCAGCAATTGATCGAAGAAAGCATAGCTGGAATCGAGACGGTGGCCGAGAACGACGTGGCCGAGTTCGTGTGCGATCATGGTTGCCAGGCTGGCCTCATCCGGCAGCACGTCGATCAACCCGCGGCTGAGGACGACGGTGTGACCGACGGTGAAGGACTCCAGCGTAGAGGTCATCATCACGCGGCAGCGTACTTCCGGGTCAACATCAATGTTGTTGGTGACCTCCAGGTTGTTGACCACCGTCTCCAGGACCTTGTCGACTTCGCCGCGCGGCGCCATCAGGCCGATGCGCTCCAGGCGATCGACAACGTTATCTTCCGCCTGGCGGTCCCAGGAGCGCTGGGCCTGAATGGGGGAAAGGTCATTGGCCGTCTTGGTATCGTCCTGCACCGGGGTCTCCACCAGGATCTTGCTCAATTCCTGTTCCTGGCTGGAGTGACCGACGTTGTAGCCCCACAGCCGGGTCTGCGCTTTGAAGTCCAGTTTCTTGGCCAGCGCGTAGTGCAAATCTCTTTCCTCGCTGTACACGAACGAAGGCATCCATTGGCCCGGCTGCACATTGGTGCGCCAGCTGTCGAAGTGGAAGTACCAGCTGGAGTGCCCGCCGCCACCGTAAGCGCCGTTAAATCGAACAATGTTGTAGTCCTGATCTTCGACCCAGATGCGGCCAAGGAACCGGCCCTTGCCGGCCTTATCCTGAGGCGTCACGTCGAACACCAGGCAACGCACTTCGCCGAGGAATTCGCGGCGCACGTAATCGAACTTGTAGTGCTGCTTGTCGAAGCCATTCGTATCGATGAAGATCATCTGCAGGAAGCCGTCCGGCAGGAACTGCATGGCGAAAGAGAAGAAGTTGCCAATGGAACCAAAAATCTTCTTGCCCTTGCCGTTGACGTCCGTCAAGGAAACCAGCGACACACCCTTCGAGAAGTCCGCGCGGCCGAGGAAATACTTGTCGCCGGCGGGCGTGTAGCCAAGATCCTTATCGGGCTTCAAGTTCTGGATGTAGGTCTCTACCAGCGGCGTGTATTGTTTGATCTGCTGGTTGGCCCGGTTTTCATTGGTGATCACGCGGTCGATCACGTCGCTCATGGTCCGCGCTTGATCGGCCGGCTTGGGGGCCTCGGTGGCCGCCATCGTCTCCAGCCCGCTCAAAATAAGGACAAAAATAGCCGTTGCTGCCTTACGCATTGTCTCTCTCCCCTTAGTAAGCCAAACGGAATTCAATTCGCACACGAGCCGGGAAATCCACCGGCTGGCCTTCGCGTCTGGCCGGCTTGAACTTGATCTGCTGCGCCGCGCGAGATGCTGCTTCATCGAGACCATGGCCCAGACCACTTATCACTCGGATCACTTGGATGCTGCCGCTGGAAAGAAATACCATATCGAGAACAACGTCGCCTTCAATCTTCAGGCTACGCCCTTCTGCGGTGTACTCTGGACGAGGTTTGTCCAGGATGTCAACAGGCGTCGTGGGGTTTTCGCCCGCCGACGCTTTCTTTTTTGGCGCTGCGCTGGCGACGTTCTGATCCGCAAAGCCAGTGGACTGCAGCGTGGCGCGCTTGGTGCTTGGCGGTGGGTTCGCCGTGCCATTGCCGAAGCCGGTGCTCGCCACGGTGCCGCGAATTCCTTTATCGCCGCCCGTGCCGTTTCCGTATCCCGGTCCCCCTGGCAAAGCGGGAGAACCAAGACGATTGACGTTCGTGGCTTTGTTCGGATCACCTTTACCGGGGAGTCCGTTGGGATCGCCAAAGCCGCCGGTTTGCACTTTGTTCACGGGAGCCACCACCGTTGCCGGAGCAGCGCTACCGGTTCCGAGGTTACCGACTTTCACATCTTCTTTGGGCCGCTTTGGCTGACTCGTCGGGGTATCGATTTTCACCTGTTGGAATTCCGGATTGAGTTCCACGGGCTTGGCTTCCAAGGTCTTTATCTTGGGTGGCGCGACTTTTGCCGCGAGAAAAACGTGCGTCTGCTTGGGGTTCAGCTTTACCGGTTCAGGCACCACCGGCTTGGGAGCCGGAGGCGCAACTTTGGCCTTGACCTTCGGCGGGGGTGGAGGCGGTGGCGCAACGGGGATTTCCGTAACCGGCTGCATCAACTCCACAACTCGGAAGTTCAATGCCGTTTGCATCTGCTGTGGGAAGATCAGAGGAAGCGCGAGCAGAAACCCCACAATCGCAAATTGTCCGGCGGCGCTCAGTCCGATGCGGCCCCAGCGTGGCTTGGAATCAGGGAGCAAGGCCAGGCGTGCTGCCACCGGTCTCGTGCCGATAGCCTTTTTCCACGCCTGTGGGTCGCCCGTACGGCCGCGGTTGGCCTCAAAACCGACGCCCATGGTGTTCTTACGTGGTGGATTCGCACTCATGGTTCTCATCCGCCTGCCACCTCGTGAAATTCGGGCCGCGGAACGTGGGTGGTTTAAAAATGCCTAACGCTCCCCAGTCCGCCAGCTAAATAGGAAGTGCTCTACCAGTACCAGCGTACTGACGAGGCTGAGGAAGCCCGATAGGACTTTCGTACTAGCGTCGCGAAGTCGCTAATGCTATCGCGAGCGCATGGTAACGCACCCAGTTTTAACCCGGCGAGGCAGTCTTGGTTGCGGGCGGGGCGCGCAACACGTAGATAGGATACCCTAAACCCGCCCAAGGTTGCGTCTCTTTTCGACGCCAGTGGTCCTCCCGCGGGTTTATCCTTACCCGTGGGGCCCCCGAAAGCCCCGGACTTCAGCCCGGGGATATGAGGCTCGTCGAAAAACGTCAGGGCGGCCTCTTCTGCTGCTCGATATAACTCTTTGAGAATGTTCTCGCGGGGCACCGCTGCAACTGGCGGGTGGGTTGGGATACAGTAAGAAACTGATATGGAAAAAGATCCCGAATGCCGGTCTGGAGACGCGCATACCGCGGACCCGCTGCCGTCGCTCAAGGATTGCGCCCCGCTGGTCGAGTGGCTGTACGCGCAGGCCAAGGCCTCACGTTGGGGGCTCTCTCGTGGGCATTTCGCGATGGCCCTGGAACGCAGCGTCACTAAGCGCTGGGCGAGTGGTGCGCTCAGTGCCCCTAAGCTTGAAGAATATCTCGGCGCGTTGCATCTCGAAGATCTAGCTCTGGCCACCGCTTGTGCCGAAGGGGGTGAGGCGGCTTGGGAGTATTTTTTCACCCAGTACCGCGCTTACTTGCACGCCGCGGCGGCCGCGATTATTCGCTCGGGTTCCGCGGAAGCCAGTGATCTCGCGGATGCTCTTTTTTCCGAGTTGTACGGTTTGGCCGGCGGGCCAGGCTCGGAGCGTTCGCTCTTCCGTTACTTCCATGGGCGCAGTTCGCTAAAGACCTGGCTCCGTGCCGTTCTTGCCCGGCGGCACATTGATGCCCTCCGTGCTGGCCGCCGCTTCGAGGAACTTGGCGAGGAGGAAACGGGCGAGGGGCGGCCGAAGATCTTCATCGGACCGCCGATCGAGCCCGCGGATCCCTATCGCGAGCGCTACGTCCGGTCATTCACCCGGGCCTTAGAGAAGGCGCTTGAAGACCTCCCACCACAGGAAAGGGAGAGGCTCCGCCTCTATTACGCCGAGGAAAAAACGCTTGCGGAGATCGGACGGCTGCTCGGGGAGCACGAATCCAGTGTTTCGCGTCATCTGGACCACGCGCGGCGCGATTTGCGGCAGGCGGTGGAGAACCTTCTTCGTCACGGTATCGGGGAGGCCAACGGTTCCGCCGTCGAGCCCGGACTAAGCGATGCGGAGATCGCTCTGTGTTTCGAGTACAGCGCGGAAGACACGCCTATCGATTTGCAAAAATTGCTGCCGCGCTCCAACTCGCGGGCCCCGGCAACCGCCAAGCGGACGCCGTGACCGCGCGGTGCAAGAAAAGTTTGAAGTTTCGTTCTAAGCATGGAGAAGCCTATGGCGTCTGACGAACGCGATCGGAGACTTGACCAAGCGCTGGCCCGCCATCTGCGCCCCGCCGCTCCGTCCGGTGCAGCCGCGAGATGGCCCGCGGTTCCCGCTCGGGAGAGCGGCGCGTGCCCTGAGTCGGAAACGCTGGCGGCTTATCACGAACGGTCTTTGCTTCCCGAGGAAATGAATTTCTGGAAGGAGCATGTGGTCGGCTGCGCCAACTGCCAGACCGTGCTCGCCCACTTGGAGGCCACCGACGAGATTCCTTGTCCGGCGGCGGACCAAAAGAAGGTCCTGGCTCAGGGAGAACCAGCGCTTCTGGCGTCAGCTGCTTACCAAAGCCAGCCTGCGCCTCCCCTAACGCCAGCAAAAAAATCTCGCCGCGTCCTCCTTCTCGGAGGCGCCCGCTGGCAATGGCTCGCTCCCGCGGGAGCCTTGGCCGCCGGTCTGCTGGTTTGGATTGTCCTGCATGAAAATCAATCCTGGCGGCCTCGAGCCTTGCCCGAAAATGAAAACAAAGTGGCCGAAAATCGAGAGGTTTCAACAGTCGCGCCGCGGTCTTCTCCGCCTGAAGAATCGTCCAGGAAACCACCATCGCCGGTCCGCGGAGGTGCGGGCCACGTAGCTTCCGATTCCACCAAGCAAAGCGAAAAGCTCAGCGAGACAGCCAGGACGCGGTCCCCCGGCGACAAAGAACTCAACGCGCGAAAGGACTCCCTGCGCGATGCTCCCGTGGATTTGCTGACTGCCGCGCATCCGCTCGACCTCGACGCCAAGAATCCCCGAGAGACATTACAGAAAAAAGAAGAAGCCCAAGGCGGAAATGTTCAAGCCGCGCTCGCGCAATCCGAGAACGCCCAAATTCAGAATCAATACAATTCTGCTCCGCAAAGAGTGCCCGGCCCCAGCCCTCTGAAGCAGATGGAAAATCCGAAGAAGGTAAAGGGAGCTGTGGCTGCGCCGCCGGCCCCGCAACCGCCACCCAGTGCGGTATCCAGCTTCAGCAGCGCGGCTTCCCTCGGAGTCACCCGGGCGATTTCCAATCCGCGTTTGATCTCACCGCCGGGCTCGAACGTCAGGTGGCTCGCCGGACGCTCCGGCCTGATCGAATTCTCCGGGGATGGCGGCGCCTCCTGGTCGCGGCAAACCAGCGGGGTGCTCGCCGAGTTGCTCGGCGGTTCCGCTCCCTCGGACAAAATCTGCTGGATCGTGGGCCGCCTCGGAGCCATTCTTCTGACCACCGATGGCGGCGCGCATTGGGCCTCGATTTCTTCCCCCCTCGCGGAGGATCTTGGCGGGATTCGCTCGACGGACGAGCAGCACGCCACGATTTGGAACGCCCGAAATACCAAGAGCTTTGAAACCAGCGACGGCGGGCGGACCTGGAAGCAAGTCCCCCATCCCTGATGCGCTGGGCGCTCTGCCCGACCCGTGCGGTGCAAGAATCTTCGCCCGCGTCGTTCTAACCGAGAAGGCAAATCCAGATTGAGGTGAAAGTGATGAAGATCCCCGGGAGTAAGGCCACTACGCGATGGTTATGGATGATTTCGACTGCCCTGATGCTCACCGCCGGAGCGGCAATTCTTTATTGCGCGGCACCGGGCCGCAAGGTTTTTGCGTCACAAGAGAAAGAGTCCGGCCGCGCCAGCGCTGGCGAGCAATCCACCAGCTTGAACGATCAGACCGACCTGAACGTTACCGTGTACAACTCCAATATCGCCCTGGTACGCGATGTTCGACAGCTGCTGCTTCCCAGCGGTTCGTTTCGTCTGAAATTCATGGACATTGCCGCCACCGTGAATCCCGCGACCGTTCATTTCCGTTCGCTGAACGACCCGGAAAAACTCGGGGTCATCGAACAAAATTACGAATACGACCTTCTCGAGCCCGCCAAACTGCTGCACAAGTACGTCGGCAGGGAAGTCACTCTGGTGCGCTCGTATCAGGAGAACAACTCAACCAAGCGCGAAGAGATCAAGGCTACCTTGCTTTCCGATAACAACGGGCCGGTCTGGAAAATCGGCAACGACATCGTGACCGGAATGTTTGCCGAGAGTTATCGCTTCCCCGAAGTCCCGGCGAATCTCTACGAGCGCCCCACGCTGCTGATGTCTCTGGAAAACTCCGGCGCGAAAAAGCAGCTGATTGAAGCCTCTTACCTGGCGAGCAATCTGTCTTGGAATGCCGATTACGTCCTTACCGTCGCGCGGGATGACAAGAATGCTGACCTGGATGGCTGGGTTACCGTCGTCAACAACAGCGGCACGGCCTTCCACAACGCTCGCCTCCAGCTTGTCGCTGGCGAGCTCAATCGTTTGCCTCAGGCCCCCGGGGTGCGTGGTGATGTAGCCCGCGAAATGGTGATGAGCAAGGCGGCCCCGACACAGTTCCAACAGGAAGCATTCAGCGAATACCATCTTTATTCACTAGGCCGAAAGACCTCCGTCGAAGACAAAGAGACCAAGCAGAAGCGTTACCGCACCGAGATCATCGCCGAGAACATGCAGATGCTCGACCGTAAAGGCGATGAAGAGGGCGGCAGCAGCTCCTACAGCGGCGGAGGCAGCTACGCCGGCTCCCGCAAGAGCACCGGCTCATCCGCTCCCGCGCCGGACATCGAGGACGACGAGGTACCGTTCTAAGAGGGCCGAGGGCCGAGTCGTTAGGGCCGAGGGCTTGAGT
>Ga0209806_1003018_pt1 | contig 10200 bp, 9 predicted proteins | sample GraSoiAngelo_152_FD_186166 | JGI IMG/M metagenome (GOLD analysis project Ga0209806, IMG submission 186166) | Grasslands soil microbial communities from the Angelo Coastal Reserve, California, USA - 14_1009_12_30cm (SPAdes) (version 2) | ecosystem: Environmental > Terrestrial > Soil > Grasslands ... | reverse complement strand
GTCTATTTGTTGCTAGGCTGCCTGATCGGCATGGCCGGCGGCCCGCTGCAGGCGGCGTCGCGCTCGCTGTTGATCCGCCTCGCGCCTAAGGACCGCATCGCGCAGTATTTCGGGTTGTTCGCTCTCACCGGGCGGGTCACCTCGTTCGTCGGCCCGCTTCTGATCGGCGTCGTCACCACCGTCACCGCGAGCCAGAAGGCGGGCATGGAGAGGCCGGCCAGCGACAGCACGCGCAGCACGTAGTCGAGCGGCCGGTCCTGGCGCGCCGCGCTGAGGACGCCGAAGGGCACGCCGAGCAGGATCGAGAAGAGCAGCGCCAGGAACGCCAGCTCGAGCGTGACCGGCAGCCGCGGCTTGATGATCTTCCACGCCGGCATGTCGTAGCGGTACGACTTGCCGAGGTCGCCGCGCGCCACCTCGCCCATCCAGCGCGCGTACTGCACGACGAGCGGGCGGTCCACGCCCAGCTCGCGCTCGAGCTGCTTCTTGTCCGCCTGGTCCACGTAGCCGGCGGACTCGAACAGGATGTCGACGATGTTCCCCGGCGCCAGGCGCATGAGGACGAAGATCACCATCGACATCCCCACCAGGGTGACGACGGCGATCAGGAGCCGCTTGGTGACGTAGCCGCGCACGCGACGGCCCGCCTACTTGTCCAGCCAGGTGTCCTGGAAGCGGCTCACGTTGAAAATCGAGTTCTCGTGCTGCGGATACGCCTTCACGCGCGGCCAGTGCACGGCGTACTGCTTGCCCCAGCCCAGGATCAGGCGCGCGCCATCCGCCTGCAGCCTGCGGTCGATCTCGTTCACCAGCTTCAGCCGCCTGGCGCGATCGAGCGTCTGCGACTGCTCGACCATCAGCCGGTCGATCTCTTCCGAGCAGTAGCCCGAGAAGTTGCGCTGCGAGCCGCAGCGGAAGTTTTCGAAGAGCATCGCGTCGGGATCGTCGACGGCGGTGCCGGTGAGGTTCAGCGCGACCTGGAAATCGAGCCGTGTCATCTTCGGATGCCACACGCCGGTCTCGATCTGCTCGAGGACGGCGTCGATGCCGACCTGGCGGAGCTGGTCCACCATCCAGGAGGCGGTGTCGACGTAGATGGAGAGCGCGCGCGTGCTGACCGTGAGCTTCATCGGATTGCCGGCACCGAACCCCGCGGCGGCGAGCAGCGTCCGGGCCTCCGCCTTCTGCTTCACCGGATCGCCCATCCCGGGCAGCGTGGCCACCTCGGCCGGCGGCAGTCCCCACACGCCGGTGGGCCGCGGCTGCATGGCGCCGCCGAACGTCGCCGCGCCCAGGCGCGGCCCCACCAGGTAGGCCTTGCGGTCGAGCGCCAGATTGATGGCGCGCCGGACGCGCGCGTTGTTGAGCGGCGCGCGCTTGAAATTGACGAGCACATTGTCGTTCACATTGGAGTCGTTCTCGGTGACGATCAGCTCGGGCTTGCCCTTCTTGGCCGTCTCCGCGTTGGCCTTGTTCCAGCCGCTGCCGCCGACGTCGAGCTGGCCGGCCTGCAGCGCGGCGATCTGCGTCGAGCGGTCCTTGATGTGGATCCACTTGACGCCGTCGAGATACGGCCGGCCCTTGACGAAGTAGTCCGGATTCTTCACGTACTCGACGAACTCGCCCGGCCGGTACTCCTTCAGCTTGTACGGCCCCGTGCCCACGCACGTCGTCTTGAGGTCCGCCAGCGGCACGTGGGCCGGGTAGATGGGCGAGTAGCCGGAGGCGAGCAGCAGGAGGAGCGAGGGCTGGGGCCGCTTGAGCCGGAAGACCACGGTGTGCGGATCGGGCGCCTCGATCGCCTCGACGTTCTCGTACCAGAGCTTGCGCGGGTTGATGCGCAGCTTGGCGTCGGCGTCGGCGGCGCCGCGCACCATGTCGAACGTGTACTTGACGTCGCGAGACGTGAACGGCTTGCCGTCGTGCCACTTGACGTCTCGGCGCAGCAGGAACACGAGGTTGCGGTAGTTGTCCTGCCACGACCACTTCTCGGCCAGCTCGGGGATGACCGTGTCGAGGCTCTCCTGCCGCTTCGGCGGGTCGAAGAAGACGAGGTTGGAGTAGCACGCGCTCACCTGCTGCACGGTGGCGATCGTGGACTCCTCGTGCGGCGACAGGCTCGGCGGCGCCGTGAGCGGGTGGATGGTGAGCACGCCGCCGTACTTCGGCGCCTGGGCCGGCGCGGGCAACGTGAGGCCGACGATGAGAGCTGCCGCGAGCAGGAGTGCGAGCGCGATGGCACGCATGGCCACCTCCGCGAACGAGTCGTTGGGAACGTGCGGTGCTCTGTGAGTCGGCGAGTCTACAACATCCGCGGATCGGGGTCCACGCCGAGCCCCGGCCCCTGCGGCACGGTGATGCGCCCGTTGACGGGGTTGATGGCGTCGCCGAGCGGGTTCCGCGCGAAGTCGCAGTAGAAGCGCTCGACCAGCGTCTCACCGGGCATCGCGGCGATACAGTGGATCGAGGCGAGCAGGCCGGGACCGAAGTACGCCGAGTGCGGGACGACGGTGACGCCGAACGTCTCGGCGAGGGCGGCCACGCGCCGCAGCTCGGTCACGCCGCCGATCTTGGTCACGCTCGGCTGGGCATAGTCGATGGCGCCCGCCTCGAAGGCCCGGCGGAACTCCCAGGCGGTGCCGTAGTTCTCGCCGGCCGCCGTGGGGATGCCGCCGCGCTGCCGCACCTGGGCGAGGCCCTCGAGGTTCTCGGGCGGGAACACCGGCTCCTCCAGCCAGCGCAAGCCGAGCGGCGCCAGCCGTCGCGCCATCTCGATCGCCTGCACGACCGTCCACGGACAGTTGGTGTCGAGCATGATCCGCGCGTCGGCGCCGGCCACGTCGCGCGCCGCCTTCACCTCCGGCACCGTGATCTCGTGCAGCTTGATGTCGCGATAGCCGCGCTTGAGCGCCTGCTCGGTGTAGAAGGCCACGGCATCGGCCCGGCCGTAGCGCAGCAGGCTCGCGTACGCCGGCAGGTCGGCGCGCGTGCCCCCGCCGAGCAGCCGGTAGAGCGGCAGCCCCGCGACCTTGCCCGCGATGTCCCAGAGGGCGATGTCGATGCCCGAGAGCGCGTACATCGTCGGCCCGTTGCGGCCGATGCCGTGCAGCAGGCGCTGCAGATCGTCGTGGATGGCGGCGATCTGCGTCGGATCGCGGCCGACGCACATCGGTCCCAGCACCGTGTCGATAGCCGCGCGCGTCGCGGGAAAGATCCGGTGGCCGAACGACTCGCCCCACCCGGTGAACCCCCCGTCGGTGTCGACGCGCACGAGCAGCACGTCGATGCTGGTCACCGCGCGGTCGCGCAGCTTCGGCGTCGCGCCGTCGATGACCATCGGCAGGTTGACCACGGCCGTCTCGACACGGGTGATCTTCACGCGAAGCTCACGGGCAGGGCCTTCAGCCCGCGCAGCGTGAGGCTCTGGCGATACTCGGGTCGGTCGGTGGCCAGCGCCAGCTTCGGCAATCGCCGCAGCAGCGTGTTGATGGCGATCTGGCCCTCGATGCGCGCCAGCGGCGCGCCGAGGCAGAAGTGGATGCCCCAGCCGAAGGCGATGTGGCGGTTGTCGGCACGGCCGATGTCGAGACGGTCGGGCTCGGGGAACTGCACGGGATCGCGATCGGCGGCGCCGATGAAGGGCATGACCATCTCGCCGCGCGCGATGGTGCGGCCGCCGATGGTCACGTCCTCGCTCGGGATGCGCGCGGTGCGCTGCACGGGCCCGTCGTAGCGCAGCAGCTCCTCGATGGCGCCGCCGATGAGCGTGGGGTCCTGCTGCAGCCGGCGCAGCTGATCGCCATGGCGCAGCAGCGCCAGCATCCCGTTGCCGATCAGGTTGACGGTCGTCTCGTGGCCGGCGATGAGCAGCAGGATGCAGGTGGCGAGCAGCTCGATCTCGTTGAGCTTGTCGCCCGCCTCCTCGGCGGCGATGAGCCCCGACAGCATGTCGGCGCGCGGGGCGGCCCGGCGCTGGGCGATGAGGCCGCGGAAGTATTCGGCCAGCGAGTGCCGCGCGGCGACGCTGCGGCGGCCGACCTCCGAGTCGGGCCCCAGCCAGATGAGATCGAGCCCGCGCGCGATGTCGAGGCTCCAGTCCTTGAACCGCTCGTGGTCCTCGACGGGCACGCCGAGCATCTCGCAGATCACCGCGACGGGAATCGGGTAGGCGAACTCCTCGATCAGGTCCATCGAGCCCCTCGCGGCCACGCCGTCGAGGAGGCCGTCGACGATCTGCTGGATGCGCGGCCGTAGCCCCTCCACCACGCGCGGCGTGAAGGCCTTGCTGACGAGGCCGCGCAGGCGCGTGTGGTCGGGCGGATCGCGGTCGAGCATCGAGAGCCCCATGGCGGGCACGGGCGCGCCGAAGCGCGCGGCCACGAAGGACGCGATCGCCTCCTTGGCCAGCCGCGGGTCGCGCAGCGCCGCCACCACGTCCTCGTACCGGGTGAGCACCCAGAAGCCGAGGGCGCTGTGGTGCACCGGGTCCTCGGTGCGGAGCCGATGGTACATCGGATAGGGATCGGCGATGAACTCCGCGTCCATCGGGTTGAACTGGAGGTCGGCCATCAGCGCACCTCATAGCCCGGGGAGATCTCCGTCTCCATCGCGGCCGGCGGGACGGCGCGGCCGTCGAAGAAGATCGCGATCTGATCGCCCAGCGCTCGCTTGCGGTTGATCCGGACGACGATGTTCCACTCGTCGTGCGCGCCGGCCGAGTAGGCCGCCGACGCGCGTACGGCATAGTAGCGGAGGAAGGCGCGGCGCGCCTCGGCGTCGTCGGCGACACGGCGCAGGTCGGGCTCGCCGGCCGCCCGGCCGGCCAGCCAGCGCGCCAGGCAGCCGGTGAGGTCGTCGGCGCCGCAGCCGAAGAAGGCCCGCATGTCGCCTGGTCCCGTGAAGTGCGCCATGTCGACGTCGCGGCCGGCGCCGTCGTCGCCCGCGAGTACCCGCGTCCACATCACCATGTAGTCGCCGCCGCCGGGCGCCTTGCCGTCGACGCTGGGCAGCTGGTACACGCCGGGATCGAGCACCCACACGCCGCCGCCGTACGCCTTCTCCAGCCGCGCCTTCACCGAGGCGGCGATCTCGATGTTGACCTTCTCGACGCCGCCGCCCCGCGGGCTGATCGGCGTGCTCGCGTAGATCACGAGGCGCCCGGCCTGGCGTGCGGCGCGCACGTCGGCGCGGATCCGCTGGATCTGGGAGGCGATCACGGCGTCGAAGGCCGGATCGGCGCAGTACCTGATGCCGACGCTCGTGTCGACGATCGCGCGCGGGGCGCGACAGCTCTGCGCCGCGGCCGGCATGGCGCCGAGCAGGACGGCGGCAAGCGCCAGCGTGATCACCTTTTCACCATCGGCCCTCCCCCGACCGTCCTCGGGTCGGGACACTCTACACGATCGGCTCGGGCGAGGTATGCTAGGCGGCAAGTCTCGACGCGAGGAGGAGCCATGGCGAAGATCAAGCACATCGCGCTGTCCACACAGGATCCCGACGCGACGGCCAAGTTCTACGTCGACGTGTTCGGCATGAAGCAGGTCGGTCGGATCGACAATCCGAACACCAGCGGCTACTACCTCACCGACGGCGACCTCAACCTGGCCATCCTGAAGTTCAAGAACGACGCGGTGGCCGGCGTCGAGCGCGGCAAGGAGTGGTCCGGCATCCACCACTTCGGCTTCCAGGTCGAGAACCTCGAGGACATCACCGAGCGGCTGGCCGCCGCCAATGCGCCACGGCGTGACGACATCAACGCGGCGCTCGGCGTGGGCGGTCACGCTGCCGGCGAGAAGCGCTACGGCAACGTCGAGGTGAAATACACCGGTCCCGACGGGGTGACGGTCGACGTCTCCGAGACCGGCTGGGTCGGCACGCCGGGCTTCCGACCCGAGTAAGGCTCACGGTCGTCCGCGCGCGAGGCTCTCTCGCCTCGCGCGCTGCGCGTCGAGATAGCCGAGCGGGTTGGCGATGCGCTGGCGGGTCAGCGCCAGATTTCGCTGGGCTTCGGCGTACGTCGGCCTGAGCCGGAGCGCCGCCTCGAAGTGGGCGATGGCCTCGTCGAAGCGCCAGACGTTGCCGAGCGCGATGCCCCAGTTGTTGTGGGCATACGCGCTGTCGGGATGCAGGCGCACGGCCTCGCGGAAGTGCACGATGGCCTCCTCGGTCCGGCCTTCGTCCTCCAGCAGCACCCCCACCTTCGCGTGAGCGATGGACCCCGGGCTCACGCGGAGCGTGTGCTCCCAGAGCGTTCGCGAGTCGTGCCACACGGTGCTCTGTCGCCACGTGAGGATGGCGAGGACGCCGACGACCACGAGGGCCGCCGCGCCCGTCGCGCGCGCGGCGCCGGGCGACGGCGCGCCGCGCAGCAGGCGGAGCACGAGACCGCCCGCCAGCATCGCGGGAGCCAGGCCGGCAAAGTAGGTGTTGCGATCGGCGACGATGTGCATGCCGAAGTGCACGAGGCCGAGCACCGGCAGCAGCATCACGACGAAGGCGGCGGCGGCCGTCGCCACGCCCGGCCGGCGCCGCCGGAGGCGGATGAGCACCGCCGCGAGCGCGACGACGACAACCGCGCTCGCCGCGAACCACGGCGTGAGCGTGGCGTAGTCGTAGGGCGCCTCGTAGAGCGGCGCCAGGCCGGTGGGCACCAGCGTCTTGGCCGCATAGAACACGAGCGCGTACGCCGCGAGGCCCAGGCGCTCGAACACGCCGAGCGTGTGCAGATCGCTGAGCGTGTCGACCGAGCGCTGGGCGAGGACGGCCACCACGGACGCCGCCACGCTCAGCCCGACGAACGGGAGCTTCTCGAGCCACACCTCGCGGCGCGTCCACCGCCAGGGCCCGATCCGCCGCAGCGGATAGACGTCGAGGAGCAGGAGCACGAGGGGCAGCGTCACCGCCATGGCCTTGGACAGGAGCGCGAGCGCGGCCAAGGCGACCGCCGCCCAGTACCAGCGCGCCCGCGGCGGCCCGCCGTCCTCGACGGCGCGCATGTAGCAGACGATGGCGAGGAGGAAGAACACGCCGCAGAGCACGTCGCGCCGCTCGGTGATCCACGCCACCGACTCGACGCGCAGCGGGTGGACGGCGAAGAGCAGCGCGGCCACCGCGGCCGCGAAGCGGTGGGCCGCTCGCGGCTCCGGCCCGACGGCGGCGGCGGCCAGCACGCGCAGCGCCACGACATAGGCGACGGCGGCGGCGAGGGCGTGCAGCAGGACGTTCACGGCGTGATAGCCGGTCGGCCGCATACCCCAGAGCACGTAGTCGAGCCCGTGCGTCAGCCACGTCAGCGGCATGTAGTGGCCGGACATCGCGGTGAACATCCACGCGAGCTGCGCGCCGCCGAGCCCGCGGTAGTAGGGATTGCCGAGGAAGTACGTGTCGTCGTCCCAGGCGACGAAGCCGGCGCGCAGCGCGGGGAAGAACACGACGACCACGAGCTCGGCCACGAGCAGGGCCACCAGCCCGTTGCTCAGCCGGGCGAAGGGCGGCGCCGCCGGCGTGTCGCGGCGGGTGGCGGGCGTCACCGCCCGATCATCGCATGAGACTCGGCAGCCAGAGCGAGAGCCAGGGGAACGCCACGAGGATGGCCAGCCGCACGACGTCGGCCCACATGAAGGGCAGCACGCCGCTGAAGATGGTGGCCGTGCTCACCTCCGGGATCAGCGTGCGCAGCACGAACATGTTCATGCCGACGGGCGGGCTGATGAGACCGATCTCGACCACGCAGACGATGATGATGCCGAACCACACCGGGTCGAAGCCCAGGTGCACGATGACCGGGAAGAACACCGGGATGGTGAGCAGGATCATCGACAGCTCTTCCATGGCCGTACCGAGCACGACGTAGACGGCGCAGATGGCCGCCACCACCACGGTGGGGCGCACGTTGAAATGGGTGACCCAGGCCTTGAGATCCGCCGGCATCGTCGTGATGTTGACGAACTCCGCGAAGATCAGCGCGCCGATGAGGATCATGAACAGCATCGACGTCGTGCGCGCGGACTCCAGCAGCGCCGCGTAGAGCGTGTGCCAGGTGAGCGCGCGGCGCCAGAGGGCGAAGATCATCGCCCCGAAGGCGCCCATGGCTGCGCCCTCGGTGGCCGTGAAGAAGCCGACGTAGATGCCGCCCATGACGAAGACGAAGAGGGCGGCCACCGCCCACACGTCCTTCAGCGCGCGGAACCGCTCGCGCCAGGACGAGCGCCCGCCCGGCGGCCCCGACCGCGGATCGCGCCACGTCATGTACTGTACGGCGCCGCACAGCAAGATGGCGCCCACGATGCCCGGGATGATGCCGGCCGCGAACAGCTTGCCGATGTTGGTCTCGGTGAAGATGCCGTAGATGACCATGATGGTCGAGGGCGGGATCATGATGCCAAGGGTGCCGCCGCCCGCCACCACGCCGGCGGCGAGGCGATCGGAGTATCCGAACTTCTTCATCGACGGATACGCGACCTTCGCGAAGGTGGCCGCGGTGGCGATGGACGAGCCGCAGATCCCGCCGAAGCCCGCCGAGGCCCAGATGGTGGCCATGGCCAGCCCGCCGCGCAGATGGCCGATGAAGGCGTAGGCGGCGCGGAACAGTTCCTGCGACATGCCGGCGCGCGTCACGAAGTTGCCCATCAGGATGAACAGCGGCACCACGGACAGCGTGTAATTGCGCCCCGTCTCGTAGAGCTTGGTCTGCGTCATCGCGAACGCCACCGTCCAGTTCCAGTCGCGCATGTAGGCGTAGCCGGCGATGCCCACGATGGCCATGGCGAAGGAGATGGGCACGCGCAGGCAGCAGAGCAACATCATCAGGGTGAGGCCGACCAGCCCCTCGATCACCGGCGCTCCACGACCTTGTGCAGGTGGATCACGCCGGCGAGCGCGAGGGTGGCCGCCATGAAGTACACGAAGGGGCCGTAGACGACGCGGAGCACGTCGGTGGCGTCGCGATAGGCCCAGATGCGGTCGGCCTTGAGCCAGGTGAGCCACGCCATCAGGAACATGAAGGCCGCGCTCGTCGCCTGCACGGCGCGCTCGAGCGCGCGCCGCCCGCGCGGGCCGAGGACGCGGTCGATGAAGTCCATGACGGCGTGCTCGTCGGAGAACGACACGAGCGGGAGCCCCGCGAAGATCAGCACGACCAGCATCAGCTCGGTGATCTCGAAGGCGCCGCGCACCGGGCGGCTGAAGACGTAGCGCGCGACGACGTCGACCACCGTCAGCAGCATCATGGCCAGGAGGATCACGGACGCCGCGACGCCGAGAAACGCGTCGGCGCGCCGCTTCCACGCCTCCTCGGCTAGAGGCACGGAAGAACGCTCGTCGAGAACAGCAGGGTGCCGTCGGGGCGGGGCGCGTCCGCGAAGTTCACGGTGAGGCGGTGCGCGCCCTGGCGGACGATGCGCTGCAGCGTCTCCGTCACCTGCGCCGGTGTGCCGGCCAGCCGGATGTCGGCCATGGGCCGGATGTGCGGCGCCGTCTTGAGCCGCTCGACCTCGGCGTCCGTCTCGGCGATCAGGATCCCGACGCGGACGACCTGCACGATCGTGTCGTAGTCGCGCTTGACCTCGCGACAGTGCGCCTTCAGCACCTCCTGCTTGTGCGTATAGAGGTCGTGCTCCCGGAAGCCGTAGTTCCACCAGTCGGCGTGCTGCGCGACCGCGCGCAGCAGATACTTCTCGCCGTGGCCGCCGACCATGATGGGTGGGATAGGATGGGGGCGCGGCTCACAGTGGGCGTCGGTAATGCGGTAGTGCTCGCCGGCGTACGCCGCCGGCGACGTCGTCCACATGCGGCGGATCAGCTCGATCGCTTCGGCGAGCTGGGCAATGCGCACGGGCGTGGGCGGAAACGGCCAGCCGTATGCGAGGTATTCCTCCTTGTTCCAGCCGGCGCCGATGCCGAGAATCGCGCGGCCGCCCGACAGCGCCTGCGCGGTGGCGACCATCTTGGCGGTGTGCGCGGGATTGCGGAAGCTGTTGCAGAGGACCTCGTGGCCTGCCTTCTTGTCGGGATAGCGCGCGAGCGCCCATGTGAGGAGCGTCCAGCCCTCGGCGACCTTGTGACCGTCGTACTGGACGTGATCGGGCAGCCACAGCGAGTCGAAGGGCCCCACCGTCTGGTCGAAATAGGGAAACGTCGCCTCGACCAGGCGCGACCAGACGTTCAGGCCGACGGGGACGGTCACTTGCCGGCGGCGACCTT
>Ga0209806_1003016_pt1 | contig 10209 bp, 11 predicted proteins | sample GraSoiAngelo_152_FD_186166 | JGI IMG/M metagenome (GOLD analysis project Ga0209806, IMG submission 186166) | Grasslands soil microbial communities from the Angelo Coastal Reserve, California, USA - 14_1009_12_30cm (SPAdes) (version 2) | ecosystem: Environmental > Terrestrial > Soil > Grasslands ... | reverse complement strand
TCCCCGCCACGCTCGTCCTTGTCACGATGGCCGCGGTCTCTTTCGCCGGTGTGCCTCTGACCCGCCGAGCCGTGGACCTGCTCGTCATCCTCGGACTCGTGGTCGTGGGCCGGATCGTCGCCGGTGGGGCGCTGCTGCTCGCAGCGCTACCCGACCTGGGTCGGCCGCTTGCGCGCCGGACCGGAGGGCGGATCGTTTCGGTGGGCATCGGGATCGCGCTCGCTTTTCCGTTTCTCGTCGTATTCGCGCTGCTCTTCGCGAGCGCGGACGCGGTCTTCTCGAGCGCGATCACCAACGTCTTTGATTTCCGCAAGTGGTCGATCGGCGAGCTCATCGGTCGCATCCTGCTCGCGGCGGTCTTCGCCTGGGTCGCGGGAGGGTTGTTCCTTATCGCGGGGCGCGCGACCGAGGCTCCGGCGTCCCCCGTCCTGGCGCGCCTTCGCGGTCTCCTGAGCTCCACCGCCGGCACGACGACCCTCCTCGCCGTCGACGCGCTCTTTCTCTTCTTCGTCGGCCTGCAGGTCGCGTATCTCTTTGGTGGGATCGATACCCTCAACGCGACGGGGCTCACGTACTCGAGTTACGCGCGTCGCGGGTTCTTCGAGCTCATCGCCGTCGCCGCGCTCGCCGGCGGTCTCTTATTCACCACGGAGCTCGTCGTGGCCAGACGGACCCGGCTCTACGTCGCCGCCGCCCTCACTCTCGCCGTGGCGACGCTCGTGATCGTCGTGTCGGCCGCGTACCGCATGCAGCTCTACCAGCTCGCCTATGGGTGGACCGAGCAACGGTTCTACGCGCTCGCCGGGATCGCGTGGCTCGGGGCGGGCGGAATCTGCGCGGCTGTCCTCATCTGGCGTGACGCAACGAGGTGGCTGCTCCATGCCGCGGGACTCGTCGGGCTCGCAGTCGCGGTCGCCATCAATCTCGTGGGTCCGAGCGCGTTCGTTGCTCGGCAGGACCTCGAGCGGGTCGTCGATCCGAGCGGTCTGCCCGCTGACGCGTACCGCGGGCTCGACGCCTACTACCTGGCGACGCTGGGTGACGGCGCGATACCGACGCTCGTCGAGTTCCTCCCGCGTCTGGGCGCGTCCGATCGTGCGGACCTGGGTTCGGCTCTCCGGACGTTGGCGCTCGAAGGCCGTGACCTCGAGCCGGTCCCGCTTCCCGGCGTGAGCCTCGACCGCGAGCGCGCTCGCCAGGCGCTACTCGCCGCCGCCGACGAGCTGCGTAGCTATCCGCCCTTCCGCGGGGGACGCTTTTCGTCGCGACCGTGATCCGGGTCGCGGCCGCCGCGATCTGCGTGCTGGTTGGCCTCTACTGGCTATCGGTCGGCTACGCCGGCTCCACCAGCGGAGGGGGATTCCGGCTTCTCGTCGCGATCTTTACGTGCGTGTGGGTCGGCGCCGCCATCTATCCATTAGTCCCGCGCGGTTTCGGAGTCGCCGTGGCTTGGGTGTTCCCGGCCGTCGCACTCAGCCTTGCGGTTTACGCCGCCGCCGGCCCATGGCTCCTGAGCCTGTGGATCCACGCCGACTTCGATCGGTATGCGTGGGTCATCCACCAGGGCGATCCGTGCAGTGGGATGGGTGGCGGCCCGGGCATGCTCTGGGTGTTCGGCACCTCCTGGCTGGCGGCGGTTGGGGCAGTTGTGTACGCGGGGACGTCGCGCTTGAGCGCCCCGCATGTCGTGGGCGGGCTTGGCCTCGGCGCGGCGCTGCTCGGCGCGACCGCCGCCGCGATGTTCCCGAATCCCGCCGTCTTCGCGCGCGTCCTCGGCTGCATCTAGCACGGCCTCGCGGTCAGCGGTGGCGGAGCAGCGAGAGGCCTTTTCCCGTCGCGATCGTGTTGTAGCCCTGCGCCTCGAGCGCCGCGACTTCGGCGAGGTGCTTCGCCTCGTTTCGGTTCACGCTCGGATCGGCGTAGTCGAGGATCACGTACTCCGCGCCGCAGGGGTCGAGGCCGTTCAGGTGATAGTTCAGGCGGCGCTCTGGTACCTGCGTCGTGAAGAAGTCGCGGGACGAGATCGATGCGTCCACCGGTATCGTCGCGACCGCCGCGAGGAACGGTTCGTATCGCGCCTCCCGTACGAGGATCGATCCCTCAGCGGGCGCGCGGTCCGGGTTGCCGCGGAGAAACGCATCGCTGAAGCCCGGTGTAAAGGGAATGGCACCGAAGGCGAGCGACATCGCGATCGTCGCGAGGAGCGCCGCTCCGGTCAGCCGGCGGCGGAGCCGGCCCCTCTGGGACAGTGTCGCAAAGCCGAGGATCGACGCGCCGAGCGCCAGAGGGATCAGCGGCGCTCCGTACTGGTTGTGATGGGTGTGCTCACCGGGATAGTCCGAGAGGAGGAGGTACCCGAGCGGAACGATGGCCGGGACCAGCGCCCACTTTGATCGGAACGCGAGTAAGAGACCGGGGCCGAACAGCGACAGGACGAAGACGATCTTCGACCCGAGCTCCCCCGCCAGCAGCACACGGAGCACGCGCAATGGGTCGAGGACCAGCGTCCGCGCGATCTCGAACTCGTCTGCACCGAGGCTCGCGTAGCGCCCGAGGTACTGATATGGCGCGCCGCCGGCGAACGCCGGGATGATGACCCTGAGGATCACCAGAAACGCGACAACGCTTGCCACGAGCACGAATGCGCCAAGCCTCCAGCGTCGCTGCCCCAGAAGCGCGATGCCGAAACCGATGGCGATCAGGGGCAGCTCCTCCTTCACCAGGAAGGACGCGCCGAGGCTCAAAAGGAGCGGGATCGTTCGACGGGTGGCGTAGAAGTACATCGCCAGCCCGAGCGGGAGGACGGCCAGGCTGATCTCGTGGAAGTCGTAGAACGTGATCCAGGCGAGCGGTGCCGAGAGGACGTACGCGGCGACCCACACGAGGCGCTCCTCACTCCGAGCGAGGTAGCGACGCGCCAGCAGGTACATCGGCCAGGCACCGAGGGCGAGGGCCACGGTCTGAAAGACGATGAGCGTTTCGGGCCGGGGGACGACGGCATAGAAGGGGACGATCAGCAGCAACGCCGGCGAGAAGTGGTCGAGGAAGAAAGAATGGAGATCGCACCGCTCGAGGCTGAGCGTCGACTCCATGAAGCGGCCGTGGACGGTGTTCCAGAGGACCTGGTCGAAGACGCCCAAGTCCAGGGCGGTCGAATGGAACGCCCAATGTCGAATCAGCGCCAGCGAACCAAAAACCACGGCGTAGAGGACGACCATCGCGACGGCGATTCGGCCTTCGTATCGCTCGAGCAACGGCGTTATTCTCACGCGCAGAGACGCTTGCGTTCGGAGGACGTTCCTTGATCAGCACGGCCGCGCGTGACCGCGTGAAGCTCGCGATCGATCAATGCGAAGAGCAGTTCCATGTCTACGACGAAAAGTCCAGCGACGACTCGCTCGACTCGTATGAGGCGGCGCTCAACCGGGGCAAGGCGATGGGATTTCAGGAGGCCGCGCATTACGTGAAATCGGCCCTGCACGACATCGACGTGAAAAGCCTCTAGCTCGGTGATAACCGCGGTCGTGCTGATCACGGCAGAGAAGGGCGCGCTGCCCACGCTCGGCGAGGCGCTCGCCGCGGTGAAGGGGGTCTCCGAGGTCTACTCCGTCACCGGCGACTTCGACTTTGTGGCGATGGTCCGCGCCCGCGAGCATGACGAGCTCGCCGACATCGTGACTCGGCGGATCGCCCAGGTGGGCGGGGTCGCGCGGACCCAGACTCACGTGGCATTCAAGGCGTACTCGCGGCACGACCTTGAGGCGCTTTTCTCTATCGGCGCGGAGCAGGGCTGACGCTCGCTGCGGTCTGGATCTGACGCCCCCGATCCTTTTCGGAGGCGCGGCCGCGGCCCTCATGCTCGGGATCGCCTATCTCGTCGCGGTGCGGGCTGCCGGTCCAACGGCTTTCCGCTGGCGCACGCCCGCCAACTAGACTCGGGCCGATGCAGGCCGTCGTCATGGCGGGCGGCGAGGGGAGCCGTCTTCGACCGCTGACGATCAACCGTCCCAAGCCAATGGTGCCCATCGTCGACAAGCCGTGCCTCGGGCACATCTTCGAGCTCCTCAAGCGTCACGGGATCGAGGAGTCGTTCGTCACCCTCCAGTACCTCGCCTCGGTCATCCAGGACAGCTACGGCGACGGCGGGGGCGTTGGGATGCGCCTGCGCTACAGCGTCGAGGAGACGCCGCTCGGCACGGGCGGCTCGGTGCGGCAGCTCGCCGCGGATCTCGATGGCACGTTCCTGGTCATCTCGGGCGACGCGCTCACGGACATCGATCTGTCGAAGGTCATCGCGTTCCACCGCGAGCGGGGCGCGGCGGTGACGCTCACCCTCGTCCACGTGCCGAATCCACTCGAGTACGGCGTCGTGATCACCGGCGAGGACGGGCGGATCACGAAATTCCTCGAGAAGCCGTCCTGGGGCGAGGTCTTCAGCGACACGATCAACACCGGCATCTACGTCATCGAGCCACGCGTGATGGAGCGCTTCGAAGTCGGCGACGTCTTCGATTTCAGCAAGGACCTGTTCCCACGCCTGCTCGCCGAGGGCGAGCCCCTGTTCGGCTACGTCGCCGACGGTTACTGGACCGACGTCGGCTCCATCACCGAGTACGGGCGCGCGAACGCCGACCTCCTCAGCGGGAAGGTGAAATGCGAGGGCCTCGGGAACGAGCTCATGCCGGGCGTCTGGACGGCGGGCGACGTCGACATCAACGAATCCGCGCGGCTCACCGGCCCCATCTTCCTCGGCGAGGGCGTGAAGATCGGCCCGCACGTCGAGATCATCGGACCGACCGTCCTGCGCGACTACGTCTCCGTCGATGTCGGCGCGGTCATCGATAGCTCGATCATCTGGCGCAACACGTACATCGGCGAACGCTCGGAGCTGCACGGCGCCATCGTCGGTCGGCAGTGCGCTCTGAAATCACGCGTGATCCTCGAGGAAGGCAGCGTCATCGGCGACCACACCATCGTCGGCGATCATGCCCGCGTTCGGGCTCAGGTGAAGGTCTGGCCTGACAAACAGATCGAGTCGGGCGCGGTGATCGGCTCGAGCCTCATCTGGGGAGCGCAGGGACGGCGAGCGCTATTCGGCAGGTTTGGCGTGACCGGCATCGTCAACATCGACCTCACCCCCGAGTTCGTCGCCCGTCTCGGAGCGGCGTACGCGTCGACGCTCAAGCTCGGCGCGACCATCACGATGAACCGCGACCAGCATCGCTCGAGCCGCATGCTGAAGCGCGGGCTCATGAGCGGGATCGTCAGTGCGGGTGTGCATGTCGCCGACCTTTCGCAGGCGCCCCTTCCGATCGGGCGGTTCCACACGCGGCGCATCGGCGCCGCCGGGGGCGTGCACGTGCGTGTGTCGCCTTTCGACGTGCGCGTTTGCGACGTCAAGTTCTTCGACCGCCAGGCGCTCGACATGGACAAGGCTCAGGAACGGAAGGTCGAGACGATCTTTTTCCGCGAGGACCTCCGTCGCGTGTCGTACGAGGACGTCGGGCGGATTTTCGAATCCCCGCGGGTCGGCGAGGCGTACAGCGAGGCGTTCCTCGCGGAAGTCGCCCACCGGAAGGAGATCGCCGAGGCGAAGCCGAGGATCGTCGTCAACTATTCGCACGGCACGGTCGCGCAATTCCTCCCGCAGCTGCTCAATGCGCTCGGCGTCGAGGTCGTCGCGGTGAACGGCGTGGTGTCCGAGAACATCGGATCCCGCTCGTTCGAGGAATTTCAGGAGGAGCAGCGCCAGCTCGCGGTCCTGGTGCCGGCGCTCGGGGCGTCGCTCGGCGTGATCATCGACGCCGGTGGCGAGAAGGTGTTCGTCGTCGATGATCGCGGCCGCATCGTGAACGACATGCACTTCCTCTCGGCGTTCGTGTCGCTCACGGTGCGGCATGCGCCCGGGGTCGTGGCGGTGCCGGTGTACGCGCCTTCGGCGATCGAGCAGATCGTGGCCGACCAGGGCGGGCGCGTGCAGCGCGTGCGGGCGTCGGCGGAGGCGCAGATGAGCCTCGCCGCGCGCGAGCACCCCCTCCTGGTGGGGGACGGCGTCGGCGGCTTCATCTTCCCGCGCTTCCACCCATCCTTCGACGGCCTTTTCGCGACCGTGCGCCTCATCGAGCTGCTCACCGCCGCCAAACAGACCCTCGGAGAGGTCATGGACGAGACGGCGCCGGTACACGTCGCGCGCCTGCAGGTGGTCTGCCCGTGGGAGCAGAAGGGCCGTGTCATGCGGATGCTCGCCCAGGACCCGCAGACCGAGAAGACGCGGCAGATCGACGGCGTCAAGCACCAGAACGGCAGCGAGTGGGTCCTCGTGCTCCCCGACGCCGACCGGCCTCTGTTCAACGTCTACGCCGAAGCGAAGGACGACGACCGCGCGTGGATGCTCGTTCACGAGTACGCCGACAAGCTCGAACGGCTGCGCGCCAGTTGAGCATTCGCATCGCGATCGCGCAGTGCGCGCCGGCGCTCGGAGCCTTCCGACGCAACGTGGAGATGCACGAAAAGTGGATCGCTCGCGCCAGAGCGGCGGGCGCCCGCCTGGTGGTCTTCCCGGAGCTCTCTCTGACCGGCTACTACCTCAAGGACCTCGCTGCCGATGTGGCCTGCGCGCCCGACGATCCCCAGCTCGCGCCGATCGCCGAGGCGTCGCGCGACATCGACATCAGCGCCGGATTCGTGGAGCGGTCGGCGGACGCGAAGCTGCGCATCGCGCAGGGGCATTGGTCGGGCGGCAAGCTCGTGCACGTCCATCGCAAGGTCTACCTGCCGACCTACGGCATCTTCGACGACGGGCGCTACTTCGGGCCGGGCGATCGTTTCGAGACGTACCGGTGGGCCGGCGGGACCACGGGCGTTGCGATCTGCGAAGACCTCTGGCATGTCTCGACGCCGTACCTCTACGCGGCGGCTGGCGCGACGATCGTCCTTGCGCCATCGGCGAGTCCGGGCCGCGGCGTCGCCGAGGGCGGCGATCTCGGGACAGCGGAGTCATGCCGGTTGATGGACCGGTTCTACGCGTCCTACCTCACGGTGTACGTGGTGTATGTGAATCGGGTCGGCAACGAGGACGGTGTCGCGTTCTGGGGCGGATCGGAGATCGTGGCTCCCGATGGGACCGTGGCCGCTCGGGCTCCTGAATTCGACGAGGATCTGCTCATCGGGGAGATCGATCCCGAGCTCGTCGCGCGCGAGCGCGCACGCAACCCGCTGCTACGCGACGAGCGCGAGGACATCGTGCTGCGGAACATCGCTGGCCGTCTCGGTCTGCCCTTCGACCGCCGTGACTAACGCACTGGCGCGGGCGGGGGTTATCCGACCCGACCCGAAGGATCCGTCGCCCCTCCGGATCGACGAAGTGCTCGTGCGGAAGATGCTCGTGCTCTTCATTCGGGAGGAGACGGCCAAGGCGCGCTTGCGCCGCGCGGTCGTTGGGGTATCGGGAGGGGTCGACAGCGCGGTCACCGCGGCGCTCGCGGCCGAGGCGCTCGGTCCCGAGAACGTGCTCGGACTCTTCACGCCGTACCGAATCTCGTCGCCCGATTCGCGTGCCCACGCGCAGGAGGTTTCGCGGAAATTCGGCTTCACCCTCGAGGAGGTTCCGATCACCGAGCAGGTGGACGCCTACCTCAAGACGCGGAAAGAGAAAGTGGACAAGGTGCGCATCGGTAACAAGATGGCGCGCGAGCGGAAGAGCATCGAGTACGACCGGTCCTGGCCCGACGGGATCGTCCTCGGCACGAGCAACAAGACCGAGCTCCTCCTCGGCTACGGCACGCAGTTCGGCGACATGGCCTGCGGCATCAATCCCGTCGGCGATCTCTACAAGACGCAGCTGCGCGAGCTCGCGCTCTTCATCGGCATCCCCGAGGCGATCGTGCGCAAGGCGCCGACCGCGGAGCTCTGGGAGGGCCAGACCGACGAGGGCGAGCTCGGCTTCACCTACGCCGATGCCGACCTCGTCCTGTATCACATGGTCGATCGTCGGCTGCGCCCGAGCGAACTCATCGAGCATGATTTCGACGCGGACCTGGTCAACCGGATTCGAGAGATGGTTCGCCGGAATCACTACAAACGAGTGATGCCGCTTATCGCCAAGCTGAGCTTGCGCACGGTTGGTCACGACTTTCTCTATCCAAGAGACTGGGAAGCGGACTGAGCGAGAGCGCGAAAACGGCGGGCCCGACCGAGGGCCCCCGCGCGGTGGGAAACCGGCCGCCGGAGGCCGGAGGGACCCACCGCGAAGAGAGGGTTTCGGTCGGGCCCGCGCCACTTCGACTTGGGCTCGGTTACAGCTTCGCCCTGACGGCGGCCGCGTTCTTCGGTATTGGAGGGATTATTGCGAAGGCGGCATTCAACTCAGGTGTGGAACCGTCGATCCTCGCGGAATGGCGTGTCCTGTTCGCGTTTCTGGTGTTCATCTCGATCTTTGCGGCCCTGCGCTTTGATTTGCGCATCCGGTGGTCGGACCTTCCGCTCTTCGCTGTCTTCGGCATCGTGGGCCTCGCTGGGGTTTCCCTCATCTACTACGAGGCGATCAAGCGGATCCCAATCGGAGTGGCGCTCGTCATCGAGTACACGGGTCCGGTCTTGCTCTTGATCTACGCGCAACTCCGAGGGCGCGCGGTCGGCCGACGGCTCTGGGTCGCGGCGGCATTGGCCGTCCTCGGATGCTTCTTCGCGGCCGGCGCGTACGACGCGGGTCTCCGCGAGCTGAACGCGGTCGGGCTTGCGCTCGCCGCGGTCGACGCGTTCCTCTTCGCGCTCTACTTCGCGCTCGGCGAGCGACTAGGCAGGACCTATGGCACACCGACGCTGCTCGTATGGGGCTTTGGCTTCGCGTTAGTCGGCTGGAGTGTCGTGCGACCGCCGTGGCGATTGCCGTGGACCGAGACGACCGTAGATGGTTACATCCTGATAGCCGCCGTCGTCGTGATCGCGACGGTCATTCCGTTCGCGCTCACGCTCGCCGCGGTTCGGCTCATCCCTGCCGCGCGCGTTGGCCTCGCCGCGACGCTCGAGCCGGTCGTGGCCGCCATCGCGGCATGGATCGCACTCAGTGAGCACCTGGATCCGCTGCAAATCGTCGGCGGCGTCGTCGTCCTCATTGGGATCGTGATCGCGCAGTCGCTTCGGCCAACCGCGGGCAGCGTTTAGCACGCCGGATACGAGGACACGGGCACGTCGTCGGCGCAGCGCACTTGCGTACGTTCCAAGGGCCGTCCACCCTGATCGACACGGATGCCCAGCAGACGACGATCGACGACGACAGTCATGCCGAACCTCTCGGTCCGGAACGGGGCGAGAGCGGTCGAGTTCTACAAGAGAGCGTTCGGAGCGACCGAGTTGTCGCGTATCACGCGCCCCGACGGAGCACTGGTTGCCGAGATGTCGATCGATGGCGCTCGATTCTTCGTCGCCGATGAGGCACCCGAGCACAAGAACTTCAGCCCCGAGTCACTTGGTGGCAGCTCAGTCCGGATCGACCTGTTCGTCGTAGATCCCGATGCAATGCAGCGACGAGCTGTCGCTGCTGGAGCAATGGAGGTCTTTCCGGTGGCGGATCAGAGCTTCGGCTATCGAATGGGTCGGGTGATGGACCCATTCGGTCATCACTGGCTCATTGGCAAACCCCTAGGGTCGAGGCGAGCGAGGTAGTTGGAAATCCCGGTCAGCAGCAATGTTCCCTCGTCCGGGGCGGCTCAGAGTCCCCACGAGGAGACCCGCTCGATGTGGAGCGCGATCACTTCATCGAACTCGTAGTCCCGGTATTGCTTGTACTTCTTCTTCAGCAGCCTGACCGCGCGGTCGAGCTCCGGTCCGCGGCGCGCGATCCGCGCTCGAGCGCGCGCCACGACTCCGCGAAGCCGGCCCCAGTCCTCGAAGTAGTCGTCGCATTCCAGCGTCGCGGTCGGGCGGCGGCGCAGGTTCCGAGCGGTCCGCCCGCTCGTGGCGACGTACGCCGTGCGCCGCGCGACGTCGAAGGCATGGCAGAGCGGTGCCACGTGTGGTGTGCCCCTCCGGTCGGCCGAGGCCACTCTACAAATGCGAGCGCGATCGAGATAGCGCTTTTCCCTCTGCGAGAGACGGGCGTGCATGGCGAACTCTCACTTTCATCGAATTGCGGGCGCGACCGCGCGAGACCGCCCTGCAGGTCCGGTACCCGCTGAGGTCATGGGTACGCGGCGCGCCGCGCGCCGATGG
>Ga0209806_1003011_pt1 | contig 10230 bp, 6 predicted proteins | sample GraSoiAngelo_152_FD_186166 | JGI IMG/M metagenome (GOLD analysis project Ga0209806, IMG submission 186166) | Grasslands soil microbial communities from the Angelo Coastal Reserve, California, USA - 14_1009_12_30cm (SPAdes) (version 2) | ecosystem: Environmental > Terrestrial > Soil > Grasslands ... | reverse complement strand
TGGATAGCCTCACTGACGTGCTCTGGCGAAATGTCGCTCTTGCCGTCGAGGTCGGCGATTGTGTGCGAGACCTTTAGAATGCGATCGTAAGCGCGGGCGCTTAAGTGCAATTCGTTCATGGCCACCCGAACTAGCTCGTATGAGTCCTGGCTGAGCTTGCAATGTTGTTTGAGATGACGCGTCGCCATGCGCGCGTTGCAGTTTACTTTCGCGTCGTTGCGGAAGCGCTCCTGCTGAAGTTGACGTGCACGGATAATGCGTTCGCGGATCGCAGCGGAAGTTTCCTCTGCCCGTTCGCTGGCGACATCACGATATTCGACTGCGGGCACTTCGATGTGCAGATCGATGCGGTCGAGCAAAGGACCTGAGATTCGCTGGCGATAGCGCTGCACCTGAAGCGGGCCACAACGGCATTCGCGCTTCAAGTCGCCAAAATAGCCGCATGGGCAGGGATTCATCGCCGCAACGAGCATCAACTCCGAGGGAAAAGTGACGCTACCTGCCGCGCGCGACACTGTAACCTTCCCGTCTTCGAGCGGCTGGCGTAGTACTTCCAACGCAGATCTCTTAAACTCGGGCAGCTCATCGAGAAACAGCACGCCGTTATGAGCGATGCTCACTTCACCCGGATTCGGAAACGTCCCGCCGCCGAGCAGGCCGATGTCGCTGATGGTGTGATGCGGGTCGCGGAACGGTCGCTTGGAGACGAACGACTTCTCAGAGTCCAGCAAGCCTGCGATGCTGTGAATCTTTGTGGTCTCAATCGCTTCATCGAGCGAAAGCGGCGGAATGATCGTCGGAATGCGTTTGGCCAGCATCGATTTGCCCGACCCAGGCGGACCAATCATCAGGGCGTTGTGGCCGCCCGCGACGGCGACTTCGATTGCGCGTTTTACGTGGCCCTGTCCTTTCACATCGCTGAAATCGACGTCGTAACTTTGATGTGCAGCGAAGAATTTGCTCAGATCAGCGCGTGTCGGCAGAAGCGCAATTTCGCCGCGCAAAAAGGCGAACGTTTGCCGCAAATTTTGCACGCCGTAGATGTCGATCTTATCGACCATTGCGGCTTCAAGCGCGTTGGCTTCGGGAACAAACAGCGCGCGCTTGCCTCTTCGCCGTGCTTCCAACGCAACGGGCAGCACGCCTTTCACAGCACGGACAGAGCCGTCCAAGGCTAGCTCACCCACGAAGCTGAAATTCTCAAATGGCGAACTGTCGAGTTCTTCGGTCACGGCGATCATTCCAAGAGCAATCGGCAAATCGAAGCTTGGTCCCTCCTTTTTGATGTCTGCCGGGGCTAGATTGATCGTCGTGCGACCACGTGGCCAATAGTAGCCGCTGTTTGCTATCGCGGTGGTGACGCGGTCGCGGCTTTCCTTCACCGCTGCGTCCGGCAAGCCAACAATCACAATAACCGGGTCGCCGCCAGCCCCGTTTACTTCGATCTCCACTTCGTATGCATCCACGCCATAAACGGCAGCGGAATAAATTTTTGCCAGCATCGCGATAGCAGAGTCTCAGAAAACGATGCTGCCGAAAAGCGTCAAATACCCTTACAGGTCGATGCGACTCAGCGCCCAAAAGGTGTTGAAATATTGCAAATCGCGTCCGATCTCTGCTTCTGCTTCTGACTACGGAGCGATATCGCTACGATAGTTCACTGATATGTACTTCGAGGTTTGCTACGGATAGCTGATTCGTTACGAAGCGGCCAAAATGTTACGAACCAACAACGATTCGCCCAGAGCAAGGATGGCGAAAACGAACTAGTCCCAAGGGCCGAAAAGTAAAGAGCCGCTTACATGATGCTGTGATTCGCGTTTACGACGAACGGGCAACTTGATTGAAACGCACGACCACACTGGCGGTTCCAAAGAGTGGTGAGTTCACTTTTTCCTCGCCCCCGGCGTCTGCTCCCGGTAACTTCGTCGCGAGTTGAAGGGAACGAAGAAAGCCGATGACATCTCGCGCCACGTAATAAAACGGTATGAAAACCATTCAAGATAACGGCCACAGCGACCGGCTAATTAAGAAATGCCAGCGCATTGATGGACTGAAAGCCCTGCTCAAAGAATGGGAGCTATCCGATAATCTTGATCATGATTATATTCGAGGACTGAAGGCGCGACTCCTATCCGTCAAAAACCAGCTGAGGAACATGTGCGGCCATAACGGATCACAGGGAATGGACGATTGGTAGTTAGTGAGCGAAACAAAAAGCCGCCATGCGGTGCAGCATGACGGTTGATTGTGAAACGCTGCTGCTTTGTTGGGGCGGGCGCGGCTTCAGGAATTGTTGACCACTTGCGACGCAGGTTTGCTCGCTTCGACCTGAGCGCTCACTTTCTGGATTTGCGCTGCCTGCTCTGTGAGGCTTGCTGTGAAAGCTTAAATTTCCTTCTCCTATTACAGGTCGCTCGAAAGACTTTGGGTGGAGTATCCCTTAGCGTGCCGGCGGCAAGGTCTGAGGCTTTGCGCTTGCGCGTTTCAGCAATCCGAATAGATCACTGTCAGTAGAAAAGACGAGCGTCGTATCTTTCGTAAGCACTTTCCGATATGTGTCCATGCTCTTGAGGAAATTGTAGAATTCGGCGGCTTGCGGATTCTGGGTGTAAGCCCGCGCATAAATCTCGGTGGCTTTCGCGTCGGATTCGCCACGGATCTGTTGCACCTGCCGGTAAGCGGTCGATTGAATTTCATTTAAGTCGCGTTCCTTTTGTCCGGCGATGCGTGCCGCTTCCCCTTCGCCTTCCGAGCGAAATCGCTGCGCAATCTGCCCGCGTTCGCTCATCATTCGCTGGTAGATTCGACCGAGCACATCAGGATTGTAATTCACGCGTTTGAGCCGGAGGTCGAGCAGCTCGATGCCAAACTCCGACAATTTTCCTGCCGCTTTCGTCTTAATCTCGTCCTCGATTTTCAATCGCCCATAATCGATTGGCGGCAGGACTCCAATCGTTCCCAAGCCTGTTGGCACATTTTTTAGATTTTCATCGCGCAGCGGTTTGCGATTCTTGTCGATGCGAACAATCTCGATCAGGTCGTGTTTGGCGACAGCGTTGCGTGTCTCGCTTCCAAGAATGTCTTCCAACCGCGATTGCGCGCTTCGTTCATCGCGCAACCGGACGAAATAGGTCTTGGCGTCGTTGATTCGCCAGCGGGCAAATGTATCGACATGAATGTAAGTCTTGTCCCGGGTTGGAATGGCAACGGGCGCGCCATCCCATTCGAGAAATCGCTTATCGATTCGGTTGACTTCTTGAATGATGGGAAGCTTAAAGTGCAATCCCGGGTCCGTGATTGGTTCTCCAACCGGTTTGCCGAATTGCGTAATGATTACTTGTTCCGTCTGGTGAACGGCGAAGAAACATCCTTGCAACGCGCGCAAAAAGACGAACGCGAGGACGATTGACACGAGCCAAAGACAACCGCGCTTGCTCATTTCTTTTCCAGGGGTTTTCCGGTGAGCGGCAGGACCGGCAACAGATTTCGCATCGAATCGTCGATAATGATTTTCTCCCCGGTCGCAGAGAGCACGTCGCCCATGGTTTCGAGATAAAGCCGCGTCCGCGTGATTTCCGGCGCCTTGATGTATTGCTCGAGCATGGCATTGAATGATGCGACGTCGCCCTCCGCTTCATTGACGCGCTTGAATCGGTAGCCTTCGGCCGCGCGAATCGCCTGGTCCGCCTGCCCCTTCGCTCTAGGCACTGCTTCATTGTAATCGCCGTTCGCGATGTTAATGGCGTTTTCGCGGTCTTGTTGCGCTTTGTTGACTTCGTTGAAGGAGGCCTGGACCTCGGCAGGGGGGTTGACGTTCTTCAGTTGCACCTGATCGACGCGGACGCCGAGCATGTAGCGTTTCGATAGTTCCTGCATTCGCGCAAGCGCCGAGACCTCGATGTCTTGGCGGCCGATCGTAATGACTTCGTCCACCGTTCGGTCGCCGATCACTTCGCGCATCGCCGCTTCCGATAAATCGCGCAACGTCTGCGCAGGATTACGGACGTCGAACAGATATTGCTTGGGATCGTCGATGCGGTATTGCACGACCCATTCGACAAGTGCGGCGTTCAGGTCACCTGTGACCATTGACCTTTCTTCCTCCGCCTCTTTCGGCGGTTGGTCGGGATTTGTGTATCCAGGAGTCGTGAAGCCGAACTCAAGTTTCAATTGCCGCCGCGTAGGCACGACAATTACGTCATCGATCCCTAAGGGCAGCTTGAAATGCAGCCCTGGCTCGACGGTTTTCAAAAACTTGCCAAACCGAAGAACGACCCCTTCGGATTCAGCCTGCACCGTGTAGCACGCTGTCCATATCAAAACCACCAGAAGAATGACGATGACAACGCCGGCGATCAATCGCGCGGGGAAACGCGGCAGATGAAAATCGTAAACGACTGGAGATTGGCTGTTCATGCTGGTTCGCGCGGGCGGACCTCAGTCCAAACATTTCTCAACGGAGCGTAAACAAGTAAACCGTATTGGAAAGACGAAAGTTGCTGATTCCGATTCGTTCGAGCGTTCTCGAAACGCATCAGTTATCCAATCTAGCGTGTAGGACCTCTACCGTTTGACACTTCTCGGCACCTGATGTTGGAGGTTGAAAAACGTGGTGAGCTTTTCGTCGGCACTGACGATGAATTTCTTTCCGTCGCCGCGATGTGCGTCAGCAATCCAGATCGCTTGCCCGCAAGAATCAATCGCTGAGACACGGCCCAACTCCAACCAGCTTTACTGAGATTGTCAGCGATGGTTTCCCAATGATTCAATTTATGTCGAGCGTGGCTCCTTTTCGTAGAATAGCGCGCGAGCTAGGAAAGGGGGCGTCACCGCCCCCGGGTTGACTTGGCTGGCTTCTTTCGTAACATTCGCCGCCCTCCTGCTCGGGAGAGAGTCCCCTCAATGGATAAAATTCGTAATATTGCCATCATAGCGCACGTCGATCACGGCAAGACAACGCTGGTCGATCAACTGTTGCGCCAATCGGGCACGTTTCGCTCCAATCAAAAGATTGAAGAGCGCATGATGGATTCGATGGATCTCGAGCGTGAGAAAGGGATCACGATTCGCGCGAAGAACGCAGCTTTTCAGTGGAACGGTTATCGGATCAACATTGTCGATACACCGGGTCACGCCGATTTCGGCGGCGAAGTCGAGCGGATCATGAAAATGGTGGACGGCGTGCTGCTTGTGGTCGATGCGCACGACGGGCCACAGGCGCAGACGCGTTTTGTTTTGCGCAAGGCGCTGGAGAACAAACTGAAGCCGGTTGTTGTCATCAACAAGATCGACAGAGAAAACGCGCGTCCGCACAAAGTCCTGGACGAGATTTTCGATCTCTTCGTCGAACTTAAAGCAACCGACGAGCAACTCGATTTTCCAATCGTCTACGCGAGCGCGAAGAACGGTTTTGCCATGCGCGAACTGCACGAAAACAACGAAGACATGACGCCGCTCTTTCAGGCGATCGTGCAACATGTGCCGCCACCAAAAATTTCGGGCGAGCCATTCTTTCAAATGCTCGTCTCGAATCTGGATTACAGTGATTACCTCGGAAGAATTGCGCTCGGGCGCATCGTCAGTGGTCGCGTAGTAGTTGGCGACTCGATCGTCTGCATCCACCGCGATGGCCGCCATGAGCGGGCTACAGTCACGGCGCTCTTTACCTACGCGGGATTGGAGCAGGTAGAAATAAAACACGCGACCGCCGGCGACATCGTTGGACTGGCCGGTTTCGAGGAAGTTTATATCGGCGAAACCCTGACAGACCGCGAAGAACGGGCGCCGCTTCAATTTGTGGATATCGATCCGCCTACGATTCGCATGCAAATTCTGGTAAACGATTCGCCGTTTGCCGGGCGCGAAGGAAAATTTGTGACGGCGCGTAATATTCGCGAGCGCCTTATTCGCGAAACGCGCGGCAACGTCTCACTCCAGGTCAACGATACGGAAACAGCTGGCGCATTTGAGATCAATGCGCGTGGCGAGATGCAAATTGCAATTCTGGTCGAGCAAATGCGACGCGAAGGCTACGAAGTAATGGTCTCTCGTCCCGAGGTGATTTTTCACCGGGCAGAGGATGGCACCCTGCTCGAGCCGCTCGAAAATCTTTATGTCGATCTACCGAACGAAAATCTCGGTGACATTTTGCAATTGGTTGCCAATCGCAAAGGCGAGGTTGTCAGCATGGATCATCACGCGACGCGCGTGTCGATCGAGGCGATTATTCCGACTCGCGGCCTGATTGGCTTTGAAACGGATCTTATCAACCTGACCCGCGGCGAAGGATTGATGAGTCATCTCTTTCGCGAATACGCGCCGTTCAAAGGTGAAATCGCAGGACGCGGTCGTGGTGTCATGGTCTCGATGGAACCGGGAGTCAGCACGGCTTACGCGCTCAACAACATTCAGGAACGCGGCCGGCTTTTCATCGGTCCGCAGGAAGACGTTTACGAAGGAATGATCGTTGGCGAAAACGCGCGACCGGAAGATTTGCCAGTCAATCCCTGCAAAGCAAAACATCTCACCAACATGCGGAGCCAGGGTGAAGGCAAAGGGATTCAGCTCGAAGCGCCGCTATGCATGAGTCTGGAACGCGCGATTGAATACATCGACATCGACGAATATGTGGAAGCGACGCCCAAATCGTTGCGTTTGCGAAAGCGGACTCTCGACGCAACCGCCCGGAAGCGCGCCATTGTGATAGCTGCTTAATTCAGCTGACATACCACGATTTTTCCGTCGATCACGGTGCCGCGTGCGGCATTTTCATGTGCTGGAAGTTTGAGAAAAATCTACAACGGCGCAAAATCAACGCAGTCTACGGTTAGGCGCGGCCCGCGTATTTATTCAAAGTCAGTTGCGCTTTTGAGGTGCCCGAAAAGCTACTGAATTAAATTCTTTGGAGTTCTCGATTTCCAACGCGGCACTTTGAGCCGAGGGCGTTGACTAAGTGCTCGACTCTTTACTCTTCGGCACATGGAATGGGCTGGTTTTCGTTACTTCTGCCTTGGTCCGTCTTTATTGGGTTCTCAACAGTTGGGCCAAATTGTTAAGAAGAGTGGAATCCAACCGAGAGCGGCAATAGCGCACAACGAAACGCTTTCCTTCGCCATGCGCGTCTGCAATCCAGATTGTTCACCCGTTGGGATCAATGGCTCAGACCCAGCCCAAACTCCAACCGGCTTTCTTAAATTACAGGCAATTATTTTCCAGTACTTCATTTTCTTCTCGAGTAACTTATCAATAACCACAGACCAATGGCTGCAAAAACAAGGGCGGAGACTAAATACGCAATGACGCACAGCCGGCCGTATGCGCTTGGAATATTTCGTAAGGAATAAGCGACTCCGGCAAGAATGAGGCCTCCTCCGATAATTCGCCAGACAGACGTTCGGCGGGGGCGCGAAAGAGGTATCCAACTCATCGGCGTGCTATAACTGATTGTTAATCACGATGTTCTTCGGATTTTCCGGGCCGAAGTTTCGAAAAAAGAAATCCTTTTTCGCCGCTGTTGCCCAGGACGGGTCTTTGTTTCTCATGACAATTTGACCGGTTTGTAAAGAAACAGGGTGTCGGTGGAAGCCAATCTGGTTTCCGATGAATGGCCAGCTGTAACACCTGACACGAAATCAGATGTCCAGCGGCATTGCTACAATCTCACGCTCTCCGGTGTTGTTCCGCCGCCGAGGATCCATTCGTAAACCGAGCGCATCTGCTCACCAATTCGAGGCCACGAAAATTTTGTCGCCACCAAAGTGCGTCCACGATCGCCGACTGCTCTTCGGTCGTCATCACTCATTTCGATCAGTTGTTTCAGACCAGCGGCAATCTCCTCCGGGGCAGTCCCAATTTGTAGTGCTGCCCCGACCGCGAAGCCTTCGGGCAAATTGCACTCACGTGTCATCAGCACTGGCTTCGCAGAGGCCCATGCTTCCAGCACCGTTATCGGCAAGCCTTCACTCAACGATGGCAGGATGAGCGCGTGGCATACACCGTATGCTGCATCTTTGTCCTGGCCGAACAAAGGACCCAGAAATTGGACACTGTCTGTAAATCCGTAGTCACGGGTAAGCTGCTTCAGTTCGTGTTCATACCCCGCCTGGTCCCAACCAGCAATCGCCAAGACCCAGTCTCCGCGATGCGAATCGGGGGTCTGTTTCCAAGCGCGAATCAGATTCGCCAGGTTCTTCTTTGGGTGAAGTCTGCCGAGATAAAGCAAAATCTTTCGGTCGTCGGCAAATGCATGAGCTTGCAGCTTCGGCGTCTCGCTCAAATCCGCCAAATCAACGCCATTGGGAATGACGCAGATCGGGTTGCGCATTCCGTAGGAGCGGATCGATTGCGCTTCCGCTTCGCATAACGCGCGCAGACAGGCCGCGCTGCGCAAATGTCGATCCTCATAAAGCAGCGCGGCGATTCGTTTTTTCCACTTCGCATTTCGCAACGCCCATGATTCCAGCATCCCTTCCGGGTGCACGATGTAGGGTCGGCCTGTTTGCCGGTGCCATCGTTGAGAGGCAACGGAGCAATATTTCCACAAACCGTGCGTGGACAGAATATCAAGATCAGCGCCAAGCAAAGCTGGCACGAGTTGATTTGAATAGCCCCATGCGGGGAATTGCGGCCGAAACGTCTCAACCGAGAGAGGTCGCCACTCCTGCAAATCGACCGCACTCTTTGTGTCACTGATACCAAACACGTTCGCGATCGTATTTGTCGAAGTTACCGCTTTAGCAAGCCCCCGCACACTTTCGAACAGTCCGCCTGCTTCGCGCGAAACGCTGCTGACCAGAAAACCGACTTTCATGTGTTTAGAAGCAGAGGCCGCCGTCCTCCGTCACCGTTGGTTGGATCTCCGCCTGAGACGCGCGTTCTCTATAGCAATTATCAACGCGCGACCGATTAACGAGGCTTTTCGGGGACGATTCAGTGCGAGTCGCGCGGCTTGCTCCAGGCCTTCCCCGAAACGCTTTGGCGCGAAGTTCGCTGAAATTCCGTAGCTCGCATCGCTCAGGCTTTTTCGTTCGTCATCTGACAAAGAAGCCATCTGTGAGAGTCGCTCGACCAGCTCCTGTTCATCGAATGGATCGAAAGTAAACCCGTTGCCGTTGACCAGTTCGGGCACGCATCCGCACCGATCGGAAACAATTACCGGTAAACCTGACGCGATGGCCTCGTTCACAACCAATCCCCATTGCTCAGTCGTGCTTGCATGAACGAATGCCTTCGCAAGCGCGTAGTAAACCGGCAGCTCGTCGTACTGTTTGAACCCGGGAAGATGCACGTGTGCCTGCAAGTTGAGAGTTGAAAGTTGAGAGTTGAGAGTTTGTCGCAGCGGGCCATCGCCCAACAGCACGAGATCCCACGGCGTGCCTGTCCGCCGTAGGCTTGGCGAAGGCTGGAGCAAAGAGCAGGGAGCGAGAGCCGAGAAGTGGTTGATCGAGCAGTCATGCCAGTCCGGCTCGGACCTCGATGCTAAGCCAGGCGGCGAAGCCGCATTTGTTTAACATCGCCCGACGGAGCGGCCGATCCACCTATGTTTAACGTCGTTCTGGTTGAGCCGGAGATTCCGCCGAATACGGGGAACGTGGGGCGGTTGTGCCTGGCGACGCGATCTACCTTGCACCTGGTCGGGCCGCTCGGGTTTTCGATCGACGATCGGCAATTGAAGCGTGCCGGCTTGGATTACTGGGATGAAGTAGATGTACGGGAATGGTCGAATCTGGATGAGCTGCGACGGGCGAACGCGTCCGGGCGTTTCTTTTACTTAACGACGAAAGCGACGCAGCCCTATTTTGAGAAAAGCTTTCGACCTGGGGATTTTTTGGTCTTTGGGCGCGAGACCAAAGGGTTGCCAGAACGCGTGCTGGAGGAAAATCGGGAGAGTTGTATTACCATCCCGATGCACGGAACGCGAAGCTTGAATTTGGCGACGGCGGTGGCCGTTGTTTTATTCGAGGCGATGCGGCAGCAGCGGGTTGAATAAATAGCAGCGGCAGGCTGTCGAATAAAACGGAGGGAAAATTTATGAAACGTCTTGTAACATTAGCGACGGTCTTATTGGTGGGCCTGGCCTCGGTGCAGGCCGCGCAGACCGACGATCAGCAGAAGAAGAAGAAGAAAAAAGCGCAAACCACGACGCAGGCGACACCCGCGCCAAAGAAAGGCGGGACGCAGACAAGCAATCGGCGCGTCAGCACGCAGACGACTAAGCCGCATGTTAGC
>Ga0209806_1003009_pt1 | contig 10234 bp, 9 predicted proteins | sample GraSoiAngelo_152_FD_186166 | JGI IMG/M metagenome (GOLD analysis project Ga0209806, IMG submission 186166) | Grasslands soil microbial communities from the Angelo Coastal Reserve, California, USA - 14_1009_12_30cm (SPAdes) (version 2) | ecosystem: Environmental > Terrestrial > Soil > Grasslands ... | reverse complement strand
GGCTCCGAGCGACATTCAACTGCCAACGCCGAAGCCTTCGCCGAAACCAGCACAAAGTGCGACGCCGGCACGCAGTCCCAAGCCGAGTCCGACCGCGAAAGCGAAAACAACGCCGAAGCCCACACCTAAGCCGACGCCGAAACCGACGCCAACGGCCAGTCCGGCTCGGACGCCTTTGCCAAAGAAAATCGTTGTGGCCAGAGCGTCTTCAAAACCATCGCCGACTCTGAAACCGGTGGCGGAAAAAACGGAGAACGAGCAAGGCGATACCGAGTCGGAGAACAAAGAAATCGCAAAACCGTTGCTAGCGAAGAACGATTCCAGCGAGACGGAGTCGAAAAAATCTCCGGCGACCCAGACCGGAACTGGCAGCGGAACGGCGCCGGGCAGCGGTGCTGGTCGTGCCGGCGGGGCTGGTAGTGAATCGCAGTTCGGTTGGTACGGCAGCATGTTGCACGACCGTTTTTACAGCGAGTGGGTCCAGCCGACTACAATTGCTACTGTGGGCGCGAAAAATTCCGTCCTCGCAAAACTTCGGATCGAAAAAGATGGACGCGTCTCCAGCTTCGAGGTTGTCCGGCCGTCGGGAAATAACGAGCTCGACGAATCGGTCAAAGCCCTCGCGAATCGCGTCAGTCGAGTCGAGCCGTTACCGGATGGACTCGGCAAGGGCGACCATTACGACGTGAAGATCAACTTCGAGCTGAACTCGGAGTAATCTATCAATTCTCGGCCGAGTCGCGTTTCGCTTTCTGTCGCGCGCGATTGGCCTGCAATTCGGCCAGATGTTTTTCGGACCAGCGGCAAAGCGCGCGCAACGGTTCGATCAACGTCCGACCCAGTTTGGAAAGCGAATACTCGACTTTCGGTGGAACGACTGGATAAACCTTGCGCTCGACTAGACCGTCTCGTTCCAGGCTGCGAAGAGTTTGCGTCAGCATTTTTTGGGAAATCCCACCGATCTCGCGGTGGAGCTCGGCGTAACGCATTGTCTGCTTCGAGAGCAATTGGATGATCAACGCCGTCCATTTGTCGGCGATCCGGTCGAGGACGAGACGGGATGGGCATTGGGCATCTAAAACCGAGGCGGGGGATGATTTAGACATGTCCCCGTTTAGAGGAAGTCGCTCTCAGGCGCAAGGAGAGAGTAACGTTCCCACAGGTATGTATAGGTAAGATCGACATGTAGTTGACCGGGCGTAACTCGAGTCCGAGATTTTGGTTGATGAGAACTCGCAATCTAGCCGCCGACCAGGAGCCTGCGGTCGCCGGTTTATTAAATGAATCTGAAGCAGGCCTGAAGTTTGAATCATCGCAAGTTTCGCCAGGGCAGGATGACGCCATGCTGCTCGATGAGTATTCGCGCACCATCGTGAGCGCCGCGAATCGCGTCGGACCGGCGGTTGTAAACATCGACATTAAACAACGTCTCGATAGTCGGCGCGGCCCGCGTGAAGTTGGGGGCAGCGGTTCCGGTTTCGTCATCGCGCCGGACGGTTTCATTTTAACCAACAGCCACGTTGTGCACGCCGCGAATCAAATCGCGGTCAGTTTGCCCGACGGGCGCGAGTACCCGGCCCAATTGGTCGGCGATGACCCCGACGCCGATCTCGCTGTAATTCGCATCGATGCGCCCCATCTTGCCCATGTGCGCCTGGCGGATTCCGAGAACTTGCGCGTTGGCCAGGTAGTGATCGCAATCGGGAACCCCCTTGGTTTTCAGGCGAGCGTGACCGCGGGCGTGATCAGTGCGCTTGGCCGGTCGATGCACGCGCAATCCGGCCGTTTGATCGACAATATTATTCAAACCGATGCCGCTCTGAACCCGGGAAACTCCGGCGGGCCGCTGGTAAACTCAGCCGGCGAAGTGATCGGCGTAAACACGGCGATGATTCGTCCGGCCCAGGGAATCTGTTTCGCGATCGCGAGCAACACCGCGAAATTTGTCGCCGGCTGGCTAATTAAAGAAGGAAAAATTCGCCGTAGCTACATCGGCGTGGCCGGCCAAAATGTGCCAATCCATCGGCGCGTGGTTCGTTTTTATAATCTGCCACTCGAGACCGGCGTCCTGGTCGTTTCGGTTGAAAAAAACAGCCCGGCCGAAAAGACCGGCCTGCGCGAAGGCGATGTGATCGTCGCGTTCAACGCAAAAGCGATTGGCAGCATCCACGAGCTCCACAAAATGCTCATGGGCGAGCAGATCGGCGTTCAATCTGAAATCACGATTGTTCGGCACACGGAAAAGTTGGCGCTGGCAATTACGCCGGCAGAATCACCGACGCGGACGGCCGCTTCTCGCTAACGCCAAGACGCGTTGCTTGTTTTTCGGCGCGCGCTGAGGGACGCTGAATCGGCTCCATGAAAATTCTTGTGATTGGCGGCGGCGGCCGCGAACACGCGCTGGTTTGGAAGCTCAAGCAATCGCCGGCGGTCGATCGCATTTTTTGTGCGCCCGGAAATGCTGGCACCGCTGTCATCGCCGAAAATGTCGCTCTGGCCGCAAGTGATTTGCCGCAATTGCGCGCATTCGCGAAGCAGAACGATGTCGATCTAACCGTTGTCGGTCCAGACGACCCGCTCGCCATGGGGATTGTCGATCTTTTTTCAGCCAACAAATTGCGGGTTTTCGGTCCGACAAAATCGGCGGCGCGTTTGGAGTCATCAAAGATTTTTGCCAAAGAGTTAATGCGCGTGCAAAAAATTCCGACGGCACAAGCGAGCACGTTCTCGGACAGCAAAGAAGCACTGCGTTATTGCGAACAGCTGAAGTTTCCGGTCGTGATCAAAGCTGATGGGCTCGCATTGGGCAAGGGCGTGATCATTGCGCCGAATATCGCAACTGCGAGATCAACCATCGAAGCGATGATGAATGAAGCGCGCTTCGGCGAAGCCGGCCGCCGCATCGTGATCGAAGAATTTCTACGCGGCACGGAATGCTCGCTCCACGCGCTCGTTGATGGAAAAACCTATCGGTTGCTCGAATCGGCCCGCGATTACAAACGCGTGTTCGATGGCGACTCGGGCCCGAACACCGGCGGCATGGGAGCGTTCAGTCCGGCCAATAACTGGAACGCGCGCTTGCAGTCGCAATTCGAAAACGAAATTATGCGGCCGCTGTTGCGCGGCCTGGCCAAGGAGCGCATCGCCTATCGCGGTCTTCTATATCCAGGTCTTATGATTACGAGCGACGGCGCGCGGGTGCTCGAGTTCAATTGCCGATTTGGCGATCCCGAGACACAGGCGCTGTTGCCACGGATGAAATCCGATCTGTTGCCGCTGTTGGGAGCGGCGATCGACGGCAAGATCGACAGTTACACGATCGACTGGGACAAACGCGCCACCGTCACCGTTGTCCTCGCCTCGGCTGGTTATCCGGGCAAATACGAAACCGGAAAAGCGATTTCTGGTTTGGACGACGCAGCGAAACTCGAAGGCATTCAGGTTTTTCACGCCGGAACAAAGAACGCGAATAACCAAGTGATAACGGCCGGCGGCCGGGTCCTGGCCGTGAGCGCTCTGGGACCAACCATCATGGCCGCGCGCACGCTCGCTTACGACGCGGTATCGCGCATCCAGTTCGACGGATGTCACTACCGGCGCGATATTGCTCTCAGCGCGGTGACCAGCTAACAATAAGCGCAATGTTGAATTGGACGGCCACAACGGCCATCGCGTTTTTCCTGGCGGCAAATTTACTTGGCCAAACACCGGCGCCGTCGTCGGCACCGACGGCGAAAAGTTCGGTAGCGGCGGCCAAATCTCCCGCGCCGTCGGCGTCGGCAACCGCGAGCACCGAGCAGATAATCAATTCGCTGGGCGAAAACGATCTCCAGTCTGCGATCGCGCTTCTGAAAAGCAATTTCACCAGCCCGGAGGCGATCACCGATACAGAATTGAATCGAGCGACGCTCGCCGGATTGCTGGTGCGCATGCCGGGAGGATTAATGGTCTTGCCGAGTCACGAAACTGCGCCGGTTGAACCGGTCGCTCCGTTTTACAGTGAAGTTTTTGAGGGCCATATCGGATATCTCCGGCTCGGTCCGCTCAACAGCGCCAATCTGAAAGAGATGGACAAGAACCTGCAGGATTTCCCGGCGAAAAAAGTCGATGCGTTGGTTGTCGATCTTCGTGCCAGCGGCAGCGGTGATTTCGGGACCGCCGCGGAGTTCGCGAAACGTTTTTGTCCGAAAGGCAAAGCGCTTTTTAGTTTGCGCAAGCCGGCGGCGCGTCAGGATCGATCCTTCAATTCCGATCGGGACCCGGCGTTCCAAGGTTTGATCGTGGCGCTGATCGACAGCGACACGGCCGGCAGCGCGGAAGCAGTTGCCGCCGATCTCAGATTTTACGACAAGGCTTTGCTGGTAGGCCAAGCCAGCGCCGGTCGCGCGGTGGAATATTCCGATTTGCCGTTGCCGAGTGGAAAAATTTTGCGTGTCGCTTCCGCGGAAGCGGTCATGGCCGATGGACAGCCATTGTTTCCTGGTGGCGTGAAACCGGATTTGCCGGTGGAGATGTCGGTCGCGGACAAGCGGCAAATCTTTCGATTGAGCGGCGAGAAGGGAATGACGCCCTTCGTTTACGAAACAGAGCGGCCGCACTTAAACGAAGCGGCATTGATCGCGGGAACAAATCCCGAGCTCGACATCTCAGACGCACAGCGCCGCAGTCGTGCTCGGGAAAAACAACCGGCGCGCGATTCCGTTTTGCAGCGAGCGCTCGACGTCGTGACTTCGCTCGAAATTTATCAGAAGCGCTGACGTGCATCCACTGGAAGAACGAATCGGTTACAAATTTCGCAATCCTCTGTTGCTGGCCGAAGCGCTGACCCATCCCAGCCTCGGTCATGAAACCCAGCAGCGACATTTCGATAACCAACGCCTCGAATTTTTGGGTGACGCAATCCTCCAACTGGTCATCACCGAATATCTTTTTGGACATTTCGGCGATCAGCCGGAAGGACAGCTGACGAAATTGCGTTCGCGGCTGGTTTCGCGGGACGCATTGAAAGCGCACGCTGCAGCGCTCGATCTTGGACAGTTTTTGTTGATGGGTCGCGGCGAGGAAGCGAGCGGTGGACGCGCTCGAATATCGACGCTCGCGGATGCATTCGAAGCGGTGATCGGCGCGATTTATCTCGATGGTGGATTGGAAAAAACGAGAAGATTTATTCTGGCCCAGGCGCAACAAGATCTGGCCCAGCTCGCCGAGGAACCGGTCGATATCAATCCCAAAGGGCATTTGCAGGAACTGTTGCAAAGCATTTCGCCGCGGAGCCCCGTTTATGAAGTCCTTTCGCAGACCGGACCTGAACATGACAAACGATTCGTCGTCCAGGCAGTCTGGGAGGGAATCGTTCTCGGAAAAGGTTACGGTCGAAGCAAGAAGCAGGCGGAGACAGCGGCGGCAGAGGAAGCGATGGAATTGAAGCGCTGGAAAAAGGCAAAACGCGCAGTCTCGCCGCGGGACGAGTCTGTCCGAAAGACGGACAAGATCGACAGGAAAAAGAAAAGCAAAAGCTAGCGCGCCATCAGTCCGCGATGGCGTCGCCAAAGGAATGATTCAAGGCGTCGATATTTTTTCTCACGTTCGATTTCCAGCGAAGGTGATTGGCGATGCACGCGGTCACAAATTTTTTTGAGCGCGCAATTGAATCTTCCAGAGACCGGCCGGCAGCGAGACCGGCGGTAATGGCGGCGGAATAAGTGCAGCCGGTCCCGTGCGTCGCCACGTCGCGGATAAACGGCGCGGCAAATTCGACGACTTTTCCGTTCACAAAGAGAAGATCGACAGCGTCATTGCCGGCCAAATGACCGCCTTTGAGCAGGATCGCGGTTTTGAATTTGCGCTCGAATTCTTTACCTGCGCGCTCCATCGATTCGCGGTCTCGAATTTTATCCGCGCCTAATTGGACCGCTTCGTCCAAGTTTGGCGTGATCAAAGTCGCGAGGGGGAACAATTCGGTTGCGTAAGTGTCGACTGCGTCGGACTCGAGAAGTGGATTACCACCTGTCGCAGTGATGACAGGATCAACCACGAGCGGAGTTTTGGACCGAAGATCGAGAATCGTTTGTGCGACCGTCGAAATAATTGCCGTGGAACAGAGCAATCCGGTTTTCATCGCGGCGATCGGGAAATTTTTGGCGAGAACTTCGATTTGCGCGCGAACCATTTCGACGCTGACCGGTTCGAGTCGCGAAACTTTGGCGGGAATTTCGGCGACGACACCCGTCACCGCGGTCAATCCATAGACACCGAGCGCGCTGAATGTTTTTAGATCGGCCTGAATGCCGGCGCCGGCGCTGCTATCGGAGCCGGCGATGGTCAGCGCGATCGGAATGTTGATGCTCGAGGTTCGATGTTTGATTTGATGCGAGATTAACGTGCGCTGTTTGTTTTGGAGGGCAACCGCTCCGGTTGCCGATCCATTCAATGGCAGGCGGAGCGCCTGCCCTACAATCTAAAAGAGAAATCTGCCTTGAGAAGCGCGATACTACAGAAGAAAATCTTAGCCGTCGTTGCCGATCGCTTCGACCGGGCAACCTTCCATCGCTTCTTTGCAGCGCGCTTCTTCCTCTGGATTCTCCGCTTGCTTGTAAACGTAGGAATGTCCACCGTCATCGTTGCGCTTGAAATTTGCCGGCGCGGTTTCGCGGCACAAATCGCAATCGATACACTGGTCGTCGACGTAAAATTTCCCGGGGACGTTTTCCGGGTATCTATTCGCAGGGTCTGCCATGTTTTGCCCTGATGAGGCGGAAGAAAACGGTACGGAGAAAAGCCCGGCGGTGCAACGGAATTTGCTTTTTGCCATGATCAGACACGACCTTGAGACTGTCCCGACGCGAAGGCTCTGGAACGGATGAAAAAGGAAACCGTCAAAACGCTGCGCGCATTTTTGATCGAGCTGGTCATTTATGCCGTTCTCGTGGTCGGCTATTTCTTTTTGGTCCTGCATTTTCTGGGTGAAGGGCTGCATCAGCTCGAGATTAGACATCGTTATACCTACGCTGGAGTCGCGATCCTGCTCATGATCGGCCAGGCGGTCGTTCTTCAAAATGTGACTACGCTTTTGTTGCGACTCATTCGCCGCACCCAATAACTATGTTTTTTCCCATCTCTGGCGCGCACATTAGCCCGATTTATTTGGTCATCGTTGGATTCGTGATCGGGATTCTGGGCGGCTTTTTCGGTGTGGGCGGCAGCTTCATCGCCGGGCCGGCCCTGCGTGCAGTCGGCTTGGATTGGAACTTCGCGATCGGCACTGATCTCGCCCACATTGTCGGCAAATCGGTGGTGGCGGTGCGACAGCATCGCGCGTTTGGCAATGTCGATCTTAAGCTGGGACTGATCATGGCCGTCGGCACGATCGGCGGCGCGGAAATCGGCGCGCAGCTGATTCAAATGTTGAAGCGCGCCGGCAACATGAATCTGGTCGTCAGCCTCGTCTCGATCGTCGTTTACCTGAGCATTTCGACGTTCATGATTTGGGAGAGCCGTAAAACTTTATCCCAAACGCGGCTGCCAACCGGAACCGTCAAAGGTGCAACCGCCAAACACGATCCCTCGGCATTCAAACACGTCACGAGCCGGATCCAACGGTTGAAGATTTTCCCGATGATCACACTTCCAGTCTCAGGTGTGACCATTTCGCTTTGGATAATTCTGTTGGTCGCTTTCGTCGGCGGACTCTTCAGCGGTTTTTTGGGCGGTGGCGCCGGTTACATCCGGATGCCGTCGATGGTTTATGTGCTGGGCATTCCAACTCATCTCGCGGTCGGCACTGACCTGTTCGAAATTATTATCTCGGCCAGTTATGGAACGTTTACCCATGCGGTCAAAGGCAACGTCGACATTCTGATCGCGCTCGTTATGCACACCGGCGCGGCGATCGGCGCCCAGATCGGCGCCATTTCAACGCAATATTTCGCGGGGCCGAAGATCCGGCTCGCCTTCGTCCCCTTGCCATTAATTGGCGCTGCCATTGTCATTTACACGCTGGTGACCGGCCACAAATTGTAATTGCGCCATGAAGATTTTGATTTGCAGCGATGGAAAACCGGCCGCCGATAGCGCAACTCGCCTGGGTGCATTGCTGGCGGCGCCGCTGCATGCTGAAACAACCCTTCTTGGCATCGCTGAAAAAGCGGCCGACGAACGCGCGTTGCGCGAAGCGCTTGAGAAACAGGCCGAATGGTTGCGCGCGAAAAATGTTTCTCCACAAATTGCGATCGGTGCGGGCGACCCGGTCCGGCAGATTATCGATCAAACCACCAAAACAAAGTATGACCTGGTCGTGATTGGCGCCCGCAAGACGGGTTCAACCGGACCGCATTGGCGTTCTGAAAAAACTTACGAAGTGATCAAGTCCATTTCGCCGCCGGTCCTGGTCGCGATGGGCGAGTGGGCGCAACTGAAACGTTTTCTGGTTTGCACCGGCGGAAAGGAATTCATCGAAGAAGCCGTTCAGTTAAGCGGCAAACTCGCGTCCGCGGTCGGCGCTTCGGTGACTTTGCTCCATGTCATGGCCGAGCCGCCGGCCATTTATGCCGATCTGGTGCGACTCGAAGAGGACGTCACTCGCTTGCTCGAATCGAACTCCGAACTTGGAATCAATCTCCGCACCCAAAAGCAAGATCTCGAAAGACTCGGCGTGCCGACCGAAGTGCATGTTCGTCATGGAATCGTGGTCGATCAGGTTTTCGCCGAGGTGCGCAAAAGTAATTACGATTTGATCGTGACTGGCTCCTCGCAAGCGCGCGGCATGCTCCGTCATTACATCATGGGCGATCTCACCCTTCGCATTCTCAATCACGCCAATTGTCCGGTCTTGGTTGCGCGGGCCGGCGCTATTCCAGGTCCGCGTGGGTTTTGGCGTTCCATTCGGCGCGCGTTCGCAGCGAGTCAGCCGGAATCGGTGGCTTGATTCGGTCGAACGTCAAACGACCGCGCGCAATTGTTCGATCGAAACGTCGCCGCGCATCAACGCTTCGCCCACGAGCACGGCATCCACGCCGCATGCTTTCATTCGCGCAGTGTCCTGCGGCGTCTTGATTCCGCTTTCGCTTACCAAAATAATTTCGTCCGGAATATCGCGGCAGAGTTTTTCGGTGACCGTAAGATCGACATCGAACGTCACGAGATTGCGATTGTTAATTCCAACGATCTCGGCTCCGGCTTCAAGAGCGCGTTGCAACTCATCGACGCTGTGGACTTCGACGAGCGCATCGAGCCGAAATTCTTTGGCGCCTTTGAGGAGACGAACTAGTTGGTCTTGAGCAAGCGCCGCCACAATTAAAAGGATCGCGTCCGCACCGTTCGCCGCCGATTCCGCGATTTGGGCGCGATCCCAAATGAAATCTTTCCGCAGCAAGGGAAGCGAAACCGCGTCCCGAACATTTCTAAGATGTTCCAAGCTGCCCTGAAAAAATTTTGAATCGGTCAAAACCGAGATCGCGTTCGCGCCGGCGCGTTCGTAATTTTTCGCGATCTCAACAGGGTCGAAAGATTTCGCGATCAAGCCCGCCGACGGCGACGCCTTTTTGATCTCGGCAATAACCGCGAACACTTCATCGTCTCGGTGCAATGCCGAGCGGAAGTCACGAAAATCGGTCCGCGCCCGCGCTTCTCGATCTAATTCGGCCGTGCGCGGTCGTAATTGTTCAATTTCTTCGCGTTTTACCTCAAGAATTTCTTCCAGCCGATTCATTTAAAGGTAGAGGCGATTGACCTCAATCGCCCGCGGTCTGCATCTTAAGCCGCTTGAGTCGGATGCCAACGGATGTAATCTTTGCCGCTCGCGCGCCGACGTAGCTCAGCTGGTAGAGCAACGGTTTCGTAAACCGTAGGTCACCGGTTCAATCCCGGTCGTCGGCTCCAGCCTTCGCTTGGAGCGTAGCGGAAAGCGAAAGGCTGCCACGCCGGAGTCAAACGTAGGCGGGCCGCAGTTGATTGCGCTTTACGTCAGATGCGCTCCAAGACTACGGCTTGGCAGGCCATGTTTATGCGGCGCTTCTATTATGTTTACGTTCTGATCAGTGACACCGATCAGTCGATCCATTACATGGGTGTGACGCGAGATTTATCCGATCGGCTCAGAGAGCACAACGCTGGCAAGTGTCCGCACACCGCGAAGTACAAGCCTTGGAAAATCGAAACCGCTATCGCCTTCAATTCCGAAGCGAAAGCCCGTGCGTTTGAGAAATATCTCAAGACCGGATCGGGCCGTGAATTCGCT
>Ga0209806_1003008_pt1 | contig 10236 bp, 8 predicted proteins | sample GraSoiAngelo_152_FD_186166 | JGI IMG/M metagenome (GOLD analysis project Ga0209806, IMG submission 186166) | Grasslands soil microbial communities from the Angelo Coastal Reserve, California, USA - 14_1009_12_30cm (SPAdes) (version 2) | ecosystem: Environmental > Terrestrial > Soil > Grasslands ... | reverse complement strand
GTTTGGAAGTTGTGAGCTCGCGGGCTGACCTAGAGTTGGACACAGTAGGCTCGCGTGCCGCACAATAATGCGTTCTTATCTAAGTTATGGAGACGCAAGAGTGAGCCAACTTGTGCGCGCCAAGATCAGCGCCCTCGGAACCTACGTTCCGCCACGTGTTCTGAGCAATGCTGACCTGGAAAAAATGGTTGAGACCTCGAATGACTGGATCCTCGAGCGCACCGGCATTCGGGAACGCCATCTCGCCGACAAGGGCGTTGCCACCAGCGACCTCGCTGTCGAGGCTGCACGGAAAGCCCTTGTCCAGCGCGGCATTCCTGCGACCGACCTCGAAGCCATCCTGGTCGCGACCGTTACGCCCGACATGTTTTTTCCCTCGACCGCCTGTCTCGTGCAGCACAAACTCGGCGCTAGCGGCGTCTGGGGATTCGATCTCTCCGCCGCCTGCTCCGCATTTCTTTACGCGCTGCAGACCGGTGCGCAATACATCTCGACCGGGATGCACAAGAGAGTCATGGTGATCGGTTCCGACGTGATGTCGTCGATCATCGACTACACCGATCGCGCCACCTGCGTGATCTTCGGCGATGGCGCGGGCGCCGTGATTCTCGAACCTGCGGAAGAGGACGGCGTTGGCCTGATTGACTACATCCATGAAGTCGACGGCTCCGGAGGAAATGCACTGTACATGCCCGGAGGAGGAAGCCTGAACCCCTCATCGCGTGAAACGGTCGAGAAGAAAATGCACTACGTGCACCAGGACGGACAGGCCGTTTTCAAATTCGCAGTTCGCAAACAAACCGAACTCTGCGAGAAGCTCCTCAAGCGAAATAACCTGAAGGGCTGCGACATCGACGCCTTCATTCCCCACCAGGCCAATCGCCGCATCATCACGGCCACGGCGGACCGCCTCGGCCTACGTCCGGAAAGCCTGGTCATTAACATCGATCGCTTCGGAAACACCACGGCCGGCACCATCCCGCTCGCCATGCAGACCGCTGTCGAGGAAGGGAAGCTGAAGAAGGGAAGTCTGGTGATGCTGGCGTCGGTGGGGGCGGGATTTACGGTGGGGGCGACGTTGTTGCGGTGGGCTTACTAAAATAACGGGTTCAAGTTTGCAATTGCCTCGATTTGACTGTGAGTGCGCGTCGAGGAAACCCGAACGACAGACGAAACGTGAAGATTTTCGTCGTATCCCCAATCCATTTGCTGACAACTGTCAATGAGCGCTATGGCCTGATTGAAAAAGTTAACTTCCGGTTTGCGCGTGATCCAGGAGTTTCTGGAATCGATTCACACAAGCCGGCTTCAGTACTGATCTCCCAACCATGCCTTCGCCGGCACTCGTCCGAGATGATGGATAGGATCGCTAAGGGACCGGAAGACGTGAAAAAATCAGTTAGGGCCGCGAATGAACTCCTATGAACGTGGATGACCTACAGTGTTTTCTATCGGCGTTCATTGGGGGCGCCACTGGATTCGCGCTGGAAGGACTACGAGATGCGGAAAGGGTTTACGAGAAAACCACAAGGGGACGAGCCCGCGACGCGAGGCAAGAACTACATAACGAGGAGCGGGCTGCAGCGCCTCAAAGACGAGCACCGGTTTCTGCTCACCAGGGAACGCCCGGCCGTGACGGAGGTGGTGGCGTGGGCTGCCAGCAATGGCGATCGCAGTGAAAACGCCGACTATCGGTATGGCAAGCGGCGGCTGCGGCAGATCGATGGGAGGATTCGCTTTCTCACGAAGCGAATCGAAGCCGCGGAAGTGGTGGACCCGGAAGCTCCGAGAGCGGGGCAGGCTAAGGCATTCTTCGGAGCGACCGTGCGCTATGCCAATGCCGCGGGAGCGGAGCGAGTAGTGAGCATCGTAGGCACCGACGAGGTCGATCTCAACCGCAACCACATCAGTTGGGTGTCACCTCTGGGGCGTGCATTGATGAAGTCGGCAGCGGGCGACAGCGTAGTTCTCCAAGCGCCGGGCGGCACAGAATACCTGACCGTGCTGGAAGTGTGTTACAAGCGCATTTCTGTGGAACCGTTCCGTGAACCACCTGGATCCGAGGCCTCGGGAAAGGGACTCCCTCGCCGACGCTAATCCCACTGACGAAAAATAGCGAAACGGCACAGGTGGTGAAAGAGCGACGACCGTAATAGTGGGCTATCGGCTCTTGGCAAGCGACAGGAGATGAGTTGAGTCCTCATGAACGCGCTTATCGCCATCAACCTTCAGAATCGTCGGCAATCCGGAAGCCATGAAGCTGCTAGTCAATTGGTGATAAATCCCCATAGCACTCATTGAGCTCGATGTGAGAGAGGTCGCCACAACCAGCGAACAGGTCGCCGTGCGGTATCGGGACGAAACCTGAAACTCGAAACTGCCTTACGGTTTCGTCATCTTCTCCGGCCGAACCCACTGATCAAACTCCTCGCCCGTCAGATACCCCAGCTTCAGCGCCGCTTCCCGCAAGCTCGTATGCTCCACATGCGCCGTATGCGCGATCCTCGACGCTTTGTCGTAACCGATCTTCGGCGTCAGAGCCGTCACCAACATCAGCGAATTCTGCACATGTCCCTTCACCTTGGCGTGATCGACTTCAATCCCCTTGAGCATGTACTCGACATAGCCATGGCAAGCGTCGGTAATCAACGTCACCGAGTGCAGGAAGTTGTAAATGATCACCGGCTTATAAACGTTCAGCTCGAAGTTTCCTTGTGATCCACCAAAGCCAACCGCCGCCGTCGCCCCATGCACCTGCACGCACACCATGGTCATGGCTTCGCACTGCGTGGGATTCACCTTGCCCGGCATGATCGAGGACCCGGGCTCGTTCTCTGGAATGATCAGTTCACCTAGGCCCGAGCGAGGTCCCGAAGCCAACCAGCGGATGTCGTTCGAAATCTTCATCAGGGAAGCAGCCAGCGTCTCCAGCGCGCCCTGCGCAAACACGATCTCATCATGCGCCGACAAAGCCGCGAACTTGTTCGGATGCGAGCGGAAGGGAAGTCCGGTCAATTCCGCAATCTTCTTGGCAGCGCGTTCGGCGAATTCCGGATGCGCATTCAACCCCGTGCCTACCGCCGTTCCTCCAATTGCCAGATCAAACAAACCCTGCAGCGCCATCTCCAGCCGCTGGATGTCGCGCTCCAGCAAACTCGCCCATCCGCTGAATTCCTGCCCCACCGTGAGTGGGACGGCGTCCTGCAAGTGTGTGCGCCCAATCTTCACAATCGAATCGAACTCTTTCGCCTTGGCCGCGATCGCATCGTGCACCGTCTGGATCGCCGGAATCAGAGCGCGTTGCACTCGATCCGCCGCTGCGATATGCATGGCGGCGGGAAACGTGTCGTTCGAGGACTGCGACATGTTGACGTCATCGTTGGGATGGATCGGCTTCTTCGATCCCAACACGCCGCGCGCGATCTCGATGGCGCGGTTCGAGATGACTTCGTTGACGTTCATGTTGGTCTGCGTGCCGCTGCCCGTCTGCCAGATGCGCAACGGGAATTGATCATTCCGCTTGCCCTCAATCACCTCGTCGGCGGCCTGCACAATCAGCTTCGCCTTCTCTGCCGAGAGCTTGCCCAGGTCCAGATTTACGAGCGCACACGCCTTCTTCAAAATTCCGAATGCCCGTATCAACTCGGGCGGCATGGTGTCGCGGCCAATGTTGAAGTGGAGCAGCGAGCGCTGCGTCTGCGCGCCCCAGTACACATTCGCCGGGACTTCAATCTGCCCCATGCTGTCGGATTCCATGCGCGTGCGGGTCACGGGGTCTGCGGTGGTCGCCATAGGACTACTGCCTCGAAGGATGGAGTAACTGAAAAGTATAGCGCGGATGTCCGGGCTGCTTGTGCGCGGAAGCACACCCTGGTGTGACGTCAAAAAGTCATGTCCGTACCACATGCTAGAATCGATTGTTTGACAGCCTCCTCGGGGCGCCGTGTGCGGCCCCGCAGCTAGGACTTATCTTGGCTACCACGGAATATATTCCCGCTACCTTGCCCAGGAAACAAGCGCATGCCCGGCCTGACAGCTGGACGGATGTGCTCGTGATTGGGGCTGGCCCCACCGGCCTTGCCTGCGCCATCGAATGCCAGAAAATCGGCCTCAAGGCGCTCGTTCTCGACAAGGGCTGCCTGGTGAACTCAATCTACAACTATCCCACCAACATGACCTTCTTCACCACGCCGGAGTTGCTGGAAATCGGCGACATCCCGTTCGCCTGCTCGGGCCAGAAACCGACTCGCCAGGAAGCGCTCGAATACTATCGCCGCGTGACCGACCATTTTCGTCTTCACGTGTGCCAGTATCAGTGGGTCAAAACAGTGACCGGGCAGGATGGAGATTTCCGCGTCACGGCCACCGACCGCTCCGGAAAAATTCACGATTACCGTACCAAGAAGGTCATCGTCTCCACCGGCTACTACGATCTTGCCAATCGCCTCGACATCCCGGGAGAGGATCTTGCAAAAGTATTTCATTACTACAAGGAGCCGTATGCCTATTACGACAGCGATGTGGTGGTGGTAGGCGGGAAGAACTCGGCGGCGGAAGCGGCGCTGGATTTATGGCGGCACGGGGCGCGTGTCACGCTCGTTTACCGCGGAAACCAGGTTTCTCCCAGCGTGAAATATTGGGTGCGTCCGGACCTGGAAAATCGCATCAAGAACAACGAGATCGCCGCGTTCTTCAAGAGCTCGGTGCAGGAAATCGAGTTGGACTTCGTTGTGTTGAACACGCCCAAGGGCCCCACTCGCCTGCCGAATGAGTTCGTGTTTGCGCTGATTGGGTACCATCCTGATTATGACTTTCTGCGCAGCGTGGGATTGGAGCTTTCCGACATGCAGAATCGCCCGGTGTGCGATCCAGAAACGCTCGAGAGCAATGTACCCGGGATCTACGTGGCGGGTGTGATTGTGGCGGGCTCGCGCACCAGCGAAATTTTTATCGAGAATGGCCGTTTCCACGGGAAACAGATCGCCGCGCACCTCCGGCAAAAGCTCGGGCCCGCCGAGGAGATCGCGGAGCTGTAACCGCTGCTGCGGGTTGCCGCCTGGCGTATCCCTGAAAATCTCAGAGCAGGGCAGAACGCAGGAAATTGCCTCACCAAAGACCGCGCCTAAAGGCACCCACTGATACGGGCAAAAGCGAAAGATTCTCTGCGTCCTCGGCGAGTTCTCCACGACGCAGCGGTTTAAGATTTGTCTACTCCAATTCCAGGGTCTCTCCCAACTGCTGGGAAATCAGCCGCCCCATCAACGGCTTCAGCTTTTCTCCAGTCTTGGCCAACACAAAATCCTGTTCCCCGTCGGACCAGTGGAGCTTGAAGCTGGTGGTCAGCGCAGAAATCCAGATCTGGCGCACGGGCGCATTCGGCGACACCACGAAGCGTGCGCCATCCTCAAAGCTGATATGCAACGCCCCGGCTTGATCCTCGACCTCGATGTCAGCGTCGTCTTCGGCAGCGATAAGAGATTTCTTCAGGGCAGAGAAGGCCTCGTCGGCGCGTTTCCGAAATTCCAGTTCATCGAGCATACGGAGATTATAAAGAAAAGCTCTGAACCGCAAAGCTCGCAAAGGACTCGCAAAGGTCGCAAAGAAAATCTTTTTCTGAGATTGTTTGAGGTTCAGCTTTTCTTGGCGCTCTTTGCGGCTTTTCTTTGCCTCCTTTGCGGTTAAGAGCTCTTCAGAACGCAGCCATCCTCCCGATAATTGTTTACCATTCGTCGGATACCATTCTTGAGAAGGACGACATGGAAGTTGATGAGAAGGCCCACTGGAATATTTAATAGCCGGAGATGAGAAAGCAGTTGGGCTTCGTCGACCGGATGCAACGCCTCCTTGCATTTCAGTTCGACCACCACGCGACCTTCCACCACCAGGTCTGCTCGAAATCCACATTCCAGTTTCACTGTGTCGTAGAACAGTGGCACAGGTTTTTGTCGTTCGACGCGCATTCCGGCTAGCTGGAGTTCGTGCGCAATGCACGCTTCGTAGGCAGACTCAAGCAGTCCGGGTCCTAGCCTTCGATGAATTTTGATCGCGGCACTAATAATCTCGGGCGTTAGGTCGGATGATCTCATTAGCGACCACGGTATCTCGGAGTGGATGTGTTGAGTGGTGATGATGGACACAGTGCGTTGTGAGTCTTCTCGAACAAACCTAAAATGGAATTCGGGTTCCCGTCGCGGAAAAGCTCTTAACCGCAAAGGACGCAAAGAAAGGCCGCTAAGGGCGCAGAGAAGAGCTTGATTCTCGAAGCTTCCAGTAAGAAGAAAGATTTTCTTTGCGAACTTTGCGATTTCTTTGCGAGCTTTGGGGTTAAGAGCTTTTCAGCCGTCTATTTCAGCAAATACTCCTTCACAAACATCACCGTCGCGTAAAACTGGAAATCGCGATTCTTCTTCTTGTGGAAACCGTGGCCTTCGTCTTTGGCCAGCAAATACCAGACCGGCGTGTTGTTTTTGCGTACCACCTCCGCCATCTGTTCACTTTCACTGGCCGGAACGCGCGGATCATTCTTGCCCGCAATCACAAACAGGGGCTTGGTGATGTTCTTCGCCTTGTTGGCGGGGGCGATGCTCTCCAGGTAGGCTCGCACCTTGGGATCGCGCTCGTCCCCGTATTCCACGCGCCGTAGATCCTGCCGGTAGCCGGACGTATGCTCGAGAAACGTCACCAGGTTCGACGGGCCCACGATGTCGACCGAGCAGCAGATGCGGTCGTTGTAGTTGGTGGCCACCGCGAGCGTCATGAACCCACCGTAGCTGCCTCCCATTACCAGCACGCGCTTCGCATCCAGTCCACTCTGTTGTCCTAACCAATCCAGCAGAGAATTGATGTCTTTGTACGAGCCGTCGCGCAGTATTCCATTGTCGAGCGCGAGGAACGTTTTGCCGTAGCCGGTCGACCCGCGCACGTTCGGCCAGACCAGCGCGATGCCCAGTTCGTTGAGGTAGTAATTGTTGCTGGCGAGAAAATCCGGGCGAGACTGTCCTTCCGGCCCGCCGTGAATCAGGATCATCACGGGCCGCGGTCCGGAAAATTTCGCGGGCGGACGATATAAGAATCCGCTGATCGTACGTCCATCCCAGCTCTTCCAATGAATCAGCTCGGGTTCGGGCAGGCGGGCCGTGTTCAGCCCGCCGGTTTCGCTGAAGGTCCAGCGCTCGACTTTGCCCGTATCGGTGTCGAGCGAGTAGACGTCCCAGGGCGAGCGCGCTGAGCTCAGATTGAAGCCGACTTCATGGTTATGCCTCCGCCAGCGCACATCGTCGATGACTCCACGGGGAAGATCGGTGACCGGCTTGTCGACTTTGCTGGCGATGTCGTAGATGTGCAGGATCCCGAATCCGTCCTCGTTCGTAACGAAGGCGATCTTCTGGCCATCCTCGGAGAGATCGAACTCCTCCACATCCCAGGGAATCGCAGTGCTGAGATAGGTGTGCTGGCGGCTGCTCAGGTCAATATAGGCGAGCCGATGAAACTCGGATTCCTTGTCGGTGGTGGTATAGATTCCTTTGCCGTCTTTGCTGAATCGCCCACCGGAATACGAAATCTTCTCTCCCCCTTTTGGCGTCAGCAGGGTCTTCTCGCCGTTCTCGGCGTCTGTCAGCCAGAGATAGCTTTCATTGGCCGACACGTACTCCATCGCCAGGATCTTCCGGCCATCCGGCGACCAGTCGAGTGTGCCCCAACCTCCGCCTTCAAGCTTCGCCACCATGTGGTCGGACTTTGGCTCGTTTGGATTGATCACCCACAGGTCCACATCTTTGCCTGTGCGGCGAGTCGAACCGTACGCCAGCTTTCCGCCTTGCTCCCACCAGACCGCGCCCGTGTTGCGCGACTTGCCATCTGTCAGCAGCGTGACCTCGCCTGTGTCGAGGTCGTCGCGATAAAGCTGGTAGAACTCTCCGCCGCCCACGTCCTTGCTGAAGACGAAGTAATTGCCCTGGGTCGGCTCATATTGAGCATTGGTCACGGCGTCGGGATAGAACGTCAACTGCGAGCGCGCGCCACCGGGCATCTGCACGCGGTGAATTTCCGAGACGTCGGCGAAGCGGGTCGCGATCAGCATTTCGCGACGCGTCGGGTGCCAGTTGGTCAGGTTGGCAGCGCGGAAGTTGCTGTATCGCTCCACGGTTTCGGCGAGCGAGGTAGGAATCTTGGGAACGCCTTCCGCCACGAGATTTTCGTTCGGAACGACCTCTCCCGATTGTGCTGCGACGAGAATCGCGAAGCCTGAAAGAATCAGGCACAGAATCAATCTGCGAAGCACTTGCATAAGATTTCCTCGGAGCAGGGCCAGCATCTTAGGACGCGGGGTCATCGATCGTCAATGCGTGAGCGGATCGCGCAGAGGCACGGAAAAAACTTTTCACCACAAGGGACACGAAGGAGCACAAAGGATTTGATTGCCCCGAGCGATCGAGGTTCGAGCGTCCGTGCTGGAGCGAGCTTTGATCCCGGACGGCAGCAAGAAAAAATGGCCCGGGAAACATTGCTCCCGGGCCGTACGAGTTTGGAGACGAGGGTAAAACCGGAAAATTGTTATTCGTCGGCGAAATGCCGGCGGGTCACAGAGCCCATACTCACCAGTCCCGCGGCCAGCAGCATCAGGGAACGCGGCGGATTGGGCGTGCTGAGCGGTAGAAATGCTGAAGATATCAAGATGACCGAAAGAACCAGCATGACGCCCTTAAAGGCTTTGGCAAGCATTTCGTCGTTCCCCTCGCCTGTAGCCAGAGCAACTACATTGCCTCAGAACGGGTTGCCACCAACGTTCGCCGCGTCCCGGTTTCCACCGATAAACCCTTGAATCGCCGACTCATCGCAATCACTGGTGCACGCATGACAATCTTTGTCACGCCAGTCGAAGATGCAATCGCTTGCACATCGGCTGGCGCATTCGGGACAGTCATCAGTCCTCAAATGCAGGGCAGGTACCGGGAAGCGGGTCAAGATTTTGCGATAAGTTCTTAATTCCCAAAGGTCTAGATCCAGTTATGCGTGTAAACAACTGACTGCAAATGACTAGAGGAGAGGATGGTCGCGAAGTTTACTGGAATATAACTCCGCGAAGAATGCGATTCTCATTCCCGATCAGTTATCTTGGAAGACTGTTCCGCACGATCCCACTCCAACCATGGAACCCGAACCCGAACGCGAAGTGAACTCGATCTCGTTTGCCTCCTATGTGCGGCTGTTGCGGGAGAACCGCAACTTTCGCCGCCTGTGGGCCGCGCAGATCGTCAGCGAAATCGGTGACTGGTTCTACACCCTCGCCATCTACAGCCTGCTGTTGCAACTCACCGGTCGGGCCAGTTCGGTCGCGCTGGCGCTGGTCCTGCAGGTCCTTCCGCAGACTTTCGTTGGGCCGACTGCCGGAGTCGTGAACGACCGGATCCGCCGCAAGCGCGTGATGATTACCGCGGACCTTATTCGCGCCGTGATCGTGCTCTCGATGCTGCTGGTACGCTCGCGCTCTCTCGTCTGGCTGGTTTATCCGCTGCTGCTGCTCGAAACCATCATGGCTGCATTCTTCGAGCCGGCTCGCAGCTCCGTGATTCCGAACATCACCAAGCGTGAAGATGTCATCCTGGCCAACACGCTTGGGTCCACGACCTGGTCACTGAACCTCGTGCTGGGCGCGACTTTGGGCGGAGTCGTGGCCGCGCTGCTTGGCCGAGATGCGGTCTTCATCCTGAATGCGCTTTCGTTCCTGGTTTCCGCGCTGTTCATTGCGGGCATGCATTTTGCCGAGCCGCACGCCGACACGGCGCCGCCACTGCGCGTGCGCGAATTGTTTGACTACTCTCCCATCCTCGAAGGCGTGCGATACGTGCGCAGCCAGCGCAGTCTGCTCGCCACCATCTTCGTGAAGGCTGGGAACCTCGTCATCGGTCCGAGCTGGGTTCTGTTCACGGTCATGGGACAGAGGTACTTTCCGGTTCGCTGGCACCATCTCGATCCTCAGCGCGGCGCGATGCTGGGCATGAGCTTGCTGCTGGGCGCGCGCGGTCTGGGGGCGCTTATGGGTCCGCTGATCAGCGCGCCTTGGGCAGGACATCGCGACCGGCGCTTGCGTCTCGGTATCTTCTTCGGCTACCTGGTAACGGCGATTGGATATACGCTCATCGGCAAGGCGGGAAACGTCTGGTTCGCTTGTCTGTGGGCAGCCTTTGCGCACCTCGGAGGCTCGACCGTGTGGGTGTTCTCGACCACGCTGCTGCA
>Ga0209806_1003006_pt1 | contig 10239 bp, 7 predicted proteins | sample GraSoiAngelo_152_FD_186166 | JGI IMG/M metagenome (GOLD analysis project Ga0209806, IMG submission 186166) | Grasslands soil microbial communities from the Angelo Coastal Reserve, California, USA - 14_1009_12_30cm (SPAdes) (version 2) | ecosystem: Environmental > Terrestrial > Soil > Grasslands ... | reverse complement strand
CCACACGCGGTGGTCGTGCCAGTGTGCCTGACCATCGGCGTGCTGGCGGTGATATGGGCTGTGCTCGCGTTTCGCTCGGAGCGGCGCTTCCTGAGCAGGGCCATGAGAGCGACTGGTGTCGTTCAGAGCCTGAAGGCGGAGCGCATGGAAAGATCGACGGTCTACTTTCCGGTCATCCGTTTCACAACGGCCGCAGGCGTGACCGTCACGGCCAAGTCGAAAACCTCCAGGAGCAGCGGCTACCCCATCGGGAAGGCGCTTCCCGTCCTCTACGACCCGAACCACCCCGAGAACCTGGAGATCGACGCGTTCTGGTCCAGGTGGCTAATCGTGATCGGAGCGACCTTCCTGGCCGTGATCGCTCTTGGCATCGGCATCGGGACGCTTCTGTCCCGGCCCTGATTCCGCACCTCTGGCGTCAGCGGAGCACTAAGTTCAGCGCAACGCCGGGCACGCTTGCCGCATTGATATAGGTGGAGTGTCTGCGCTGGACGCCCTGATGGAGAGTCGCGACGACCGGCAGTTTGCGGAGCTGTTGGCGCCCTACGTTCCGATCGCCCAGCGCCTTGCTTTCGGCATGCTGCAAAACCCCCATGACTGCGAGGACGCTGTGCAGGAGGCGACCTTCAAGGCCTGGCGAGCCTTTCCTCGGCTTCGCGATGGCTCGGACCTTCGGGCCTGGTTTCTGACGATCGTCGCCAACGAATGCCGCCAGCGACGCCGAAGTCGCTGGTGGTCGACCCTGAAACTGGCCGAGCCATCTCTCCTATCTGCTTCGCCGGAACGACTCGACGAAGCCGCAATTGACATGCGGCGCGCATTGAACCGGCTGCCCCAGCAGATGAAGCTGGTGATTGTCCTGCGCTACTACCTCGATCTGTCATTCGATGACGTGGGGCGCGTGCTCGGCGTCGGGGCCGACGCCGCAAAGGCGAGGGTCCACCGCGCGCTGGCTCGCCTTCGAGTCGATGTTCCGGAGATGCTCAAAGATGAATGAGAACGAGTTCCGCAAGCGCCTCAGCGATGCGCTGGGCGAACCGCCGCCCCTCGCCGCGCCGGTGTTCTCGCGACCGGATGCCCAGGCCCAGCACACCTATCCGCGGACCATGGCATTGCTGGCCGCCGGCCTGGCGATCCTGCTCGTGCTCGTGCTGGTCGCCTCGCGAATCGCCCTGCATCCCACCAGCAGCGTCCTGCCCGCTGCCCCGCCCAGCGGCAACAAAGCGCTCGCGGCCGATTCCTTTCCTTGCGCCCTGCCTGCAATCGCGACCACCGAGTCAGGCAATCCAGGCCAGGACGGGGTCATTCATATGGATGCTGGATTCGTGAACATCCCGGGCGGGTCCTTCCAGGTTGACCCGACGGCGAACGTGCGCGCCATGCCGTCTTCCTATTCGGCCGGACCCACCATCTACTCAGCGACACTGCAGCGCTGGCTGCCCGTCGGCAGCCGCAGCGTCGCGCCGGACGGTCGGTCCTACGCCTACGTGGCGCTCCTGCCCGCGGGCGCAACCTACTCCGACTTCACTTCCGCGGAGCTCCATGTCTACGACGTGGACGCAACGGTCGATCACAAGGTCTGGTCCTACCCCGGCAGCATCGACGTTCTCGGTTGGAATTCCTCCGGCATCCTGGCCCAAACGGTCCCTCCTCAAGGCGGCGTCGGACTCTTCTGGCGTGTCGATCCGTCAGGGCGCGGCGCCTCGCAGGGGTCATCGGATGAGGACCCGGGGCGGCTGCCGCTGTCAGCTCTCCCCGGAGGAAACGTGAACTATAGCTACCTCGGCGGCGACTCCACCGGCCGGGCGGTTTTTCGGATCGGCTCCCGCGACCCCGGCGTCAAGTACAGCGTCGTCGTCCTTGAATCAGGCAACGCCACGACCATCTATTCCGGCACACAAGGCGACGCGAAAGACTTCGACCCGGGGGGTGTTTACTTCGACGCGCACGGTCTGTGGATGGGCAACTTCGACGGCTCGGTGGTGTGGTTGTGGTCGCGGTCCACGGGTCTCACAAGCTTCAAGCTCAGCGGGCTGCCGGCGATGCCGTCGGGCTATCAGTACTCCAATCTGACAGTTGGCCCGGCTGGGCCATGCATCCCAGGCGTGTTCGCCGGAGTCCAGGCTTCCGCGCAGCCTCCGGCGCCGACGCCTACGCCATCGCCGCCGCCCCCGACCGTGGACTGGTCCGCCCTCACGGTCAAGCCGCTGCACCTGAACGACCTGCCATCCGGTTCGACGTGCCCCGTCACGCCGAGCGTGAACCTCAAGGTCAAGGCCCAGACCGGCAAGTGGCCGAACTATGGGTTCGGCAAGGGGCCTGCGTATCTGAGCGGGCAATTCACCTGGTATTCAGCCGGCGCGCAAGGGGCCGTCATCCTGGTCGATCCTGTCTACAAGGGCCCGGTGCTGGTACGCAGCCGGCGGCTGGACGGCAACGGTGCGCTTACCTTCAGCGGGGCCGGCGGTGACGCGGTAGGCAACGGGGCGTTTGGAATCCCGCAGACATCCGCGCCGCCTTATTGGGGCACGTGGGGCGGGAGTGTCGCCCCAAGCACTCCCGGATGCTATGGAATGCAGTTCGACGGGACCTCGTTCAGCGTTGTCATCGTGATTTCCGTGAAGCAGGGCCCACCGCCACCGGGCTAATCCTTTAGGCCTCGGATTCCGCACGTCTGGCGGGTCAGCGATGCGGAAATCCGACACTGGAGCCGCCCGGCCCGTCTAAGCTCCCCCCGTGCAAAGAACCGGCCCGGGCCTCGCCGCTGTCGGCGCCGAGCGCCGCCTGGCCATCTGGTTCGCCATTTACGCAATCGCGCTCTGCGGGCTCGTGTTCTTCGTCGCCGGATTGCTCCCGGAAACCGTGTTTCTGATCCTGATCAGCGAGGTCGTGTTTATCACGCTGCGGCCGAAGCCAGCCTTCAGCGCCTCGACTTACAGGCCACCTGCGCCGGAGCGATGGCAAACCGCGATCACCGTATCGAGATGGGCGGCGCTCGCCAACAGCGCCTGGGCTATCGTTTCAGCCGCCGTTGTCATCACGATCGTCGCGCTGATCGTGATCGTGGTCTTTATCGTCATTGGAGTGCAGACGCACCATGGACTCGGCGTGGCGAACTTCGCGGTGCTGGTGCTCCTTGCCGCATGGGTATCGACCAGGCCGCTCTGGATTGGGCCGCTCAGGAATGCGTTGAAAGTGGAGGCCACCAAGCAGCTGTCCCCTTACCTGGCCACCCTCCACGTCGGCAGTGATGGCGTTGAATTTGACATGCGGCCCGCGTTCATCCGCCGCGCGCCGGAAAGCTATCGCTTCTGGGTGGCCTTTGCGGAGCTCGATGAGGTCCGTGTCATGGACGGGCTCACCGCCCAGGGCTACTGGGGCGCCATGGGTGAGTACGACCCCACCATCGGTATCAGGATGTCGGCGGAGTTGCTCCACTTCATGGCAGACCAGAGAGCGAGGCCATCGATCATCGCGTTTCTTGGATTCGGCACGCACCTGTTGGTTCGTGGCCCGACGCTGCTCTACGTGATCGGGAACGCGGACCCCTTCGCACCCGCGGCGGTCGCCGCATGGCAGGCCTGGCGCACGGCGCATCCAGCGGCCGCGGCGCCGACCACCTAGGACTCGAGCGCCGGAAACCTCCACGGCTGGCGCTCCCGCACGACGCCGTAAACGGCCTCGACGATGGTCTCGCGATTCGGCTTGCTGAAGTAGTCCCCGTCCGGCCCGTACGCCGGCCGGTTCGCTGAGGCGGCGAGCGTCCGCGGCGCGGCGTCCAGGTGCCACCAGCCCTGCTGCACCTCGAGGATCTGCTGCAGCATGAAAGCCGACGCGCCGCCCGGCACGTCCTCGTCGACCAGGATCAGCGCGTGCGTCTTCTCCAGCGAGCGCACCAATCGGTGACCGACGTCGAACGGGTTCAGCGTCTGCACGTCGATGACCTCGCACGACACGCCGAGCGACTCGAGCGTCTGAGCAGCGTCGAGCGCGATCGCGCAGCACGCGCCGTACGTCACCACGGTCGCATCGGTGCCTTCACGCAGGACCTCGGGCACGCCCAGCGGCACGGTGAACGATCCGACGTTGTCGGGCACCCTTTCCTTCAGCCGGTAGCCGTTCAGCACCTCGATCACGACGCCCGGGTTGTCGCCCTGGAAGAGCGTGTTGTAGAAACCGGCGGCCTGCGTCATGTTGCGCGGCACCGCCACGTAAATGCCTTGCAGGGCGTTGAGCAGCACCGACATCGGCGACCCCGAGTGCCAGATGCCCACCAGCCGGTGGCCCTTGGTCCGGATCACCACGGGCGCCTTCTGCCCGCCGACCGTTCGCCAGTGCAGCGTCGCCAGGTCGTCAGCGGCTGTCTCCAGCGCGTAGAAGAAATAATCGAGGTACTGGATGTCGCAGATCGGGCGCAGGCCTCGCATGGCCGAACCGATCGCCTGGCCGAGGATCGTCGCCTCCCGGATGCCGGTATCGGTGAGGCGCAGCTCTCCATACTTCGCCTGCAGACCCTCGAAGACGAGGTTGACGTCGCCCAACCGCCCCACGTCTTCACCGATCACGAAAATCCTTGGGTCACGAGCGAAGTTGGCGTCGAAGTTGCGCACCAGGATTTGCCGGCCGTCGACGATAGGCGATTTCTCTGAGTACGCGGCAGGCACCACCGCAACGTTCAGCGGTGAATCCGGCGAGCTGCTGTAGAGGTACGAGTTGTAACGCTCTTCGTTCTCGCGCCGGTAGCCGGCGACGAACTTCGCCAGCTCGGTGCGCGCGGGCGACTCGATGCCTCGGAGCTGATGCAGGGCACGAGAAGCGCTCGACATGACGAGAGACCGAGTCACCTTGTGGGCCTCGTCGAGCGAGTTTGTGATCTCGGCGACCTCGGGCATGTCGACGCGGCGAAGAATCGCCACGGCCCTGTCCCGCTCGGCGCGAATCGGTGACTGGAACGCATCCCATGCCAGGTCTCGCGCAGCCTCCACAGCTTCCTTGTCGGCCGCCTCCCAGCCCTCGAGCTGCGACTCGCTGGCGACGCCGAACTCGATGATCCAGTCGCGCATCCGCGCGACGCAGTCGTATTCGTTCTCGAAGCGCAGTCGCTCCTTGGACTTGTATCGCTCATGGCTGCCGCTGGTCGAGTGCCCCTGCGGCTGTGTCATCTCGGTGACGTGGATCAGTGCCGGTTTCTGCTCGCGCCGCACCTTGTCGATCGCGTTCGCGTAAGTCTCGATCAGTGCCGCGTAGTCCCAACCTCGGACGACGTGAATGTCGATGCCCGGCCGGTCGTCGGGCATGAAGCCACGCAGCGCATCGGAGATCGATGCCTTGGTCGTTTCGGCCGTGATGGGGACCGAGATCCCGTAGCCGTCGTCCCACACCGACATCGCCATCGGGATCTGGAGGACGCCCGCGGCGTTGATCGCCTCCCAGAAGAGCCCCTCGCTCGTCGCCGCGTCGCCGATGGTGCCAAACGCCACCTCGTTGCCGTTGACCGAGAACCCGTCCTGCACCGTCTTGAGCTGCGGGTTCTCGCGATAGAGCTTGGAGGCGTAGGCGAGCCCGACCAGTCGCGGCATCCAACCGGCCACGTTCGACACATCGGCGCTCGAGTTGGGGATGTCGATGGAGCGGGCGAACTCTCCTCGGTCATCGAGGAAGCGGGTGGCGAAGTGGTTGCCCATCTGGCGGCCGCCGGACGCGGGCTCCGCCTCGAGGCTCGCGTTGCCGTAGAGCTGGGCGAAGAAGTCGCGGACGTTCGACATCCGGGTCGCCCACATGAACGTCTGGTCCCGGTAGTAGCCGGCGCGCCAGTCGCCTGGCCGGAACGTCTTCGCCATGGCGATCTGCGCGACCTCTTTGCCGTCGCCGAAGATGCCGAACGTGGCGTTGCCGCGCAGCACCTCGGCCCGGCCGATCACGCTCGCCCGACGGCTGCTGTAGGCCAGACGGTAGTCGGCGACGATGGCTTCGGCGGTCAGAGAGAATTTGGAGCTGCGAAGCGCTTTCGCCATAGATGCCGCGTGCGCGGCGAATCTAACTTAGCAGAGGGCCGCCCGGCTCAGGCCTACGCTGAGCTGACGCGCTCTCCTTCGTGCTCGCGGCGAAGCAGGCCCGGCCGGCTGGCCTGCAGGGCCTCCTTCATATGTCCGTACGCCTTGCTCAGCTCGCCACGACGTTCGAGGATCTCGGCGTAGACGCCGTGGCACTGCAGCAGGCGCTCGCGCATGCCGAGCGCCTCAAAGCCGCGGATGGCCTGCTCGAACTCGCGGTCGGCTGATTCGTGCTCCCCGTCGACGTCGGCGATCCGCCCCAACCAGACATGCGCCTCCGCGATGTTGGCGCCCTCTTCCAGGCGCTCGGCCAGCTCGAGGGCTTGCTGCGCGCCTTCGCGGGCTTGCTCCACCTTGCCTTCTTTCATCGACAGCTCGCACAGGCTCAGCAGCGCGTGGCTGCGGCCGGACTCGAGGTCGCTTTCGTTGCACAGCTCGAGCGATCGGTCGAGATGGCTGCGCGCCCCCGCGAAGTCTCCCTTCGCCATCAGGACGAGCGCGAGGTTGTTCTCAGAGCTTGCCAAAGAGACCCGATCCCGGAGCACCTCGAGCAGCGCGACCGACCGGGTTGCGTACCTGGCCGCGAGTTCGACCGCACCAGCCTGGTGATAGGCCATGCCGAGCCCGCTGTACATGCGCGCAACCCGCCGCAGGTCGAAAACCGAACCGCCCACCTCGATCGCCTCCTCGTACGCGGCGATGGCCCGATCCCACTCCCGATTGGCGACCAGGACGCCGGCGAGGATGCCGAGCAAGCGAGCCTCGGTCGGAGTCGGCACAGGTTTCAGGGCGCGACAGACCGACAGAGCTTTTTCCGCAAGCTCCAGTGCGTCTTTCGGCTGCGTGGAGTTCGCCAGGGACGCCTGCGCACCGATGCATTCGGCGAGCATCACGCCATCGTTGACCGCCTCAAAGTGCGCCCGCGCTTCCGCGAGGAGGGACGAGGCTCGCTCCGGCTGCGACGAAGCCAGGCACGCCTGGGCCAGGAAAAAGCGAATGCGCCCGAGGCGGAATGCGGTGGTGCCGCGCTCGAGGAATGACGTCCCGAGTGCGATGGCCTCCTGGTTTTGTCCGTCAGCGACGAGGGCCTCGAGCTCGATCAGCCTTGCCGATGCATCGTCGGCGGCACCGACCGGCTCGGCGAGGAAAAATTCGACCGGCTTGCCGGTGCGCCGTGCGATGTGCTCGAGGGTCGGCAGCGACGGTCTCGTGCGTCCGGTCTCGATCAGATAAATCGCCGGTGCGGTGACGTGACCCTTCCCCAGCTGCGCGAGGCTGAATCCGGATTCGGCGCGAGCCTGCTTGACCGAACCGGGGCGAAGGTTGATGCCGGGAAGCCGTCTGCGTTTGGCCGCGTCAGTCGCAACTGGTGCGTCTGAACGGCCGCTACCCACGGTTCGTCACTTTATATGAAACCCACGCGCCCTGTCTGCATGCGTTTCTGAAACGCACGTTTCAGGATCAGGAGTCGACCTTTTAAGCCAAATTTCCCGGTTGAAACATACTTAACGTTGTTAAGTTAGAATGCTCTTCGCAGGTCGCGGTCAGAGTGCTTCCCGCCGCGGCCTGCTCTCCTCCCATTCACGGGAGAGGCTGGTCCTCCCCATTTATGGGGAGGTGGCGCGCAGCGCCGGAGGGGCTGGAGGAGCTGTTCCTCCCCATTTATGGGGAGGTGGCGCGCAGCGCCGGAGGGGCTGGAGGAGCTGTTCCTCCCCATTCATGGGGAGGTGTCGGCGCAGCCGACGGAGGGGCTGACCCAAACCCCTATGAAGCCGGATACGTCCCGAACAGCTTGATCTCCGCGCTCGCCTCCTCGAGATCGCTCAAGGCCGCCTCGGCCGCCTCCGCGGCCGCCGCCTCACCGTTGATCGAAAAGTCGAGGTAGAACCGGTACTCGAACGGGCGGCCGAGGATGGGCCGGCTGTCGAGCCGGCTGAGATTCACGCTCCGCCGCGCAAAGCAGTCGAGCGCGTGCGCCAGGCTGCCCGGCCGGTGCGCCGTGACGAAGGCGATCGAACCCTTCCAGCCTTGACTCGCCTTCGACGGCCGGGCCGGATCGCCCTTCTCGACCACCACAAATCGCGTGCGGTTCTCCGCATCGTCCTGGATCGACTCAGCCAGCACGTACAGCCCGTAGCGGGCGGCGGCCGCCTTGCTGGCGATGGCCGCGGTGCCCGGCTGCCGTTGCTCGGCGACCGCACGAGCGGCGCCGGCCGTGTCATGAAACGCGACCGAGCGGATCTGGCGGGAGTGCAGGTAGCGCTCGCACTGCGCGAGGGCCTGCGGGTGAGAAAGCGCGCGCTCCACGGGGCCCGGCCACCCAAGGAGGCAGTGGCGCACCGGCTGCACGTGCTCGCGCACGATGCGCAAACCAGGCAGCTCCCACAGCAGGTCGGAAACCTCCTGCACGATCCCGGCGCTGCTGTTCTCCACCGGCAGCACCGCCGCCTCCACCGCGCCCATCGCCAGCGCGTCAAAGGTCAGGCGGAAGGTCGGGAAACCAACGGCCTCCGCACCCGGAAACACGGCGGACACCGCCTCATCCGAGTAGGCGCCGGGCTCCCCCTGGTACGCAACTCTCACCCGAAGATCAGATGTCGAAGTGTGTCCGCGACGTGATTGTGGTCGTGCAGCTGGTCGGTCACCGGGGGATGTCCATTGCCCTCGTGGCCATTGGAATCGGACATCGCGGCGATCTTCCGCAGGTCCTCGTCGGTGACCTCCTTCTTGGTGTCGGCCAGCACGAGGAAGCGCTGCCATGCCTCGTCATCCTTGCCGTCAGCCAGCGTGATGCCCAGCCGGTTCAGCCGGTGGTGGAACGCGTGGCGGCCTGACCGCGCGGTCAGCACGATGCGCGAGTCGGCCAGGCCGACGTCCTCGGGCTTCATGATCTCGTAGTTCAAGCGGTCCTTCAGCACGCCGTCCTGGTGGATGCCGGAGGCGTGCGCAAACGCGTTGGCGCCGACCACGGCTTTGTTCGGCTGCACGGGCGTTCCGGTCAGCTCCGACACCAGCCGTGACGTGCGCGTGATCTCGGTGGTGTGAACCCCACACTCCAGTCCGAGCTTCGCCTGCCGAACTCGCAGCAGCATCACCACTTCTTCCAGTGACGTGTTGCCGGCGCGCTCGCCGATGCCGTTGATGGTGCACTCGACACGCCGGGCTCCTGCGGACAGCGCGGCGAGGGTGTTGGCGACTGCGAGGCCGAGGTCGTTGTGGCAGTGCACCGAGAAGAGAGCCTTCTCGCTGCCTCGCGCCTCGTTGATCACGCGGCGAACCAGCTCGCCGAACTCATAGGGCAGGCAGTAGCCGGTGGTGTCGGGGATGTTGATCACGTTGGCGCCGGCCGCGATCATCGTCTCGACCGTCTCGACGAGGTAGTCCGGGTCGGCGCGCCCCGCGTCCTCGGGTGAGTACTGGACGTTCTCGCACAGCGTGCGCGCGTACGCCACCATCTCCGCACCGCGCTTCAACACCTGCTCGCGGGACATGCCGAGCTTGCGGTTGATGTGCACGTCCGAGACCGACAGCACGATGTGGATCTGCGGGTTCTCCGCTTCTTTGATCGCGCCCCACACCGCGTCGATGTCTTCTTTCACGGCACGGGCGAGCGCGGTCACCTGCGCGCCGCGGATCTCGCGCGCGATCCGCCGGCAGGCTTCGAAGTCGCCTGGCGACGAGATTGGAAATCCGGCTTCGATCACGTCGACGCCGAGCTTTTCCAGCTGCCGCGCGATGCGGACCTTGGCGTTCGAGTCGAGGTGGAACCCGGGCGACTGCTCGCCGTCGCGCAGCGTGGTGTCGAAGATGAATACGCGATCGGGCGATGAGTTCTTCATTTCTCTACAGGCTCCAACCAGGTCATCATCGAGCGCAGCTCGCGCCCAACCTGTTCGATTTGGTGGCCGGCATCCTTGCGCCGCATCTCGAGGAATCCCTCCCTGCCATTCGAGTTCTCGTCGAGCCAGCGCTCGGCGAACGAGCCGTCCTGGATCTCGGCCAGCACCTGCCGCATCGACTGCCGCACGTGGTCGTCGATGACGCGCGGGCCCGAAACGTAGTCGCCGAACTCGGCGGTGTCCGAGACGGAGTAGCGCATGAATCCGAGGCCGCCCCGGTACATCAGGTCGACGATCAGCTTCAGCTCGTGCAGGACTTCGAAGTACGCGAGCTCGGGCTGATAGCC
>Ga0209806_1003003_pt1 | contig 10240 bp, 13 predicted proteins | sample GraSoiAngelo_152_FD_186166 | JGI IMG/M metagenome (GOLD analysis project Ga0209806, IMG submission 186166) | Grasslands soil microbial communities from the Angelo Coastal Reserve, California, USA - 14_1009_12_30cm (SPAdes) (version 2) | ecosystem: Environmental > Terrestrial > Soil > Grasslands ... | reverse complement strand
TGGGCCGCGAGGGCGACGCACACCAAGGCGGCGATCGCCGCGCCGTCAATCTTCAGCCTCGCAAAATCGCCTCCAGGGATTGCGGCGGCTCCGTCGCGGGCGCCTCCCGAATCGACTCCGTCGGCCGGCGCCGAAGGGCCTCGCGCAGGAGGACCACCGCGGAGGCCATCGAGATCCCGACCAACACGAGGACGATGAGGGCGGACGTGACCAGGTCAAAGGAGATCGGCACCTGGTGGCCGAACACGATGAGATCCAACCCTCGGAGGAGGACGATGCCCGCGAAGAATCCGCTCGCGGCTCCGAGCAGGCCCGCGAGGACGGCGAAGGGCAACGACTCGAGGAGCAGGCGTCGGCGGAGCCAACCGTTGCTGGCGCCGACCGCGCGGAGGACGCCGACAGCAGGAGCGCGATCCGCGAAGGCCCTCGCCTGGGTCGCATGGACGCCGAATCCGACGAGGACGCCGATGAGGATCGCGATCCCATAGGCCACCACGCGCACGGATGTGGTCGCCTCCCCGAGGGCCGTGGCCAGATAGTCCCGGGGGGCCCCGCCGACCCCGGTCCGGAGGATCACGTTCGCGAGACGCTCGTCCTTCGGAGGATCGCTATGGATGTCGGTCGGGACCATGCCCGGCCCGCTCACGTGGACGCTCGATTGAAATCGGTCGAGGAAGCGCAGCATCTCCCCCGGGTCCGTCGTCCGGACGCGGATTGAGTGGTAATTGGCTGGCCCGAGTCCCGTCAGGAACCGGGCCATCGAGAAGTCGACGAGCAGTTCGTCGTTCGCCACCGATTCCGCGCGGAAGACGCCCGTGATCCGGACGAACGCGATGCGAGGGACGAAGGCGCCGACGATCGTCGCGGTGTCGCCGGTCGCCAATCCGAATCGAGTCGCGAAGGCCTCGCCCGCCAGGCCGAATTGGCTGCCGCCCATGGAGCCGGAGACGCGCGAGGCCCCTTCCAATCGGAGGAAGGCGTCGTGGTCCACCCCGCGCACGACGACGGAGTCGCCCTCGAGGACGCTGAGGCCGAGGATCTCCGGGCTCACCGTGACCGTCCAGTTGGACGCCGACAGATTCGACGCGAGGCTGACGTTGATCGACAGGGCCCCCGAGCCTTGCGTGATCGCGAAGGCGTCGCCCGCGACGACGCGGGCGGGCACGCTCGGGAGGGCCGCGAGGACCGGCCACGTGGCCCCCAGGAGGAACGCGCAGAGGGCCAGGCCCGCGAACGCCCGCGGCCGGATCATGTCGGGAGGGCCTCCTTCGTTCGCACGAGCACCGCGGCCCGCCGGGAGGGGACGAGGCCCGCGAAGACCGCGGCGAGGAGGGCGACCGCCAGCGTGAGGCCGATCGCGTCGATCGGCAGGGAGAGGATCACGAGGTTCGGGAGGCCGAAGAGCGGCGCGAAGGCGACGACCGCGTGGGACAACAGGATGCCGAGCGCCGCCCCGAGGATGGCCCCGGCCAAGGTGAGCAGGACGGCCTGGGTCTCGTACACCGCCGCGATCGTCGTCGGGGAGGCCCCGATGCTCCGGAGGGCCGCGATCTCTCGCGATCGCGCGTGGACCTCGAGCGACATCGCCGCGTACACGAGGAGGGCGATCACGAGTCCGATCAGGAGGGCGAGAAGCCGGAGGGGCACTTGGATCTCGGCCACGCCTGCACGGAGGAAGCCGACCGCGCCGAGGGTGTCGAGCCGCGTGAGGCCGAGCCGTTGGACCGTCGACGCATCGAGCGGGAGGTCCGTCACGATCGCCTGGACCGCCCCGCCATGGACCGGGTCCATCGCCGCGAGGAGGTCCGCGCGTACCCAGGCCCAATCGTCCGGGAACAGCGGAGATCGCGTCGGCGGAGGGGGCACGACCGGCAGATTCGTCAGCCGGAGCCCGAACAGGTCCAAGGCCACGACGTCCGCGAGAGGCGCTTCGATCTGCTCTTCGATTTCCTCGCGGAGGCCCGCATCGAGGGACACGTCCCTCGCTCCACTCGGATAGGGATCCGTGCCGTTGCCCGCGTGGTAGGTGACCACCGCGACGACCATCACGGGAATCGACGTGGCATTGATTTCGAGGACCCCCGGATGGGCACGGAGCGCGAGGAAGTCGCCCGGGATCCCTGAGAGCACGTTCGCATCGATCTCGCTCGCGAGGAGTTCCCGTCCGCGGATGTACGCCGCGGGACCGGAGCCGATGCGATCCGCCACGGATCCGACGCCATTCGCGAGGCCGTCCGCGAGGGCTAGTGCGCCGACGAGCACCATGCAGGCGAAGGCGATCGCCCAGGCGGTCATCCGGGTCCGCCGCGTGAAGCGCGTCGCGAGGCGCAGGATCGGGCGCGCCATCTCCTGGCGCGATGGCCGCGGCTCGCATAAACGTTCGGCGGTCGCCCGCGGCGCGGTGGGACGGGTGTGGTAGGGGTCCGGTGTGTCGTCGGTGACTTTCCCTACACACCCGACTGGACCTGCCCGTCTCCATGGCGCAAGGGGACGCGGGCGCGGGACTCGTGTGTGCGGACGAAGGGGACCTCGATCGGCTTCGGAGGGATTGGGTAAGATAAGTAATCTTTATGTATTACGAGTAATATTTACCCTTTGTGGAAGTCGTGAGCTTCAAGGTGGACGGGACGATGAAGAAAAGGATGGCACGGATTCGCGACCTCAACTGGTCCGAGGTCTTGCGGGAGGCCGTCGAACGACGCCTGGACCTCGAAGAACGACTCCGGGCTCCGATCGACCGACGTCGGGCCCTCGATGCGGCCCGGCGCATGGACGAGTTCCGCGCCCATGTAGGACCGAGCGAGTACGACAGCACAAAGGAGATCCGTCGGTGGCGCGACCTGAGACGGCGGTCGTAGACGCCTCCGTCGTCGCCAAGTGGTTCCTCTCGGAAAGGGACAGCGAGGCAGCGCTTTCCCTCCGCGACCGGCATGTGGGCGGGGAGGTCAGGCTCGTCGCGCCCGATCTCATGATCTACGAGGTGGCCAATGCCCTCCGCTATCATCCCGCCATCGGTTCCGATCGACTGGCGGATCACATCGGGGACGTCTTCGCCTTGGACATCGGCCTCGATCCGGCCTCCGAGACGGCCCTGACCGCCGCGATTCGCACCGCATACCGCAAGGGGCTTTCCCTCTACGACGCGAGCTACATCGCCTTGGCGGATCGAATCAATGGCCTCGTGTATACCGCGGACGAAACGTTGCTCCGGGCGGCCGGCCCCCGCGGGAAGCACATTCGATCGCTGGGCGTATCGGGATGAGACGCCGATGTTCCTCCTCGCGCACCTGGGCATCGGACTCGGCCTCGCTTGGCTCCTCGCCTGGAAGTCCCCCGCCCGATTCGACTACCGCCTGGTCCTCTTCGGATCGATCCTCCCGGACCTGATCGACAAGCCCCTCGGGTATGCCCTCGGCCTCGAGACGCGGATCTGGTCGCACACCTTCGTCTTCCTCTTCGCGATCCTCGCGGTCAGCTTCGCGCCGAACCTGTGGAGCCTCCGGTTCATCGGCTTCGGGGTTGCGACGCACCTCCTCGTGGACCGAATATGGGAGATGCCTTGGGTCGTCCTCTATCCGGCCTACGGCTGGAGTTTTCACCCGGCGTCCCAGGACGCGGAACACTGGATTGCGACGCTCCTCCACGACCCACTCGTCCAGGCGGGCGAGATCGTCGGCGCCTCGATCCTCGTCCTCTTCGTATGGCGGAAGCACTTGGGATCCTGGCGAGCCTTGCGAGAGTTCGTACGCCATGGGACCCTGCCCGGCGGCGGGCCGAATCAGTCATGAACGAGGCTACTCGACCGAGCGGTCTAGGATCCCCAAGCGCTCCGCGCAAGGCCAGGGCACGCGACCCGAACCGCCTTCCTACCGAGAAAAAAGCCGGGCTGAGCGTCTTCGGCTCGGCCCGGATATTGCAGGTTGTCACGGCTCCGGCTGCGGTGGCGGGGGCAACAGGCCGAGCTGGGCCATCAGGCCCGCTTGGTCGAAGTAAAGGTTGATCTCCGCAAACTTGCCGCCCTCGAGCTTCGCGACCATGGCGACTGGCAATCGAACGGCTTTGTTCGTGGCCGGAATCGTCGGGCCCCCGGGCATCTCCAGCGGTCCCGTGTTGGTTCCTCGCACGTGGCCCAGTTGGGTCACCCAATCCCCGGCGCCGAATTGCGTTTCCGTCGCGAACCGAATGTCGGGGAATGCCGTGAGGAACGGCTGGAGGCTCGCACGGATGGCCTTCGGCCCCTTGATCCCTTGCGGATTTTGTGGATCCCGTTGAAGGACCGAATTCAGATGCAAGGTCTCGAACCTATCCAAGTCCCGGTCGTTGAGGGCCTTCTGCGCCGCCTCGATCACCCTTAGATTCTCTTCTACGCTCATTGATTCACCTCCTCCTTCCGCTAAAGGCCCTGGGTACTCTAAACGCGCCCCTCCTCGGCTCCCATCCCGGTTCCCCATCCATGTTCCTCCGTATAATCGGTTGCATGGGGCCTTTGCGGGGAAAAAGCATACATTGGACGCGCTGACGAAGCCCTTGGAACCGTCAGGGTTTGCGATGACAGCGGCCGTCCGAGTGAAGGGTGATCGCTCCGACGATCGGATCAAGTGTTTGCTTGAAATCCACCGGATTACTAACAGCCCTCATCACGGCGAACCCTCTGATCAGGCTGGACGGGTATGACTCAAGCAGTTTATTAGCGCAACCGAGGAGGGTTGAACCAGTCGTCACGACATCATCAATGAGAACGATTTCCTCCACGGACCGAAGTTCCGTTTGGACGGCTAGGGTTTGAAGATGCTCGAGAGCGGTCGGCCGCGGTCCGCCCGATGAAAGGCTCGTCGCCGCCTTAGCGATCGCTCGGGTACGGGCCAACAGACGGGCTGATCTGCCTCCGAGGCCAGACCGGACAAATGAATTGGCAATCTGTTCGGGTACCCAGAGAGACCCCTCTTTGAACAAAGAGCTCTTTGGCACCGGGACGAGCACCGCCGTGGGGCTAAGCATCGATCCGATGTCCGCGACCTCTGGACCGCCGCCTTGATGAGGCGCGCAACCAAGTCCGACAGTGGCGCGGGGGGTGAACCAATCATGCGCCCGTCCTTGAGGATGCGCATCACGTCGCGAGATTGGTCGCCCAGATCCCCTCCCCCTTCCCGCGGAACGTAGGAGAGGACGGATGCAAACTCAAGCTTGGTCGAACGAAACGGCGGCAAGGCCGAGCCTCGCGCTGGGGAGGAAGTCGAGAATGTCCCCGGGTTCCTTGAACTGCACCGCGCCATAGTCCGCCATTTCCCGCGGCCATGCAAGCCTCGGTTTCGCGAATTCGTGGGTGTGGATGAACAGCGGTCGCCCGAGGCGCAAGGCTTCCCAGCCTTGGTGCAGCGAGCCGCCGCCCTCGCCGCTCTCAACGATGACCGAGGCGTCGGCAATCAGAGCCATCGTTCTGTTCCGAAGGACGAAGTTCCTTGGCGATGTCGGATGGCGGTCATCGAACTGACTGACCGCGAGGTGACTTCTCATGATTGCCGATTGAAGCGCGACGTTCTCCAGGGGATAGGTCTGGTGCAAGGAAGTTCCCAAGACTGCGATTGTCACTCCGTTGGCATCAATCGCCGCCTTGTGCGCCTCTGTATCGATTCCACGAGCGAGGCCGCTCACGATGATCACTCCCCGCCGAGCGAGCGTGCCTGCGAGCTTCCGCGCAATCCTCCGGCCTTCGTCAGACGGAGTTCTGGTGCCGACGATGGCAACCCGCGGGTGAGGCAAGGGGAACTCGAGCCTTCCCGCGACAAAGAGTCTAGGCGGCGCGTATTTGCGTTCGATCTCGTTCAGCGGTCCTAGCAGTTCCTCTGACGAGATTTCGACTGACGAGGTCGACCTCCTCCCAGGCACCTTTCCTCCTCCTTGCGGGGTACCCTCTTGTGTGAATATATACCTGCTTCGATAAAAGTTCGTCACGCCCAGACCACCCGTGCCCGAAGAGACGACAGGGCCTCTTCTCGCGAGCGAAACACTGGAGGCGCCGCAGGGGATGAGTCCTCCTCCTGGAGAGGTCGGTGAAAGTGTCCCCATTCCACGCGCTCGTGCAGGAACTTTGTTTCCGTGGCTTTTATGTGCCGCCTGTCCCACGCGTGAATCCATGGCGGCCTCCGGGGCCCATCCGAACCGACGGCCCCTCCTCGCGCTGATCCTGCTTTCCCCCGTCATCGCGGAGATGCTCTCCGGATCCACGCCGCCGATCGAATGGCTCAATCCGATCGGCGTGCTGTTCCTGATCTGGCTGTACGGCGCCGGCGTCCTCGTCATGCGCGAGACCGCGGTGCGCTGGAAGACCGGTTGGCCGAGCATCCTCCTCCTCGGCGCCGCCTACGGGATCATCGAGGAAGGCCTCGCGGTGAAGTCTTTCTTCGATCCGAACTGGATGGACCTCGGATCCCTCGGATGGTACGGTCGTTGGATCGACGTGAACTGGATCTGGGCCGTCTGGCTCACGATCTTCCACGCGGTCATTAGCATCTCCGTCCCCATCTTCCTGACGGAGTGGATTTGGCCCCGCATCCGCGGCCAGCCCCTCACGACGCGACGTGGCTATGTCACAGCCATTGTCCTCCTCGCGGCCGCCACGGTGACGATCAACGTCCTCCTAACGCCCTACCGGCCGTCGGCCTGGCACCTGTTGGGCGCCCTCGCCGCGATCATCTTCCTCGTCTGGGCCGCGTGGCGCTACGCCGATCGACTCTGGGCAATGCTCCCCGCGAAGAAACTCCCGCGGTCGCCTCGTATCTATGCGCTCGCGGGCTTCGCCTTTTTGATGGGCTCGTTCCTCGTCTACGGAGGCGGACCGGCCCTCGGTGTTTACCCGATCGTCACGGTCCTCGAGGGCGCCGGTCTCCTCGTTGGCGTCATGCTCCTTATCCGACGAACGTCAGGAGAACCAGCCCGGTGGACCCGACAGCGTTTCGCATTCGTCGCGGGCTGCGTGGGATTCCTCATCGTGTTGGCCGCCTTCCTCGAGGTCGCCGGTTGGCGGGGGATGGGCGTCGTGGCGGCCCTGTTCGTCTACCTCTTTGTCCGGCTGTACCGTCGAATCCCCATCGGGAGCCCGACCCCGGTCAACGATAATCCCCGAGCTTCGCAGGCTGCACATCTCGAGGCGCCGAACGCACAGACCGGTTGGGAATCGCCGTAGTATTGGATGCATCCGTCCAACCGGAGTACCCCCTCGTCTATCGGTTTGTCGCTGTCGGTCCGCTTTGCACGGTGTCCAATCGAGTAGTTCCCCTTTACTACAAGTAAAGTAATTATACCACGAACGACCATCGGCCATGGATGGCAAAGTCCGCGACGATTAGCTCGAAGGGCCAAATCACGCTGCCCAAGGAATTGAGAAACAAGTATCACCTCACGGAGGGCGAGTCGGCGGTTGTCCTCGACGCGGGGGAAGGAATCCTCATCAAGCACGCTCGTTCGAGCCTGCGCGGGCTCCTGAAGGGTAAAATCGACATCAAAGGCTTCGAGGAGGACTTGAAGAAACTTCGGAAAGAGTGGCGGCTCTGACCGATTGCGTCATCGACACGGTTGCACTCGTAAGGCATCTGGAGGATGACCTCCCCCGCGGCGCGGAGAAGGTGTTCCAGGATGCCGAGGCGGGTCGCATTCGGCTTCTCCTGCCGGAGATCGCCCTCGCCGAGTTCGTGTATATCGCCCTCCGGGGCCGATTACGGACGCCGAATCCGCGAGCGATCGTCGAGGAAGTGCTCGATGCAGTCCGCGAATCCGGATATCTGGTCCTCTCGCCGCTCCCACTCCCCGCATGGGACCGCTTCCTCGAGCTGAAGGTCCCCGAGCTCCACGACCGGATGATCGCGGCGCTCGCCCTTCATGCGAGCCTGCCCTTGGTGACGAGCGACCCGTCGTTCGATTCCGTCGTGGGGCTGAACACCGTCTGGAAGTAGCTGCGAGCGGGCGGTCCAAGCCTCTTCGTCCCGTCCGAACAACTTATCGTCCTCGGGTCTTCTCCCCGGCACATGGTCACCGTCACCGACTTCCGACTGATCTTCGGTTACAACTGGCAGGTCCTCCGAGACTACAGCGAGGCGTTGGGCAAGTTGCCCACTTCGGAGCTGCAGAAGAATCGAGAAGCCACCCACAACTCCCTGAAGAACATCTTCCATCACCTGCTCTCCGTGCACGACGGCTGGCTCAACGTCACCGCCCAGGGAGCCTCCGCCGATCCCGCGGTCCGCGAGAGGGACTTAGATGAGGTCGCCTCGATGGAGGAGCTTCAGGCTTACATGGAGAAGATCATCGCGAAGGAAGGGCAGTGGCTCACGAAGCTCACCGACGAGGACCTGGACACTCTGATCCGGCCGGAATGGAAAGAACGGCCGCATCCAATCCGGGACGCCCTGCTCCAGGTGACGTTCGAGCAGGCACATCACGTCGGCGAGCTGATCGCGCTGCTCTGGCAAATGGACGTCGAGCCTCCGGAGATGACGTGGATCGACGTGCGCCTCGCGATGCGCGGCATCCGCGGCCCCTCGTAGGCTCGCGGCCTCACGCGAAGATCGAAGGCGTCCCACTGGGGAATTGGACGCGATACCCGAGGGGCACGTGCCGCGCCTCGCCCGCCGGGACGGTCTCGATGAGATTCCCCGCGGAATCCTTCAGCGACCACGGGGCCGTGGAGGAGACGAGGATCGCGGTGACGCTGACGACGTAGTCGCCCGTCGTCGGCGTCGAGCTCGTGCCCCCGGCGCCGACGAAGGAGCTCGGCACCGAGTCGAAGAAAGGGGTCGCCAACTTCCCGAACGGCGTCACCCCGGAGAGGCTGCCCAGGTAGAGTCGGAAAAACTGGTGGAGGTTCGGATTCCCGATCGCGACCGTCCCGACGCCGCCCTTGAACCCGCCGTTCACCCGGAGGAACTGCTCCCTCGACATCCACGACGTGTTGCGGTTGTCGATCAGGTTCACGGTCTTCCCGGACTCGTCCGAGATCACGAGCTCGTCGATCGTCAGGACGAACCAGCACGCGCCCGCTCCCGTGGCGGGCTCGATCGTCACGATCGTGTGCGGGGACGTGTAATGCTGCTCGAAGAACAGCCGGTCGATGTGCATCAGGCGAAGGCCTTTGTGGATGTCCGTCTGGGACTGGAGGAGGATCGGCCGGACCGCCGTGCCGGACTTGCGCGAGCCGAGTTCGACGATCGAGAGGTTCTCAAAACGGATCGGGGTGCCGGTCTCGGCTCCGGTGGAAATCTTGATCACGACGGGCGATCCGGAGGCATCGTATTCCGTCTCGAGGCTCGTGTTCCCCGTGAAGGTGATGTGCCCGGAGCCGCTGTTCGAGTTCCCGAACTCGATCGCGGAGTAGCTGTCGCCGCTGCCGGACATCGCGATCTTCAGGTTGTGGATCTCCAGGTACTGGATGTACCCCGCTCCGCCGAGGAACCGCAAGCCTTGCCGGTCCGGTTCCGACGTGGGATGCATGGAGACGTCCCGCAACGCGAGCAGTTCCTGGTTCCCGCTGCCGTCGAACTGGATCTCGCGGCAATGCAGCCCTTCGATCAGGCCTCCCCGGACGTTCCCCGTGTAGAGGATCTTCTGCAGGTGCGGCCTCGGCTTGTCCCAGGACTTCGGGGGCGGGTCCCGCAAGGCGACGAGCGAGACGTTGTTCCCGGCGATCGTGATGATCGCGTCATCTGCGTCGACGTCGTTGGAGATCCAGATCTCGCCGCCGACCGTCGGATTTAGGCCGTCGACGGCCCCCTGCACGACGGGTCCCGCGTTCGCGTCCGCGGCCTCGTCGACCCCGGTCGCGAGGTTCTTCCGACGGAACGTCCCCGCGGTCGCATCGAACCACACCAGGTACGAACCGTACTGGGTGACGGGCGGCGGCGTCAATGTGGGCGGAGTGCCCGAAGGCTGACTCTTCGGGGACAGAAATTGTGTCCAGGCGACTCCGACGGCGGCCGCGCTCGCCCCTCCGGCGAGAGCCGCTTTGACGAAGGTCCGGCGAGAGGTCCCCTTGCGTTCGCTCGCCGTCTTGGCCTCCTCGTCCACAGCCATGACGGCCGTACGAGCCCGGTTCCTCAAAATGACCCTTTCGCCTCAAGGTGAACTCATGTGAGGCACCCATCAGAGGAACAATCGGCTCGTCATTGCTTGCAAACCGGCAACCGCACTGACGTCTCCGGACCAGCTCGACATCAGGGGGCCGTATCGTCGCTCCGCTCGCTCCAGGAAG
>Ga0209806_1002998_pt1 | contig 10253 bp, 8 predicted proteins | sample GraSoiAngelo_152_FD_186166 | JGI IMG/M metagenome (GOLD analysis project Ga0209806, IMG submission 186166) | Grasslands soil microbial communities from the Angelo Coastal Reserve, California, USA - 14_1009_12_30cm (SPAdes) (version 2) | ecosystem: Environmental > Terrestrial > Soil > Grasslands ... | reverse complement strand
AGGCGGGCCCTCGCCCTTCGCGTGCGGGCACGGTGGCAATCGGACCTGAATCGACCGAGGATCCGGGTCGCCGGAACGTGGATCGGCCACAGCGGCGTCCTGACGGGGGGCCTCGCGATCGAGGCAGATGATGGCCCCGCCCTCTTGCAGGCCGCATCGACGCAGCTCGACGACGGGGCGGACTTCCTCAAGCTCTACCTCGACGGACCGAAGAAGGAGGAGGCGCCCTGGTCGACGGAAGACGTGCGGGCCGTCGTCGAACTCGCGCACCGTCGCGGCGCGAAGGTCACGGCGCACTCCGGTTTCCTTGTCGGGGCACGGGTCGGGATTGACGCCGGAGTCGATTCCCTCGAACACGGATTCGAGCTCGATTCGGACGCGGTCGCGAAGATGGCCCGTCAAGGGACGTTCCTCGTGAGCACCCTGGCGATCTTCCGTTCCTGGGCCTCCTTCGCGCAGACGACGACGTTGCCCCGGTTCGTGGGCGACGAAGGGAAGGAGCGGATCGCGCGTCGGCGGGAGCGGGCGATCGAGAGCGTACACCTCGCTTACCGGGCCGGCGTGCGGATGGCGACTGGGACAGACTTTGGCGGAGGATCCCTGCGCGCGAACCACCTCGCGTGGGAGGTCGAGGCGCTCGTCGAAGCGGGCCTCAAGCCGTGGGAGGCACTCGCGTGCGCGACGGTCCTCGGCGGGGAGCTCCTCGGGGAACCGGAGGCCGGGCGAATCGTCGAAGGAGGACCCGCGGACTTCTTCCTCGTCCACGGTGACCCGCTCACGGATCCGACGGCGCTGTGGCGGGTGTGGCGCGTGGCGTGGCTGCCCGAAGCGGTCGGTCCGGCGGAACCCACTACGAGTTAGACGTCTCCTTCCATCACTTGGAACTCGTTCCCGTCGGGGTCCGCGAACCAGAAGATCGTGCCCCACTCCTCCTTCTTGACCGGCTTGGTGATCTTGACGCCCTTCTTCCGGAGCGCCGCCTCCTCCCGCTTCGCGTCCTTCGTGGAGAAGAGGTATCCCGTGTTCCCCTTCTCCGGGCGGGAGTCGGGGCAAAGATGCAGCCGGACATTCGCGCCGCGGGGCGCCACGGTGACCCAATGGGGGAACGAGGTCACGACGCGGAAGCCGACCTTGTCCTTCCAGAACTTCGTCGCCTTCTTCTCATCCCGCACGACGACCGCCACCGTCTCGAACTTGAGCATGGCTGGCGGAATTGGTCCGTGAGCCATAAGGCTGCGGCGTTCGTTCTGGCCATGGGCCGCGGAACCTAGCCGTGCGTCCAACCGCGATGAGTGCAACCGCCGCGACGACGGTGAAGACGAAGTAGAACAGGAATGGTCGGAGGTCGCTCCCGAAACCCAGGAACGTCGGGATCGCCTGGCTCGTGTGGATCGACCCATGGAGGATCCGCATCAGAAGGAGACTCCCCGCCGTGCGGTTGTAGAGCCAGGTGAAGAAAATCGTGTACGCAACGACCCGGATCAAGAAGCCGACGACGAGGCCGGCCGCGAGGAGTGTCATGTGTAAGAAAGGTTCCGAGTCAATTCTCACTTGCCTTGCCGGCGAGAGACGATGCGTTCGGAGATTAGGCGGCTGAGACTGATGACGACGAGAAGCACCGGTACCAGGGCGAGCTCCGGACTCGACCCGGCGGCCAGATTCGAGAAGATGAGAGATGCAGCGATGATGAGGATAATCACGTTCACTGCTCTCCGAGCCTTCGCTCTGGCGATGCGCTGAGGGGTCGGGCCGAGACCCTTCTGCTCCAAGATCTGCTCGCCGACAGTCGGGGGCATCGGGGCCGGAGGAGGCCACGGCGAGGGACGCGGCTCGCGTTTTCGAATGATGAACCCGGCGAACAAGAGAGCGAGACCGATGGGCATCACGAAAATGCCAATGTAGTCTTCAACCACCGCGAAGCCAATGAGGAAGATCGTCGCTCCGCCCACGATGAGCGCCAGTCCCAGTTCCCGTTTCACGGCTCCCTCCCTTTGGTCGGCTATCGCGTACGGAGACGCCTCGTTACGTGCAGCGAAGGGAGAACGCAGGCGAACCGATTCAGGGTTGCGGTCAGGGGGCGGATTCCTCGGGTAGACTATTCCTGAGGGAGCGAAGTCAACGCCGGTCGCTGAGGGTCGCCCGTCAAAATCGAAAAGGGGACAATCACGAGCGAATCCTTGCCCATTTCGAAAGAGCCGGCGATCAGCTGGATCGGACCGTTCTCGAAGGCCCGCTCAAGGACGTCCAAACCAATGTCGCCGAGGGCGATCTCGACGCCATTCCCCGAGCGATCCACACCGTAAATGCGGTGTCCCTCGACGAACACCGAGGCGGGCCGGTACACGCACATCATCGGCCGCGGTGCGAAGATATCCGCAACGTATTCCTTAAGTCTGCTCAGCAATGAATCGGCTGAATCAGGGACGCTTGAGAGGAGTCGAGACACGTCCTCGGGGGTCGGCGGCCGACGGTCGAACGCGCGAAGCTTGATTCGCCGAGGCGGATACCCTGGATACACGCCGGCGTCGGAGACGGCGAGCACGACGTGGTCGAAGTTCTCCTTGGGTGGCTGGCGTTTCGCAATTATGGGCGGCCGAATCAGCCGATCCACCACCAGATCACCGGTCGCGACATCGACGAGGAGGCTCTCCTCCAGGACGAAGCCGTCGGGTGTGGCTCGCTTGCGATAGCCTAGGTCGAGAAGACGGAGTCCCGAGACGGTCGTCAGGCCCTTCTCCGACCACGTCCGTCCGAGGAGTTCGTCCGCCAGACGACGGTAGTCCTCTGCGGGCGTGTCGGTTCGTTCAATCAGTCGAGCAAGACCGCGGATGTGGAACGTGAGGACCGCCAAAGCCTGGGCGTATGCGTTTGCCGAGAAGTCCCCATGTTTTGTGAGCGAGACTTCGAGGATATCAGCGAGCTCGAGACACGCGGGCGCGAGGCGTCGCAACCCCAGCGGACGTAGGTTCTTCGCGACCTCGCGAATCTGATTGACACGCTCGTGCGTCAAAGTTCCGAGGCCGGTGTGGGCCAACTCGGCGAGAAGCGTCTCAAGGGATGCGAGGCCCTTTCGTATCTGTTCCTCGGCATCGACTTGACCTCGCTTCGGCACGCCACGTTTCGGTTTCTTCGGCTCCGGTTCCTCCGCCTCGAGAGCCACAGCGGGGACCTCGACGAACGACCCCGGGCCGCTCGCCCAGGCTACAAGGACCGCGGCTCCGTGCTTGCACACCCCGGCCCCACGGAACCTGGCAGCAGGGCACGTACAACGTACTTTCTCGAGGTCCCGGCCCTCGCCCGCGAGGTCGATCACGACCGTGTAGGGGTTCGTGGACCTCCCCTTGACATCCGCGTAAAGCCGCCGTCCGCTCCGACTCACGTTTAACACGAGCTTCGCATCGTAGATCTCCACGCCGGTCGAGAGGACCGATCCTTCGACGAGTCGCTTCAGGTCCGCCATCGTCATCGGCACCAAGCGGACCGGCTCCGACGGTGCGCTCATCCTTTCGCCTCCGGCGTTGCGAGGTCGTCGAACGGCACGCCCTTCAGGATCCGGCCCATCACGTCGACGAGTTTTCGCGGCGTGCAGGCGAAGGCGGGAATGTCGAGTCCGCGAAGGGTCCCGGCGAGACCCCGGTCGAAGGCCGGTGCGCCGCCGTCCGTCAGTGCGAGGAGGCACACCACCTGGACCTTGCTCTCCTTCAGCTCGGACAGCTTTGCCAATAGCCGCTCGGCGACGCCGCCCTCGAACAGGTCGGAAATCAGGATGAAGATCGTCCTCTCTGGTTCCGTCACCAGGCCGGAGGCGTACGTGACCGCCTTCGCGATGTCCGTGCCGCCCCCGAGCTGCGCCCCGAAGATCACGTCGACGGGGTCCGTGAGTCGATCCGTCATATCGACGACCTCGGTGTCGAAGAAAATCAGGTTCGTCTCGAGGACAGGCAGGCTGGCGAAGATTGCCGCCATGACGGAACTGTACACGACCGAGGTCCCCATCGACCCGGACTGGTCGACGGCCAGGATGACCCGCCATTCGTGGAACCGCTTCTGGTTCCCCCAGAAGTACACCCGCTCCGGGATGATCCTTGCCGCCTCCGGATCGTAGTTCTTCAACCCGCTTCGGATCGTTCGCTTCCAGTCGATGTTCCGATACACCGGGAGGGGCGAATGCCGACTCCGCGTCAGGGCGCCGAGGAGCACTTGGCGGACCTCGTTCCGCAGTTCCTCCATGAGCCGCTCGACGATCTCCGCGACGACCTCCCGCGCCATCGCTTTCGCCTTCGAGGGAATCATGTCCTTTGCCGCGAGGAGCGTCGTGACGAGCTCGACGTTCTTCTCGAGATATGGGAGCGTCTCCGGCTCGAAGAGGAGCTGCTGAAGGCCCTTCCGCTCGATCGCATCTCTCTGGACGACGGCGACGACATCCTTCGTGAAGAAGCGTCGCAGGTTCGCGAGCCACACGGGCAGCTCGGGAGGAAGATATGGATTCGACCCGCCGAGGGACGCGCTCCGCTCTTCCTCGCCATAGATGAACTCCATCGCCGCGTCCAGGTCGAGCAAGGCCCGGCCGTCAAGCCCCCATGCGGGCATGCTCAAGGTCCCGCTGGCAACGTTCATGCCCAAGCCGCCGAGGCTCACACCAAGCGCACCCACTCCGTCGGCGCGGCGTCCCAGGCACAACCTCCATCGCAGGAGGACTTCTTTCTGATCCGACGTGAGGTCACCCGGCACGCTTGCCCCCCTTCTTGAGGAATCGAAGCCGGGTCGGGCGCACTTGTCCAAATGAGGCGACATCGGCCGCGGGCAACCGCTTGAGAGTCGGTGCGAGGAGAGCGTCCGCTTCGTCCGGGGCGATTTGGCGGAGATGCGAGACGGCCGCCGTTCGGGCATCGAGCGGAACCGCCCGATCGCCGATGCGCTGGACGAGCAAATCCCGGAGGCCGACGCCGATCTTCTTCCCCAGGTCGGATGCCTGCGAAGGGACGAACGGCTTCAGCAGCATTCGTTGAGCGCGCGACTCGGCGGCGATGTCGACGGTGTGCAGCACCGCCGCAGAAGCCCGCGATGTCCAGACGACGTCGAAGATCTCAAGAGTCCCCTGGCGGGCCATCATCCAAGGAGCGGCCGCGATCCGGGCCATCATGGGCATGCACGCCTCGAACAGCGGCTTGAGGCCCGCAACTGCCTGAATCGGCGCGATGTTCCGCTCGTACGCGGACCATATGAGTGGGAACCCACGGCCATCCGCGAGCGCGCCGAGGGCGATCGCCGCGGCTCCGGACATCTCCGTCTTTTCTCGAAGGTGGCGTCGACAGAGGGGGAGGATGCCTTCGTCCCCCTGGTAGCCGAGGTTCATCAACGCCTCCTGACGCATCTCGACCACCCGGTCGTGGAGCGCTTCCCTGACGTACGGGATTCCGAGCGGGTCCTCCACGAAGCACAACGCGGCCAGGGCCTGGCGACGTTTCTTCTTGTCCGCGCCCAGGGTGACCGTACGCCCAAGCCGGGTGACGACTTCTCCGCGGGGGCCTTGCAAGAGCTCGAGAGCCTCCTGGCCGAACTCCGCCGGATTAAGGTACCACGCCATGCCGAGCTTGAATCCCTTGGAGTCAGCGCCCACCTTCCGAATTTCCTGGACACGCTTCGCGATTCCGGTCTTCCCGTTGCCGTCGATGCCGGGGTACGGATCTTCGAGGCCCACTCCGAGGCCTTGAGCCTGCCTCCAGACCGCGAGGGCCTCGAGCATGATGAGCGGCCGGAATCCGAAAATCACCTCGAGGAGGCGCATCGCACGGTCCGAAGTCGGCATGGGCGCGCGGGCGAGACAGAACCGGGCGAGGACCCGGACTGCGTTGCGTCGTGTCGCTGTGTTCCGGTTGTTGAACGCTCCGTCGGCGTAAGAGTACACGAGGTCCGGACGCCGGTCGAATGACTCGACCAGAAGTCGCCCCGCCTGAAGGTTCGACCACAGACCGATCCGATCTCCCTCCGCGGGAACCGGACCGGCCAAGAGGGTCCGCTGCGCGTACAACAGGTACGCGTATCGACTTATGGGATCGGCCTCAACCGGGTAGTCGAACAAGGACGATATCGATCGCGCCTCGATTGCGTTCCGCTTGACACGAAGAGAAGGAAGCCCCGGCACCTCGACCGCGTCACCTTCAGACAAATCGACCGGTCGCGCGAGTCGCACCCGGAATGCGGCGAGCATCTGCTGAAGGCGCGAGAAGGCATTCAGCTGGTCCACGGACGTTCCGCCCGGACCCACAGCCGCTGCGAGCCGCTCCGCCGCTTGCGCGGGACCATCGAGCCCGAGTCCTCGCAGGTCCGCGGCCATCTCCGCGAAGGTCGCGGCTTGCGCGCTGCCGAACCCGACTCCGACCGCATCGCCGAGATCTCGGCCGATCCGCTCGAGCGAATCCTGAATCGACCCCGCCATCCGAGTCACTCCTTGAAGAGGTCGTCCCACTGGTCGGTCAGCTGCTTCACCTCGCTGTCGGCCGCCCGAAGGCTCTCGATGTCCCGCTCGGAGGCGACGGCGGCGCCGGCCCGGCGGTCTGCAACCCCGTGGAGGTCGAACACGTGTTCGAGCAGATATCCGATCTCCGATCGGGACAAATCACCGAACGTCCGGCGGAAAATCGGGACGATGTCGCGGAACGAGTCGAACGGAAGAGCGGTGATCAGCCGATCTAGGAATGTGACAATCGCGCGATTCTTCACCAGCGTGGCACGGTTAATCGAAAGGAGACCTGCGAGGTATTGTGCACTGTCCATCGGCAAGGCACCGCCGCCCACGCGGAGGCGCACATGGCCCTCGAGTTCGGACACGGTGAGCTCCTTCGCGAGATACAAGAGGCTCGTGGCGAGGCCAGAAACCCGCGGATGGAGGCTCGCGGCGTCTGTGGCCCAGACGAGCGCGTCCAGGAACATCCGGTCTCCTTTTGCGTGCGTGGTTGACACCTCGTGGAGAATCTTGAGGGCCGTGCAGGCCCGGTCTGCCCCCGGCTCGTCTGTCTTCCCGATCCGTGGGATCGAGGACGATGCGCGGTGGAAAAGCCGCATCAGCAGGTCCCTGAGCTGCGCAGCGTCGAGCCTCCTCGACGTGCCGTAGGAGAGGAGGGCAGAAACATTCTGGCAGGCGACCGCTAGATCGTGCAAGTCGTCTCCCTCGGAAGAGACGTGCTCGACCTTTGCGAGGGCATCGTCGTAGAGGTGGCTTAGATCACACACCGCGATGTCGAGGAGCGCTCCAGAGGCAAGGGCAACGGACCGCGCGGCCTCAAGCACTTTCCGCAGCTTCGCCTCACAAACTTGCGCGATCGTCTGCCCGAACACGATGTTCTCGACGAGGGCAATCTCTGTCGAAGGGGTCCATTGCGTCCCCCACTTTTCCCGCACGCGCGAGAGCAGAGCCGCGCGCGATGCATCGCTCTCAAGAACCGCAAACGGAATCTTCGATGCCCGCAGCCGATGGAGGAAAATACTCGTGCCAATCCCGGTATCCGACGTCAGGTGGAGCCAGAAATCCGATTTGTCATCCGTCGCGGGAATCCGGCGCGCGCCGACCTCTCGCCGGAACTCCTCCTGGAGGCTCGTCTTGCCCACGATCGAGGACACCTTCCCGATCGCGTTCCCGATGATCCGACCGCGCCACACATCGTCCAGGACGATCGATCGGCCTTGGAGCATGCACGCGATCGTCGCGTCACGAATTTCTTCGAGCCCGGGGCCCACCTTTTCCCTCATTCGGGCGAGGATGTTGCAAAGGCGATATGCGTCGATGACATCCGAGAGGCTCGCAGAATGCCCGCGGAGTCGGAGTTGCTCCGCGATGCCGATCAACGCCTCGAGCGACGTGCGACGGAAGTCCCCGTGTCGGTCGTGGACCTCCTGGTAGAACAGGGGCGCGCGGTTGCCCGCCCCGTAACCGAGCTGCTCGGACATACGGCCGTAGCTGTACGGAATGACCGTGAGCTCCGTCGCAAGTGGGACGGGCCCCGCGCTCCCTTCGAGGAAATCGTCCGCTATGAACGCCGGGGAGTGGAAGGCGCCTGTGACGAGCAAGACCTCGTCTTCCTTCACCCCTTCCGCGAGGAGACTTCGCAGGCGGTCCCGCATGTGCCGCTCGCGGACGCGATCCCGATGCTCAGGATCTTTCAAGGCATCCGCCTGCAGCGAGCGCACGAGCCGACCGAATTCAAGGGACAATCGGACATAGTCCTCCGGTGCTGTGGCGGGCATCTCGAAGGACGCCTCCCAGAATTCGTCAAACGACTCGTGCCCCGTGGCCTCGGGGATGAGGTCAAAGAGACTCACGTCACGGGAGACTGGCGTCGCGGTAGTTGGCTCGTCGTGCGAGGCCCCCTCGATCCGTTCGTGTTGCGCGAGGTCCTGAGCCAAGGCGATTCCGGACGGCACATCGAAGAAGCCTAAGCGAATCCCTCGCCGGGTGCCCTCGACGAGGGCCGTGTACTCCGGCGAGTACGCCACGAATGGATAGAGTGCGGAGTGGGGTTCGCCGCCCGGGACGTACGCGAGGATTGCGACCGGCGGTTCGGTCTCCTCGTCGACGATTACCGGAATGAGCGATTCGGCGTCCGACGGCGCTTCGATGAGAATTGCCTTGGGAGGATCCTTCGCAATCAGTTCCGCGAGGGCGCGCGATGCCGACGGGGAATGATGTCGGACCGGGAACACCCGAACGGGCATGGTTATCCGCCGTGTCACTCCTTGAGCGCCTTCATTGCCGCCTTGTAGAACTCCTGCCATTCCTTTTCCTTGCGGAGTTTCAGCACGTTCTCGCAGTACTCCAGGAAGACCGCGCGATCCTCCGGCTTCTCCTTCGCAATCGTGCCGATCATGCTCCGAGCAAGGTCCTCGTGAGTCACCTTCTGATTCCGGAAGTGCTGCCCAAGGATCTTCGAATTGAAGAGGACCGAAATCGCTTCGGCGGTCGACAGGACCGTCGTTGGGGTCTTCACCTTCACCTTGTTGTCCTTCGTCGCGCCGCTTCGGAGCTCCTGGAACATCGTGACGAGCATCTCCACGTGCTGTTCCGTGACATCGGACTGGACTTCGTAGTCGCGCGAGAGTTCCCCGACACGCCGGGTGACGATGTCGACTTCCTGCTTCAGCTCGCTCACGACGGGGACCGTGACGAAGTTCAGTCGGCGCTTCAACGCGGACGACATCTCGTTCACGCCCCGATCGCGCGTGTTCGCGGTCGCGATGATGTTGAAGCCGCGCCGGGCGCTCAGGATCTCGTGTAGCTCCGGGACTGCGATCGTCTTCTCAGAGAGGAGTGAGATGAGTGCATCTTGGACCTCGCTCGAGACCCGCGTGACCTCCTCGAACCGGACGAGCTTGCCTTCCCGCATCCCGCGGTAGATCGGACTCGGGACGAGCGCCTCCGGAACGGGGCCTTTCGCAACGAGGAGCGCGTAGTTCCACGAGTACTTGATCTGGTCCTCGGTTGTGCCGGACGTGCCCTGGATGAGGTACTGTGACGTGCCGGAAATCGCCGCCGCAAGGTGCTCGGAGAGCCAACTCTTCGCGGTGCCCGGCTCGCCGATCAGCAGGAGGGCACGGTCCGAGGCCAACGTGGCGATGGCGACCTGCACTAGGTTCCGGTTCCCGATGTACTTCGGGGTGATCGTCACGGGCCCATTCGGCCCCGGGAAGGTCTCGGTCGACCCGAGGATGTATATCTCAACCATCTTCGGCGAGAGTTGCCACCCTTCCGGTTTCGCGCCCTTGTCGGCTTTCCGGAGGGCTACGAGTTCCTGCTCGTATTTCTGTTCTGCGGGAAGTCGGATTAGTTCGGCCAAGCGATTCCTCCAAACACGGACCCAATCGAGACGGTCCGCACGAGATTCAGAGAGGCGCCTCGGCGGTGATAAAGCAATCCCCGAGCGAGCTCAGCCTCGACGAGCCATCCCGACTTTCGCCCTCAGAATCGATGAACAGGGATCGCCTCGCGTCAGGCGAACTCCCGGATTCCCCCGGACCTTCTCCGGTCCCGCGGCGAATCGAACGACGCGATCGAGTTTAACCATATAGCGTCATTTCACCGAGACGAATCAACCATATGTGGTCTATCTGGGTCGGGTACGGCAGGCATCCTTAAGAGGGAGGACCCCGTCCGAACGGACGAAGGAATTTTGAATGCCAAGCGAACTATTTGGAACAAGCGTCATCTTTGTCAAAGTGGCGCCAGGATATGTAGAGAAAACGTTGACGACCCTCCGGGC
>Ga0209806_1002990_pt1 | contig 10274 bp, 15 predicted proteins | sample GraSoiAngelo_152_FD_186166 | JGI IMG/M metagenome (GOLD analysis project Ga0209806, IMG submission 186166) | Grasslands soil microbial communities from the Angelo Coastal Reserve, California, USA - 14_1009_12_30cm (SPAdes) (version 2) | ecosystem: Environmental > Terrestrial > Soil > Grasslands ... | reverse complement strand
GGTTCTGGCGGCGGGACGGCTGCGCACGCCGATTGTGCTGCGCGTGCATCGCATCAGCGCCGCGGCGCGCAGCGCAATCGAGGCCGCAGGTGGAAGCGTCGAGCTCGTCGCCCCGGAAGCCACGGCGCGAGCGTCGACCGAATCGTCCTCGGAGGGAGACCCCGCGCAGGCATGAACCTCATCGAGGCGCTGGTCCAGGCGTTTCGCGTTCCAGAGCTGCGGCGCAAGCTGGTGTTCACACTCGGCCTGCTCGTCGTGTTCCGCGTCCTGGCCAGCATCTCCATCCCGGGAGCCAACCCGGCTGCGCTCAACGACCTCTTCTCGAACAACACGCTGCTCGGCCTGCTCAACCTCTTCAGCGGCGGCGGACTCTCGCGATTGACGATCGTTGCCATGGGCCTGAATCCGTACATCAATGCCACCATCATCATGCAGCTGATGACGGTGGTCTCCACCCGGCTCAAGGAGTTGAGCAAGGAGGGTGAACAGGGCCGCAAGCGGATCACGCGGTACACGCGCTGGCTCACCGTGCCGCTGGCCATGCTGCAGGGCTACGGGTACATGGCGCTCTTCACCAACCCGAACGTCACGCGTGCCGGCGCGATCATCTCCAACCCCACGCCGGCGACCGAGATCACGATCATCCTCGTGCTCACCGCGGGCACCATCATTGCCATGTGGCTCGGCGAGCTCATCACCGAGTACGGCGTGGGCAACGGTGTGTCGCTGATCATCTTCGTCGGCATCATTGGGCGGCTGCCGGGCACGCTGGTCACCTACGGCGGCAGCGGAGGCGCACACCTCATTCAGCTCATACTCATGGCCGCGATTGCGCTGATTGTCACCGCCGGGATCATCGAGGTGCAACAGGCGCAACGCAAGATTCCAGTCCAATCGGCGCAACGTGTGCTGAACCCGCGAACAGGCATGGCGTCCCAGGGACGCCGGAACTTCCTCCCACTGCGCGTCAACGCCGCCGGCGTGATCCCGATCATCTTCGCCATCTCGATCATGACCTTCCCGACCATCTTCGCCAACCTGTTTCAGGGCAGCACCGGCTGGACGCTGGGCGCCGCGCAGTGGATACAGAACAATTGGCAGCCAACCGGCGCGTACATTCCGATCAACTTCCTCTACAACGGCATCTACTTCATGCTCGTGCTCGGCTTCACGTACTTCTACACCGCCGTCGTCTTTGACCCGGTTGACGTGGCAGACAACCTCAAGAAGTCATCGACGTTCATTCCCGGGATACGGCCCGGCCGAAGTACGGCGGAGTACCTCGGTCGCGTCATGGGCCGGATCACGCTGGCGGGCGCGCTGTTCCTGGCGGGCATCACGGTCGTGCTCCCACTGATCACTGCCGCGATCACGGGCGTCTCGCCGACGAGCCTGTACCTGGGCGGAACCGCGATTCTCATCGTGGTCGGCGTTGCGCTCGACACGATGAAGCAGATAGAGACGCAGTTGCTCATGCGTCAATACCGCGGTTTCATCAAATGATCGTCGTGCTGTTCGGGCCCCCCGGGAGTGGCAAGGGAACCCAATCGATCCGAGTCGCCCGCCATCTGCGCGTCCCGCACGTCGCCACCGGCGACATGCTGCGCGCCGAGGTGGCACGCGGATCGGCGCTTGGGCGCGAGGCGGAGCCACTCATGAGCACGGGACGGCTGGTCCCCGACGACTTGATCGTACGCATGATCGGCGCACGCATCAACGAGCCCGATGCTGCGGGCGGTGCGCTGCTCGACGGGTTCCCGCGGACTGTGCCACAGGCCAAGGCGCTCGACGCCATGCTGGGCGCTCGGTCGCTGCGCGTCGACGTCGTCGTCTCGCTGCGCGTGGACGACGATGAGCTGCGGCGTCGCGTTCTGGATCGAGCGAAGATCGAGGGCCGCGCCGACGACACGCCGGAGGCGTTCGAGCAGCGGCTGCGCACATATGGCGTCGAGACGGCGCCGGTGCTCGATTACTACCGCGGTATGGGCACGCGCATCGTCGAGGTCGACGGCGTCGGTGAGATCGAGAACATCACGAGACGCATCACGGTGGCGATCGCCGCGTCTGGGACCGTGGTGCCTGCGAAATGATGGCTGAGCGCGTCGAGAGCTTTCGCCTCAAACGGCCCGATGAGATCGAGAAGATGCGGGCGGCGGGGCGCATCCTCGGCGCGTGCCTGGCGCACGTCGCGGCCGCGGTTCGCCCGGGGATCACCACGCTCGATCTCGACCGTGAAGCGGACACGTTCATCCGTGACCACGGATGCATCCCCGGCTTCATCGGCTACAACAACTTTCCGAACGCGCTGTGTGTGTCCGTCGACGACGAGGTGGTGCACGGAATCCCGGGCAAACGTGTCCTGCGCGACGGCAACCTCGTCTCGCTGGACTGCGGCCTCATTCTCGACGGGTGGTGGGCCGACAGCGGCCTGTCGGTGCCGTGCGGTGAGCCGGCAGATGGGGTGCGCCGGCTCATCGATGTGACGCGCACCGCGCTCGACCACGGCATCGCCGCAGCGCAGCCGGGCCATCACATCGGTGACATCGGGCATGCGGTACAGACGTACGTCGAGTCCGAGGGGTACTCGGTGGTGCGTCAGTATGTCGGCCACGGAATCGGACGGAATATGCACGAGCCGCCCCAGGTCCCCAACTACGGCCGGCCCGGGTCGGGGAATCTGATCAAGCCGGGCTATGTGCTCGCCATCGAGCCGATGGTGAATGCAGGCGACCCCGAGGTTCACGTCCTCGAGGACGGATGGACAGTCGTCACCGACGACGGACGCCTCAGCTCCTATGCCGAGCACACAGTCGCGATCACCGAGGATGGCCCCCAGGTGCTGACGCTCCGGCCCGAGCCGGCTGTCGCCGAACGGTGAGCCGCCGGGCCGCCCCCGACAACGGGTATAATTCGCATTCGCGGCCTTGCACGGCCCGTTTTCGTGTGCCCATGAAGGGGCATATTGGAAGGCGGATGGTCGCTGCCGGATACCGGCTCGGTGCCGGCCACGCATCCATCCACATCAGCCATGGCGGGGCCCCGCCCCGCAGAGGAGCCAGCGACATTCGACATGAAGGTACGGGCATCGGTCAAGCGCATGTGTGACCGCTGCAAGATCATCAAGCGCCACGGCGCGGTTCGGGTGATCTGCGACAACCCCAAGCACAAGCAGCGGCAGGGGTAGGGCGGAGCTGTGGCACGCATTGCAGGCGTCGACATTCCGCGCGACAAGCGGATCGAGATCGGGCTGACCTACATCTACGGGATCGGTGTCACCACCTCGAAACGCATCCTGTCGCTCGCCGGCGTGTCGCCCGACGTGCGCGTCAAGGACTTGAACGACGCGCAAGTGGGCAAGCTGCGTGACGTCATCGCCAAGCAGCTGCAAGGGCGCGTCGAGGGAGACCTGCGCCGGCAGATCGCGCTCAACATCAAGCGGCTGATCGAGATCGGCACGTACCGCGGGCAGCGCCATCGTCGCGGGCTGCCGGTGAGAGGACAGCGGACCCGCACCAACGCGCGCAGCCGTCGCGGACCCAAGAAGACCGTGGGCGTGCGCCGCAAGAAGGCGACGAAGTGATCGGCTGAGCATGGCCAAGAAGAAGAAGAACGTCCGCACCCGTCGCCGCGAGCGCAAGAACATCGCGGTCGGCCACGCGCACGTGCTGGCGACGTTCAACAACACGATCGTCAGCCTCACCGATCCCGAGGGCAACGTTCTCGCCTGGGGCTCGGCGGGCGCGCAGGGCTTCAAGGGCTCCCGCAAGAGCACCCCGTTCGCGGCGCAGGTCACCGCCGAGGGCGCGGCGCGGAAGGCGATGGAGCACGGGCTTCGGCAGGTCGAGATCTTCGTCAAGGGTCCGGGAGCCGGACGCGAGGCCGCCATCCGCAGCCTGCAGGCGTCTGGACTCGACGTGACCGCCATCTCCGACGTGACCCCAATCCCCCACAACGGCTGCCGTCCGCCGAAGCGGCGGCGCGTGTAGGGCGTCTGGTGGCGAACCAGTCCGGTCCCGTCTGCCGTCTCTGCCGGCGTGAGGGCGCCAAGCTCTACCTAAAAGGCGCGAAGTGCATCACCAACTGCACGTTCGACAAGCGAAGCGGCCTGCTTCCTGGACAGCACGGCCTGGCCCGGCGTCGCAAGGCGAGTGATTACGGCATCCAGCTTCGCGCGAAGCAGCGCGCGCGGCGCTTGTACGGCGTGCTGGAAACGCAGTTCCGGCACTACTTCGATCGCGCCGAGCGCAGCGGCGGCGTCACGGGCACGGTCCTGCTGCAGCAGCTCGAGCGCCGGCTCGACAACGTCGTGTACCGGCTGGGCCTCGCGGCGTCACGTCGGGAGGCGCGCCAGCTGGTCAGCCACCGCCACTTCATCGTGAACGGCCGTCCCGTGAACATTCCGTCCGCGCAGGTGCGCCCCGGCGACGTCGTCGAGGTGCGTGAGAAGAGCCGCAAGATCCTGCCGGTCGAGAACGCGCAGCAGCTTGTGCAGAGCCGCGCCGTCCCCGATTGGCTCACGCTCGATGCGGAACATCTCCGCGGCACGATCGTGCGTCTTCCCGAGCGCCAGGAGATGGAGGCGGCCGTGGATGAGCAGTTGATTGTGGAGTACTACTCGAGATGACGCCGATGGCGCCATTCACTTCCCTGGAGATACCTAATGGCAGTTGACCTGATCACCGCTCCCGCCGTTCGTGAGGTCGAGAGCGGAACCGACTATGGCAAGTTCGAGATCGAGCCACTGGAGCCTGGCTTCGGCACCACGCTCGGCAACTCGCTGCGCAGGGTGCTGCTCTCGTCGTTGCCGGGTGCGGCCATCACATCGGTGTCCATCGACGGCGTGGCCCACGAGTTCAGTGCGATTCCTCATGTGAAGGAAGACGTGACCGAGGTCCTTCTCAACATCAAGGAAATAAACGTCATCTCGCACAGCAACGATCCCGTGCGCATCTCGCTTGACGTCCGCGGCCCGAAAGACGTCGTCGCGGGTGACATCGAGACCTCGAGCGATGTGGAGATTCGCAATCCCCAGCAGCACATCGCCACGCTCGATTCGCCGAAGGGGCAGCTGCGCATCGATCTCATGGTGGAGCGCGGCAAGGGGTACGTCCCGGCTGAGCGAGGCAAGAAAGAAGGGCAGCCGATCGGCGTCATCCGCCTCGACTCGATCTTCACGCCGGTGCGCAAAGCCAACTTCTCGGTCGAAAAGACTCGCGTCGGACAGGAGACGGAGTGGGATCGGCTCATCGTCGAGGTATGGACCGACGGCACGCTCGCGCCGGTTGAGGCGGTGAGTCAGGCGGCTTCGCTGTTCACGGAGCATCTCGATCTCTTCGTGCGCTTCGGCGACAACCTGGAAGCCCCGCAGACACGGCAGACGCGCGGCAACGACCTCCCCAGCCGCCTCGCGGACGTGCCCATCGAGGATCTCGAGCTGTCGGTGCGCGCACTCAACTGTCTCAAGGCGAACGACATCACGAAGGTGGGCCAGCTCGTCGCCATGAAGCAGGAGGAGCTGCTCACACTACGCAACTTCGGACAGAAGTCACTCGAAGAGATCCGCGAGAAGCTCGTGGAGCGAGGGTTTGTGACACCGGAGGAGCTCGAGACGCTCTTCCAACCGATGGGGCGCTGAGCCAGTCGCCATGCGCCACCGTATCGCCGGTCGCAAGTTCGGGCGCAGCGCCGCGCATCGACAGGCGATGACGCGCAACCAGGTCACCGCGCTGCTGCGTCACGGTCGTATCACCACCACCGAGGCGAAGGCGAAAGAGCTGCGCCGCTGGGTGGAGCGGGTGATCACGGATGCCAAGCCGGATGATGTCAGTGCACGGCGGCGTGTCGCCCAGTACGTGAACGATCGAGAGGTCAGCAAGAGGCTGTTCACCACCTACCTGGAGCGGTATCGCGACCGGCCTGGTGGCTATACGCGCGTGGTCAAGCTCACACCGCGAAGCAGCGACAACGCGCCCATGGCGATCATCGAGCTGGTGGAGTAATCGATGCCGACGTACCGTCTCACCGTCGAGTACGACGGCACCGACTTTCACGGCTGGCAGGCGCAACCGCAGGCGCGCACGGTCGCCGGGACGCTTCTCGATGCCGTCCATCAACTGACCGGGCAGCACGCCCAGCTCAGCGCGGCGGGACGTACCGATGCCGGCGCGCACGCGCACGGCCAGGTTGCCGGCATCGTGCTGGAGCAGGAGTGGGATCCGGTTCGCCTTCAAGCCGGCCTCAACGCGCTGCTCCCGGCCGACGTCGTGGTGGTCGACGTGGAGATCCGCGCGGCCGGCTTTCACGCCCGGCGCGACGCTGTGAGCCGCACCTATCGGTACGTGGTGGTGAGCCGCGCGGACCGCGCGGCGGTCACCCGCCGGCACGCCTGGACCGTGCGAGGCCCGCTCGATCTCGCGGCCATGCGCGCGGCCGCCGCGACACTCGTCGGTCCGCACGATTTCGCTGCCTTCGGTCGCGCGCCCGAACCGGGTGGCCGGACCGTGCGCACCGTGTACGAGGTCAAGGTGGACGGCGTTTCGGTCGATGGCGGCGGGGCCAGCATCGACGGAGCGGTGATCACGGTGCGGGCGAACGCATTCCTGCGGGGGATGATGCGGGCGTTCGCAAGCGTGCTGGTTGCGGTGGGGCAGGGCCGGCACGCGCCGGATTGGGTGCACGAGCTGCTCACCGGCCCGGAGAGCACGGCGCCGCCCCTGCAGCCGGCGCCTGCGCACGGTCTGCATCAGTGGGCCGTCGAGTATCCGTGGGAGACGGTGGTGGCACCGGCGGCCGCCGCATGACGCAGGTCACGTTCCAGGCGACGCCTAGTACCGTGGAGACGCGGTGGTATCTCGTTGATGCACGCGGGCAGACGCTGGGTCGTCTCGCGGTGAATGTCGCACGCATTTTGCGCGGCAAGCATCGCCCGCAGTTCACGACGCACGTGAACACAGGCGAGCACGTCATCGTCGTCAACGCGCGCGACATCGTGGTGACAGGTCGCAAGCGATCGTTGAAGACCTATGACCGCTACTCTGGGTATCCGTCTGGGCGGCGCACCCGCACATACGACGAGGCGGTGCAGCGCGACCCAACGTTCCCCCTGATGCACGCGGTCCGTGGCATGCTGCAGCACAACACGCTCGGCGCCGAGCAGCTGAAGAGGCTGCGCGTCTACCCCGGATCAGAGCATCCGCATGAGGCGCAGCGGCCTCAGAAGATCACGTTCGGAGAATTGGGAGAGATCATCGTTGCCGGCAACCGCTGAGCCCACCTACAGCTATGGCACCGGACGTCGGAAGACGTCGGTCGCGCGTGTGCGACTGACGCCGGGTGACGGCGTGCTGATCATCAACAGCCGTCCCCCGAGCGAGTATTTCGGCCGCCGGGACTTGGAGACGGTGGTCACGCAGCCGCTTCGCGTCACCGACACCCTCGGAAGGTTCGAGGCGACCATCCATGTGGAGGGTGGAGGCATCGCAGGGCAGGCCGGCGCAGTCTGTCACGGCATCGCGCGGGCACTTGTCGCAGCCGACCCAGAGCTGCGCATCCCGTTGAAGCGCGCCGGATTGCTGACCCGCGATCCGCGCGAGAAGGAACGCAAGAAGTACGGCCTCAAGCGGGCGCGCAAGGCTCCGCAGTACACCAAGCGTTAGCAGCGTCCCGGTAATGCATTACCGAGACATGCTGCTGGTGGCCGGGCCGCAGGCGCTGCCTCCACTACCGCCGCTGCCATGAAGGGAGTGATCCTCGCCGGCGGCACGGGGACCCGGCTGCACCCGCTCACACGTATCACAAACAAGCACCTGCTGCCGATCTACGACCGGCCGATGGTCACCTACGCGATCGAGGCGCTCGTTGGCGCGGGGGTGAAGGACGTGATGCTGGTGACGGGCGGCACGCATGCCGGGGAGTTCCTGCGCCTCCTGGGCAACGGACACGACTACGGGCTCGACCGCCTGTTCTACGCGATGCAGGACAAAGCGGGAGGCATCGCCGAGGCGCTCGGCCTGGCAGAACGATTCGTCGCTCGCGATCGCGTTGTCGTCATGCTTGCAGACAATGTCGTCGAATACTCGATCGATGCGGCGATTCGCAATTTCGAGCAGCAACCGCGTGGTGCGCGCATCCTGCTGTCCCGTGTCGACGAACCCGATCACCTGCATCATCTGGGAGTGCCGGCCATCGACGCATCGGGTCGGGTCACCCGGATCGTGGAGAAACCCGATGATCCGCCGAGTCAGCTGGCCGTGACCGGCATCTATCTCTACGACGGCGATGTTTGGGATGTCATCCCGTCACTCGAGCCCTCTGGACGTGGGGAGCTCGAGATCACCGACGTCAACAACTGGTACGTGGAGCAGAGCACGATGGAATACGAGATTCTCGACGGGTTCTGGGGCGACGCCGGAGAATCGATCGACGCCTATTACGCCGTCAACGATTTCGTGCGCCAAAACGGTGCCAACAAGTCACGCCCCGACTGACGCGAGCGCAATCCGCGTGAGGAGCCGGCCCGCTCACCTGCGCACGAGGGTGCTCGGATGCCCTGTCGACGTGGTGAGCATTGAGCAGGCCGTGGCGTCACTCATCGACATGGTGCAGGCGCACCGCGACGATCCCAAGCGTCCCCCGGCACTCGTGATCACCCTCAACCCCGAGATGGTGATGCTGGCCCGGCGTGACGCCGAGTTTCGTCGCGCGATTGAGGCAGCGGCGCTTCTGGTCCCGGATGGCATCGGTCTGGTGCGAGCGCTTCGCCGCCGGGGTCACCAGACAGCGGTTCGGGTCGGCGGCACGGACATGCTGGCCAGCTACCTGCCACACGCAGTCAGGCTCGGACACCGCATAGCGTTCGCCGGCGCCGGTCCCGGCGTTGGCGCAGAGGCCGCGCGCCGCCTCTCGCAACGCGTGCCGGGTCTGCAGATCGTGGCGGTGGACGCGGGGCCGCCGGATGCCGCGACGGCAGAGCGGCTGAAGCCGGCTCACCCGGACATGGTGTGGTCGGCTTTTGGCGCGGGAAGGCAGGAGCGGTTCGTGCTCGAGCACGTCGGCGCGGTTGGAGCCGGCGTGGGCATCGGCGTGGGGGGTGCACTCGACTACTTCAGTGGGAGAACCCCCCGCGCTCCGGCGATGCTTCGCAGCGCCGGCCTCGAATGGGCCTGGCGGCTCGCGATCCAGCCATGGCGCTGGCGCCGCCAGCTCGTCCTGCCTGGGTTCTGGGTGCTGGAACGCGCCGAGGCCAGGCGCCACACCCGCGCCGCTCGAACGGGGTGAGCCAGTGCTGAGCCTTGTCATCCCCGCGTTCAACGAGGAGCTGCGGCTTCCCGCGACCCTCGAGCGCGTGCGGCAGTACCTCGACGGCACCGGCGAGCAATACGAGGTGATCGTGGTCGACGACGGCAGCCTCGACGGCACCGTCCGCGTCGCCGGGGCCGCGGCCGCCATCTGGCCGCAGCTGCGAGTGATCCCGTTGCCCCGCAACCTCGGCAAGGGAGCCGCGGTCCGCGCGGGGATGCTGGCGTCAGGCGGCGAGGTCCGGGCGTTCAGCGACGCCGATCTCAGCACACCGATCGAGGAGCTGCCCAAGCTCCGAGAGCGGCTCGACAGCGCGTGCCAGGTCGTGATCGGATCCCGCGCCACGCCGGGTGCCGTGATCGAGGCGCATCAACCACGCCGGCGGGAGATGATGGGCCGCGCGTACAACCGGCTCCTGCGCGTCCTGGCCCTGCCCGGACTGCACGACACGCAATGCGGGTTCAAGGTGTTCACCGCGGAAGCCGCGGTGCGCTGCTTCGAGCCGTTGCGCACCCTTCGGTACGGGTTTGACGCCGAGGTGCTCCTGCGGGCCCGTCGTCTCGGGTACTCGGTGGCGGAGGTCCCGGTGCGCTGGGCGCACCGCGAGGACTCACGCGTGAGCCCGCTGCGCGACTCGGCGCACACCCTGTACGAGCTGGCCAGCCTGCGCTTCACGGTGCGCCGTTGACCGCTGCCGGTATGCTCAACGCATGACCGTCGCAGCGCAGCGCAGCGATCCGGTCGACGTTCGCGTCGCGGATTCGCCGCTGGTCGCGCTGCGGTTTTGGACCGATGCGCGGCTTGCAGACCTCGCCGAGGCCGGCGCTGAGGCCGAGCGCGAGCTCATCGACGCGACGGCGCGGCGGACGAACCTGAGGAATCATTTGCGGCGCAACGACGAGACCCGTCGCCGCATGCTCGAAGCACTCGACCGGTACCCGATACGGGATGCGGTGCGTGCCTTTCACGATGGGCTG
>Ga0209806_1002989_pt1 | contig 10279 bp, 10 predicted proteins | sample GraSoiAngelo_152_FD_186166 | JGI IMG/M metagenome (GOLD analysis project Ga0209806, IMG submission 186166) | Grasslands soil microbial communities from the Angelo Coastal Reserve, California, USA - 14_1009_12_30cm (SPAdes) (version 2) | ecosystem: Environmental > Terrestrial > Soil > Grasslands ... | reverse complement strand
CTCGAAGGGTTCGACACCGACCGCGATCTCGGCTTCCCTGGGGAATTCCCGTACACGCGCGGTGTCCAGCCCTCGATGTACCGCGGCCGTCTCTGGACGATGCGGCAGTTCGCCGGGTTTGGGTCTGCGGAGAACACGAACGAGCGCTTTCACTACCTCCTGAAGCACGGCGTCGACGGGCTCTCCGTCGCGTTTGACATGCCGACCCTCATGGGCCGCGACTCGGACGACCCACTCTCGCGCGGCGAAGTCGGCCGCGAGGGCGTCGCCGTGGACACGCTGCGCGACATGGAGATCCTCTTCGACCGCATCCCGCTCGACCGCGTCACGACGTCGATGACCATCAACGGACCCGCCTCGATCGTCTGGGCGATGTATCTCGCGGCGGCCGAGAAGCGCGGCATCCCGCTCGACCGGCTTGGCGGAACGATCCAGAACGACGCGCTGAAGGAGTACATCGCCCAGCGCGAGTGGATCGTCCCGGTGAAGCCCGCCATGAAGCTGGTTGTCGACACGTTCCGCTTCGGCTCTCGCGAGGTCCCGCGCTGGAACACGATCTCCATCTCCGGCTATCACATCCGCGAAGCGGGCGCGACGGCGCTGCAGGAGCTCGCGTTCACGCTCATCGACGGGCTCGAGTACGTGAAATGGGGCGTGGAGGCCGGCCTGGACGTCGACGATTTCGTCCCGCATCTTTCTTTCTTCTTCGACGTTCACAACGATTTCTTCGAGGAGATCGCGAAGTTCCGCGCGGCCCGGCGGATTTGGGCGCGCGAGATCGAACGCCGCTACCACCCGAAGAATGAGCGGGCCCTGCTCATGCGCACGCACGCGCAGACCGCGGGCGTCTCGCTCACGGCGCAGCAGCCGTACAACAACGTCGTGCGCGTAACGCTGCAGGCGCTCGCCGCGGTGCTCGGCGGGACACAATCCCTCCACACGAATTCGCTCGACGAGACCTATGCCTTGCCAACTGAGGAAGCGGTCACCCTCGCGCTCAGAACGCAGCAGGTCATCGCTCACGAGTCCGGCGTGGCCGACACGATCGATCCGCTCGCCGGCTCTTACTACCTCGAGTCGTTGACACAGCGCATGGAGCAGGGGTTCGAGCGCTATCTCTCGGAGATCGAGAAGATGGGCGGGATGGTCGACGCGGTCGAGCGCGGCTATCCGCAGCGCGAGATCACCGAAGCGTCCTTCCACTTCCAACAGCAGGTCGAGGAGGGCGAGAAGGTCGTCGTCGGGATCAACAAGTACGCGACGACCGAGGAGACTCCGATACCGACCCTCGCGATCGACCCCGAGGTCGAGCGCAAGCAAATCGCACGACTCGTGGAGACGCGGAAGAACCGCGACCGCGGCCGTTGGAATGAATCAATCGATGCACTGAGACAGGCCGCGAAAAGCGGCGCCGAGCTCATGCCCAGGTTCCTCGAGTGCGGGCGAGCAAACGCAAGCGTCGGCGAGCAGGTACTTGTGCTGAAGGAGGTGTTCGGTGAGTACCACGACCCCGGTTATTTCTAAGGTCGACCTGCTCCGGCGCATCAGCCAGGGCCATCGCGCCCTGCGCTCGGCGCTCGAGGCCCTGCCCCGCGAGCGGTTCGGCGAGAAGCTCAGCACCGGCTGGAGCCTCAACGAGAACGTCGCTCATCTCGCGGCCTGGGAGGAGACAGTCCCGAAGCGTGTCACCGCCGTGCTGGAGAGCGGCGAGGATCCCAAGCTCTACGACGATATCGACGCTTTCAACGAGCGCGTCGCCAAGGACGCGCGGGGGACGACGACGGACGAGGTCTTCGCGCGCTGGGCCGTCGCACACGCGCGGCTGCTGGAGACGGTGCGCTCGATCCCGGACGACGCCGACAAGCTCGCGTTCGACGTCGTCGAGTGGAACACGACGGGCCATTACCCCGACCACTACGCCGACATCGGCGCAGCGATGCGTAGCAGCGCCGATCTTCTCGGCGTCGTGCAGACGCCGTGGGTCGCCTTCCGCCTCGCGATCGCCGCGATAGGCCGCCCCGGTCTCGAAGAGAAGACGTCCACGGGCTGGACATACAAGGATCTCGTCGCGCACGCGGCCGCCTGGGAGGATCGGACCGCGGAGCGCCTGCGGGAGTTCCGCGAGGGCGAAGCGAAGACTCTCCTCGGCGTCGACGACACCGACCAGTTCAATGCGGCCGTGGTCGAGCGGACGCGCGGCCGCAACGCGCGCGAGGTCGTCGTGGAGCTCGAAGCCGCGCATGCGCGGATCATCGAGGAAATCGGAAAGCTCACTGCCGAGGAGATCCACGCGAATGACGACCAGGTGATCGCGATCGTCGCCGGAAACACCTACGGCCACTACGCCGAGCATTTCGACGAGGTTTTCGCGGCAGTGCCGAAGCGGCCGGCCGAGCTGCTTGCGAAGCTGCGCGAGAGCTGGCGTCCGTTCCGGCGCGCTACGAACCGACTGGGTCTGGACGCGCTGTCGGACACGACGCCGTCCGGCTGGACGTACAAGGCGATGCTCGGCCACGTCGCGTACTGGATGGGGCACCTTGCCCAAGAGCTGCCGAACCGCCTCGAGGGACGGCGCGGCCCGGTCATGGACGTCGATGCTGAAAACGCGCGTGAGGCCGCGGAGAGTACGTCGCGGTCCGCCCACGAAATCGTGGAGCGGCTTCACAAGGCATATCAGGGTGTCGTCGATCTGGTGACGGCACTGCCCGATCGTGAGATCGACTTCCTGGCGACCCGGCTGGTCGTCGGCGAGACCTACGAACATTTCGCGAAGCACCAAGGGGAGATCGATGCCGCTCTCCCGCGCACGGCCGCGGATTTCGTCGGGCGGATCGAGAAGGTGTGGAAGCCGTTCCGCGCCGCGATCCGCGAGCGCGGTCGTGCCGGTCTCGGCGAGCCCACCCCCAGTGGTTGGACGTACAAGGACCTCGTCGCGCACGCGGCCGGCTGGATGGAGCAGACGGTGCGGGAGATGCAGACAAACGAATTCCGGACCGGCTGGACCGCGACGACGATCCAGGAGTTCAACGAGCGCTCCGTGCGCACGCACGATCTCGTCGGTGCCGAGGCGATGATCGACGAGCTCGACACGGTCTACCGTCGGCTCGTCGAGACGGTCCGCGGTCTCGGTGTTGGCGAGGTCGACGACCGCATCGCGAGCTCGATGCCCTACTACACGTACCTCCACTGGGAGGAGCACTTCGCTGAGCTCGGTATTCCCCTATGAAAAGGCCCATCCGTGTGGTCGTCGCGAAGGCGGGGCTCGATGGCCACGACCGCGGCGCGAAGGTCGTGGCACGGGCGTTGCGCGATGCCGGGATGGAAGTGATCTACACGGGCGTGCACCAGACCCCGGAGCAAGTCGTCGAGACCGCTCTCCAGGAGGACGCCGACGCGATCGGCCTCTCGCTCCTCTCGGGAGCGCACAACTACATCTTTCCGCGGGTGAGCGAGCTCATGAAGGAGAAGGGGCTCGACGACGTGCTCCTGTTTGGCGGAGGGATCATCCCGGAGGCGGACTGGCCCGCACTCTCCAGGGTGGGCGTCGAGCGGGTGTTTCCTCCGGGGGCCTCGCTCGAGGAGATCACGACGTACGTACGCGAGGCTGTGCCAAGAAAGCGCGGTGCGGTCACACGATGAACAGATCGCAGGCGAAATAGGGAGGATCAGATGGCCAAGAAGGACGACAGACCGGTCGACGCAGGGCTCGCCCTGCTACGCGGCAAGAGCGAGCAGGAGCTGATCGACTTCTGGAAACAGCGCTTCGCGCTGATCTCGGCGATCCCGGTGGACACCGCCCGAGTCGGTGCGCTCACGCCGCAGCTGCGGGAGCTGGTGCGCATCGCGGATCGCGCGGAGCGCAAGCGCCTCACCACGGCGCGGATGAAGGCCTTCACTCAGCTGCCGGCCGACCAGCGCGAACGGATCACGAAGACGCGCGAGGCGGCGTACAACGTCGATCGCGGAGTGCTCGAGGAAGACCAGCGGATGGTCGATGAGATCCTGCCCACCCTGCCAGAGGCCAAGGGCTACCCGACCGCGGCGCGCTGAGCATCGTTTGAGGTTCAGTTACCGAGACGACCAGCTTCTCGTCCGCGAGACCGTCCGCGACTTCGTGCGCTCGCGGATCGTCCCGAACGCCGATGCGTGGAACGAGAGAGCCGAGTTCCCGCTTGAGCTCCTCCCCGAGCTCGCCGCGCTCGGCCTGACCGGGCTCGCCGTTCCGCACGAATACGGCGGCGCTGAGCTCGACACACTCTGCATCGCCATGGTGATGGAGGAGCTCGGCGCCGGCGACGGCTCCATCGCGCTCACCATCGCGGCCCACAACTCGCTCTGCATCGGGCACCTCTTGATCGGGGCGACCGAGGAGCAAAAGGCCCGCTGGCTCCCGCCCCTTGCACGCGGCACGTATCTCGGATGCTGGGCGCTCACTGAACCCTCGTCGGGGTCCGACGCGGTGGCCGCGCAGAGTCGCGCTCGTCCGGAGGGCAACGAATACGTCGTGTCGGGGACGAAACAGTTCATCACCAACGGCTCAATCGCCGGTTTCGCGGTCGTCATTGTCGGCGCCGGCGAACGCAAGCTCACGGCGTTCGGCATGCCGAGGGCGACCCCCGGCCTTCGTGTGGGCCGCCGCGAAGAGAAGATGGGCCTCCACGCGTCGGACACCGCCCAGCTCGTGCTCGAGGATTGCCGTGTTCCGGGCGCCGATCGGATCGGCCCCGACGGTGAGGCCTTCGATGACGTGAAGCGGGTCCTCGACCGGGGACGCATCGGCATCGGCGCCCTCGCGATCGGGCTCGGGCGCGCATCGCTCGAAACCGCGATCGGCTACGCGAAGGAGCGCAAGCAGTTCGGTAAGCCGATCGCCGAGTTCCAGATGATCCAATGGCGCCTCGCTCGCGCGCGGACCGAGCTCGATGCGGCCCGTCTGCTCGTGCATCGCGCGGCCGCGCTCGCCGATGCCGGGCTGCGCTTCACGGACGCGGCCTCGAAGGCGAAGCTGTACGCGTCGGAGGCCGCGACGCGGGCCGTCGACTCGTCGCTGCAGGTCCTCGGCGGGTACGGGTATCTGCAGGACTTCCCGATCGAGCGGCACCTGCGCGACGTGCGCCTGATGGAGATCGGGGAGGGCACCAGCGAGGTCCAACGCATCGTCGTCGCGCGCGAGCTCCTTCGCGTCGACTGATGGCGGCCACGGTGACCGGCGATCTTCTCGCGCGCGCCCGTTCGGGTCACAAACGATCGGTCGCGCGTCTTGTCTCGGTGATCGAGAACGACGAGCCCGGCGCGGCCGAGGCCATGCGCGCGCTCTACCCTTTGACTGGCCGCGCGCAGGTCGTCGGGATCACCGGCCCGCCTGGCGGCGGCAAATCCACGCTCGTCAATCGCCTGGCGGGGTTGTACCGGGACCGAGTGGCCCGGGTAGCGATCGTTGCCGTCGATCCGTCGAGCCCATTCAGCGGCGGCGCCATCCTTGGCGACCGCATCCGGATGCGCGAGCGGTTCCTCGACGAGGGCATCTTCATTCGTTCGATGGCAAGTCGCGGGCACGCGGGGGGTCTCGCCCGCGCGACGGCCAGGGTCGTGAACGTGCTCGACGCGCTCGGGACCGACGTCGTACTCGTCGAGACCGTTGGCGTCGGTCAGGAGGAGGTCGACGTCATTCGCGTCGTCGATACCGTCTGTCTGGTGACGGTCCCGGGTCTCGGCGACGACATCCAGGCGATCAAGGCGGGCATCCTCGAGATCGCCGACGTGCTCGTCGTGAACAAGTCGGACCGTCCCGGAGCGGACGAGGCCGCGCGCGACCTGGCGCAGATGCTCTCGCTCGCCAAAGACCGCCCGTGGAAGACCCCGATCGTTCGCACGTCGGCGCAGTCCGGCGACGGGTTGCCTCAGCTCATCGAAGCGATCGAGAAGCACCGCGCGTGGTCGCGCGAGTCAGGCGACTACCTCGAGCGCCGCCGCGCGGCGGCGCGGGGCGAAGTCGAGGCGCTTCTGCGCGAGGCGCTGCTCCGACAGCTCGCTGGCCGCGTCGGCGCGTCCCGTCTCGATGCCGCGGTGGCTCGCGTGGCGGAGCGTTCGCTCGACCCGTACGCCGCGGTTGAGGAGCTGCTCCGCGGATGAACCCTGCCCAGCACGAGGCGACGAGCACCTCGCGGCTCGCGTTCCAGGCAACGATCCACTGCCTGACCGGCTGCGGCATCGGCGAAGTGCTCGGACTCGGCGGCGCGACGCTGCTCGGGCTCGGTAACGCCGCGAGCATCGTTCTCGGGATCGTCCTTGCCTACGTGTTCGGCTACGGGCTGACCTTCGTCCCCCTGGTGCGCGCCGGTATGCCTCTGCTTCGGGCGAGCGGCATCACGTTCGCCGCCGAAACGCTTTCGATCACGACGATGGAGATCGTCGACAACCTCGTGGTCCTCGCTGTACCCGGTGCCATGGACGCCGGACTCGCCGACATCCTGTTCTGGGGAAGCCTCGCGCTCTCGCTCGCTCTCGCGTTCGTCGCGGCCTATCCCGTCAACCGATGGCTCATCGCGCGTGGCCTTGGGCACGCGGTCATGCACGGCGCTCACTCGTGATCGAGTTAACGATCTTTCGTACGGGTGGAGTGGAGATCGGCGCCTCGGCATTCGTGCCGGGCGCGACCGATGAGAAGACCTTCGTTCCTGTGTGGTCGGCGCTACTCCGCACGCCGGAGGGCAACGTTGTCTTCGACACCGGGCTTCATCCGGTCCATGTCGAGCGGCCTGACGCGACCTTTGGCCCGGGCAGCCTCAAGGTCGTCATGGCCAGGGAGGACGCCGTCGTCGCGCGTCTTGCGTCGCTCGGCGTTCGCCCGGACGACGTGACCGTAGTCGTAAATAGCCATCTGCATTTCGACCACGCCGGAAGCAACGGCGCGTTCCCGAAGGCAACGTTCATTGTTCAAGGCGAGCACCTCGCATTCGCGAAAGGGAAGCCGAACTTTCCAGGCGTGTACTGGGACATCCCCGAGCTCACCTACGTGCCTGTGTCGGGACGGGTCCGGGTGGCGTCGGGCCTGGAAGTCGTTCCGACGCCAGGGCACGCCCCGGGTCATCAGTCGCTCGTCGTGGACCTGCCTGAGACCGGTCGCGTCGTGCTCTGCGGGGACGCGGCGTTCACGCGCGAGAATCTCGAGCGAGGCGTGATCCGTGCGCCGGACGAGGTAGCGGCGAAGGAGTCCCTCGCCCTGATCCGATCGCTCGTCAACGACGATCTCCATCGCGTGTTCACGAGCCACGACGCCTTGAGCTGGGCCCGCTGGCGCCATGCCCCCGAGACTTATCGATGAGGCCGGTCTTCATAGGAATCCTCGCTCACGTCAAGTGGTTCACCGATCCGCGGCAGCATCCGACGCAATACGACCTTCTCCTGAGCTGGCCGGTGATCGGCGCCTTCGCGGTCGCGCTCGCCGCCGCCGCCGTCGCCTATCTGATCCAGCACCGCGTGCCAGAGCCGAAAGCGATCCGCTCGCTCGAGCGATACGCCAGGACTGGACCGCTTGCGCTTCGTATCGCCCTGGGCGTCGCGCTGCTCGCGGCGGCCACGGCGGACTGGCTCTTCGTTCCGTCGCTCGCGCTCGACCACGACGCGGTGGGTGTCACATTGCGAGTCGTCGAGGCTCTGTGCGGCGTCCTCCTTCTCGTCGGGCTGTACGCCCGCTACGCCGCGGTCGTCCTCGCCCTGCTCGGAGTGGTGGCGATGGTGCCCTTCAGTGTCGAGAGCATCCTCGAGCAGGTGCACATCCTCGGCATCGCCGTGTTCCTGTTCATCGCCGGGCCAGGTTCCGTGTCGCTCGACGCGCGCCGCGGGGCCGGCGGCTCTCTCGAGCGTCAGGACGCTCCGGCTGCCGCGATCAATCTGCTCCGGCTGGCGATGGGCTTTGGCATCGGGTATGGAGCGCTCACGGAAAAGCTGCTCAACCCTCCGCTCGCGCAGGCCCTGCTGAACCAGAGCCCGTTCCTCAACATCCTCCGCCCGTTCGGCGTGGGTGACCCCGTCTTCATCTGGCTGGCGGGCCTGACGGAGCTTGCGGTCGGAGTCGTGATCCTGTCAGGTCAGATCACGCGGCCCGTGATGGCGACCGGGTTCGCGCTGTTTACGGTGACGCTGATCGTGTTTGGACTCCCCGAGCTCATCGGGCATCTGCCGTACTACGGAATCATGCTCACGCTCTTCATCGCGCCCGACGCTGACTCGTGGCAGATGCGTCGGTCCCTTCGGCGCGCGGCCTGACCTAGCCGAACGCGAGCCGGAGATCCGAGCGGTCGTCTTCGACGTCGGGGTTCCGTACGAGGTCGAGGAGGCGCGGATCGTTAGGAAGGACGATCCCGGCGAATCCCTGGGCCTGACGCTCGGCGCGAAGCGTCTTCCATTCGGCGCGGTTGGCAGGCAGCGCGCAGAGCGCCCAGCGCTCGGCGGCGCCTTCCGCGTCCGGAACGATGACCGCGTCGGCAATCCGCTCGCCGATCACCGCGCGCTCGCGGGAGAGTCGTTCGAGCGTGCTGCGGGCCTCCACGCGATCGATCGCGCCGACGACGACGAGCCGAGTGCGCCACGTCGCCGCGGCGAGCGCGGCGGCCAGAATCCAGGGGTCCTGATCGTCTCTCGCGAGCACCCAGATCGAGTCGGCCCCGGCTGCCTCGAGCGCGCGAGCGTCCGCGAACAGCTCGCCGGGATCGCCGCCGAGCCGCAGCTCCGCCCCGATCTTCACAGCAAGGCGATGTTAGCGAGCGCCTAGGATCGACCGATGCCGCGTCCGCAGGCTCCTCCCGTGCAGGTCGCGCGGTGGCGCGCCGGCGACTGGCGGGACGACCGCGATCAGGTAGCCGCCGAGGAGCCGCTTCAGCTCTCGCTCGATGGCGCCCCACTCTCGATCGTCATGCGGACACCCGGGAACGACCTCGAGCTCGCGCTCGGGCTGCTCCGGGCCGAGAGAGTCATCCGTTCGCTGGACGACGTGGTGCGCGTCCGCGTGAGCGCAGAGGCTCAGGAGAACGAGCCGCGCGTCTCGCTGGCCAACGACCTCGTCGAATCGAATCAGGTGGACGTCTATTTGCGCTCGAGCCCGGGCCGCCGCCCCGAGCGCTCGTTCCTGGCAACGTCCGCCTGCGGAGTCTGCGGAGCCACAACGGTTGAGTCGCTCGCGCTCGACTTCCCCCGTCTCGCGGAGGGCCCAACGGTCAGCGCGGCGATGCTGCCTCGGCTCTCCGACCGCCTGCGCGAACAGCAGCGCATCTTCGAGTCAACGGGTGGCCTTCATGCGGCCGGGCTCTTCGACGAACGTGGGGAGCTCGAGCTTCTGCGCGAGGACATTGGCCGGCACAACGCGGTCGACAAGGTTGTCGGACGTGCACTGCTCGAGGGCCGGCTGCCGCTGGCGCGCGCCGTGCTCGCCGTGAGCGGACGGGCTGGATACGAAGTCGTGCAGAAGGCGGTCGCCGCGGGGATCCCGATCCTCGCCGCGGTCGGTGCGCCTTCCAGCCTTGCGGTCGCGACCGCCGAACGCTTCGGGATGACCCTCGTCGGATTCCTCCGCGACGACCGCTTCAACGTGTACACCGCGCCGGAACGTATCGGGAGATAGAGATGGCCCGGATCGCCGCGGACAAGCTTCACCCGAAGGCACGCGCGATCGTCGACCAGATCTCGGCTCTGCCCCAGCTCCCGACGCTGACCCCGGTCGAGGCGCGCGGCCGTCCGGCGCCGCTCGAGGCTGCGCCCGAGGCCGTGGGAAGCGTCACCGCGCGCGCGATCCCCGGTCCAGGCGGGCCTCTGGCGATCCGCATCTACCGACCTAGGGACGCGCTTGGGGCGGCGCTTGTTTACTTCCACGGAGGCGGCTGGGTCATCGGGTCCCTCGACAGCGCTGACGGGTCGTGCCGCGCCCTCGCGAATCGCTCGCGCTGCGTCGTGGTCTCGATCGCGTACCGGCTCGCCCCGGAAACGAAATTCCCAGGTGCGGTTGAAGATGCGTACGCCGCGGTCCGCTGGGTAGCCGACAACGCGGCGGATCTGCGGATCGACACGACGCGGATAGCGGTTGGCGGGGCGAGCGCCGGTGGCAACCTTGCGGCAGCTGCCGCGCTCGTGGCGCGCGACCGCGGGGGACCCAAGATCGCATTCCAGCTGCTCACCGTGCCGGTCACGGAGCTCAGCTCAAAGGCCGAGTCGCACCGGGAATACGCGGAGGGCTACGGACTCACAAGCGCCGACATGGAGTGGTATGGGAGGCACTACGTTCGGA
>Ga0209806_1002986_pt1 | contig 10281 bp, 10 predicted proteins | sample GraSoiAngelo_152_FD_186166 | JGI IMG/M metagenome (GOLD analysis project Ga0209806, IMG submission 186166) | Grasslands soil microbial communities from the Angelo Coastal Reserve, California, USA - 14_1009_12_30cm (SPAdes) (version 2) | ecosystem: Environmental > Terrestrial > Soil > Grasslands ... | reverse complement strand
CCGTGCGGGCGACGTCTTCCAGGCCAACCTGTCGCAGCGGCTCGAGGCCCCACTCGTCGACACGCCACTCGCCTTGTACCAGCGCCTGCGCCGCCGCAACCCGGCCCCGTTCGCCGCGCTGCTCGATTTCGGGGACGTGATCGTCGCGAGCTCGTCGCCGGAGCGCTTCCTCCGCGTGCAGCCGGACGGCCGAGTGGAAACGCGCCCCATCAAAGGCACGCGGCCCCGCGGGGTGGGCCCGGAGCACGACGCGGCCCTCGCGCTCGCCCTCGCCGAGAGCGCAAAGGACCGGGCGGAGAACGTGATGATCGTCGACCTGTTGCGGAACGATCTGTCGCGGGTGTGCCGGCCCGGCACCGTGCGAGTCCCCGAGCTGTTCACGCTCGAGCATTATGCCACCGTGCACCACCTCGTGTCGACGGTCGTGGGCGAGCTCGCGCCCGGACACGATGCCGTGGACGTGCTCCGCGCCGCGTTCCCCGGCGGCTCGATCACCGGCGCTCCGAAGGTCCGGGCGATGCAGATCATCGCGGAGCTCGAGCCGACGGCGCGGGGCGTGTACTGCGGCGCGATCGGCTATCTCAGCACGAGCGGTGCGCTGGACTCGAGCATCGTGATCCGGACCTATCTGGTGCGGGGGCACGACGTGTATTTTCAGGTCGGCGGCGGCATCGTGGCCGACTCCGATCCCGAGCAGGAGTATCGGGAGACCCTCGACAAGGCGCGCGGGCTTATCGCCGCACTGGCACCATGATCCTGTTGATCGACAACTACGACTCCTTCGTCTTCAACCTGGCGCGCTACGTGCGCGAGCTCGGGGAGGACGCCGTCGTACGACGCCACGACGCCGCGACGCTCGAGGAGATCGAGCGACTCCAGCCCTCGCACATCATCATCTCTCCGGGACCTTGTTCTCCCGGCGAAGCGGGGATCTCCACGGACGTCGTGCGTCGGTTCGGGCCGACGATCCCGATCCTGGGCGTCTGTCTGGGTCATCAGTGCGTCGGCGCCGCGTACGGCGCCGCGATCGTGCGCGCCGGGCGGCCCGTGCACGGCAAGGCGGCGCGGATCCGGCACGACGGGCGTGGCCTGTTCGCGGGACTCCCCACCCCGTTCCTGGCGGCGCGCTACCATTCGCTCGTCATCGCCCGCGCCGGTCTGCCCGCCGAGCTTCGCGTCACGGCGACCGCGGACGACGGGGAGATCATGGCCGTGGAGCACGTGCGCCATCCGGTGGTCGGCGTGCAATTCCACCCCGAGTCCGTGCTCACGGAGCACGGCTACGTGCTGTTGGACCGCTTCCTGCACGGGGCCGCCTCCTCGCGGGACGCGCTCCCCGACCACGCCGACGGCGCGCGCCCGGCGGCCGCGATGGCGTCGGCGCGGTGATCATCGAGTCCATTCTCACCACCATGGACGCGCGCGGGGCGGTGAACTTCGCCCCCATGGGCGTCGAGTGGGCGGAGGACGAGATCGTCATCAAGCCGTTCCTCGAGACGACGACGTTCAAGAACCTCGAGGCGACGGGCGCCGCCGTCGTGAACCTCACGGACGACGTCTTACTGTTCGCACAGGGCGCGATTTCCAACGTCGCGTTCCCGGCCAAGCCGGCGACCGTGGTGCGCGGGGTCGTGCTCGACGCCGCCTGCTCCTGGCGCGAAGTCCGCGTCGCGGCGCTGGACGCGACGCCGCCGCGTGCGCGCATCGTGAGCCGCGTGGTGCATCGCGGGTTCCAGCGCGAATTCCTTGGCTTCAACCGGGCCCGGCATGCCGTGCTCGAGGCCGCGATCCTCGCCACCCGCATCCACCTCCTCCCGCCCGAACAGATTCGCGACGAGCTCGCGCGACTCCAGGTGATCGTCGATAAGACCGCCGGCCCGCGCGAGCGGGACGCGATGGCCTTGCTCACCGACTACGTGCGCCGGGCGCCGAGCCCCGAACAGTCCGCCGCGCGATGACGGGAGAGCCGGCCCTGTTCGTCGAGGCGCCCGCGCGGCTTCATTTCGGCGTGCTCGACCTGCGGGGCGACCTGGGTCGCCGCTTCGGCGGGATCGGGGCCGCGGTCCCGGCGCCGTCGCTGCTGCTCGAAGCCCGCCCAGCCACGCGTCTCGCGGCCGAGGGGCCCGACGCGCCGCGCGTGCTCGAGTTCGCCCGCCGCTTCGCCACGCACCACGCGGTCGAGCTGCGGACGGATTTTCGGGTCCATCGCGCCATTCCGGCGCACGCCGGCCTCGGCTCGGGCACCCAGCTCGCGCTCGCCGTGGCGCGCGCCGCCGCCGAGCTGGCCGGCCTGCCGACGGAGGTCACCGCGCTCGCCCGCGCGGTCGACCGGGGCCTGCGCTCGGGGGTCGGAACCTGGACGTTCGCCCACGGCGGCTTCGTGCTCGAGGGCGGGCGGGCCGATCACGCCGACGGTGTCGCCCCCTTGCTCGCGCGCCTGACGATCCCGGCCGCGTGGCGCTGCATCGTGGCGGTGCCGCGGGGCAAGCCCGGGCTCGCGGGCGACCAGGAGGCGGCTGCGTTCGCGCGACTCCCCGCGCCGGACGCGCGCGAGGTAGAGCGGGTCGCCCACCTCGTGCTGATGCAGCTGCTCCCGGCGCTCGCCGAAGCGGACCTGATGGGGTTCGGGGCCGCCCTCGGCGACGTGCAGCGCATCACGGGCGGCTGGTTCGCGCCGGCCCAGGGGGGGGTGTTCGCGCCGGGCGAGACGCGGGAGCTGGTAGAACGGCTGCGGGAGTGGGGGGCCGTGGGGGTAGGGCAGAGCTCGTGGGGACCCGCCGTGTACGGGATCGTGGGGGATGCGGCCGGGGCGCGTGTGCTGGCGGGGCGGGTGCGGGGCGCGCTGGGGCCGGGCGGGGCGGTTTATGAGGGGGGCTTCAGTCCGAGCGGCGCCCGGGTATGGCGGGGCGACCCATCCGTTTCAGGCTGAACGGTCGGCCTTTCCCGGGCTGATTGACACTGGCGGGACCAGGGGATATAACCCCTATCCCTAGTCAGCAATCCAGTGCGGACGAATTGGACGTTGGCTGTGGCCCGTTGGGAGCGTGGCCCGCCGCTCGTGCGGAGCGTTGGGCGACCGATGGGCATGTTGGCGTAGATCGTTTTTCCCCATCCTCATCCTCAACATGAGGTCAGCTATGAAAAGCTTCAAGCTGTGGTCCGGTGGACTCGTGACGAGTCTGATGCTCGTCGCCGCGTCCGCCGCCGCCCAGGAGGCGGGCCAGTGGACGATGGCGGGTCGGACGTACGACCTGCAGCGTTACAGCCCGCTCACGGCGATCAACAAAACAAACGTGAAGAACCTCAAGGCCGCGTGGTCGTTCTCCACGGGAGTGCTCAGCGGCCATGAGGGCAACCCGCTGGTGATTGGCACGGTGATGTACGTGCACAGCGCGTTCCCGAACATCGTGTTCGCGCTCGATCTGACGAAGCCGGGCGCGCCGATGATCTGGCGGAACCAGCCCGCCCAGCCGCCCGAGGCCAAGGCGATCGCCTGCTGCGACCTCGTGAACCGCGGCCTCGCCTACCATGCCGGCACCAACCGGTTGTTCATCGAGCTGCTGCAGGGCGACCTGCTCGCGCTCGACGCGAAGACCGGGAAGCAGGTGTGGCGGGTGCCGAACGCGGACTACAAGACCGGCTCGACCATGACGAACGCCCCCATCGTGATCAAGGATCTCGTGATCGCGGGCATTTCGGGCGGCGAGTTCGGTGTGCGCGGCCGCGTGACGGCGTATGACGTCAACACCGGCAAGGAAGTGTGGCGCGGATACTCCACGGGCCCCGACGCCGACGTGAAGATCGTCGGTGACGCGAACCCCAACTACCCCTCGCACCGCGGCAAGGACCTCGGCGTGTCGACGTGGCAGGGGGACGAGTGGCAGCGCGGCGGCGGCACCACGTGGGGCTGGTACTCCTACGATCCGCAGCTGAACCTGTTCTACTATGGCTCGGGCAACCCGGGGTCGTGGAATCCCGATCAGCGCCCGGGCGACAACAAGTGGTCGATGTCCATCTGGGCCCGCAACCCCGACAACGGGGAGGTCAAGTGGGTCTATCAGATGACGCCGCACGACGAGTGGGACTATGATGGCGTCAACGAGATGGTGCTGTTCGACGCCACGATCGGCGGGAAGCCGGTGAAGGCGCTGGCGCATTTCGACCGCAACGGCTTCGGGTACGTCGTGGACCGGACCAACGGCAAGGTGCTCATCGCGCAGCCGTACGCGCACGCGGCACCGAACTGGGCGTCGAAGATCGATCTCACGACGGGTGTCCCGGTCCGCAATCCGCAGTACGGGACGACCTCGAAGAAGAACACCGAGCATATTTGCCCCGCAGCGATCGGCTTCAAGGATCAACAGCCGTCCGCGTACTCGCCGCAGACCAAGCTCTTTTACGTTCCCACGAACAACATCTGTATGGACTATGAGGGCGTGGACGTGAAGTACTCGGCCGGCCAGTGGTACGTGGGCGCGATCGTGCGGATGTACCCCGGGCCCGATGAAATCCGGGGCGCGTTCGTCGCGTGGGACCCGACCACGGGGACCAAGAAGTGGGAGATCAAGGAGAACCTCGCGGCCTACGGCGGCGCGCTGGCGACGGCCAGCGGTATCGTGTTCTACGGCACGATGGAAGGCTGGCTCAAGGCGGTCGACGCCACGACCGGCACCGAGCTGTGGAAGTTCAAGACGCCGTCCGGCATCATCGGCAACCCGATGACGTACCTGGGGCCCGACGGCAAGCAGTACGTCGCCGTGCTCTCCGGGGTGGGCGGCTGGGCGGGAGCGGGCGTCGCTCTGGGGATCAGCCCGGAGGATCCGACCGCCGCGCTCGGCGCGATTGGCGCCTTCGGCGACTATACGAGTATCAGCAACGCGGGCGGCACGCTCATGGTGTTCGCCCTGCCGTAAGGTTGTGACGGCGTAGCATCGTCGGAAAAGGAAGGTGCACCCGGCGCCGGGGCGAACGCGCTTCGGCGCCGGGTGTAGTATGTTCTGCACCGAATACATTCTCTTCGAAAATCCGCAGGGAGCACTATGCATCGCACTTGGCTCACACGTAGCGCGGCGTCGCTCGTCGCTGCGGCTGCGGTCGTCCTCATCGCGGGCGCGGCACGACAGGCGCCCGCGGAGCTGAAGGTGTGTGTCGACCCGTACAACATGCCCTTCTCAAACGACAAAGAAGAAGGCTTCGAGAACAAGATCGCGCACGTGGTCGCACGGGACCTGAACGCCGCCGTCGTGAACTTCTGGTGGCCGCAACGTCGCGGCTTTCTGCGCAATACCATTCTCGCAGGATTCTGCGACGTCATGATCGAGGCCCCGTTGGGGTTCGACCCCGTGGCCCTGACCAAGCCCTACTTCCGCTCGACCTATTATTTCGTGTACCGGGCCGACCGTGGCCTGGCCATCAAGTCGCTCGACGACACCATCCTGAAGCACCTGAAAATCGGCGTGAACATGATCGGCTACGATTACACCAACACGCCGCCTGCGCACGCGCTCGCCCCGCGGGGCATCGTCGGGTTGGTCGGCTTCTACAACTTTCTCAACCCCGATCCCAAGGCGGACCACCCGGAGGACATCATCGACGCGATCGTGAAGGACTCGATCGACGTCGCGATCATGTGGGGGCCGAAGGCCGGGTACTGGGTGAAGCGCGCGGCGGTGCCGCTCACCATGGTGGCGCTACCGGACTCGGATCCCGTGTCGGGCATGCCGTTCGCCTGGAGCATGGCTATGGGCGTGCGGCACCGCGACAAGGAGCTCAGGGCCACCCTCGATTCCGTGCTCGACCGCCGCCACGCCGACATCGTCGGCGTCCTGCAGGAGTTCAACGTGCCCATGCTCGAGATGCACCCGTAGGGGCACGTCCACCGCTGACCAGGGGGAAAGCAGGCGTGAGGCACAAGCATGTCATGCGAGGTGGTCTAGTCGGTTTGTGGCTCGCCGTCGCCGCGTCGGTCGTATGGGCCCCCCACGTCTTACCGGGCGGCTCGGCCCTGGCGGCGACCCGGGACACGCTGCGCGACAGCCTGCTCGTGTCCGAGTCCGTCTACCAGGGCTGGAAGTGGTTCGCAGTGTACTGCTTCCGCTGCCATGGCGAGGATGCGATGCACCCCATCCTCCCGAACGCGCCCGACCTGCGGTGGGCGGTGAGCCCCACGGGCGCGAACTTCCCGCGCGACAGCTTCGTCAACACGGCGCTCAACGGACGGCTCGACAAGGGGATGCCTGCCTGGAAGGTGCTGCTCGACACGTCCGCCATTCAGGAGCTGTACCTCTACGTGAAGGCGCGGAGCGACGGCTGGCTCAAGCCGGGCCGCCCCCACCGCGCCTCGGACCTGCAGACCAAGAGTAAGTGATCGCGGCAACGCGCGTCATCTCCCGGGCGGCCGCCGCACTGCTGGCCACGAGCGTCAGCGCGACGGCGCTGTCCGCGCAGCAGCGACTCACGCGCGAGCAGGTGCTCAGCGCCCTCGCCGGCGCCACCGCGCAGACGCCCGCCGACTTCACGGGCCAGGATCTCTCGAGGCTCGATCTCACGGGCGTGGACTTCAAGCGCGCCAACCTCACGCGCTGCCGGCTCATCGGGACGAACTTCACCAGGGCGCAACTGTTCGCCGCGACGCTGACCGATGCCGTCGCAACGCAGGCGGATTTCACCGGTGCGACCCTCGACATGGTCGTGATGTACCGCGTCGACCTGCGCCGCGCCGTCCTGCGCGACGCGAGCATGTTCGCCGTGATCATGCCCGATGCCAACCTGTCCGACGCCGATCTCTCCGGTGCCAAGATCGTCTCGCCCATGGCGCGCGCCAAGCTGATCCGAGCCAAGCTCGTCCGCACCAGCCTCGGCGTGAATCCGGGGACGCAGTCGATGGGCGTACTGCGGACGGACGCCACGTCGGCCGATTTCACGGACGCCGACCTCACGGGGGCGAACCTGCGGAAGGTGCTGTTCGCCTGGGCCGACCTCACCGGCGTCGACCTGACGGACGCAGACGTCACCGGCGCGGACTTGACCGGCGCGATCTTGAGAGGCATCCGCGGGCGCGACCGCCTGCACGGGCTCGACCAAGCGCTGCACGTCGACCAGGCCATTTTCAACGACTGAATCGGACGGACGCCCATGCATCCCGCGAAATCCCCGAGGCGCATCCTGGCCCTGCCCTTCCTGCTCGCGATCGTCCTGCCCCTCCCGGCGGGCTCCGGCGGCCCGTCGCTGTACGTCAGCAACGAGGTCGACAACACCGTCGCGGTCATCTCGCCGCAAACGAACAGCGTGGTCGCGACGATCGTGGTGGGCCGACGGCCCCGAGGCCTGGCCGCGAGCCCCGACCGGCGCACCGTCTACGTCGCCCTGGGGCAGGACGATGCGCTCGGCGTGATCGACGTCGCCAGCGGCAAGATGACGCGTACCATCCCCGCGGGCCGCGACCCCGAGCTCGTGGTCCTGAGTCCCGACGGCAAGACCGCTTACGTGTCCAACGAGGAGATCGCCCACGCCAGCGCGATCGACGTGGCGAGCGGCAAGGTCGTGTTCTCGACCGCCGTCGGCGTCGAGCCCGAGGGGATTGCGGTGACGACCGACGGCAAGAAGCTGTACGTCACCGCGGAGACCAGTAACAGCGTATCGGTGCTCGACGCCAAGACGGGCCGGCTGCTGCGCGCGATTCACGTCGGCGAGAACCCCCGCACCATCGCGCTCGCCCCGGGCGGGCGCCGCGCGTGGGTGTCCGCGGAAGCGGGCGGCAACGTCACGATCATCGACGTGGCGAGCGACAGCGCGCTCGAGCAGTTCCCGATCCGCGACGGCAAGACCAAGCCGGTGCGCATCGCATTCACCGCCGACGAGCGCTGGGCCTACGTCACCGAAGGTGCGGCCGGGACGGTGAGCGTGGTGGACATGGCCACCCACCGGGTGGTCGACTCGATCGCCGTGGGCCGGCGGCCCTGGGGAATCGCACTGGCGCCGGACAGCCGGCGCCTCTACACGGCCGACGGGCGGTCCAACACGGTTTCGGTGATCGACACGGAAGTGCGCAAGGTGATCATGGCCATCCCGGTCGGGGACCGGCCGAACGACCTGCTGTACCTGCCTTAGCCCAGCGGGAGCCGCGCGAGCCACGAGGCGGGGCGGTGGGTGCGCACCCACCCATCCACGCCCCAAGTGCGACCGGCCCGCACCGCGAGCAGCACGATGAGGGTCACGATCAGCATGTAGTGGAACCCCTGTTGCGACGAGCCCTGCCACTGCACCGCCAGCCCGTAGTTCACCACCAGAAACAGGCCGATCGCCGACGCGAGTGTCGTGAGGCAACCGAACAGCAGGCCGAGGCCCACTGCCGCCTCGCCGAACGCCGTGAGCTGGGCGAACAGCGTTGTGTGCGAAACGACCGTCGCCTGCAAGAACTCCCGGAAGAATCCGACCGGATTTCCTTCGGCGTACTTCGTCACCAGCAGCGGCATCACATGGATCCAGCGGTCCGAGGCGGTGGGCACCGGCAGGAACCCCCATGCCAGCGTGATGCTGAGCTTGGTGAAGATCGCCTTGGCGAACCAGAAGCCGACCGCGATCCGCAGCAACGCGAGCCAGCGCTCGGGCGAGCGCATCGGGACAGCCGTCGAGACCTGGGCGTCCAATCGGCTACGGCGTCAGGGGACGGCACCCACGGCGCGTGCTACGTTGACGCGGCCGTGGCCGTACAGGAGGCTCTGGCCGTTCGTGTCGATGTGGTCCGCCGTCTGCTCGATGCGAGCCTTGATCTGAGCGGGGTGCCTCCCCAGGGTCGACACCAGGAGAGCGGCGGTACCGGTAACGTGCGGGGCTGCCATGCTGGTGCCTTGCACGCCCAGGATGAACGTGGGCAGCGGCGCGCAGTTGACCAGCAGGCTGGTCTGGCTGCAGGCGGCCCACACGAACACGTCCCGCGTCGCGGGGGCGGGCAGCTTCGGCCCGAATGAGCTGTTGCCACCAGGGGCCGCTACGTCGATGGCGGAGCCAAAGTTGGAGTAATACGCGAACGCATCGGTGTTCGTGAACGGACCGTCGGTCGCCGTAGCACTCCGGGTCGGGCCCGTCGCCGCCACACAAATCACCGCCGGCGTGTCGCAGAACGTCTGATACGCGTTACCGTTGTGATTCAGGTTCGCCGCCGCATTCCCGGCCGAGACGACGATGGTGACGCCCCTGCTCTTCGCGAAGTTGAAGACTTTCTGGAGCAACCCCACAAACCGTCCGTTGCCGGCCTTCGCAAAGGCACCGCTGAGGCTCATGTTGATCACATCGGCCCCGTTTTGCGCGGCGTAGATCACGCCGTTCAGGATAGAGCTGAACGGGCAGGCGTTGATGTAGCCACACACCTTCACGGCTACGAGCATCGTGCCCGAGGTGATGCCCGCGGCCCGAACCGCGTTGCTGCTCACGGTCGCCGCGGTGTGCGTGCCGTGGAAGAACAGATCGGTAAACGGCTGCCGGCCCGGGAAGTACTTGGCGACGGTGTCAGCTTCGGTGAACGGTACGATCACGGTGTCCTTGTTGATCACTGCCTGGGCCAGGAACGTCCCGAGCAGGTCGACCGAGCGATTCAGGTCCACGCGGCCGAGCAGGTCGGCGTGGAGATAATCGATCCCCGAGTCGAGCATGAAGATCGACACGTTGGAGGAGCCGAGAAAGCCGTGCGCCCAGGCGGCGTCGGCCTGCACGGCGCGCATGTTCCACTGCCGAGCGAATCGCACGGCGCCCGCCGGGTTCGCGTTGCTCGCCACCCCCGCGTTACCGAGCGCGTCAGGCGCGGACAGCTGCGGCACATCGAGCGGGATCGCGGCGTCGGCGTCCACTGTGAGAATCCCCCTCGCGGCGGCGAGCCGCGTCGCGGCCGCTCCGCTCAGGCCGCTCACCGTCGCGAGCCCGCTGCCCGGCGCCACCCACACAACCGTGCCGCCCAGGGCGTGCACCCGCGCGCCGAAATCCACGGGGACCGCGCCCGCAAACGACACGATGTGACGTCCGGTGCCGGCGACCGTACCGCTCGTCGCCGCGGTGCTCAGGGTCATGGCCGAGAGTCCAGGCGCGCGGCGCGCCGCCTGCTCGGAGGGAACGCGCGCGTCGTCGAGACACGCAGCCATCGCTACCAGCCCGAGGGTCGCGAGTCGAAACACGGACGAAGGAAGGGACACGACTGCCTCGCGGAGAGTGGGACGGGAAACATGGTCCCGATCAGGTGGGTCAGCAAGCCGGCATGTCGGGACGGCGTCCGGCCGCGCTGGTCATTTG
>Ga0209806_1002985_pt1 | contig 10284 bp, 10 predicted proteins | sample GraSoiAngelo_152_FD_186166 | JGI IMG/M metagenome (GOLD analysis project Ga0209806, IMG submission 186166) | Grasslands soil microbial communities from the Angelo Coastal Reserve, California, USA - 14_1009_12_30cm (SPAdes) (version 2) | ecosystem: Environmental > Terrestrial > Soil > Grasslands ... | reverse complement strand
CATCGGTGCGACCGAGGGGAACATCATCGCGACCATCATCACGAGCCATGTGGTGAGGAACAGCGCGGCGCCGACCATCGCGATGCCGCCCATCCCCATCGAACCGGCCTGACTGACGGTGACCAGCCAGGCCGCCGCCGCACACACGAGGAGAGCGGCGACTATCCCCGCGGAGAGCGGCCGGGGCAGCGGCGCGACCTGTTGCACTTTCGGTCGGTCAGGCAGACCAGCGGAACGGCGCCGAGAACGCACTCTTGCCGCTGTTGTGGAACTCCATTCCGAAAGCCTTGATGTGGGATTCGGTCGGCCGGGCGATGGTCAGCGTCGTGTTGGAGGGATGAAAGACGCCCACCAGCTTGGTTGGCTCAGAAAGCGCCTCGGGCGTGTAGTCCTCGACCTCGACCGAGATGTCGCGGCCGATCTTGACGCGGTGTTTGTGCCCGCTGTCGTGATATTCGATCGGATGCTGCTCGATGCCCAGCACCTCTTTGATCAGTGGGGCGAGGCTCGCCATCGGGCCGCCCATCTGGCCCGAGAACACGCCGGCCAGCTTGTCCGCCTGCTCCTTCGACGCCTTGTCGTCGATCAGCAGGCCGACGCGCCAGTTGCCGTCCATCATCTTGGCGGGCGCGTCCGCGACCACCGAGACGCTGTGTCCGCTGACGTCCACACCGTCGATCTCGCCACGCTGGATGTGGTAGTTCAGGATCACGTTGCACCGGTCCTGGGTCGCCGGAGTGGCAAAGCTCGTGACCGAGCATGGGCACGCGAACGTGCAGTTGCAGTTCTCGAAGTAGGTCCCCTCAACGTTCCAGCTCATGGGCATACCTCCGTATCGCGCTTCTGAGAACGCCTGAAGCGTACTACGATCCCAGCGTGAGCCCTGCCCCCCGCGGACCGATGAAGATGCCCAAGCCGACCGAGGCGACGAAGGCCGCGTTCGCGAAGGTTGTGCCGGACGGCCCAGGGATCACCTTGAAGCCGATGTTCGGCCAGCTCTCCGCGTTTGTGAACGGCAACATGTTCTGCGGGATCTTCGGCGAGGAGCTGATGGTGCGCCTGCCCGCGGAGGAGATCGCGAAGGTCAAGCAGCAGGGTGGCAAGGATTTCGAGCCGATGGCCGGCCACAAGATGGGCGGCTACGTCGTGGTGCCGGGCGACTGGCGCGCCAAGCCGCCAACCGCGCTGATCAAGCGCGCCCTGGAAGAGACGAGAAAGATGCCCGCCAAGACACCGAAGAAGAAGTAGGGACCAGCCCCTCCGGCGCTTCGCGCCACCTCCCCATAAATGGGGAGGAGCAGCGCCGCTACTTCTTCTTGCGCTTCGGGGTGCTGAGTCCCCAGTCCTGGGGAGTGACCGGCTCGGGTTGCGCTGCCGGTTCGGGAGTCGCCACGACCTCGGGTGCCGGCTCTGAGACGACCTCCGCCTTGTGCGCACCCATCGATACGCGGCCGGTGAAGGTTGCCCCGTCCTCGACGGTCAGGCGCGCGACGCGCACCTCGCCGCCGATCAGCGACGCGTCGCTGCCGACCACCAGCCGGTTGTACGCGGTCACCGCCCCGTTCACCTTGCCGGCCCCGGCGATCTCGATGTCACCCGTGGCCTCGAGCGTGCCCTCGACGGTGCCGGACACCTGGAGGTCGCCCTCGATGTACAGCTGGCCGACCAATCGGTCTTTCGGACCCAGGACGACCGAGTTGCGCCGGCCGTTGGCGCCGTTCTCGGCCGGGACCTGGGTCGGGACCCTACTGACCGGACGCCTGGTGCTCAAAGTCACCCATCCGGACGTGGCCGTTCAGCGTCGCGCCGTCATCGATCTGCAACCTGCGGACCTGGATGTCGCCGCTCAGCTTCGCGTTCTTGCCCAGGGTCAGCTTGTCGCGCGCCGTGACAGCGCCCTCGACCGCGCCCTTCAGCGTCACGTTTGCGCCATCGAGCAGAGCCTTGACGGTTGCGCCGTTGGCGACGTCGATGTTGCCGGTCACCCGGACCTCACCCTCGACGCGGCCGTCGGCATGCACCGAGCCGTCATAGATCAACTTGCCTTCCAGGATGTCTCCCGGACCCATCGAGAACTGCTTCTTGCCGTCACGTTTGACTTCGCCGTTTTCTACAGAAGCCGCGCCTTCGGCTACCGCCTCCTGAACGTCCATACCGTTACCCCCGACTTGGAATTTCTTGAACCCGGCACCCCGGAATCAGGCGCTAAAGGTATCCGAGAGTGGCTGCGAATTGACGACACATTGGTTTAGAAATTGCCAGGCAATCATGTCTTGCCTACACGCACCGACTCGATGGCTCGTGCGAATCCCGGCAGCGCGCCCTCGACCATGGAGTCGTTTGCGGTCAAGGAGATGCGAAACCATCCTGGTAATTCGAACATCCGGCCCGGAAGGACGAACACGTCCTGCTCGGCAAGCTGGCGGGTGAATTCCGCGTCGTCGGCGATCGGAGAGCGGACCATCACGTAGAAGGTGCCCTCCGGATTCACGGTCTCGTAACCCATCTCGGTCAGGGCACCGACGATCCGGTCGCGGCGGCGCTGCAGTGCGTCGACGTCCACGCTCGCCTTCTCGAGGTCTTCCATCGCGTACTGCATCAGCGCGTTGGGAAACGCATAACCGAGCGCGAGCTGCGAAACGAACACCGCTTCGCGCAGCGCCTCTCGGTCGGGCATCGATGGAGGCATCGCGATGTAACCCAGGCGCTGGCCGGGTGAGACAAGCGTCTTGCCGTACGTGTAGATGAGGAACGACCGGTCGTAGTAGCGCACCGGCGAGTGAAACTCGCGGCCGTCGAAGACGATCCTGCTGTAGGCCTCGTCTGAGATCAGGTAGATCGTGCGGTGCGATGCCTCGAGGACGTCGGCGAGGCGCTCCAGCTCCTCGGGCGTGAAGACCCGCCCGCTCGGGTTGTGCGGCGAGTTGACGATGATCGCCCGCGTCTGCGGCGTGATGTGCCACTCGATGGCATCGACCGGCAGCTCGAACTGCGGAGGAGTGAAATCGACCCGCACCGGCTTCGCGCCAAGCTGGAGGATCATCGGCACGTAGAAGAACCAGGGCGGCGAGAGGTAGATCACCTCGTCGCCGGGGTCGACCACCGCGCGCAGGGTGCTGGCGAGGGCGCCGAATGCGCCGGTCGTCATCGAGATGTCCAGCGGGTCGAACCCCATCCCAACGCGACGCCGCAAAGAGTCGACGGCGACTTTGATCGCGCTCGGATCGCTGAACTTGTAGGCGAACCAGTCCTTGTCCTTCGGCTCCGCCCACTTCGTGAGCGCCTGCTGGATCTCAGGCAGGGGCATCTCCTGCGGGTTGCCAAATCGAAAGTCACAGGCCTCGGGCCGCATGACGCGTCCCTGGTAGGTCGCGTCGCCGACGTACGAGAGCACCGGCTCGAGGTACTCGATCATGCCGCGCACGGCAGACGAGAAAGCGCTCACGCGAACTCCCCCAACAGACCGCTCTCGGTCAGGCCACTGGCGCGCGAGGACACGGCCACGTATGGCTCGTGTCCGTAACCCCGCTGCATGAGGTGCTGATGATCGCGGATCGCGATGCGCCAGTCCTCGAGCTGGCTGCGGTGGCAGTCGATCGCGCGCAGCTTCATCATCACCTCGTCAGGATCGAGCTCGATCACGACGTCGACCTTTTCCTGCGGCTGCAGAGGGAGTGCCCTGTCGCCGCCGCCCAGACGCATCGCCTCCTGGTAGAAATCCGCCAGCGATTGGTCGATCGCGACGTGGTAGAGCGCGGGCCTCTCGCCCTCCGTCATGGCGGCCACGGCGGCGTCGGTGCAGGCGCCCATCGCGATGTGGTCCGGATGCCCATACGCGCCGTCGGGCCCCCAACCGACGACAGCGCGAGGCCGCAGCTTCGAGATCTGCTCCCACACGCGCTGCGTGATCTCCTGCTGGTCTGACCCCGTGACCCCGCCGTCCGGGTAGTCCCACAGCTCGACGCCGCCCAGGCCCAGCGCGACCGCCGCCTGCTCGAGCTCGCCGGCGCGGATCTCGCGCAGGTCGTCCTGTTTCGCTCCGGGCGGCTTGCCCATCCACCCCGCCTCGCCGTAGGTCGCGCAGATGAGATGCGTGAGGATGCCGTTCCGCGTGTGGCGCAGAACGATGCCGCCGGTGCCCATCGATTCGTCGTCGGGGTGCGCCATCACCACGAGCAGGCCACCCTTCTGCTCTTCCATGGCCCCTCAGGGTATGCGGTCTTCCATCTCCCACGCGTGGTCGAGGGCGTGCCAGGCGGTGCGCCGAACCGCGTAGACGACGGGCCACCTCTCTTCGCGGTTCGGTTTGGAGAAGCTCTCCAGGAGCGCCTTGCGGTCCGGTTGCTTGAGGCGGACACCAATCCGTTTTGCGTACTCCAGCTCAGCGCCCAGCACGTGCTCGAACATCTTGTCCCGGTCCCGACCACCGCCGCGAGGTCCCTTGCGCAGCTCCTGCGGCGCCTTGGCGCGGACGGCATCCAGATACTTCCAGCAAGCCTCGGCGAGCGAGACCATTCGCCTGGTCTCTGCGGGGGTCATTCGCCTGGTCTCGTCTTTCGCCGGTATGCCCGGCGCGCCGAAGTCAGTCGTCGCGTTGCCCTTGAGACGCTCGACAACCTTGAAGCTCGTCGCGTCCTTGGGCAGCTCGATCTTCGCGAGCTTGGTCACGCGCGCATAACGCGGCGCGTATGCGGCCAGCGCCTCTAGCGCGGCCGCCTCATCCCTTCCCGACCTGGACCACCCGGGCCAGTCGGCGGCGCTGGCGAAAGCCCGCTTGGCGCCGACTTCGACATAGACGCGCGTGCTGGCCATGCGGTGGGGTCGAGCTTAGCGGGAGGCTAGGGCGCCCGCACCCGACCGGGCACCCTAGCGACGTGAGGAATTAACTAGTTAGTCGTCGCCGCCGGGCTTGTCGCAGGCGCCGTTCCAGCCGGGCAGGCCGCGTTTTCGCTCGCCTCGACCGCGGCCGACTCGCCTGTCTCGTGGGCCGAGGTCTCGTTGGAGTGACCAGGTCCGCCGCAGGGGTGTCCGCCTGGTCCGCCCCCCGGTCGCGCCGTGCCGTTGTTCTCGGCCGTCTCCTGCGCGGCGCTCTCACCGCTCTCGTGAGTCGTGGCCTCGTTGGAGGAAGGACTCGGCGACGCTGCCGCGATGGCGGCAAAGACTGCGCTGCTCGGCGACAGGCCGCTGCGGGCCGCGTTTGCGCCGATCACCCCGCCGAAGATGAGGGCCGCGGCTACGACCGACGCGAAAAGGAGAAGTCGAGTTCTGTCCATACCGGGGATGATCCCCGGCGAACCTCAAAACGAGCTTGGATTCTGGTGTGAGTTTTTGTGCTCCTCCCCATTTATGGGGAGGTGGCCCGCAGGGCCGGAGGGGCTGATTCGGGATCCCGTTTTGACTCGATCCAGCTCCGTGACGGAGCGCGTCACACAGCACCGCTCGCCCGCCAGGCACACCCAGCGGTCGACGGCCCGCACCACAGCGCGGATGCTGCTGCCGGCGGAGCGCCCGCCGGCAGCAGTCGTTTCAGAGGTTCTCGTGGATGAGCCGCCCAAGGTTCTTGTACTTCTCCGGCTGGCTGTTCCTGATGTAGAACGCCAGGATGACGCCCAGCGCGATGATGCCCAGGTCGATCGGGCCGAGCCACCGCGCGAAAGCAAGTCCACCGCTGACGAAATCGATGTTGGTGAACAGCAGGTACAGCACGAACGCCTGGCCGGCGAAAGAGATGATCGGCGCCAGCACCGTGCTCCACCAGTGGACCTCGGTCCCGTGGTTCTGCCAGAAATACAGGAGTATCGCGATCGAGACGAGCGCCTGCACGGCCAGGATCACGATCACGCCCATGATCGCCATCAGGCCGTAGAGGTCGACGTACGCCTGCTGCGTCGGGTTGTCGCGGCCGGCGAAGAGAGCGAAAAGCACGACGATCACCGCCGCAATCCCTGACTGCGTGATGGATGCGATGTGAGGGCTCTTCCACCGCGGGTGCGTCCTGCCCAGCGCTGCCGGCAGCACCTGCTCACGCCCCAACGAGTAGAAGTAGCGGCACGCGGTGTTGTGGAACGCCATGCCGCACGCGAACGAGCCGGTGATGATCAGGATGCTCAGCGCCTGGTCCACGCCCAGCCCGATGTACTGCTGCGCCGGACCCAGGTAGAACTGCCCCGCGTTGGTCTGCGCCGCCGTGATCGCGGCATTCAGGTTGGGGTAGCCGGCGAACGGAGCCCAGCTCGTGAGGATGTAGAAGATCCCCAGCCCGACGACCGAGATGTACATCGCCAGCGGGACGATGCGCTTGGGATCGCGCGACTCTTCGCCGTAGTTCGGCGCCATCTCGAATCCGACCCACGACCAGAACGCGAAGAACAGGCCGATGGCCGGGATCCCCGCGGCCAGGGTGCCCACAGCCCCGAAGCCCTGGAACGCCTTGACCGGGTTCAGGGCCTCGAACGTGAACGCGGTGGAGTTGAGAAGACCGCGCCCGATCATTGCCGCGTCGAAGATCAGGAGGAACAGGATCTCGCCGATCAGGAGCACGCCGAGCACCCGCGCCGAGATGCGGATGTCGAAGTAGGTGACGAGCGAGATGACCAGGACCATGATCAGCGCCAGCCACGGCCACTGGACGCCGTTCAGCCAGCCCGCGCCTGTGGCGGTCCCGATCTGGCTCAGCTTCTGGTTGAGGAAGAACGCGAAGCCGCCGCACAGCGAGGCTTCGAACACCGAATATGCCACGACCGCTCCGAAGCCTGTGCCGAGTCCCAGCTCCCGGCCAAGGCCGTGGCTGATGTACGAGTAGAAGCCACCCGCGGTCGTGACCTTGCGCGACATCGCCACGTATCCGACCGAGAAGATCGTGAGGATGATGGTGGCGAAGAGGAACGCGGCCGGGGCGCCCAGGCCGTTGCCGAAACCCACCACCAGCGGTGTGTTGAAGAGCATCGCCGAGATGGGCGCCGACCCCGTGACGGTCAGGAAGAGGACGCCTGCGAGCCCGACCGCATGCTTGCGCAGCATCGGTACGTCCCGCTGCGACACATCGAAAATGTCCGCCTGCGCCGCCGCGAGCGGTTCGACGGTGCCAACCGGTGGATCAGCCATGTTGGGTCCCCTCCTTGGTGCTTCCGATTGCTGACATCAATAAATCTCCAGGTATTCCTGGAGCTCCCAGTCCGTCACGTGGTCGGCAAATCGCTGCAGCTCGTAGCGGCGCATGACGGTGTACGCCTTGACGAACTCACTCCCCAACATCTCGGTGATCTGCGTGTCCTGCTCGAGGAGGTGCAGGGATTCCTCGAGTGTGGTCGGCAATTGCGGCTTTGACTCGTCCTCTTCCGCGGGCGGGTGCGCGGCCGGCTCGAGCTCGAGCTTGTCGGTGACGCCGAGCAGGCCGCTGGCGAGCAGCGCCGCCCCGACCAGGTATGGATTCGAGAGCCCGGATGGAGCGCGGTTCTCGATGTGCCGGCTCTCGGCGCTTCCGCCCTTCACGCGGACGAATGCGCTGCGGTCCTCCGGTCCCCAGGACACGTTCGTCGGGCTGAAGGTGTGGCGGCGGCGGCGCTTGAAGCAGTTGATGGTCGGCGCGAGCAGCGCATATATAGAGGACGCGTGGCGGAGCTGGCCCGCGATGAACTGCCTCCCCACCTTGGAGAGGCCGGCCTCCGCGCCGTCTTCGGACATGGCGTTCTTCCCACCGTCGACCTGTATGAGGCTCATGTGCGTGTGCGCTCCGCAGCCGGCCGAGCCGGCGAACGGCCTGGACATGAAGGACGCGAGGAGCCCCTCCTTGCGGGCGATCTCCTTCACGCCGTTCTTGAAGCTGAACGCCCGATCCGGCCCCGTCATGCCCGCGCCGGGCGCGTAGTTGATCTCCCACTGCGAGCCCGCGTATTCGCAGTTGGCCGTGATGATGTCGACCCCGAAGTCGCGCATCTCGCTGACGATGCGTTCGATCGCCGGCACCCAGGTGTTCCGAACCGAGTTGAAGATGTGATAGCCGCTGAACAGCTGCGCGTGGGTCTCGGCGTCGAGCAGGTAGAACTCGGACTCCGTTCCCATCACGGGCTCATAGCCGAGCTTGCGGCTGCGCTCGAGCACCCGCGCGAAGACGTGGCGCGGTGACGCGGCCAGCGGCTTGCCGTCGGCCCACGTGGCATCGCAGATGAAGCGACCCGTCGCCTCGACCCAGGGCACGACCGCCGCGGTCGTGGGGTCGGGATGCAGGAGCTGGTCCGCGTACGCGACCTCTTCGTTGTAGAGCGTTCCCGGCACCACGTCGGAGCGGCTGTCCAGCACGGCCGCGCCGCCGTACATGTTCAATCCGTCCTTCGAGTAGGCGGCGGCGTGCTCGATGGGCACGATCTTGGAGCGGCTGGTGCCATGCATGTCGGGCAGCTCGAAGCGGACGTTGCGGATGCCGCGATCCTTCCAGCCGGCCAGCACCTGCTCGACAGAGACGGACTTCCGTTCAGCGATCGCCATGGTCTGCACTCCTGCTTCCGTTGTTCCAGGTCCCGATGTCCAGCCCGAGGGCGGTCACCAGGGCCACGACCGCATGCGCCTGCTCTCGGGCGACGATGGCCAGCACACCGCCCTCGCGGCCATCCCGCCGCAGGAGTGCGTCGGCCAGCACCCGCGGCGGCTGGAGGTGACGGCCGTCCACGCCCAGAACGGGATACGAGTCATGAACGACGACGAGCGAGCTCCTGGCTCCGCGGACGAGCATGACCAGCTCGATGAAGTGGCCGACGTCCCATTCGTGCGGAGGGTTCTCCACCGGACGGCCCGCAAGCTCATCGATGAGGACGGCGACATGCGGCCGGCTCAGCCAGAGGTTGCCGGTCCTGATGTTGGCGATCAGGCGCGCCCCGAGCTGCGTGGCCTGGCTCACCAAACCCTCGATTCGTTCGGCGGTCCACTGGCCGCGGACCGGGACGCACCGCAGCGCCCCACCCGACGCGGATTCGATGGCGCGCATGAGCCCGGTGGCGGAGGTCCCGGATTCCTCGGGCGGCGCGGTCGGCATCTCGTATCGGTAGTTCGTGCGGCTGATCGCGCCGGGCGGGAGGGCGGGCTCGCCGTCGGCCGGGGGCAGCGTGGTGCCGGCGCGCGAGGCGATGAGGTCCTCGTCGATGGGCTCACCCGACCACTCGATGAACCCCGCTTCGAGCAGGACTCGGGCAGCCCAGAAAGGCCCGCAGAGGTTGTCCTTCTGCTGCGGTCCAGGTTGCGACCACACGAGCGAGCGCATTTTCTAGACCGTCCTCATGTAGCGGTCTCGCTCCCACTCGGTCACCGTCTCGCGGAAGGCTTTGACCTCCCAGCGCCGTGACGTCGCGAAGTACTCGCTGAAGGACTCGCCAAGCGCGTCGCGCAAGACGCTGTCGGATTCGAACGCGCGCAGCGCGCTCTCGAGCGAGCCCGGCAGCTCCTGAACGTCGGCACGCGCGTATGCATCACCGACGATCGGCTCGGGTGGCGTGAGCCCTCGCTTGATCCCGTCGGCCGCGGAGGCGGCGATCGCGGCGATGGCCAGGTATGGATTGGCGTCGGCCCCGGGACGGCGGCACTCGAAGCGGCACGTCTCGGGGTGGTCGGCGCGCACGATGGCCCGCACCGCGCAGGAGCGGTTTTCGACACCCCACGTCGCGTTGACCGGCGCAAACCAACCGGGAACCAGCCGCTTGTACGAGTTGATGGTCGGGTTGAGCAAAAGCGAAGCCGCCGGCAGATGCTCGATCACCCCGGCAATCGCCGATCGAAACACCGCCGGAAGAGTGAGGAGATTGGTTGGTGGGAGATTGGTTGGTGGGAGATTGGTTGGTGGGAGATTGGTTGGCGGGAGATTGGTTGGCGGGAGATTGGTTGGCGGGAGATTGGTTGGCGGGAGAGTGCTCTTCCCCGCTTGAGCGGATGTGGGGAGATTGCTCCTCCCCACTTGTGGGGAGGTGGCGCGAAGCGCCGGAGGGGCTGGTGCAAACGCATTCTTCCCGTCGTTCCAGAACGACAAATGAACATGCCCGCTCGACCCTTCCTCGCCCGGCGCCGTCTTGGCCAGGAAGCTCGCCCGCAGTCCCATCGTCGCCGCCAGGTCCTTCACCGCCATCTTCGTGAGCGCGGCGTCATCGGCGGCGCGAAGCGCGGGGCGCGCCCCGAGGTTCAGCTCGAGGAGGCCCGGTCCAGCCTCTGTGTGCACCGCCAGCAGGTCGACCCCGAGCGCGTCGAGCGCGTGCGTGAGGGCGCGGACGAAGGCCTCAAACCCGCCGAGCTCGGAGAGGCTGT
>Ga0209806_1002984_pt1 | contig 10288 bp, 10 predicted proteins | sample GraSoiAngelo_152_FD_186166 | JGI IMG/M metagenome (GOLD analysis project Ga0209806, IMG submission 186166) | Grasslands soil microbial communities from the Angelo Coastal Reserve, California, USA - 14_1009_12_30cm (SPAdes) (version 2) | ecosystem: Environmental > Terrestrial > Soil > Grasslands ... | reverse complement strand
CTCCGACCGGGACGCCGCTACGCCGACGCGGTGAAGCTGTTCGAGCCGTACGATCGGATTCGCGATCCGCAGCCCGAGCTGCGGCAGGACCTGCTGCGGCTGGTCGCCGAGGCGCTCAGGCGACGGGTGGAGGCGTTGATCCTCGTCAACAACCGGCTCGAGGGAAATGCGCCGGGGACGATCCGCGCGCTGGTCGACGCATTGACCGGGGAGCGGTCGTGAACGGCGGCCGCCCCTCCCCGGCGGAGCCGCTGCCGCCGCCGCGTGCCGAGCTCGTCGCGCTCGCCGCGGCGGTGCCGCCTGGGATCAAGTTCGGGACGGCGAGCTGGACCGTGGACGGCTGGGCGGGCGACGTGTACCACCGGAGTTATCGAGGAGCCCAGCCGGCGGCGCGGCTCGAGGAATACGTGCGGTACCCGCTGTTCCGCACCGTGGGGATCAACTCCGCCTTCTACGAGTCTCCCTCCGAGCGGATTCTCGATGCGTACGCCCGCGCGCTGCCCGAGGGGTACTCCTGCGTCGTGAAGGTGTGGGACCGGATCACGGCCCGCCGCTTCATCCGGGACCGGCGCTGGGGACCGCTGGCGGGCCAGCTCAACCCCGATTTCCTGGACGCGCGCCTGTTTCTCGGCAGTGTGCTGGCGCGCTACGCGCGGGTGTTCAGCCGGCACTCGATCTGTTTCGTGTTCCAGTTCCAGGCGATGCGGGGCGCGGACCTGCTCGATGCCGCAGCGTGGGCCGAGCGACTCGATCGATTCTTCGGGCAGCTGCCGCAGGATTTCCGCTACGCGGTCGAGCTGCGGAACGCCGAGCTCCTGACGGACCACCACGGCGCCGTGCTCGAGCGGCACGGCGTGGCACACGTGTTCAACTCCTGGACCGAGATGCCGCCAATCGGCACGCAACTGCATCTTCCCTGGACCCTCGCGGCGCCGTTCACCGTCGCGCGCGCACTCCTCAAGCCGGGGCGGAAGTATGCCGAGGCGGTGCGGGCGTTCGAGCCGTACGACCGTGTGAAAGAAGTGTTACCCGAGTTGCGCCGCGATCTGCTGCGCCTCATGGGGGAAGCCGAGCGGCGGGGCATCGAGGCACTGATACACGTGAACAACCGGGCCGAGGGGAACGCGCCGGGGACGATCCGGGAGCTGGCCGAGCAATGGATCAACGGGCGGGGGCCCTGATGCGGGGGCGGCCTGCGGCGCGTGGAGTTGCCACGCGTCCGCAGGCGTGCTAGCGTATCATGGTGTAACCCCCGGAAAACCGCACAAACCGCACGCCGCGGGGGCGGTGCATGAGCGCTAGTCGTCGGGGTGTTCCGACGCTCCCGGTCGAGTTGTTGCGGGACGCCGTCGGACGGGAAGTCGCGCGGTTGTCGTTACGCGGCGCGGCCAAGGCCATTGCGGTCAGCCCGAACGGGCTGCGCAACTTTTTGAACGGCTCGGCTCCCCGCAGCGCCACCCGCGCAAAGTTGGAACGCTGGCTCGCCACCCAGGACCGCCCCTCGCGCCCGCCGGGCGTGGGTCAGCTCGTTCGGCTGCTGAGCGAGCTCTCGGCGGACCTCTCTCCCCAACAGACGGAGCAGCTCGGGCGCGCCATCACGGTGCTGCTCGCCGACGCCTACACGGCGCGTCGGCTCGCGTCGCCCCGGTGGGTGCAGGAGCTGCTCCGGCATTACCAAACGCGCCGGGGCAAGAGCTCGAGCGAAGTCGCCTAGGGCAGCCCTTGCGGGGGATGCACCCCGGTGGTAGGTAGTAGGGGAAGACGTGCAGTTTGTGCAGTTGTCCCGGAGCCGCGTGGGGAAGCCCACATGTCTGGAGCCTGTTGAAGCGCCGCGCCGCGCGCAGCACCGCAAGGACAAAGTCCCCCCGCGCGCGGGAGACCGAGCAGAGCTCGAGTGCGAAGGTCAGGGAGATCGTGCGTCTCGTAGAGGCGTTGAGCGGCGATCTCGGCTCCCATGACGGGGTGGTCGTAGGCCGGGGTATGGCGCAGCTGTTGGTCGAAGCGTATGGGGAGCGACGCGAGCCGGTGCCGAGCTGGGTCAGGGAGCTGCTCGCCCAATTCGCCCCGGGGACGCCGCGCGTTTGAGTGCCACGCCCCCGTGGTAGCGTCGTCCCGACGCTGCCGATAGGCTTGTTGCGCGACGCGGTCGCGCGGGAAGCCGCGCGCTCCTCCTTGAGAAGCGTTGCGCGAGAGCTTGCCATGAGCCCGAATGGCGTGCGCGACTTCGTGCAGGGTGCGATGCCGCGGGGCGCCACCCGGCTGAAGGTCGAGCGGTGGCTCGTGTCGCAGGGACGAATCGCCCGACCACCCAACGTCGGCCAGTTCGTCCGGTTATTGAACGAGTTGGCGGGAGACCTCTCCCCCACGCAAGCGGTTCAGATGGGCCGCCACCTCGCTGCGTTGCTCGTCGAGTCGTACGAGGAGCGCCGACTGGCGCCGCCGCCCTGGGTGCGGCAGCTGGTTCGCTATTACGAGCCCCCCCGAACCGCGGGCGACGTCGCGTGAGGCGTGCTGCGCGGTCGCCGACCGCTACAACGGGCGGCCGTCATAACGCCAGCTCGCCCTGCGACGCGGGCAGCCGGCGCTCGTAGCGATCCTGCATTCCTTCGTTCACCGGGAAGCCGTACTTCTGTTGCAGCCGCTGGACGCGTTGCCGCAGCGCCGCCGCGTATTGTCGCGGTGCGCCCAGCGAGCGCGCGTAGGCGCGACGATACCGCTGCTCCAGCCCGGGAAACTGCTCGCGCAGGAGCGGCAGGAAGCGATCCCGCACGGCAGGGTAGAGCCGCAGCGCCCCCGCGTGCACGAACCGGGCGCCGGCCTCGCGGGCCGCCTGAAAGAGCGCTTCCAGGTGGGCCACGTCGTCCGTGATCCCCGGCAGCACCGGCGCCACGATCAGCCCCGCCCGCACGCCCGCGTCGGTGAGCCGTTTCAGCGCGCGCAGCCGGACGCCGGGCACCGGGGAGCGAGCCTCGATCTTGCGGATCAGCCCAGCGTCGACCGAGATCAGCGAGACGTATACCTCGAGATCGTTCGCATCCTGCAGACGGCGCAGCACGTCGCGGTCGCGCGCCACGAGCGGGCTCTTCGTGATGAGGCCGACGTTCAAGCCCTCGCAGCGCGCCAGCCGCTCGAGCACGCGGCGCGTGAGCCGGAAGCGACGCTCGGCGGGCTGGTAGGGGTCCGTCGCGGTGCCGATGACGAGCGGGGCGGTCCCTAAAGGACTGGGCGAGCCGTCAGGCGGACGCGCGGACCGGAAGTACCGCTGCAGGTCCCGCTCCAGCGCGGCAAGCAGCCCCTCCTTCACGAAGATGCGCCGCTCAAACGCCTCCCAGCCATGCGGCCCGCGGAAATCCTGAAACTCGCTGTCCGAGAGCTTCCCTGCATCGCGCGCGCGCTCGACCACGTAGCGATGTGCGTAGCGCGCATAGCAGTAGCTGCATCCGAACTCGCACCCCACGTACGGGTTCAGCGACCAGAAGTCCACGCCCGTTTGCTGCGGGGAATTGAGGATCGACTTGGGCGTGAGCGACACGAACCTCGTGCCGCGCAGGCGCTCGTCGAGCACCGGCAGCGCCGACGGGCGCATCGCCGGATAGTCGGATAGATGAAGCCCGATCTGCTCGCTGTTACTGTGCATTGTCGATCCGCCTACCCGTCTACCCGTCTATCCGTCTAGCAGTTACCCGCACCGCGCCCAGCCACACTGCACGCACACCAGGCACCCGGACTGTCGGGTGAGACCCGCGCCGCAGTCGGGACAGGGTGCCGTCCGAGCGGGTGGAGACGGCGGGGGTACGGGCTTGGGCAACTCGAGCGGCGCGTGCATTCGGAGCTCCGCGATGTTCGCTGCTCTTGGTTCTGTCTCGCGTACCCGAATATATCCCGAAGCTCTCTATCGGCAAGGCCTGTTACCGGTTAGCGTAAGCGGATGCCAAGCAAGAAGATAGCATTCCAGGGCGAGCCGGGGGCGTACAGCGAGGAAGCGCTGTTCTTATTGGCTCCTGATGCCGAGTCGCAGCCACACCGTGAGTTCCGCGACGTGGCGCAAGCGGTGCTCGACCGGCGCGCGCAGTACGGCCTGCTGCCGATCGAGAACTCGCTCGTGGGCTCGATTGCCACCAACTTCGACCTGATCGCCGAGTCGGGCTTGGCGATCGTGGGCGAGGTGGTGAGCGCGGTGCATCACTGCCTGCTCGGCATACCCGGCGTCGAGCGCGCGGCATTGCGCCGGGTGTTGTCGCACCCGGTAGCGCTGGCGCAGTGCGAGCGGTTCCTGCGTGAGTTGTCGGGCGTCGAGATCGTCGCGTTCTACGACACGGCGGGTGCGGCGGCGGAGGTCGCCCGGCGCCGCGATGCGTCGCTCGGCGCCGTGGCGGGCGCGCTCGCGGCGCACCGCTACGGTCTCGACGTGGTGGCGGAGCGGATCGAAGACGAGCCGCACAACCAGACCCGCTTTTTGCTGGTGGCGCGCGAGGCCACGGCGCCGCCCCCCGACGTCGCGGCGAAAACCACGCTGCGTCTCAAGCTGCCGCACCGTCCCGGGACGCTGGCGCGCGCGCTCGCGCCGTTCGCCGAGGCGGGGCTCAACCTCACCAAGCTCGAGAGCCGGCCCGACCGTTCGACCCCGTGGGAGTACCTCTTCTATCTCGACGTGGAAGCGCGGGCCGACGAGCCCGCGATGCGCGCCGCGCGCGCCGCACTGGCGGCGCAGGGAGCGGTGATCACACTGCTCGGGGAGTACGCGCGCTTCGCCCCGCGCGCCTGACGCGCGACCTCACGTCGTGGGGGTGGGAGCGGGGGCAGGGGTGCCGCCCGCGAACCGCCGCCACGCGAAATACACCGGGACGCCGAGCGCGACGATGATCAATCCCAACCCCGCGTAGCGCGTCTGCTGGAACAGCAGGTTCACACACAGCACGCCGGTGCCCACCACGTACAGCGCCGGGAGCCAGGGATAGCCGGCGGCCCGGACCGGGCGCTCGGCGTTGGGGCGCTTCGCCCGCAGCAGGAACAGCCCGATGGCGGTCAGCATGTAGAACAGCAGTGCCGCGAAGATGACGTAGTTGAGCAGCTCGCTGTAGGTACCGGAGAGGCACAGCAGGCCGGTCCACACCGCCTGCACGACGAGCGCGACGGCGGGGGTCTTGTGTCCCGGATGCAGCACGCCGATCGAGCGGAAGAACAGATTGTCCTGGGCCATCGCGTAGTAGACCCGGGCGCCCGACAGGATGAGGCCGTTATTGCAGCCGAACGTCGAGATCATGATTGCGCCCGCCATCAAATACAGTCCCGCGTTGCCGAACATCGCCTGCAGCGCCGCCGTGCCGACCCGGTCCTGCGGCGCGTGGGCGATCGCGTCCGCGGGGAGGACGTTCAGGTAACTCACGTTCGCGAGCAGGTACAGCACCGTCACGATCAGTGTACCGGCCGCCATGGCGATCGGCAGATCGCGCTTGGCGTCCTTCAGCTCCGAGCCGGCGAAGCCCACGTTATTCCAGGCGTCCATCGAGAACAGCGACCCGACCATCGCCGCGCCGATCACGGGCCACAGCGCCGCCCCGAGGCCGCCGGCCGGCCAGAACCCGGGCCCGAAGTTTGCCTCGATCGCGGCGGCGTTGCGCCCGATCGTGATCCCGAGGAGAATGAGCGCGGCGAGCGCCGTCGTCTTGATGGCGGTGAGCGACGTCTGGATGACGGCTGCGGTCTTCACGCCACGTACGTTGATCCCTGTCAACACGATCACCGAGAGGATCGCGAGGAGCCGTTGGGGGGAGAGTCCCACCTGGATGGGGCCGCTGCCCAGGTTGATCGTCGTGCCCAGGAAGACGTCGGGGGAGAGGGACGGGAAGAACACCGCCGTGAAGCGGGCGAACGCCACGGCCACGGCGGCGATCGTCCCCGTCTGGATCACGAGGAACAGGGTCCACCCGTACAGGTAGCCGAACAGCGGCGAGATCCCCTCGCGCAGATAGACGTACTGGCCGCCTGCCCGGGGGAACATGGCGGCGAGCTCGCCGTAGCTGAGGGCTCCCATCAGCGTCACGACACCGGAGAGCGTCCAGACGAGGAGCAGCACGCCGGGAGCGTGGACCTGCCGCAGGATGTCCGCCGAGACGATGAAGATCCCGGAGCCGATCATGGAGCCGACCACGAGGGCCGTGGCATCGAGCCGGGAGAGCGCTTTGACGAAGTCGGTCCGCGGCTGTTGCGTGGTCGCCATCGGGCGGCTCCTTGTGGGTTGTCGGGCCGTGGTTAACCTAGTTGCTGCCGCCGGAGGCCGCCATATTCTCCGGCGCCGCTCTCTTCAACCTCGAGGTTCTTCGTGCGTCTACTGCCGCGGGAAGAGGAATTCTTCGACCTGTTCGTCGAGGTCGCCAATCGCAACAAGGAAGCGGCGCACCACCTCCGCGAGCTGTTCGCGGCGCCGCCGGAGCGCCGCACGCCGCACATCGAGGCGCTCAAGCGGCTCGAGCACGAGGCCGACCAGATCACGCACGAGGTCGTGAACCGGCTGGACCGCACGTTCATCACGCCGCTCGACCGGGAGGACATCCATCAACTCGCCTCGGATCTGGACGACGTGATGGACGCGATGGACGGGACCGCGCGGCGCTCGCAGATATTCCGGCTCGGCCTCGCGCCGCAGGGCGTCAAGCAGCTCACCGAGGTGATCGAGCGGATGGTGGCGGTGCTCGGCGAAGGGGTGGGCCGGCTCAAGAAGGGCGACGACGTGATGCGGTACTGCATCGAGGCAAAGCAGCTGGAAGAGGAAGGCGACGCGATCTACCACGAGTCGCTCGGCCAGCTGTTCGAGAAGGAGCGCGACGCCCTCGAGATCATCAAGTGGAAAGAGATCTACGACAACCTCGAGCAGACCCTCGATCAGTCCGAGGACGTCGCCAACGTGCTGGAGTCCATCACGCTCAAGCACGCCTGATGACGCACGGCGCGTCGTTCGTGCTCGCGGTCGTCGTGATCGCGCTCGCCTTCGATTTCATCAACGGATTCCACGACGCGGCGAACTCCATCGCCACGGTCGTCTCGACGCGTGTGCTGTCGCCCTCCGCCGCCGTCGTCTGGGCGGCGGCGTTCAACTTCATCGCCGTCTTCCTGTTCGGGACGGCGGTCGCGAAGACCATGGGGAAAGGGCTGGTGGATCTCGCGGTCGTTGATGCCAACGTCATCCTCGCCGGACTCGTGGGGGCGATCGTGTGGGACGTCATCACGTGGTGGCTGGCGCTGCCGACGTCGTCGTCCCATGCGATCATCGGCGGCTACGGAGGGGCGGCCGTGGCGAAGGCGGGCTTCACCGCGCTGTTGTTCCCCGGCAAGTGGATCTCCACCTTGGAGTTCATCGTCATCGCGCCGGTGATGGGCCTGACGATCGCGCTGGTGCTCACCGTCGCGCTGTCTTGGATGCTGCGGCGCTCGCTGCCGCGTCGGGTGGACCGCGTGTTTCGCGTGCTGCAGCTCGGGTCGGCCGCCGCATATTCCCTGGGGCACGGGTCCAACGACGCGCAGAAGACGATGGGCATCATCGTCGGCTTGTTAGTCGCCGAGCAGCTGTTGTTCGCGGGCTCGCCGATCAGCGCACTCCATTTGACGGATGCAGCCGTGGTGCCGGCGTGGGTCATCGTCGCGTGTGGCGCGGCGATGGGGCTCGGCACCATGTCGGGCGGCTGGCGCATTGTGAAGACCATGGGCCAGCGCCTCACCAAGCTCACGCCGTTCGGGGGCTTCTGCGCCGAGACGAGCGGCGCCATCACCCTGTTCGTGGCGTCGCACTTCGGCATCCCCGTCAGCACGACGCACACCATCACCGGCGCGATCTCGGGCGTCGGCGCGGCACAGCGGCTGTCGGCGGTGCGCTGGGGCGTCGCGGGACGGATCGTCTGGGCGTGGCTGCTGACGATCCCCGCGTCGGCGGGCATCGCGGGGCTGGCCTATCTGGTCTTGCGCGGCTTAATCCGCTGACGGCGACGTGCGCTACAGTCCCAGCACCTCCACGACGGCCTGCGCGATGGCGGCGTCCTGCACACCCACGCCGGTCAGGTCCGCGACGGTGATTTCACTCGCTGCTTCGCGTCCCGCGAGCCGGCCCACGGCCAGATCGCCGAGCTCGCCATACACGGTCTCTCTGGTCACCACGCCGGCGGCGAGGGCGTGGTGCAGGTTGCCGTAGCGCTCCGCCTGAGACACCCGATCGGCGATCAGCTTGTCGGCCTTCCGCAACACGTCCGGCTCGAGCTCCATCTTTTCCGGGCTCCCCGTGCCGACGGAGGTGATGTGCATCCCCGGCGTCACCCAGGCGGCCTTGATGAGCGGCGTGGTGCTCGCCGTCGCGGTCACGACGATGCGGTGGTCGCGCACCGCGTGCTCCAGCGCGGGGGCAACGCTCGTGGCGACGACCGACGCGAGCTCTTTGGCGAGCGCGTCGGCCCGCTCCGGCGTGCGGTTCCACAGGGTGAGCCGCTCGAGCGGCAGCTCGGCGATCATCGCGCGCGCCGTGAGCCGGGCGAGGGCGCCCGCGCCCACCAGCAGCGCGTCGCGCGCGTCCTGCGGGGCCAGGTACTTGAGCGTGAGCGCGACCGCCGCCGCCGTGCGGAGATCGGTGAGGTAGCCGTGCTCCTCGAGCAACAGGTCGGGCGCGCCGGTCTCGGCGTCGAGCAGCAGAAACATGCCGTCGCCCGACGGTAGCCCGCGGGCGCGGTTCTGGTAGAAGCCGGTCGCCAGCTTGAGGACGATGTGCCGCGCGCCGCGCAGGTGCGCGCCCTTCACGTGCACCTCGGCGCGCTGCTCGGCGAGCTCGACGACCATCGGATCGGGCAGCGTGGCCTCGCCCAGCGCCAGGGCCCGGAACCCCCGCTCCACCGCGCGCACGGCGACGGCGAAGGAGATCCTGTCCCGGAACGCCTCGAGCGGGACGACCCGCATCTCAGTCGGCGAACACGCGCTTCAGGCCGCGCTCCGTCTCGGCCAGCGCCTCCTGGAAGTGGTGCAGCTCTTCGCCGTAGCCGAAGCGGATGTGATTGGGCAGACCGAAATGCTCGCCCGGCACGAGCAGCACGGAGTGCTCGGCGCGCACTTTCTCCACGAGTTCGAGCGCGGAGATCGCCTGGCGGTACTTGACGAGACAGATGGCGCCGGCCTGAGGCGGATTCCAGGTAAAGGTGTCCCCGAAGCGCTGCAGCCAGGCCTCGAGCACGGGGTAGTTCGTCTTGAGGATGCGCCGCGTGCGGTCGAGCAGCTTCTCGCGCACCCGGGGCTCGAGCGCGACCGCGGCGAGGTGGTCGCTCGCTCCCGCGGGCCCGATCGTAGTGTAGTCGTGTCGTGCCCACGCCTCGGCCGAGAACGCCGGCGGCGCGACGATCCACCCGATCCGCAGCCCCGGCAGCCCGTACGCTTTGGAGAGGCCGTTCACGACGATCATCCGCTCGTAGCCGCCCCAGAAGGACGGCGTCGTGCGGCCGTCGAGCTCGGCGCCCTGGTACACCTCGTCGGCGAGCAGCCAGGCGCCGACTTCGGCTGAGCGCTCGAGGATCAGGCGGCGCATCTCGTCCGTCAGCACGTGGCCCGTGGGGTTGTGGGGGTTCGTCACCACCACGAGCTTCGTCCCCGGCGCGATCGCCGTGCGGATCTCCTCGGCCGTCGGCTCCCACTGGCGCTCGGGGCGGAGCGGGAAGCCGAGCACTTGGGCGCCGAAGTTCTGCGCCAGCCCCCAGGTTTGCAGGTAGTTCGGGAGCATGACCGCCACCTTGTCCCCCGGCTCGATCAGGCGCCAGCACGCACAGAAGTTCGCCTCGGAGCTGCCGGAGGTGACGAGGATCTGGTCGGGGGAGACGCCGGGGTAGAGCGCGGCGATTCGACCGCGCAGCAGGTCGGTGCCGTTGGATTGGCTGTAGCCGAGCCGCACCTCGAGCAGCGGGAGCGCCGAGGCGCCGGCGAGGCCGAGCAGCTCCTGGATCGAGAGGGGGTGGACGCCCGATTCGGAGAGGTTGAACCGCACCCGGTGTTCCCAGGTGCTCTGCCAGCGCTCGAGCTCGAACGGAACGAAACGCACAGGCCCTCCTAAGGGGTCAATAAGGTGAGGTCTTCCGGGCGTTCCAGCCAGTAATCGGGGTGGAGGTCTTCCAGGTCCGACCGGCCGAACGGCCCCCACAGCACCGCGGCGGTCTTCACGCCGGCGGCCCGCCCGCATGCGATGTCATGGCGCGAATCGCCGATGATCACCGCGCCCGTGGCCGGCGCGTCGAGCAGCTCGAGCGCCTTGAGCACGGGCTCGGGGTGG
>Ga0209806_1002983_pt1 | contig 10288 bp, 6 predicted proteins | sample GraSoiAngelo_152_FD_186166 | JGI IMG/M metagenome (GOLD analysis project Ga0209806, IMG submission 186166) | Grasslands soil microbial communities from the Angelo Coastal Reserve, California, USA - 14_1009_12_30cm (SPAdes) (version 2) | ecosystem: Environmental > Terrestrial > Soil > Grasslands ... | reverse complement strand
CTTGTCCGCTGGCAGCGCGTAGTTGCGGCGGAGTCTACCGCGCATCTTGGCTGTCAGGATGGGGTAAGAATTTTGGGACCAACCAAACGTCGTGACAAATCTCGCCAGGAGACTGGCGCCATCGAGCGCAGCGAGCACGGCACGCACGTTGGCATTGCCGAATGGATGCGTGAGCAAAACCATTCTACTTCACCGGTTCGCCACGAAGAATCTGGCGATAAGCGCGCGCGTAAAAGTCAATCGGTTCGAGCTCATCGGTAAGCTCTTGCCGGGTGCGCTCGGCGCGCTCGGCGTATTCGGCTTCGCTCATCTTCGCCGCTTGTTCGAGGAGATTCGCCAATGCGCGGGCGTCGCCGGGCTCGCACATCAGCGCCTGCCGGCCGCCGGCTTCGGGCAAGCCGCCATCGCGGGTGATGATGCAAGGGACGCCCAGACTTCGCGCTTCCACGGCCGTGAGACCGAAATCTTCATTCGTGTTCGGTGGAACCACCACCCAGCGCGCGTTTTTCATGCGCAGCGTCTTGGTTGTTTCATCGACAAACCCGGTAGTACGAACGCCGTGAAGTCCGCGTCTTGCGATTTCTGATTCAATCGTTGCGCGCAGAGGACCATCGCCCATCAAGAGAAGCGGCCAGACTTCCCGATCGATATTGGCTCGCGCATAAGCATCCACCAACGTCGCGATCCCCTTGTTCGCAATCCATCGTCCGATAAAAACAAAACCGGTCCGTTCGATTGGTCGAGTCCAATCCGGGGACAATTTGGATGTCGTCGGGACTTTGCGACTGCCGCGCCGTTTGCGATTTCCCTCCCAGGTTCGCCAAACAAAATCCGAGTTGTACCAGAGCGCGTCGGCCCAGCGTGAACTGATTCGCCAGAGCAGGCGATGCAAGCTCCACTCGCGCCGCATGTAGTTGTGAATGGTCAGCACAACTGGTTTCCGGAAAAATTTCGCGAGAAACACCACGTCCGGGGACGCATTCTGCAAGTGCACGATGTCGGCCCATTTGATTGTATCGGCCAACTCGCGGCCGGCTGAATCGACAAAGATGAAGGATTCGTGGCGGAGCATCGTGGCCAGACTCGGATGCAGCGCGAAGCCTTTCACTTTTTTAAAGCAGAGCCGGACAATAAAATCAGGTTCGTGACGTACGGCGTCGGCCACGGCCAGAATGAACGCTTCGATTCCGCCGTAGGCACCGTGACACGGGCTGACCAAAAGAAGCTTGCTTTGTTTCACCGGCTTGCAGCTTAACCCCGCATTCGACTTATTTGTGCCAGTTGGAGCGCGTCAGCGAATTTCGCGGCGATGAGCTCCCACGACGAAGCGCGCTTCTGCCAGGCGCGAAGACGCTCTCCGCGCAGCTTTAGTTCAGCCTCCGAGACGCCTTGGAGCAATTCGCGCGGATTGATCAGCCAGCAGAGAGGTTCGTCCTTCGACCGATCGGCGCATACGGCGACGATGTTCAATCCGTGGGCGGCATAGGCCATGAACGTCCCGGATTTGCTGTAGCTCAACTCATCCTGCCCGGAAATACCAAACGACGCCGTCAACAACAGCTCGGAGATCTCGCGCTCGGGCCGGGGACCGCGCTGCTCGAAACCGTCCGCAAGTCCGAAACCAGAGAGCAAACCGCGCTCTTCATTTTCGCCATCTCCATTCGCGCCGACTGTGATAATCTTCGTGATGCGACCGGCGGCGGCGAGCGAGCTCAAACCGCTCCACATTTTTCTAAGCGCGCGGATGCGCGCGCTTTGCAGTCCGAACAAGACGGCCCAGCCTGGCTTCCGGCGTGGATCGGTATCTTTATCGTGACGAATGTTCGACCCAACGGGAAGAACGTGAACTCGCGTGCGCGGCGCCAACGCGCGCAGATGTCCCGCCTGACTGGATGTGCTGGTGAAGACAATGTCCGCACAATCCAGCAATTGTTTGATCGAGCGGCGATGGAAAAACTGCACGATGAAGTTCTTGTTCATGATCGGCCAAAAACCCCAGAGCTCATGAAACATGACCACCAGAAGACCGCGCGCTTTGGTTTTCCAGTCGATCAGCGCGCGGATGAGATTGCGCGGATAGCCGGCACGATCGAAGCCATAAGCGCTGTATTGCACGAGTATTTTACCGCCCTTGGACGGCAACCGCTTCAAGATTGCGTCCGCATCGGCGCCTAACTCTGCCACAAAGTATTGCCGCGAAGCTGTCCGGCTTTCTCGCACCTTCGGAACAAGTAACCGCAGATTTGGAAACGACGGCCAGTGGGCGAGTACTCTCAGCGTGTAATCGCCAACTCCGCCCGCACCCGGAGTCGATTCCGGAGAGATGATGACGATCTCATCCGTCACGTCATCGCCTCCTCTTGCACCTTGGCTGGAAGCAAATCGGAAATTTTTTGGGCGATGATGTTCCAGTCTGCGTTTTGATCGTACCACTCTTTGAGCGATTGCGTTCTTCCGCCAAAATCGGCCTCGGAAATCGTTGCGACTTCGTCCGGCGAAATCGTGAAGCACAACGGCGTCGAGGCGGCGTGCAATCTGCCGACAATCGCGCAACCGTGCGATGCGTAGGCCATAAACGCGGTGGATTTGCTCCAGTTTTTGAAGGTGGCGTTGGTCAGAGCAAACTGCACCCCAGCAAGCAATTTGGAAACTTCAAGAGACGGCAGTATTCCGTGGCGAATAACGACATGGGGATCAGGCCACGCAGCAATCAGTTCCTCTGATCGCAAATCAAATTTTTCATCGCGCGGTCCGACGAGGTGAAGCTTGGTTAAGCGTCCATCCCTTTGCCACGATCGAATTTCTGCATCGAACATCTGCAATGTCTGCCAGCGGCTGAAAGGCAGTCCGAAGATCACGAACTCAGTACGAACCCTTTGTTGTGAAAGATTGTCCGGCGCAAGGATATTCGATCCGACCGGAGCTAGATGAACATCGGCGCGGCCGGAAATCTTCATAATCTTTGTCACGTGATCGCTCGTGTTCGTGACGATCACATCGGCGAGGCGCGCAAGTTTGCGGATGATGCGGCGGTTGCACAGGTCGATCCAATAATGTCGAGACGCGATTGGAAATTTGCCGGGCAATTCATGAAAAAAAATCAGCAAGCGTCCCGCGGGATATTTTGCCTTCCATTTGGCGAGGACCGCCGGAAGCCATATTGGACAACCGTAACGATGATAGGCCCGCCCCGCGTAATGCAGAAGAACATCCGCGCCATCCGCGCTCTCGAGCGCGCGGGAAAGGTTGGCGGCCTTGGCGTTGAATTCGGCGATCGCGCTATGATTGAGGGCGGCGGCTGATTCCGCCGCGCCTTCAACGACGAGGAATCCAACGTGCGAGGTCTCGCCAGGCCAATGTCGATGTAACAGCCAACTGTAAGCGCCGATTCCGCAGAGCTGCGGCGGAAGCCGCGTGCTGATAATGATGAACGGCCGCGCGTTCACGAGATCGTGACAAAGCGAGAAATCGTGCCCCAAAACTTCCGCGTCTGATCCGCGAGCATGAACTCGCGGCGCGCAAGGTCGAGAGCGTTCGCAGCGGCCTCCGCGCGCTCTGAGTTCGTCAGGTGCGCCAGTGATCTCGCGATTTCCTCCGGACTCAGACACGTGAGAAAAATCGCAGCCTTGTTCCCGGCTAAAATATCAAATGCTGCGGAAGTGGTGGGCCCATGATAAAGAATTGGGATGCCGCTGCCGGCATAGGTCACCATCTTGGTAGAGACACTGTAGCGGGCGAAGTTTTCATGTTCTTCGCCGAAGGGGATTGGCATGTAAAGCAGATCGGCGTTTTCGAGATCGCGGTCGATCTGCGGCTCGCTCGCAAAAGGGAGAACCTTAACTTCTTTAATATCTTTGAACACGTGGGGCCGGATATGTTCGCAACGGCATTTCACCGTGACAGCGACCGCGGGATGCTCGCGCTCAAAGATAACCGTCCCTTCAAGCAGAGCGCGCAGGTTGCGTTCGTAAGCCATATGGAAAAGTCCCATGAAATAGATCCGCAAACGGCCCGGCTCCGCCGTGTTCTCATGCGGGGCCAACTCGTTCAACCCATCTGTGACGACTTGATAATCGCGCGCGCCGTAGCGGCGCGAATATTCACGTCCCAGCGCCTCGGAAATAACGAAGCGGCCATGCGCGTTGAGCCAGGCGCGGCGCATGGCCGTTTCACGCAGGGCAGCTCGTCCAGCGCTGGCTGCGGTGTAGGCGAGATCGTCGTGCAAACTAATGAAGAACGGGAGAGAGAGTTCGCGAGCAACGGCGTGTGCCTGGGCGAAATCCAGACCCGCGTGCGGAATGGTATGAATGGCGCACACGCCCTGGCGCTGACAAAATTCTTTTAATCGACGCCGAAATCCAGAGGCGAACATCGACACGGTCATCTTCGGGAATATCGCCAGGCGACTCGTTTCAATTTTGCCCCAGGAGGGCCGACTGCGAAGATGTGTTTCGTTAGGCGAATTCTGCGGACGTTTCGGAGCGCAACAGAGGCTGTGCCATTCCATCGGCGCTCGTCCGAGCAAAGCGCGAAGAATGCGCGCGCCGCCGCCAGCCCAACAGAGGCTGAATGGTTGAACAAACAAAATCGTGTTCTTGAGAGAGCGCAACCGCCGGCGATAAACATCAAGCGTGTCGTCGGCAATCTTTGACCAGCTAAACTGCGCGGCTGCTTCCGCGCTGCGCTCGGACAGTCGTTGGTAAGAGGGTTGGTCGCGTTCAAGAATTTTGCAAATTGCGCCCGCGAATGCGTCGATGTCGCCACTCGGAACGAGCAGCTCAGGCAAACGCGTGCTTAAAATGTCGCGCGGACCGGCAACGTCGAATGCAACTGTCGGAAGAGCAGCGGCGAGTTGTTCGAGCACGGCCAAACCAAAGCCTTCGACGTAGCTTGGAAAAGCGCCGACCGCACAATCAGCCAGAAGCTTGGGAAGATCGACAGGTGAATAGTCGGAGATCAATTCGATTCCGGCGGATGATTCAAGGCCCAAGTCTGACAAAATTGTGTCCGCACCAACCATCGTTCCGAGAAAACAGAAACGAGCATTTGGAACTTCCTGCCAGATGCGCCGGACGATGCGCCCCCAGTCGTGGGAACCTTTCCTTGCGGCCCACATTCCGATGAAACTGATTTTCTTTTGCGCCAAACGGACATCGGCGGGCGCCGCCGCCTGCAAAAGAGCGCGGCGTCGTTCGGCGGTGAGGCCATATGGTTGGACGACGACTGGGCGATCAGAAGCGATTTCACGGTGAAGACAAGCCGCTTCGTTTTCGTTAGGCAGATTGATGAGATCGGCATGCTGCACGGCCTTTTCGGAGGCATGCATCAGCCGCCGCCTGGTGAGCGTGTAGAGAATCCGGCCAAGAAATCTTCCACGCGAGCGGCGCGGCCAACGATGATGTGCGCTACGCTCGAAGCGATCATAAAGCCGGTACAAGCCGACAGAACGCGCAACGAGAAGTCCGTTAAACCTCAACTTCTCTTTGGACGCAGGCAGAGAACCAATGAGCGCGTCGATCACATCGTAGCGCGGGTGTTTCCTTTTCACAAACGCGGCCGCTTTATAGGCAAAGAGCACCTGGCGTAGGGCAAATCCTGCCCGCGAGCCACGCGCATTCGAGAAAGCATCAGATAAACTGAAGTGATCGACAACATGACCGGCGGCGCGCCATTGCTCCGCCAGTTCCATGTAAACACGCACGGCGCCAAGTCGCGCATCCCAGGGCAAATTGAGCACAACCAGGATGCGAAGCGGCCCTGGCGCCGGCGTCAAGGTCTCTGCCCTCACTGTTTCAGGCTTATCCAAAACTTGTGCCTCACCGGGTTAACGTAATGACGCAGAGCCAGAGAGGCGCCGGCGTATTGATCGGGATAAACGAACTGATCATCCAACTGCAATACATACTTGGTGGGATCAAAAGGACGTCCCCCGCTCTCGTGCATCGTCAGATGTGTCATGGTTTGATTCGTAAAAAAGTTGGGTTCGCCTTCAAGTTCGAGAAATCGTTGGATGCTCAGCGACCAGTCGAGCTTCTCGAACAAGAGCAAGACTCCTGTGTTCACCGGTTCCTTTCGCTCGCTCGGATCGTGCAAAAGTCGAGCGTCACCGGAAAACTGACAGTCGGCCAAATAATACGCGGGCGCGTCGTGGGCCACGGCGCGGGTGGCAAGATCGGGAGCGCTTGCGAAAAAGAGAACGTCGGAATCGACATATAAGGCGGGGCCGTTGGTCGGAAGCGACATGATCAACGCGAGTTGCCTCCCGGTTGGATGGGTTGCGAGATATCGAAGAAACTTTTCCGGCAGTCCGCCGGGCGGCGGTTGGATCGACAATCGCACCGAAACAATCGGGTCGATGCGTTCGAGCAGCCGGATGCTTCGAGCTGAGTGCGAGCCATCCGAAACCACGGTGAAACTTTTTGGACGCCCCACCTGTTGAAGGAACGATCGGATCGAGGCGACTTGTTCCGGCAAGGTCGTCTCGCCAGAATAAGCGAACACCTCCAGGGCAAGTGAGCGTGGCAAGGGCAGTGGCCTGCGCACAATCACGGGCAACAAAGCGCGATAGAGTCGCCGCAGCGTATCGCCTTTTAGTCTGGCCAGATGGTAACCGAAGTTTGGCATCGTTATCCGGGCGCTGATTGGAAGGAACGGAAGCCGCGATAACTGAGCGCAATGTTGAGCAGAAGATTGGGAATCGCGGAAATAAGATTGAAGGTCAGAACGCCCATGACGCTCGAGAAATCAGTGAAGGGAATCAGTGCTATTTGCGCGGCGAGCGTGAGCGGAATGTAAAGCCAAGAGCCGGCGACCCAGGCTTTGGAGGCGTTCAGCGCCCAAAACGTTCCGGTCAGTGCAGAGAGGACGGCGCCACCCACCATGAGAAGCAGTTCTCGATGGAGGTGGGCGTATTTGCTGCCAAGAACAAAGAGAAATTGGTCCGGAAAAATTTCCGCGCCGCACAGAACAAGCAAACTGAACGCGCTGACGCCGCCAATGATTGCCGCATATCGCCAGCGTAGTTTCCGTGCGCTCTGGCAGCGAGCGAATGCCGGGACGAAAACGTTGGTAAGAAGATTACTGAGCACCGCAAAAATCATCGCCAGTCGCCCGAGCGCGCCCACTTCGGCGACCGAGCTCGTGCGGCGGGCGAAAAAGCTGATGAGAAAAACCGTGATCTGTCCCTGCAAACAATAGAAAACAGCATTGGCGGCGAGTTTTCGGATAAAGCCAAACATGGCGGCGCGATCCTCGGCATTTTCGGGCGCGTCCAGATCGATGACACCCGCCACGTAATTTCGGAGCATGGCGTATTGCAGGAGCAACGTCGCCGTGGCGACGGCGACGGCCACGCCGGCATTGAGAAAAAAATACATGAGCGTGACCAGAACGAGGAGTCGCGCGATCGCGCCGGTGAGATCGATGCTCTGAATACGCGCGATATCGGAGCGCAACCGAGGGACGACGTCCAGGACGCCGAGCGATAGTTGGATCAAAAGCCCGGCGAGAACCACGACGATCAAGACCGCCGTGTAAAAAAATGACGCGCCGTTCTTGACCAACAGGAAATACAAAACCGGAGTGACGATGATAATGGCGACCGCGCCGAGCTTTCTCCGCACGCTTAGCGCAGTGCTGATGAGTTGACCGAAACGATGTCGATCTTGCCAAACGCGCCCCCCGATCGAGACCAGACCGACGCTGATGCCAATGTCCGCGAGCAGGTTGATCGTTCCCTGCATGGTATTAGCGATGGTGAAATAGGCGTACTCGCGCTGTTCCAGTGTGCGAACGAGCAGAATCCCGCTCAAGAACCCGATGATCTGCACAACCGCCTGCACGATCGCGAAATTGCCTACGATCTTTGCCCGCTGGAATGCGCGGCGAATGATCGGCGCAGAGCCCTCCTCCATTAGCGGCGGTAAGACGGGGTTGAAGAAACTCATGGCGCCTTCAATTGCTCAACAGAGCCATGAGCGGCCCAAGTGCCAAGACCAATTCTTTGAGTAGTGGTGCTTGGATCAAGTGTTTTTGGAGCCAGCCGCGGAAATCAAATGACGCGTTGAAGGACACGCGCGGCCGTGTGGCGGCGGAAAATGACGGAGCCCGAAGGACGAAGGATGAAGGAAGCCCGAATGCTCAAATGACGAAGGAGCAGTCGGCGAGTTCTTTCGTCATTCGGATTTCGTCATTCCCTCGTCATTAGACATCCGTCGTTCGTTATTCACACTTAAGGTTCCGCTTCGCAATTCGAGCAGAATGGAACCAGACAAAAGGCAAATTTCCGTTCGCAGTTAAGAAGGCTGTTTGGCGGGCTCGCGCGGCGGCGGAGCGGTGAGCGCTTCGTCATCCGTGACGGAGGCGGGCGGGTTGTAATACTCCGCATACTGGTAGTAATAATATTCGGGCAGGGAGGTATCGACGAAATTGAGAATAATGCCCGGAACGTTGACCTGCCGGCCGTAAAGGAGCTCGAGCCCTTTCCTGATCAGACGCGCCGAGGTGTAAGAAAGGCGCACAACGAAGAGCGTGGCGTCAATCTTGGGAGCGAGGCTGGCGGTGTCATCCGCGGCGAGGACCGGCGAGCTGTCGATGAGGATGTACTCGTAGTGCTTGTACATTTCTTTCAACAACACATCGGTCGAATCGCGCAGGAGATGCTCACTCGGCTGCGACAAGCTCTTGCCGCGGGGCAGTATGAACAGGCTCGGGCAGGAAGTCGGTACGACAACTTCCTGCCAGTTGACTTCCTGTTTGAGCACTTCGGACAAGCCGAGCTTCGAAGAGATGCCGAAAGCTTCCCGGAGCGCGCCGCGCCGTAGATCGGCGTCGATCAACAAGGTGCGCGCGCCGGAGAGCGCCATGGTGATGGCGAGATTGGCCGCGATGGTGGATTTTCCTTCGTTCGGCACCGCGCTGGTGACCAGAAGTGTTTTCGGCCGGGGACCCTCGTAGGGCATGAAGAAAATCGAGGAGCGGACGTTGCGGTATGATTCCGCAAAAATGTGGCGCGCATCGTCCGGTTGGAGCAGAGTGAGCTTGCCCTTGGTCTTTTCCTTTGGAATTTGACCGAGGACACTTTCGGAGAACTGGTGCTGGAACTCCCCGAACGAGGCCATGCGATCATCGATGCGATCGAGCAGGAAGAGAATGCCGATGCCCGCGAACAGGCCGCATCCCAAACCGATTAACAGACTCTTGATCAGCCCAGGCCGGACCGATATCGGCGGCGTGGCCATTTCCATGACGGAAACCTGATCGGCACTGTCCACGACTTGGGAGACATCAACCTCTTTCAGATTGTTCGTAAGCCGGTCATATAAAACCTTGAGCCGATCCACCTTTCCCTTGACGCGGTTGAATTGGGCGAGGCGCTGGCTCAAATCGAGCGCTTTGGCCTCCCATTCCTTAATGTTGGCCTGCAGGTTTTCCATCTGTTTGCCGATGGATTTGCGACGCGTCTCGAGCTTCTCGACCGTGTCTGCGCGGAAGAGATCGATTAGTTTCTCCTGTTTCGAGATTTCATCGTTGAGCTTGAGAATCTTGGGATGTTTTGGCCGTAGATCTTTCGCGAGCGTGTCGCGTTCCGCTTTCAAGAGCTGGACCGCCTGCTTCGCCTTCAAGTACTCGCCTTCCGGACCTACGCCGGAAAATGGCATCCCTTGATCCTCCGTGCTTTGTCCACCCAGATTCATTTCAGATTTGTTCTGCGCGCGATCAAGGTTCTGGTCGAGATCGAGGAGATTGAGGAGATCATACTCGGTTTTTAGCCCGGCATAGTCCCGGTTTAATCTCACCAGATAGGCGGCCGCGCTATTTCCCTCCTCCTGAATGAAGCCGATGTTGTTCTGTTTCTGAAACTCGAGCATTTCATCTTCGGCCGTTCGCAAATCTTTTTCCGTCTGAATGAGCTGCTCGGTGATACCGGTGATCAGGGTCTGTCCCTGCCCCTCACGCATTCCCTTTTTGAAATCGAGATACTTCTGCATGAGCGCGTTCAGATAAGCCTGCGTGTAATCGGGGGTCGTGCCGATCGCGACCAAATCGAAAATCGAGGTGCGAGGTTTCTGGACGACGGAAATCTCAACCATGACCGGCTGCATTTCGGGATGGGTCGAGCGAACAAGTTGCTCGGCGCTCTTTCGCACTTCCTGGCTCTGCATCAGTTGAATCTGGGTGCCGTAGAAATTGACGCTGTCCTCGCTGTAGACGGCGCTCTGGCTGATGTTCAGTTTGCCCGCCAGCATCATCTTGCTGCGCGATTCGAAAGAGGGCGGGGTCTGGTAAA
>Ga0209806_1002982_pt1 | contig 10292 bp, 9 predicted proteins | sample GraSoiAngelo_152_FD_186166 | JGI IMG/M metagenome (GOLD analysis project Ga0209806, IMG submission 186166) | Grasslands soil microbial communities from the Angelo Coastal Reserve, California, USA - 14_1009_12_30cm (SPAdes) (version 2) | ecosystem: Environmental > Terrestrial > Soil > Grasslands ... | reverse complement strand
AGCGGGCGCCATCTTCAGCCAACGCGCAGCGAGCACGCGCAACAAGTGCCCGTGCGAGAACAGCAACGCGTTGCCATCAGCGCTACGTGCCCGCGCGATGACACGATCAGCCCGAGATGCGACGGCGGCGAGGGTCTCGCCTCCCACCGGGCCGTCGCGCCACAGCAGCCAACCGGGGCGGTGTCGCTGCACCTCCTCGACGGTGAGACCGTCGTACTCGCCGTAGTCCCATTCGGAGAGATCGTCGATCACCACCGCGCGTTCCCCGAAGCCGGCGAGCTCACACGTCTCCCTCGCGCGTGACATCGGACTCGCGAACACCGCACCAAACTCCCATCCGGCAAGCGGCGCACGGAGGCGCGCGGCTGCAGCCCTGCCCGCCTCGGTGAGCGGAACATCGCTGCGGCCGGTGTGACGTCCGTCACGACTCCACTCCGTCTCACCATGCCGTACGAGGACGATCCGCTGCGCCGTGTCAGTCCTCCCCGCGCATGGCGGCCGGAACGGTAGCACGCCCGCCGCCATGGCGGCGCCATCCCCCGCGTGGCAGACTGCCGACCATGCCTGACACCCTGACCGTTCGAGACAATCGCACTGGGAAGACCGTCGAGATTCCCATCGAGCACGGGGCCGTTCGCGCCACCGCCTTCGAGCAGCTGACGGCCGGCGATGCCGATCACGGACTGATGCTCTACGACCCTGCGTTCATGAACACCGCTTCGTGCACCAGCACCATCACGTTCATCGACGGCGACCAGGGCATCCTGCTGTACCGCGGGTATCCTATCGAGCAGCTGGCAGAACAAAGCACGTATCTCGAGACGGCATACCTGCTGGTCCACGGGGAGCTGCCCGACGCGCAGCAGGAGGCGGAGTGGCGTCACGACATCACCATCCACACGCTCGTGCATGAGAACGTGAAGAAGTTCATCGACGGCTTCCATCATGACGCGCATCCGATGGGCATCCTGCTCTCGACGGTCGGCGCACTCTCGACGTTCTATCCGGACGCCACCCAGATCTACGACGAGGAGCAGCGGCGCATCTCGATCTACAGGCTCATCGCGAAGATGCCCACGCTCGCGGCGCTCGCATACCGGCATTCGATCGGGCTTCCCTTCAACTATCCGGACAACGATCTCTCGTTCGCGGGCAACTTCCTGAACATGATGTTCAAGATGGTGGAGCAGAAGTATCGACCGGTGCCGGAGATCGAGCACGCCCTCGACGTGCTGTTCATCCTGCACGCCGACCACGAGCAGAACTGCTCGACGAACGCGATGCGCTCGGTGGGCTCCTCACACCCGGATCCGTACTCCGCGACTGCGGCGGCGGTCGCAGCCCTGTACGGCCCGCTGCACGGTGGGGCGAACGAGGCGGTGGTGCGCATGATGGAGCGCATCGGCTCGGTCGACCGCATCCCCGAGTTCGTCGCGGGCGTCAAGGCGGGCAAGGAGCGACTGATGGGCTTCGGCCACCGCGTGTACAAGAACTACGACCCGCGCGCCCAGGTGATCAAGAAGATGGCCGATCAGGTGCTCGGTGTCACGGGCACCTCGCCGCTGCTCGAGATAGCCCGCGAGCTGGAAAAGATCGCACTCGAGGACGAGTACTTCGTTTCCCGCAAGCTGTACCCGAACGTCGACTTTTACAGCGGTTTCATCTACAAGGCGCTGGGCATTCCGGTCGACATGTTCCCCGTGCTCTTCGCCATCCCGCGCGTCGCCGGGTGGCTGTCGCAATGGGAGGAGTCGCTCCTCGACAAGGAGCAGAAGATCGCCCGCCCGCGCCAGGTGTACCTGGGCGGCGGACGGCGCGATTACGTGCCGCTCGACAAGCGCTGAGCGCCAATCAAGCGTTCTTTGGAGGCGCCGCCTGGGTGCGGCCCACCTTCCACAGGTTGCGGGCAACCTCAGCCGCGATCACATTGGGGTCGTGTGCGTTGTGGTCGAGCCAGTAGCTGCATTGGAGCAGCATTGCTTCGCCGTCGAGCTGCGGCCGGATTGCGGGAGCCGGCTGCTGCGTGATGGAGTCCAGCGAACCGAGCACCTGGCGTGCATCGCGAATCGCCGCCTCGAGATCCGCGTCGGCGGGCAGTCGCACCGTCACCACGTCCTGGACCAGGTTGTAGGTGCTCGAGTTGACCACCGGGTTGCTGAACGCGGTCAGATTGGGCAGCACTGCGAGCCGGCCGTCACCGGTGCGCAGCGTCGTGGTCCGCAGCGTGATGTCCTGCACCACGCCTGAGTGGTCCGCCACTGTGATGTTGTCACCGAGCCGAAATGAGCGCTCGAGCAGGAGCCAGATGCCGGCGAAGATGTTGCGCAGCACGTCCTGGAACGCCAGGCCGATTGCCACCGTGCCCACGCCTGCGGCGGTGACCAGCACCGCGAAGTTCACTCCGGCCACCACCAGCGCGCTCAGCGTCGCGGCGACGTACGTCACCACCGTGACCACGTTGTGGATCAGCGTGCGTACCTGGCGATCGGCGACGCCCCGGGTCGTCGCCGCGTCGCAGACGCGGCGCACCACCCGGCCGACGATGTAGATGATCAGGAACAGGCCCAGCGAATCGATCAAGCGCTCTGTGATCGGTCCCGCCACGTGGGTCGGGTCGTGTGCGCTGATCGCGCGGCAGACCGCGTCGAACGGCAGGTTCGTGTCGCAGGAGAAGTCCGCGAGCATCAGCGCATGCTAGCGGCGCGCGCCCGGGCTATTCCTCGGACGCCGCCGCCTCGCCGCCGGCCTCAGGCGCGCCTTCCTCAGCGGCCTCAGCCTCTTCGGCCGCTTCGGCTGCGACTTCCTCTTCCTCCTCCACGGCGACGCGCACGGGCGCCACCTTTACGACGAGCTCATCTGGGTTGACGCCCTGGGCCAGCGACACACCCTGCGGCAGCGGCACGTCACGCACGTGCACACCATCGTCGATGGCGAGGAGGCCGCTGACGTCGACGGTGAGCTGCGCGGGTATGTCGCCGGGAAGACACTCGATCTTCAAGGTGCCCATGATCTGCTGCAGCACGCCGATCTTCTCAACCGCAACCACCGGCGACTCGCCTACCGGCACCACCGGAATGTCGACGGTGAGCTTCTCTCGGAGGTTCACCGCGAACAGGTCCACATGGACGAGACGGGTGGTGCGAGGGCTGACCTGAAGCTCGCGGATCAGCACCTTGCGAGGGCGACCTCCGTCGAGTGCGAGATCGATGAGATGACTGTGCCCGGCGCGGTGCCACACGCGCTCGAGCATGTGCGCGTCGATCGCGAGCGCCACCGCGGGCGTGTTGTATCCATAGAGGATCGCGGGCACCTGACCGTGGCGCCGCAAAGCGTGCACGTGCCGCCCGCGCTCCTCGCGGGTCCGTGCTGTGAGCTCGAGTGTGGTTGCCATCGCCAGCGGGCTACTCTACCGGCTCGCCTCAGACGCCGGCCTTGGCTCCGAAGCGCTCCTTGACATACCGCACCGCGTCGTCGAGCGACGTGCCCGGGGTGAACACCTCGTCCACGCCCAGCTTCTCCAGCGCCGCCACGTCCAACTCGGGAATGATCCCGCCCCCGAAGACCACGATGTCCTCCGCGCCGCGCTCCTTGAGCAGGCGGAGTATCTCGGGGAACAGTGTCATGTGCGCACCGCTCAGCAGGCTGATGCCGATGCCGTCGACATCCTCCTGAATGGCGGCTTCGACGACCATCTCCGGCGTCTGGTGCAACCCGGTGTAGATCACCTCGACGCCGGCGTCGCGGAGCGCGCGTGAGATCACCTTGATGCCTCGATCGTGCCCGTCGAGCCCCACCTTTGCGGTGAGGATGCGAATCTTGCGCCCGCTTGGCGCGTCTGCCACCACGGACGTGATCTTAGCCCGTGGGCTGCGGCGCCTCGTGAACCGGTAGCAATTCGCGCGCCCGCTCTGCAAGCATGCGCGCAATTCCCAGCGCGCGTTCGCCGTGCGGCAGCTCGGGCACGTTGACGCCGGCGAGGGCGCTGGGTCCGCGATGTGCCCCGGCAAGCGCGCCCGCAAGGCTCATCGCGGCGGCCGGGCCACCGGTGGCTGCTGCCACGGCATCCGGAATGGACTCGGCACGCTTCATCGCGGTGATCGCGCCCTGAAGCGCGATGCCCGGATCAGGATCGCCGCTGAGCTCCGCCGAGCCCGGCAGCGCCGTCAAGCGCTGGAGCAACGCCATGGGCGCGTCCTCGAGCAGCGACTGCCGCACTCGCACCAGGGCCGTGTCGAGGTCGAACCGAGCCAGGTCGGCGATGAGGATCGCCGCCGCGACCGCGGTGATCGCCGTCCCCTCGTCGGCTCCCGCCAGGGCGACGCAACGGTACGCGTCCCGCCGGAGCCGTGGCCGGTCGAGGGGTGTCAGCAGCCCGAACGGCAGGGCGCGGAGCACGAGGCCGGCATTGCCGCTGCGGGACGGCCGCTGCAGGCCGCGCTGGCGCAGGTCGTCCTCGTCGAAACCGCCGCAGGCCGCGGCGGACTCGGCGACGCCGAGCAGATCGGCGGCCCCCGCGGCGCTGCCCGCAGCCGTCTCGCCCGCCAGCGCGCCGAGACACGCCGCCTCGATGCGGCCGCCCAGGTCCTCGATGCTTCGTTCCACCGGGAGCAACGCTATCCTGTCCCGCGATGGCGGCGGTGGTGGTGCACAAGGACGGCGGCCGGGCGGCCACGGCGGCGCGAGCGGTCGCCGAGCTCGCCGGTGAGGTGGTGCGGCACCAGGCCGCGCGCGGCCTGATCCGGCCTGGGAAGGCGCTCGCATCGGTGCTCGGCAGGCGCCATCCGCTGTCGCCGGCGGCGATCCGCGTGGAGCGCAGCCACGTGCGCGACGATCACGGAAGGGGCGATCAGACGGCGCTCACGGTGTGGTTCGGCGAGGCACCGGCGCTGCCGGGCCCGGCCGTCTCACCGGTGAGCGGTCTCTCAGCACGCACCGTGTTGGGAGCGGCCCTGGGGCTCACCGGCATGGTCGCGCTCGGCGCCCTCGGAGTCATCGCCAACCAACGCGAGACGCGCCGCCCGGTCGAGGCACGGACCGTGCCCCGCCTCGACGGGTAAACGCGGCCATGCCTCACTCCTGAAGCCAGGGCATCACCACCGCGCTCGCTCGCGGGCGCCGTCGCTGCACCGCGCTCAGCGACGCGCCGTCGGTCACCAACACCTCATGCGAGCATGGGTTCATCGCTTCACGCCACTCGCGAAGCACGCGTCGCGCAAAGCGTTCCGCCGAGGGGAGCGACGCGGGCTGCGCCAGCGCAATCGCCCGGTCGGGCACCGCCACCAGCACGTCACCACCGGCACGCGCCGCGAGCGCCGCGAGCACGCCCGGTGTCGCGAGGATGCTGGATTGGAACAGCACGTCGCCGGCCATGCGCCAGCCGTCCGCTGGGATGCGGTCCGTGCCACGAATGCGCTCGACCAGCGCGGCGAACCGGTGCGCCACATGCTCGTCGGCCGCGATGCGCACGTCATCGTCGCTCAGGCCCGCGTCCGCCCACTCTTGACGCGGCACACCACGCATGATCGATGCAGGGAGCTCCTCGGCGATGAACCTGATTATGTCGGGACTGACGTCAACTACGAGCAGGTCCTGAGCGCGGGTGATGCCGTCGAGGTAGCGTCGGCCGCGCACGCACCAGACGAGGCGGGACACGGCGAACGCGCTCGGCGAGCGTGGGGTCAGCTGGGCTTCAACCGAGGCCACGTAGCTGGCGATCAGTGCCGGAGTCCGAGCGGGGTCCCGGACGCACGAGTGATGCAGGGGCGCGAGGGGGAGCGTCGTGTCGACACCCGGCGCGGTCAGGTGCAGGGCGAAGCGATCCGGCTCCACAGCGACGCTGGCACCTGTGTAACGCGATGCCAGCTGCACGCGGATCCGCTCCGCGAACGCCTGGCGATCGTCGAGCCGCGAGCCGTCACCCACGCGCGGTGACTAGTCCCACCCCTGACGCGAGGGGCATCAGGCTGCGCGACGCTTCGACGAGACGTAGTCGACGAGCACGTAGTCGCCCAGCCGGTCGGGGCTGATGAAGAAGGTGCGGCCGCGGTTGAGCCGCGTCATGTGGTTGACGAACTGGACGAGATGGTGGTTCGACTCGAGCATGAACGTGTTGATGACGATGTGCTCGCGGGTGCACCGCTTCACCTCGAGCAGCGTCTTCTGAAACGTCTCCGGAAGCGGCGGATAAAAGAACACCGGCCGGCCGTTCTCGATGTGCGCTGTGGGTTCGCCGTCGCTGACGATGATGATCTGCTTGTTCTCGCCGGGATCGCGCGCCAGAAGCCGGCGCGCCAGCATCAACCCGTGCTGCATGTTCGTGCCGTACACATACTCGTTGACCGAAAGGTGCGGCAGCGCCGACGGGCTGATCTCACGTGCGAGGTCGCTGAAGCCGATGATGTGCAGGGAATCGCGCGGATAGCTGCTCCGGATCAGCGAGTCGAGCGCGAGCGCAACCTTCTTGGCGGCATAGAAGTAGCCACGCAGCGGCATGCTCCGGCTCATGTCGAGCATGAGCACGGTGGCGGAGCGGGTGAGCGTGTCGCTGCGATGCACGACGAAGTCGTCGGGCGAGAGACGCGGCACAGCGCGACGTGAGCCGGCGTCGTGGCCGGCGGTCGGCGCAAGCGGAGGCGACATAGCCTGGGGAGTCGCCGGAGCTTGTGCCGCCGCCGGCTCAACCACAGCGCTTGCTTCCCGCTGCACCGCGTTCATGAGCGTCTCGCGCACGTCGAGGTCGAACACGTCGCCGAACTCGTAGGCCTTCGTCTCCTCAGCGCGTTCTCCGCCCTGTCCGCGCCGGGACACCTCGTGGTCACCGAAGCGGTCGCGACGCAGCCGCGCAAAGAGGTCGCCGAGGGCCTTCTGGCCGATGCGCCGCATGCCGCGCGCCGAGAGCCGCATGCCCTCGGCGTCGGCTTCGACCAAGCCACGGCGCTCCAGCTCCTCGGTCATGCGTTGCAGGCGGTCGAGATCGCGCGCCGAGTCGTCGCCCAGCAGCTCCGTCAGTGCCTCGCGCGTGCTGTCGTCGAGCTGCTCTCCGCGATACACACCGCGCACTGCGCGCTCCAGGTCCTCGATCGATTGCAAACGGTCCATCACGCGCATTGCCTCGTCGAGCGGCAGCTGCTCTCCGCCGAAGAAGGAGTAGTGCTGGCCTAGCCGGCCGCGGTCGGACAGCAGCTCGAGACCACCCATCAGCTCGGCGAGCTGGGCCTGCAACTCCGGATCGCCGAACGTCGCCACGGCAAGTTCGGCGAGCTGACGTCGCATCTCCGGCGACAGCGACTGCATCAGCGAATCCATGCGCGCCATCTGGCGGGACAACTGCTCGAGGAACTCGTCGAACGTCGGCGGTGCGTTGGGGAAGAGCTGTCCCCACTTCTTCAGGAACTGCTCGTAGTTGTGCTGCAGCTGTGTCTCGGGAACGCCCTCGAGCTTCTGTCGCACGAGCGCGTTCAGGTCGGCGACCATCGCCCGCAGCATCGCCATGTCCTGCCCGGACATCTGCTCCAGCTGTTGCGTCATCTCTTTGAAGTACGTGTCGACGACTCCCTGCTTGATTTCCTCCAGCAGCCGCTGGAAGGCCTGTTCCGCCCGCTGGTCCATGAACTCGTACCCCTGGAGCTCGTGGATCGCGCCGGCGGCGTCGGGCGGCAGCGAGTCCAGCTGCTCGCGGCGCTTGGCCGCGACGCGCTCGAGGATCCTGCGGGCGGCTTCGTCGCGCACGGACTCGAGCCGCTCGTCGATGCCGCTGCGTTCCTGGCGCAGCACCGCATCGAGCTTCTCTTCGATGTCCTTGAAGACCGAGTCGAGGTTGTAGCGCTCGAGCTGCTGCTGACGGCGCCGGCGCAGCCGCTCCATCATCTCCTCGAGCCCGTTGAAGCGATTGCCCTGGCGATCACGCCAGCCCTGGCTGAGCAGCCGGCGGAGCGCCGTCTCGAAGTCCCAGCCATGAAAGACGTCCTCGCTGAGACGATCGAAGAGCGCGTCTGCTTCGTCGCCGAGAGGATCCTGTGTCCCGTCCCACCCGCTGAACCGGTGCCGCCTCGGGGCGACGCGGGTCAGCGGCTGCTCATCCACCATAGACCGAGGTGCCATCGAGCGCGGTCTTGTTGAGACGCTTGCCGAGGTGCAGGCCTTCGAGCACGAACTCGAGCACGGCGACGCGCATCGACTCGGAGTCCGTCTCACCAAGCTTCTGCCGCGCGCGATCGACTCCGGGTAGCTCGCCCAGCGCCTGCGAGTAGGCCGATCCGGGCAGGTGATCGCCCACCTCGACGGTGAAGCCGCCGCGGTCGAAACGCTGCACCAGATCGGCGAACTCCTGCACCGTGAAGTGACGCCGGAACACGTTGTTGCACGCCGTCTTCACCAGCTTGTCAAGCACCGACGCGTCGTCGGAGTCCTCCCACGTCTCTAGCTCGATCTTTCCCGCCGTCGATGGCATGAGCGAGGGGAGGTCGCTCACGCGCGCCACAGCTTCGCGCTCGCCGGTGCGCAGCGCCCGGCGCAGCGCGTTGCTCACCAGGTTCTCGTAGTTCGACGTGCTGACGCGCACCGACACGCCGCTGCGCTGATTCACCTGTCCATGCCGCCTCGCCACGTGTGAGAGCTCGGCGACGATCTCCTTCATGAACTCCGGCACAGCCACGGGCACCGGCATGTCGTCGAAGGTCGTGCGCTCCTGCTCTGCGATGGCGATCTCGTCTTCGAGCGTGCGGGGATAGTGCGTGCGTACCTGCGCGCCAAACCGGTCCTTGAGTGGCGTGATGATGCGTCCGCGATTCGTGTAGTCCTCGGGATTCGCGGTGGCCACCACGACAACGTCGAGCGGCAGGCGCAGGCGGTACCCGCGGATCTGGACATCACGCTCTTCGATGATGTTGAGCAGCCCCACCTGGATCCGCTCAGCGAGGTCGGGGAGCTCGTTGATGGCGAAGATGCCGCGGTTGGTTCGCGGGATCAGTCCGTAATGGATGGTGAGCTCGTCGCTCAGGTAGCGTCCCTCGGCGACCCGGATCGGATCGACCTCACCGATGAGATCGGCGATCGACGTGTCCGGCGTCGCCAGCTTCTCGCTGTAGCGCTGCTCCGGCGTGATCCACGCCACTGGAGTCGCATCGCCGAGCTCGCCGATGAGGTCACGGCAGCGTCTGCAGATGGGCTCGTACGGATTGTCGTTGACCTCGCATCCGGCGATTGCGGGGATCGCGGCGTCGAACAGCGATGTCAGCGCGCGGATCAATCGCGACTTCGCCTGACCGCGCTCACCGAGAAGGATGAGGTCCTGGCCGGCGAGGATTGCGTTCTCGATCTGCGGTATGACCGAGTCGTCGTAGCCGAGAATCCCCGGAAACAGCTCGTCGCCGGCCGACAGCTTGCGTATCAGGTTGCGGCGCAGCTCGGCCCGAATGGGTCGGACGAGGTACTCGGAGCGGCGCAGCTCACCCAGGGTCGCCGGAAACTCGGGCATCGGGCTCCCAGCCTACACCGCGACCGGGCGCAGGCCGTCGCGCCGCTCAGGCGCGCGCGCCCGACGTTCCCGCCAGCTCAGCCGAGTCGTCGAGGCCGCGGCGCGCCGCCGATGCAGTGCGCGCGGCATCGACGATACGGCGAGCCAGCCCAGGATCCTGTCCGAAGTGCAGATGGATGAAGGACGCGACCAGGTTGCGCCACGCCCAGCCTTCACAACCGAGTGGCTCGCCGTCACTGTCGTGCATCGTGTACGCGGGGGTGAGCGCGTCGGTGCCGGACAGGAGGCGGCTGAAGTGGAACTCGTGACCGCGAAGGCGCGCGCCCGCGGGTCCGAGCATGCTCGTCGACGCCACACGCAAGTCGCGATAGCCCGAGTGCAGCGTGCGCGCTTCCAGCGCGATGTCCACCGGCACGATGCCGGCCATCGCGTGTGCGGACCCGTCGCTCGTCTGCACCGAGCGGGCGCAGTACAGGAGCCCGCCGCACTCTGCGTAGATGGGCACGCCCTGGGCATGCGCGTGCCGAAACGAGTTCAGGAACGACGCGCTGCCAGCGAGACGTGGGATGTACATCTCCGAAACGCCGCCCCCAAGGTAGAGGACGTCGAGGTCGCGCGGCAGCGAGCGATCTTCGAGCGGCGAGAATGTGACGATGTCCGCGCCTGCTTCCTCGAGCAGCTCGAGGTTCTCGGCGTAGTAGAAGCAAAAGGCGTCGTCGAACGCCACTCCGATGCGCACCGGGTCGCCCGCCGCCGGCGCCGGATGCGTGGCCATGGTCAAGCGCACGGTGCGGGCCCCGGTCATCAGCCGCTCGAT
>Ga0209806_1002976_pt1 | contig 10305 bp, 14 predicted proteins | sample GraSoiAngelo_152_FD_186166 | JGI IMG/M metagenome (GOLD analysis project Ga0209806, IMG submission 186166) | Grasslands soil microbial communities from the Angelo Coastal Reserve, California, USA - 14_1009_12_30cm (SPAdes) (version 2) | ecosystem: Environmental > Terrestrial > Soil > Grasslands ... | reverse complement strand
TTGTTTTGTGAGCGCCCATAGGGTAGCGCGAGTTATGGGCCCTGGTCAACGGCCAGTTAACCGGCGTTAAGACAAGCGCCGAATTGTCCGACTCTTCGAATACCCAGGTGGCTGGCAGCGCCCGTTTCGGACGGTGACGCCCTCCCGACGCAGTCGCCGGGCCTGCTCCTCCCCGCTGTGGGCGGCCAGCTCCCCGTTCGCCCGTACCACCCGCCACCAGGGCAGGCCAAGGCTGTTGGCAAGGACGTTGCCCACCGCCCGGGCTGCGCGCGGATATCCGGCGCGCCGAGCGACTTCACCGTAGCTGACGATCTGCCCGCGGCCCACGTCCCGAACGACCGCCCGCACCGCCTCCACGAACGAACGCTGCCGTGCCACGCTCCGAGATCACGATACGTGATTCCGACCCGTGGATTTGGCTCGCCGGCGGGCACCTCGCCGTTAGAAAAAGTGGTAGCCGCCGTTATATTCATAGATGAATCGGCTCGCCGGCTTCGCGCTGATCGCCGCTTTCCTGGCGAGTTCCGGGGCGGCCTCGGGCTCCCTGACAAAGCACGCGACTCAGGAGAGAGACACCCGTATCGCGCCGCTCGCCGTTCAGCAACCCCTCGCGTCGGTCGTTCAGTCCCTGGCGGCGCCGGCGGCCACGCTTGCGCCGGCCACGGCATCGCAGCGGGTCATCCACGCGGCCCAGGCCTCCACGCCTGCGGCGCTGATGCCCGCCTCGGGCGAACCGGCGGCGGCGAGCCAGGGCTCAGCGATCCCCTGCCCTCCTGCCAAAACCGACCTGGCCTGCCGCACGCCCTGACCTGAGCGCCGGCGCCGGTGAGAAAAGAACGAGGCCGGTCTCGAAGGCCGGCCTCGTTTTTGTTATCCGGACGCTGCGCTAGTCGCCCTGAGCCGCGTGCACGCGTGTGATACGCGTGTACCAGTTGCCCAGCGACGTGCGCGTGCCGTTGCAGCTGCCGAAAGGCGCCGCCACGTAGCTGCTGAACGTGCACGTCTGTCCGATGTATTCCGACGCGATCCAGATGTCGCTTCCATCGACCACCGCCGCGCCGTAATCGCCCCAGCGCGGACGGTTGGGATTCGGGTCGTTGTAAACCTGGTACCCGCTGAAGCCATCGGCGGGCCCCAGGCCCTCCGCGGCGACCTGCACCGGCCCGACGCCGGCGGCATTGATCGACGCGAACGCGGCGCTCGGGTAGTGATCCGGCCCGACGAGCGTGAAGGCGATCACACCCTCACCGCCGGGCGTCACGGCGACTGCCGGGTAGATCACATTGTTCCGCTTGACCGCCAGGTATCCCTGGTTGACGAGCTGGGCCCCGTTCTCCTCTGACGACGGCCGGACAGCAAACCACTCGATCCCGGCCTGGACCTTGCCGTCAACCTTGATCGCGGTGTCCAGCGCGCCCCACAGCTTGCCGTTGGCGTAGACCACCTGCTGCATGCGGGTGTCGTTGCTGTCGAGCTTGTACTCCGGATTCGGTGCGTGCGGATCCGGGGCTCCCAGCAGGAAGGTGGTCGCGCAGCTGGCATCGTTGAGGCAGTCACGCAGCGGCGTGCTGCCAACCTTCTGGACCGACGACGGTGGGAACGCGTAGCGCCCGACGCTCAAAACCGAATGCGACAAATGAATCGTCGGGCTGGCGCTGTCGAGCGACGCGGTGTTGGTCAGCGACCACACCAGCAGCTGCTTGGAGGTGCGAGGACCGATCGCCGTGCCATCACCGTGCGCCTCGTCGGCGGCATTCGAGCTCAGGAAGTACTCCGTGCCGCGATTAGCCGTGGCGTAGTGGTCGGCGGGCGCGACGGCCGGCCACAGCGTGAAGCCGGAGTTCCCGTTGTCGAGGCCCTGCGTGCTGATCTGGGTGAGGCCGACCGAGCTGTCGTTGCGGGCCAGCGCTCGCTTGGAGAGAGCGTAAAGCTGCGCGCCATGGAACTCGGGCCCGAAGAGCGCGTATTCATTGGTTGTGATGTAGAAACCATTGGCGTCCGCCCCGATGTGGGGATAGTCGCCGATGCACGCATTCGGGTTGTCCGGGGTGATGACGTACGGGCTGGTCGTGCAGTGATGATTTGGCGTCCCCATGGTGCCGTCATCCTGAACGGGAATCCGGTAGATCGTCCACGTGCCCAGCGGGCTGGCCGTCTGGCTGACGGCGATGTCGAGGTGGTTTGAGCCCTCGAGCGCGCCGGCATGCGGCTGCAATGGCTTGACATCCAGTGTCAGGACCACGTGGAACCAGCGCTGGGTGGCCTTATCGAAATAGCAGCTCGGGTCGGTGACGAAGGGACCATCAAACCTCGGACTCCGGATGATCGCCGGTGGATAGCCGTAGAAGGAGTTGAGGTCGGTCACGCCCTTGAGCGAGGTCCCGGAGCTGTCGTAGACGTTCATCACATCGTTGACCGTCTCCAGGATGAAGCCGTTGCCAACGCACAGACCCTGATCGGGCGGTTCGACGGAGAACTGGTTCCCGCCATTGGCCAGGCGCTGCTGGCGATGGTTGAGGCCGTTGAAACTGGTGACGACTTGCAGGGCCGCTGCCGCGGTCTGGGCGCCTGCCGTTTGGCCGTCGCTTGACCCCGAGCCGTGCTCGGAAGATTGGCTGCGATTCGGCCCCTTGACGGCCGGCATCCCGGACACCGATCCCGTCCCCACTCCGGCCGAGTCGCCCAGCCCGCTGCGAATTTCTGGCTGCGCGAGCGCTCCGCTGCCTGTGGCCGTGGCGTGGAGCGCGGTTGTGCCGCCCGCCGAGATCATGCGCGTGCCGCCACTGCTTGTTGCGGCGGCCCCGGCCGGCGCGACCGTCACCGCGCTGGCGAGGACTGCGAGAACAGCCGAAGACGTCAAGAATCGGTGTCTGAACAAGGTCTCCTCCTTCCCCGGGTTGAGTGGCCCTAGTGGCCGTTCCGGCGAATAGCCTAGCGCAGCCTCAAGCCGAGGTCAACAGGTTGTAAAGGGGTAATGGGATTCCGGAAAATGGCGCGGCGCTAAATCCGGGCGAGACCGGCGAACGCTTCGCGCACGGCGCGGTCCCCATCGACCGCGTTGGAGGTGATCGTTAGCCCGATCGCTTCGGACGTCTCCGACATCGCGAAGGCCATCCAGGCGCAGCATTCGCCCTCCAGCCGGACGAGCTCGGTCAGCGATCCGGCGAGGCCACGAGTAGGCGCGAAGCTCACTCGCAGCCCGCCCGGTATAGTCGTGGACCCCGTCACATACGCTCCGACCTTGCGCCAGGCCTTCTCTCTGTCGCGATAGTCGGCGGCCGTCAAGCTGCAGACGAGATCCCTGTCTGGCACGATCACTAAGCTTAGCCGGAGCGATGAATCCGACAGCGAATTCGAATATCGCGCCGTGGCTGGCGGTCCGTGATGCGCAGAAGGCGCTTGCCTACTACAAGGCCGCGTTCGGCGCGGTCGAGCTCTACCGTCTGCCCGCCGACGATGGGAGCCTCGCCGTGGTGCAACTCTCAGTCGGTGGGGCGCTCCTCTGGGTCCAGGCGGACAGCAACGCCAGCTCGTCAGGAGCTGGGACCAGATCGGTGCGCATGATTCTGTCGGTCGACGACCCAGACGCCGTCTTCGAGCGGGCAGTCGCGGCGGGTGCCGCGGTGGTCGCGGCGATCCATGAGGACTTCGGCTGGAGGACCGGACGCATCACCGACCCTTTTGGCTTCGATTGGGAGGTGAGCAAACAACTCACATCTGGATGACCGATAGCACGTTCCCGGCCGGGTCCTTGAACCAGGCGATGTCGGGGCCCCGATTCTGCGCCCGGCCGCGCAAGATGCCCTTCTCGTCCTGCTTCGGACCATTGTCATAACGCTCGAACGTGACGCCTCGACGTGTCAGATCATCGACCGCCGCGTCGATGTCATCGACCACGAAGTTCAAGATGGTGAAGGTGGCAGGCTGGTGATCGCCCTTGGGATAAGCGAAAACCGACCCGCCGCCAGGCAAATGCAGGCGCATTCCCACACCGTCGTCCTCGACTTTCAACCCCAGCGTCTCGGAATAGAACTTCCTCGCAACCGCCAGGCCGCTTACGGAAAAGCCGCTGAATGCCGCTTTCGGTTTGAACATGGTTACCCTCCTTGAGGCAAGTCGACCTACGTCCGAATGAGCGCTTGATGGCGGCGGCGCAGGAACTCGCGCTCGGCCGCGTTCTCGGCCCGGGCGATCGCCATTTCGTACGCCCGCGCCGCCTCGGTGTTTCGCCCGACGCGCCGGAGCAGGTCGGCGCGGATGGCGTGGAACAGGTGGTAGCGATCGAGCTCCAGGCCGTCCAGCAGCGTGAGTGCCGCATCCGGTCCCTCGACCTCGGCGACGGCGACCGCGCGGTTTAGGGCTACGACCGGGCTCGGGTCGATCGATAAGAGCTGGTTGTACAGCTGAAGGATCTGCCACCAGTCGGTGGCCGGCGCGTCCGCGGCATCGCTGTGCACGGCGTTGATCGCGGCCTGGAGCTGGTATGGACCAGGCTGGTTGCGATCGAGGCACTGGCGGACGATCGCCTGCCCTTCGGCGATGAGGTCGCGATCCCAGCGTCCACGGTCCTGCTCAGCCAGCAGGACGAGATCGCCGTCCGACGTCGTGCGGGACGCGCGGCGCGACTCAATCAGCACCATGAGCGCGAGCAGCCCCATCACCTCCGGTTCATCGGGCAGCAGCTGAACCAGGAGCCGCCCCAGCCGGATCGCCTCGGCGCAGAGCTCCTCGCGAACCAGACGGCCACCGGAGCTCGCCGCGTAACCCTCGTTGAAGATCAGATAGACGACGGCGAGAACAGCGCGCACGCGGGCCGGGAGATCTGCCGCGTTCGGGACGCGGTAGGGAATGCGCGCATCGCGGATCTTGCCCTTCGCGCGGACCAGGCGCTGCGCCATCGTCGCCTCTGGCACAAAGAACGCGCGCGCAATTTCAGCGGTGGTGAGCCCTCCCAGGAGCCGGAGCGTCAGTGCAACTCGCACGCCAGGTGCCAGCGCCGGGTGGCAGCAGGTGAAGATCAGGCGCAGACGATCGTCGCGCACAGCGCCCTCCTCGGCCGGTTCATCGGCGGCGTGCACGAGCGCGGCCTGAGCGTGGCGGTCCTCGCGAGACGCCTCGCGGCGAAGGCCGTCGATCGCCCGGTTACGGGCGGTGGTGATGATCCATCCGGCCGGGCTCGGAGGCATCCCGGTCGTTGGCCAGCGCTCCACGGCGGCCGTGAACGCGTCCTGGACCGCCTCCTCGGCCATGTCGATGTCACCGAAGACGCGTACCAGGACCGCCACTGCGCGGCCGTACTCTGCGCGGAAGACACGTTCAATCTCCGAAGCCGCAAGGGCATTCCCGGCTGCTATCAGTCCTCGGCCTCCTCTTGAAACGGCAGGACCTCGATCGGGAGTGTGATCGCCCGCGCGAGCTTGCGACCCCATTCGAGCGCGGCGTCGAGGTCGGGCGCGTCGATGATGCAGAGTCCGCCGACGTGCTCCTTGCCCTCGACATAGGGCCCATCGGTTATGAGCACCTCGCCATCCTGGAGCCGAAGGACCGTGGCCGTGCTTGCTGGGTGCAAACCGCCGTTGAAGACCCAGGCCCCAGTCGCCTTCATCTCCGCAATCACGACGTTGACCTCCCGCATCACTTTTCCGAGGTCGACGGACGGCGGCGCCGGCCCGTCGGGCTGATTGATGCTCAGAAGATACTGCGTCATTTGGGTTTGCCTTCCGCCTGTGCGATCTCCGGCCGGTAGGTCGCGATGAGCACGCCGGTGGTCGTGGCTTTACTGTCGACCAACCGCAGCCCGGCGAACGATCCGCCGTCAGAAAAAAGGCGGCGCCCCGATCCCAGGACCAGCGGGTGGATCAACAGGATGTATTCGTCCACCAGGTTATGAGGCGCCAGCGATTGCAGCAGCGCGCCACTCCCCAGGACGACCAGATCCTTTTTCAAATCGGCCTTGAGCCGGGCGACGGCCTGCGCCATCTCGCCCTTGAGCAGTGTGTAGTTCATCCACGGCAGCGGTTCCTTGAGCGTTGTCGAGGCAACGTACTTCTGGGTGTTGTTCAACACCGGTGTGAAGCGATTGTCGTCGGTTCGTTTGGGCCAGACCGCGTAGAAGTCCTGGTACGTTCGGCGCCCAAAGAGCAATGCGCCGGCAGATGACCCGCTCTCGGCCGCGGCGCTACCCATCACTGAATCCGCGTAGGGCGTCGCCCAGCCACCATGCTCGAAGCCGCCTCGGGTGTCCTCATCGGGGCGCGCGGGGGCCTGCATAACCCCGTCGAGCGTCACGCTCGTGAACGCAACCACTTTGCCCATTGTGTCCTCCTTGGCAACGCTGCCAGCCATCTAACGGTCTCATCCTCTATACGAACGGCCTCGGACCGGATCGACAGCGTCTAGCCCGGCGGCAGCAGGTCCAGTTGAAATTGCGATGGCAGCGCTCGCGGATCGAGCAACTCGGGACCCTGGTTACGCACATCGTTCACCAGCGGCGACGCGGGCGCCAACCGCAGCCAGCCGTCGGGACACGGTTTGAGGAATTCGTTGATCTGCTCGAGCGATAAGTCCTCGAGCACCCAGGTCGCGGCGTCGTCGTCGTTGAGCGCCACCGGCATGCGGTTGTGCAGACCCACGATGTCGCCGTTGGGAGTCGTCGTCAGGATGGTCGCGGCAGGCTGCCCCTCCCAGCTCCCCAGGAGGCCGGCCAAATGGAGAACCTTGCCGTCCGCGCGAGAGATGGCGACCGGCATCCGGCGTCCACCGATGGTGCGCCATTCGTAGAAATGACTCGCCGGGACGAGGACCCGCTGACCCAGCAGGAGGCGATGGTAGTAGGGCCGGACGATCGCGGTCTCCGAGCGGATGTTGAAGAGCCCGCCCTTCCGGCCGTCGATGCCCCAGCGGACGACATCGGCGCGTTGGGGGCCGACGGCCACGACCGGATCGGTGGGCGCGATGTTGTAGCGAGCGTCCTCATCGGGAGCATCCCTGAGCCACGCATAGGTGGCCAGCAGGTCGGCCCTATTGAACGAGAACGAGATGCGACCGCACATCAACCGCCGAGCTTGAACGCCTTCTTGAGCAGCTGCTTGACGGCCGGCCGCTCAGCATCGGCGGGGGCGTGCAGGGTGACGAACCGAGAGTCCTTTCCGGAGCCCTCGAGCAAGCCGCTGCCGTCATCGAGCTCCCGGCCCCGATAAAAGAACAGGGTCGAGTGCCTCGCAAAGGTACCGATCCCGACGACATTCTTGCCACCGACCGCGTAGCGAACAATCTTCCACATGTAGCTACTGGACCGGGGAGGCTGGCTCTGATAGCTGATCTCCTCGGCCTTCGGCGCGGCGGCCCTCACCGATCGGCGGGCCGCCTGCACGATCGGACGCACGGCCGGTGGGATCTTTTTGATGTGATCAGAGACGGAGATCTCTTTAGTGGCGGCCATTTCCTAATTCCGCTTGGGCACCTCTTGGACCGCCCACCGGTTGCCATCGGGGTCGCTGAAGTACACGAACCTTCCCCACGGCATGTCCTCGATCTCACTCACCGCAACCCCGCGCTCGGCGAGCTCCGTGTGCGCCTTCTCGATATCAGGCACCACCATCTGCAGGCCCTCGATCGATCCGGGCTTCATTTGCGTGAATCCGGTACCAATCGAGATCGAACATGCGGAACCAGGCGGCGTCAGTTGTACGAACCGCAGCCTCTCGTTGACCTGGTGATCGTGGTCAGCGTTGAAGCCGACCTTCTCGACATAGAAAGCCTTGGCCCGGTCTACGCCCGATACCGGCACGGCGATCAACTCGATCTTCCAGTCCATCAGTTCCGGTTCCTCCTCAACGTCCACTAACGAATGCCTGTCCATAGTAGGACCGGTGGCTAACCTACCGGGCCATTGGCGACACGTCGGGCAGCCGGGCCGAAACGCTAAGCGGCTGGAATCCCGGGAGTCGAAGCGCGCAGACAAAGCGTCGGGACTGTCGAAGATAGGTGCATCCGACGGCGGGGCCCGTCCGATGGGCCAGCTGGCCTTGCTTCCAGCGGTGGTGGAGTTTTGTCGCGAGCAGCTTCAGACGGAGGCCGTCAGGAATAGGTCCGGCTGCCTCGAGCTGACTCGCCACGATGAAGCCGTCCTGAACCGCATGATCTCCGGAAGAAAGCGGAGTGCCGGCCAGCACCTCGGCGGCTCGTTCCACGAGTCCGGTCCCGAGCACGGCTGCCAACTCCGGCCAGGCTCTCGCCATGGTCCGCACCCGCTTTGCCCAGAGAAGCTGCGCGGTCGCCTGCATGCCACGCCGGTCTGAGCCGGCGGCGAAGGGTCCACCCGACGCCAGCGAGCGAAGGAACTCGGCTTCCATCGACGCCAACCGGGAACGCGCCGCACCCATCATGTTGTTGGCGAACCCATTCGACGCGCCGCTCCGCGTGCGATGGCTTGCCGAATCGCTTCCAGCTCGGCACCGAGCTCATCCCCGCGCGGAAAGGCGTCATCGCGTTCCAGCATCACGCCGGGGGGTTCGATCCGCGAGCAAAGCTCTTCGAGGAACGCTAAGGGACCGGCTCCCACCGGATGGGCATGCGTGTCGTGGTAGAGATCGTCGCGCATTGCGCCGCCCGCAATATGGACGTAGGCCAGCCGATCGAGCGGCAGCCGAGCCAAGGCGGACACCGGGTCCCAGCCAGCGTTGCGCGCGTTCGCGTACATGTTCGAGACGTCGAAGAGCAGGCCGGTATCCGTTCGCCCGAGCAGCTCAGCCAGGAACGATGCCTCGTCCATCTCCGCCCCCGGCCACTCCACCAGCGTGGCGATGTTCTCGAGTGCCAGAGGGAATGGGAGTAGCCTCCTGGCCCAGGCCACGTTGTCAACAATGACCTCGAGCGCCTCGCGGGTCCGTGGGACGGGGAGCAAGTGTCCCGCCTCCATGTCATCAGCCCGAACAAATGCGAGATGCTCGCTGACGAGCCTGGCGCACAATCGCTCGGCTACACGAGCGAGATGGTCGAGCCGTCGCGGGTCCGGGCGCTCCGCACCCCCAAGCGAAAGACTGAGACCATGCACGATGACGGGGACACCCCGCGTCACCATCCGCGTCAGCGCCGGCGGGATATCGTCGAGCTGGACATTCTCCGCTGTCACCTCGATAAAGCCAAGCGCCTCACGCCGCTCGATGGCGAGTGCGAGTTCCGGCCGCCAGCCGATTCCAAGACCGAGGCTCACCATCATGCACACCCGCTACATCCGCCGCAGCCGCCACATCCGCCGCAGGCTCCGCAGCCGTTCCTTTTGGGTTTGAGCGCCCGGCCAACGTCGTCGAGCGGACCGCCTTCGAGGACCGCCGGCCCATAGATAGCCACCGCCTGCGCCAGGTCTGCCGGCGTCAGCAGCACCGGTGCGTGTTCCGCGCTCTCTTTGAGCGCCACGTGCTCGTCCTGCAATCGCTTCAAGACGGCATTTCCATGCCGGGTGCGGTGCCTTCGCGATACCAGCCAGACCACCACCGGAACCGCAATCGACAATCCGGGTAGCACGCACTTCGAGACGTCGTGTCCGTTCGCCGCAAGCAGGACCAGGAGCGCCACGAAGGCAGAAAGACTTGCCCCGGCGATCGCCAGGCCCCCCAACCAGAGGGCCGTCTCATCGAGTAGCAGGCCAAGGGCCTGCAGACGCTGCCGCAGGTCCTGGGTGGCCGGTTCGGCATCCTTTTCAATGTCCTCGACCGAGCTCGGGCCCTTCGACAGTGACACGAAGTCCATCACCGACCGCTGGACAGGATCCGTGAGACGGGCCGGAGCCGGCTTCACGGGAACGACCTTGCCGTCCTCCCGGAACTCGATCAGCCGCATGTGCGCCAGTCCGACAAGCGTCGCGCCTATCGCCCGTGGGCCTCTCGCGGCCAGGTAGCCGGCCTCCGCCGGACTCAGCTCCACTGCGGAGAGCACCTCGCCTGTTCGACTTTCAACCATCATCTGTTACCTCCTGTGATCCTTGTGATGGCGCAAGCATCCGGCTGGAGGCGCTCCGCCGACATCCGGGAAAAGGCTCAGGCGATGCTCAGATCGGTGCTCATTTCGCCGAACGAAGGCGCGTTAACTGCCTGCTGTTCGCTGCCTCTCGACCCAGGCGGCGATCTGAGCCCGTGAGTGGAAATTCAGCTTGTTGAGCAGGTGCTGAACGTGGTTATCCACCGTGCGCTCCGAGAGGAACAGTTTGCGGGCGATTTCACGGTTGCTCATGCCGGCGGTGATCAATTGGGCGATCTCGAGCTCGCGTCGAGTGATGGGTAATCCTCCATGTGGGCCAACGGCGTT
>Ga0209806_1002973_pt1 | contig 10316 bp, 9 predicted proteins | sample GraSoiAngelo_152_FD_186166 | JGI IMG/M metagenome (GOLD analysis project Ga0209806, IMG submission 186166) | Grasslands soil microbial communities from the Angelo Coastal Reserve, California, USA - 14_1009_12_30cm (SPAdes) (version 2) | ecosystem: Environmental > Terrestrial > Soil > Grasslands ... | reverse complement strand
TGTTCGGGATCTACGCGGCATGGCCGGACGTCCACGTCGTGATCCCCGTCGCGGTCCTCGTGGGTGTCGTCGGGTACTTCTTCGGTCGCAAGCTCTACATGGACATCCTCGTGCGCTGAGGCGGCGCTCCGCGTCGGCGGGACGGAAGAAACCGTAAGAGAAGAAAGAAGGAGAAAAAAAGATTCAGCCTCGCTCCCGTCGATCTATCGGGTCGACGCGAGGCTCCAGATGGCTCCGGCGAGGAGGAGCAGGCCTGCAAACAGGCCCAGCTGCGTCGCCACCAGGACCACGATCGCCAGACCGGCGATCATGGCCACGATGGAGCCATTCTGCACGTTCTGTTTCGACACGGCGTAGCCGATCAGACCGACGATACCGAAGATGACCAAGTAGGCCTCTGCGGTGGTCGCGGCCACGATCGCGCCCGCTTTCGACGCATCGAACAGATAAGTCAGGATGCCCGTGATGAGGGCCACGAACGCACCCAGTACAATCGGTACTTGGTACGTCGGCGTGTGCGAGAGTTCGCGCCACGATTGGCCGAACCCTGCGCCTGACTTCGCGCGGGTCGATTCCATGGTGCTTTCACCTCCTAGGCCGCACCCTCCGATGCCGGGTCATAGCCCTATTGGGACACCTATCGAACCAAGGGTTCGGGGCCATAAGCGTGCTGACGCGCGGGCCGCCACAATAGGTTCAAGCCCACCCCCCGGAGGCGCCAAGTTCATAGGGACCTGCACGCCGCCATCGCGCTTCGACGTCCGTGTACGAAATCGAGGAATCTGCGGCCTCAGGGGTTCCCAGAGTTGAGAATCGGCCTGGCGGTCCTACTCGTCCTCCGGGTCGTGCTCGTGCTCGAACCCCTCGTACGGCAGCGCGAGGTACGGGAACGTCGGGATGAAGGGGAGGTCCTCTTTCGTCCCGTCCATCAGCAGTCCCGCCGCGCCGTCGGGGGTGAAGCTGTTGTCGACCAGGGGGAACGTCAGCCCCGCGATCGAGCGCAACTCGATCGCTGTCACGTTGTCGAAGACCCGGCGGCCGTTCGGGAACCCGTCGAGATCCGGCACGCCGTCCGCGGTGAAGGCCCGGAGAATCCCGAACCGCTTGTTGCTGTCACCCGGCGGGTTGATGCCGGAATCGGTCGCGGCGTAGCTCGGCGCAAAGGCCAGGTTCAGCCGCAGCTCGTCCGCCTGGGTGGGCCCATTCGAGTTCTGGAATCCATCGAGCACGCCGGGCGGGATTCCCGTGAGCAGGATCGCGATCAGATCCGAACGTGTCTTACCCGATTTCGCAAGGGCCGCGAGGTTCGGGAAGACGCCCGGGTATAGGATCGGCAGAAGGGTCTGCAACCCCGGTTGCGCGTAGTCGTCGACGAACTGCAAGTCGCCCGCGGGCGTCCGGCTGTTCCACAAGTCTTTCTCGCCGAGTTCGATCACGACCTCGTTGATCAGGGGCTCGCCGAGCCGGGAGACCTGGACCCAGGGGCCCGTCTGCACGACGCGCGCATCCTTCTCTCGCACCATCGCCTTCCGCCGGCTCGCGGCAGACCACACGCCGATCACGGACCGGGCGTCCGCCGGGTCCGTCGGGTCGAAACCGCCGCGGGTGAGGTCTCTCTTCGGGACCTGCATCGCGATCGTGTGGACGTTGAATCCTTTCGTCCCATTGACGCCTGGGGCCGCCGGGAGCGGAATCGCGTGGAGGTTCTGGAACGGCCGGAGCGCTCCGAGGTCAAAGATCGATCCCAGATCGACGTAGAAGCCCTCGCCTCGCTGGCCCGCGAACGTCTTCACGCCAGCGCCGAGGTCATTCACCGCGGCGCCCGCCAGGGCCGCGTAGTCCGGCGTGGACCGCGGCCCGATTCGTACCGGCGGGGTCGGCAGGTCCGCCCCGAGGACGGACGTGGCCCCGGTCCGCCGCGGGCCGAGGACCTTCGTGACGGAGTAGAGCTGGCGCACGTTCCAGTTCGGATCGGTCAAAGAACTGATCGGACCTGTGTTGTAGAGGAACGTCGCGGGGTTCTGCGTCGTCGTCTTGAACCGGAACTGGTACGTGACATCCTCGACACCGTCCCCGTCGTTGTCGATCAGGATCTCGTACAGGACGTCGTCCCCGAACTGGAAGAAGTTCGGACCGCCCGCCGGCTCCTCGAGCGGGATGAAGTTCGCGAGGATCGTGACCTTCGACGTGTCGGCGGGGTCGACGAACGCGTACAGGTCCGTGTTGTCCGCGACGGGGTCCTTCGAAATCGACGGCGCTTCGCGGTGAGACGACATCGCGGCTCACCCCTTCGTGTACGTCGCGAGACGCGACACGAGCGCGGGGTCTCGGGCGGTGAACTCCTGCGTCCCCCACATGACGACGACCGTCCCCTGCGAAGCGTCCTTCACATACGCCATGAGAGGCGCGGCCGGATCTCCCGAGGGCGGAGAGACGCCCTGGACATTCTCCGTGAGTTTCACAATGGTCGGAGCCGCAGCCATCGCGCCGACGGCCGCCGCACCGACCGCGGTCTTGTGCAAGAAGCTTCGTCTCGTCATCTTCGATTTCTTGTCGTCAGGCATTCGAATTCCCCTCCTCTGGAGGCGGTGGGGAGGAACCCAAACCCCCTACGCCACCGGTCCGCGGCACCGTCCCGCGGCGTATTTCGACGTGTGTAACACCGCTTGTTACAGTGGGCCGCCTTCCTCCAGTGAGAGGAGGGTGCGATGTCGAGAGTGTCGGGGCGGGGATTCGAACCCCGGACCTCCGGATACCCCAGGAGCGCCGCGGTCAGCTCACGGCAAGAACCCTATGAGTCCGACGCTCCACCAGGCTGAGCCACCCCGACGGGGCGGCCCATGGACGGGGCGGTAATAAAAGATGCGAGGCCCGCCCGGTCACTCGAGTGTAGGTGACAATCTCCTTCACGAATCTCTCCTGTTCCGGCCACGTAAGGCAGTCCAAGCGATTCGAAGGACGATCTTCCCGACCCCATTAAATACGTCCAAATTCGTGTTCAACCGTGGACCGCGAACGAGCGACTCGGGACGCGCGGGCCGTCGAAGATCCGATCGCCGCGATCTTCGATCTCGCGGAGTCCGTGGACCGACAGACGCCCAAGATCCGGAAGACGCTCCGGTACGTGCGGTGGTTCGTGTCCGTCTGGCTCCTCCTCGACTTCTTCCTGATCATCGTCGGAGCCGCGTTGGGCCAAGGGTTCCCCGGCTTCGCGCTCCTCCTGTTCGTCCCAATTGTGATCCTCCTCCTGGCCATGCGCTCCGTGAGAGGTTCGACCGGACGGCTCGTCTTGCTGATCTTTGTCATCATCTTCGGAGCCCTCCAGGTCCTGACGTTCGGCGGCCTCATCTTCGTGGGGGTTGCCCTCGTCGCCCTCTTCATCCTCGGCTTCTCGATCCTCGAGCTGATGCGGGACCTGAGGTCGTTCTTCGATTACTTCGCGCTGCGCCATCGCGTGATTCAGCGTGTCCGTTCTGCGGATCCGGTCGTCTACGTCCCGGAGGGAAAGGACGCTGTCCATCGAATCCTCACGTATCTGGGGAACACGAGCAACGACCTTCGCGGCGTCATGTCGATTCCCGGCGCGATCGCGACGCCGGCGTTGCTCACGGGCAAGAGCGGCCTCACGTACTCGTTCGATGCGTACGTGCGTCAAGCGCCCTCGACCCTGTGGCGCTTCCTGAACGTCGGGGCCGCGGGCTTCGCGGTGTTCGTAAAGGCGTTCGAACGCGCCCCGACCCTGGGAGACCTGCAGTCGTTGAAGGCCGCGGTCGAGGACGTGTCGAGCGCGACTCGCATCCCACCCGCACGAATCCTTGTCCTGTGGCGGTCCAAGGGAGACGAGAGCGTGACCCCGGACGTGTACGAGTTCCTGACGAAGGAGTCCGCCCGCGTTCGGATTCGCGGCGCGACGTTCGCCTGCTCGCTCGAACTCGGGATCGAACGGGATGACGGCACGTACGACTTTATCCCAATCGTCGTCGAGCCGACCGCCGGCCTGACTGGGCGGCCGACACCCGGGTGAAGGACTCCGGAGCGGCGCCCCTCCGCTGTGTTCCAAGCGAATGCCGTGAGCCATCTGTACACTCGGGCCTCATAGCCTGATGCACGTATTCTCGGCGAAGCCACGGCCTCATGACGAAGCAGGATATCCCCGTCGAGTCGGAGACCGCACAGTCGCTCGCAGCGCAAGCTTCGAAGAAGGGCAAGACGGTCGCATCGTTGACCAACGAAATCTTGGACGTCGCGCTCCGCATCTACGGCGAGGGTGGGAATGCAGACGAGATGTTCCCCGCCTGGAAAGTTTCGCGGATGTCGAAGGACATCGACGGTGCACCGTTCGTGCCGAGTGGCCTCATCCGCAAGATTGTCGAACGGCTCTATCCGAAGGACCGGGAGTGGCTTCTCCAAGAATGGGTCGAAGCGGGGAAGGAGCTTGGCGACCACCTGCGCCTGTTCTATCCGACCCTCGACGACCTCCGGGCGGGGATGTCGGTCATCAACCTGCTCATCGAGCAACGACGCTTCGAGGTAACGCGGACGAGCGGCGCGGATGGACGTCCCGTCGAAATTCGGATGCGGGTCACCACGGACCTCACGCCCGAGTTGACTGCCTGTGGCGAACGACTCCTGATGGGCATCCTCTCCGCGTATTCGTTCCAGGCCGTCAGAAGCCATGTCGCCGGGGGGACCATCGAAATCACCGCGGCCTACGTGGGCCCACCTCAGTAGGAGTCCACGAGAAGAGGGCACGCGAGAGCCCTCGGACCCCCCACTGCGCTCTCAATCGCGCAGCCAGAACGGGGCTTTCGTGAATCGATAGTGGTCGCGGATCTGCTCCTGGTAGATCTTCCGATAGAACTCGTTGTAGCGGCGGATGTGGAGCACTCCTTCGCGCGTGATGCGGATGCGGTAGCGGCCCTCGAACTGCTCGATGGTCACGTGGCCCCCTTTCTCCAACGCCTCGATCACGCGGTCCGTCATGAAGTGGTTTGACTTGATCTCCCGTTTCACCTCTTCCTTCGACATGCCCGGTTGGCCGGGAAGGAGACGATCGAGTTTCGACTCGAGGCCGTCCTGGTACAGCTCGATCCCGATGCCCGCGACCAACCGGTTCAGCACGAAGCAACCGTAGATCACGAGGTCCTTGTACGGCCGCGACGGCATGGGGTCGCGCGCCGATGCGGACCCCCGATATTTAATGCGTTCCCGCGCGAGTCGACGAAAGATCCGCCGGAGACGTCGGCGCGCCTCGGGGGAGCCGGACGGTGAAGGTCGATCCCCTCCCGACCTCGGAAGAAACGGAAATGTCGCCACCATGGCCGATGACGAAACTCTTGCTCAACGCGAGGCCCAAGCCGGTCCCTTCCCCCTTGCCTTTCGTCGACACAAACGGCTCGAAGAGCCGCTTCCGAACCTCGGACGGGATCCCGGACCCCGTGTCGGAGACCGTGAGCAGGAACGCATCGTCCGTCGTCTCGCTCTGGACGCCCACCTCCCCGTTGGCGGTCGCCTCGAAGGCATTTTTCAGAAGGTTCACGAACACCTCATTCATCCGAATCGGGTCGATGCGGAGCACGAGCGGGTCGTCCCCGAGATCGAGGCGCAACGCCACCCCCGGTTTCCGGAAGACGCCGGCCTGATCGGCGGCCGCTTGCACGACGTCGCGCAAATCCGTTTCGACGAGGTTCGTCGACCGTGGCCGCGCGAATTTCAGGAGCTCGGCGGTGATGCCCGCCGCGATCTTCCCCTGCGCGCTGATCTTCTTGAGCCGCGCCTGGACTTCGGGATCCGAACTCCGACGGCCGATGCTCGACGCGAGGAGGGAGATGTTCGTCAGGGGCGTGTTGATCTCGTGGGCGACGAACGAAGCGAGTCGCCCCATTGAGGCGGCGCGTTCGCTCTCGAGGAGCTTGCGCTGCATCTCACTTTGCTCCGTCACGTTCCGAGCGATGATCACAACTCGCGGGTCCTCTCCCAGGCGGTGGACCGCCTGCGCGGACAGCTGAACCCGGAGCTCGCGTCCGTCCGGAGCCGCGGCGGTCCCTTCGTACACGTTGGCGCCAAGGGAGCCTGCCGTCAGGGCCTCCACGAAGCCGCTCCCAGAAGATGGCGTCGCCGCGGAGATCAGATCTTCGATTCGGCTTCCGATGAGCTGGGAGCGATCCCGACCGAGGAGTGCTTCCCCCGCCGGATTCGCATCGAGAATCAGTCCCTGTTGCTCGACGACGAAGATGCCATCGGCGGCGGATTCAAACAGCCCGCGGAATTTTGCCTCGGAAAGCGCGAGCGCCTCAACAACTCGCTTCTCCTCGGTGACGTCGTGCGCAATCGACGACGCCCCGATGATGCGCCCTGTGGAGTCTCGGATCGGCGTGATCGCGACCGACGCAACGATTGTCCGGCCGTCCTTCCGCAAGCGGGCCGTCTCGAAGCGTCCAGTCGATTCCCCGCGACGGAGACCCTCGAGGATTTGCCCAAGCTCCACGAGTCCCGCCTTGGGGACGATCATCGAAATTGGCTTGCCGATTGCCTCCGCGGCCGTGAACCCGTACATGCGCTCGGCGCCCGCATTCCAAGTCGTGATCCGGCCGTCCAAGGTCTTGCCGATAATCGCATCCTGCGAGCTCTCAACGATCGCGGCCAGACGCGCCGTCGACTCCGCCCCCTTCTCGAGTTGGCTCGCAGCGCCGCCGAGCCGGCGGCTGTACCAGGCGATTGCAATAATCGCACCGCCAATCGGGGCGATGAACGCAATAGCGATGAGCCACTCTCCGATGCGGAGTTGCGGGGCCTGCATCGCGCGGATCGCGATCAGGAAAGCGATGGTCGCGAACAGGCCGGACAATCCGCCGAAGACGACCCACAGTGCGACGGCCGTCATCTTGCCTTTTCGCGTGCGGGGTCGCCGCGGCGGCCCGGAACTCCCTCTCGGTGCTGGCGTCAATCGACGAGTCCGATCCGCGCTCGCTGCGGGCGTGCTCACAGAAAGCCTCTCATTCGGCTTGGAGACAGACCGAGACGCTCCGTTCGGAGGCCCTTCTTCGGTCCGGTCTCCGAGGGGCCTCGCCGACTTTAAGCCTTCTCTCGCCGGTTCCAATTCGCACCGCCAACCCCGCACTCCGCGTGGTCGAGTACCGGCTGAGAATCAGCCTTGCAATTGATCCGGGCAGGGCCGACGCGCTCGCACTCTTAAAACCATCGGGAAGACTCTTTCGGGTCTTAATAAGCCCACGGACCCGGGTATGCGTTGCAAAGGTGGATCCCGATGCAAGCGTACTGCGTCTCGAAACGCCCGCCACGCGCCCTCTTCATCATGGTGGCGATCGCACTCGGAATGGTCGCGGTGAGTACCGTCGTCCTCTCGAATCTGGGCGGCGGGCTCGCGCGCGATGGAACGTACCTGCGCCTCCTGGGCTACCGGCCCTCGAATAGCGGCGCAACCCTCGCCGCGCTGAGCGCGGACGATGCGAGCCAGGGCCGCGTGGTCCTGTCCGCTTCCTCCGCACCCGGGCCCACGCCGGCTCCCCCCGCCGCGGAGGTCGCGTCGACAGGACCGTCGGACGCACCCGCGAATTCCTCGGTGGCCCCGGCGAGCGAATCCGATCGCAATCCGGACCCGGTGGGCACGGATGTCCCCGCGCTACGGGAACTGAACGGGACCCGCGACGATCTCTCGAACGCATCGCTCGATTCCTTCGGCCTCGGGGTCCTGCCTCGAGACGCGGACCAGGTTCGAGGCGCCCCGGACATCATGCACTTCGTCGCTCCGGACTCGAGTGACAGCGGATGCACCTGGCGGCAGGAGGTCACCGCGACGGACGCGAACCACGATGGCCATCCCGAGTACGTCCACGTGCGCCAGCTCGGCACCTGCACGGTCGATCAAGACCGGAACGGCAAGCCCGAGGCCGGCCTGACGATCGCCCGGGACTTCCAGGTGTGGGACAACGACTCGAACGGGAAGTTCAACGCCCTCGAAGGCCGGCAAGGCGTCGAGGCATTCGTCGATCCGAACGAGAACGGCGTACACGAGTACACCGCGGAAGGCGTCTGGACCCTGAGCCTGAAAGACGCGGACGAGGACCAGAAGCCGGAATCCCTCATGGCGACGTTCGAGGGCGAACAGCGGTTCGACCGCAACGAGTCGGGCAATGCGGAGTTCGTGCGGACGGTTCATGCGGAGATCTGCATGGTCGATGACACGAGTTCCGGTGTGCCGAACTCGGTCGACCTGGAGGTGCACGTGTACCAGACGTATGACGTTGGAGACAACGGGAGCGCGGAGTACCGCGCCGCCCTCGATTTGGCGGCGAGCACCCGCGATGCGAACCACGACCGGCACAACGAGAGCGCGACGGTCAACGTGACCGCGTATGAAGCGGTCGACTGGAACCTCGACGGCCACGACGAGCTCGCTCGCGGCTTGGCCCTCTCCTACAACTACGCAGACGCGAACTCGAACGGATTCCCGGAGCAAATCGACGGCCGGATCTATCTGTACGCCCGAGCGGACCTGAACTCGGACGGCATCCCAGAGGTCCGCAAGGCCCTTCAGATCACAGCGCTCGCCACGGACGCGAACGACGATGGGCACCCGGAGCTCGCGCAGATCACCCTGACCGGCGCGGTCGTCCGGGACATGAACCAGGACGGCAACGCGGAGTACCGCGCGAGCATCGAGGGATCGCTCGAGGCGATCGACGCGAACTCGAACGGGATCTTCGAGAAGGCCAACCTCACGATTCGTGCTGAAGCCGCGGTCGACCGCAACGACGACGGCTTCCCGGAGGACCACTCCTACGCGACCGTCGATGGCGTCGTCCTGAACACGATCGAGGATGATCACCCGGACCGCATCGAGCTGCACCTCGTGGCGACGGAGCAGAAGGACTTCAACTCCGACGGCCTGATCGACGAGACCCGCGGCGCGACGATCGACGTCCTCGCGGTCGATGCGAACTCGAACGGCGCGTTTGAGTCGACGAACATCACGATCCGCGCCAGCGCCGTGCGGGACGCGAACCACGACGGCGTGCCGGAGTACACGGCCGCCTTCGTCCTGTACGCAGAAGCAACGGACGCGAACGATGATGGCCACCCGGAGCTCGTGACGGTCACCGCCCGCGGCTCCGAGGTCCTCGACGAGGACCAGAACGGCGTGCCGGAGGAGGCTGCGTACCTGCGCCTCGACGCGACGTGGACCGATGCGGACTCGAACGGCGTCTTCGAAAAGGTCGACCTCTCGTTCCGCGCGGAGCGCATGACGGATCCGAACCAGGATGGCGTCCCCGACACCCATGAGTGGGTCATCGTCGAGTACCACGCCGAGGACGTGAACCAGGACGGCACGTACGACAACGTGTATCTCCTTGTCGTGAAGCACGTCGAACCGACGCCTTCTCGCTAAATCCCCAACCGGAGGAGCGGCGCCCGCACCACGCCGCTCTCCGTCTTCTCTTTTATTGTCCGCTCTCGGCGCGATCAGTGGCCCTCGTCGAAAATCTCCGGCGCCGCGTCGGAGAGCAAAACCGGGAACCGAAGCACCAGCCGAAGGCCGCCCGTACACCGCGTACGCGCAACGCCGAGATATTCGCGCGGTCCTCCTGTCCCCTCGATATCGGTTTGTGCCACAAACCAAATGACGACGGCGGTGTTCGCCAAGCCCATGAAGCGACTCCAAAGCGCGCTCGTCGTCATGCTATCGGTTTGGATCCTCGTCGGGGCCGCCCTCCTCTCCTCACCTCCCGTGGCGGCTCATGCGCACCGAACGGTCGGGCCGTATGAGCTCGCGGTGGGATGGCGAATCGAGCCTGCGATCGTCGGAGTCCTGAACGGACTGGACCTGGGAATTCAGGAGAATCTCACGAATGGCACGCAAGTCTGGGTCGTCGGGGTCGAGGGAAATCTCAATGCAACGCTGATGACCGGACCCGCATCGACGATTCAGGCGTTGGCGCCCCAGGACGGCCGCCCTGGCTGGTACACGTTCGATGTGATCCCGACCGTGGCGGGCTCCTACTCCGTCCGCATTCAAGGGACCTTGAACACGACTCGCGTCGACGTTACAGTAGACCTTGATCCCGTCTACCTGGCGTCGCTCTACCAGTTCCCGGTCTCCGAGCCGGGTGCCTCGGATCTGAAAGCGTCCATAAACCAGCTCAACGCCCAACTCGCCGCGCTCCAGACACTCGTCACAATCCTCATTGCGGTCGCCGTCATCGCGATCGCCGTCGGCGCGGCCTCCCTCGCTTTCGCGATCCGCACCGCCCACACAACGCGACCTGGCCCATGAACCGCACAATCACAGTCCTTTG